>Ga0073906_1005149_pt1 | contig 12105 bp, 10 predicted proteins | sample Inofromicrocosms_FD_65485 | JGI IMG/M metagenome (GOLD analysis project Ga0073906, IMG submission 65485) | Mouse cecum microbial communities from Vienna, Austria - Inoculum for glucosamine and mucus D2O microcosms | ecosystem: Host-associated > Mammals > Digestive system > Large intestine >... | reverse complement strand
GCGCAAGAGCCATTTTACAGCAGCTTTCCCAGCACCAGACCGTCAGCGTGACCGAGCTGTGTCAGGCCACTGGAGCCTCCGAGGCCACCATCCGCCGGGACCTGAACGCTCTGGCCCGTCAAGGCAAGCTGGTCAAGATCCACGGAGGGGCCACCAGCCTGGAGGAGGAGGAATTCCTGGCCCGGGAGCCCGATCTGGCCACCAAGCAGCGGTACTCCCGGGAGAAGGAGCGCATCGCCCGCTACGCCGCCGGCCTGGTGGGGGAGGACGACGTGGTCTTTCTGGACACCGGCACCACCATGCTCCACCTGGCCGACCACCTGAAGGGCTCCAAGGCCCTGTTCGTCACCAGCAGCATTGATCTGGCCGGACGGCTCACCGCCCACAGCCTTCACGTCTACGTGCTGGGCGGCGCGCTGAAGCTGGGCACCGTGGACATCGTGGGGGCCGAGGCCCTGGACGCTCTGCGGCGGTACAACTTCACCAAGGTCTTTTTGGGCACCAGCGGGGTCAGCGTCAGCCAGGGCTTCACCACCCCCGATCCGGAGGCCGCCGCCCTGAAGGCTCTGGCCGCCTCCCGGGCCCAGTCGGTCTACATGCTGGCCGACTCCAGCAAGTTCGGCCGGGTTACCGCCGCCACCATCCTGCCCCTGGACGCCGCCCAAATCATCACCGACCGGCTGCCCGACCGCAAATACCTGGACAGCACCGACATCATCGCAGTCTGACCCCCGCGCCTCCAACTCACCCGCATCATTCAGGAAGGAAAGGAAGATACCATTGAAAGAACGTGTACAAAAATTCGGCCGGTTCCTCAGCGGAATGGTCATGCCCAACATCGGGGCCTTCATCGCCTGGGGCCTGATCGCCGCCCTGTTCATTGAGGCCGGCTGGTTCCCCAACGCCACCATCGCCCAGATGGTCAGCCCCATGCTCTCCTATCTGCTCCCCATCCTCATCGCCTACACCGGCGGCAAGATGGTGGGCGGACAGAAGGGCGCGGTAGCCGGCTCGCTGGCCGCCCTGGGCGCCATCGCCTCCACCGAGAGCACCATGTTCATCGGAGCCATGATCTGCGGCCCGCTGGGCGGCTGGTGCATTAAGAAGTTTGACGAGAAGATGGAGGGCCACATCCCCGCTGGTTTTGAAATGGTGGTCAACAACTTCTCCGTGGGCATCATCGGCGGCCTGCTGGCCATCCTGTCCATCTTTGCCATCGGTCCCACCTGCGTGGTCCTCACCGACATCCTGGGCAATGGCGTGGGCTGGCTGGTGGATCACAGCCTGCTGCCCCTCACTGCCGTGCTGGTGGAGCCCGCCAAGGTGCTTTTCCTGAACAACGCCATCAACCACGGCGTCTTCACCCCCATCGGCACCGAGCAGGTGGAGGCCCTCCGGGCCGCCGGCGAGATCGGCAAGTCCATCCTGTATATGATCGAGTCCAACCCCGGCCCCGGCCTGGGCCTGCTGCTGGCCTACTGCGTGGCCGGCAAGGGCGAGACCCGCTCCTCCGCCGGCGCCGCCGCCATCATCCAGTTCGTGGGCGGCATCCACGAAATCTACTTCCCCTACGTCCTGATGAACCCCATCGTCATCCTGGGTCCCATGATCGGCAATGTCTGCGGCATTTTCACTCTGAATCTGCTGGGCGGCGGCCTGTCCGGCCCCGCCTCCCCCGGCAGCGTCATTGCCGAGCTGATGCTCACCCCCAAGGGCTGCTACTTCGCCAACATCGCCGGCATCGCCGTGGCCGGTGCGGTCAGCTTCGCCATCTCCGTCTTCCTGCTGAAGTTCTTCGGCAAGGATTCCAGCCTGGCTGAAGCCCAGGCCCAGGTGGCCGCCTCCAAGGCCGCTTCCAAGGGGCAGGCCGCTCCCTCCGACGCTCCTACCGGCGCTCAGGTGGACATCCACTCCGTGAAGAAGATCGTCTTCGCCTGCGACGCGGGCATGGGCTCCTCCGCCATGGGGGCCACCATGCTGCGCAACAAGCTGAAGGACGCCGGTATCACCGACATTGAGGTCATCCACCATCCCGTGTCCGAAATCCCCGGCGACTGCCAGATCGTTGTCACCCACCACGAGCTGGCCCACCGGGCGGTGGCCAGCAACCCAAGAGCCCGGGTCATCCCCATCCAGAACTTTATGGGCGCACCCGAGTACGCCATGCTGGTCGACGAGCTGGTGGCCGCCCGCAGCGGCAAGGCTGCTCCCGCCCCCGCCGCCCCCAAGTCCGCTGAGGCCCCTGCCGTCGCCGGACCCATTCTGCTGGACCGGAAGAACATCGTGCTCAACTGTGAAACCGTCACCCCCGAGGAGGCCATCCGCGCCTGCGGCAGGCTGATGGTGGAAAGCGGCTACTGCACCGAGGGCTACGTCCAGGGCATGATCGAGCGCAACGAGGGCTTCCCCGTGGCCATCGGCAGCCATGTGGCCATCCCCCACGGCACCAACGAGGCCCGGGAGTTTATCCAGAAAACCGGCCTGGTGGTCATGACCTACCCCAAGGGTATCGTCTGGGGGGAGGACGAGGAGCTGGTCCGTCTGGTCATCGGCATCGCCTCCAAGGGCGAGGAGCATCTGGACATCCTCAACCGCATTGTGGAGGTCTGCGAGAGCGAGGAGGACACCGACGCTCTGGTGGACAACGCCACCGTGGAAGAGCTGTACAAAAAGCTGAACGGCCTGTCCTGATCCCCTCCGCTGGAAGATAATCGGTCCCCGCCCCAAGGATGTCCTTGAGACGGGGACATTTTTGCGGATTTCATCCGCGAATTCTCGTAAAATCTATTGCTTTCCTGGCCGCCGTCCAGTATAATAGCCTATCAGAACTCCAGCGCAAACAGGACGAATTTTGTAGGATAAGGAGACAAATTCATGAAACAGTATCAGGAAATGACCCGTGAGGAGCTCCAGGCCCAGCGGGAGCAGCTGGAGCAGAGCTGCTCCCAGCTCCAGGCCAAGGGGCTGAAGCTGAACATGGCCCGCGGCAAGCCGGGAGCCGATCAGCTGGAGCTGTCCCTCCCTCTGCTGGATGTGCTCAACTCTCAGAGCGACTGCCGCGACGCCAGTGGCCTGGACTGCCGCAACTACGGCGAGCTGCTGGGCATCCCGGACGCCCGGAAGCTCTTTGGGGACTATATGGGCGTCACCCCCGAGGAGACCATCGTGGTGGGCTCCGCCTCCCTCACCTTTATGTATGACTGTATGGCCCGCGCCATGTTGCTGGGCGTACTGGGGGGCGGCAAGCCCTGGTGCAAATACAGCAAGGTGAAGTTCCTCTGCCCCGTCCCCGGCTACGACCGGCACTTTACCATCTGCGAGACCCTGGGCATCGAGATGATCAACATCCCCCTCACCGAGTGGGGGCCGGATATGGATCTGGTGGAGAAGCTGGCGGCTGAAGACGAAACCGTCAAGGGCATCTGGTGCGTGCCCAAGTACACCAACCCCCTGGGCGGCTCCTACTCCGACGAGGCGGTGCGCCGTCTGGCCTGTCTGAAGCCCGCCGCCAAGGACTTCCGCATCTTCTGGGACAACGCCTACGCCGCCCACTATGTCTATGAGGACACCCCCGTCCTCAACATCCTGGAGGAGTGCAAGAAGGCCGGGAACCCGGACATGGTATATATGTTTGGTTCCACCTCTAAAATCACCTTCCCCGGCGCAGGAGTGGCCTTCTTCGCCGCCTCCAAGGCCAACGTGGATTTCACCGCCAAGCAGCTGGACGCCCAGTCCATCAGCTGGGACAAGATGAACATGCTGCGGCACGTCCGCTTCTTCAAGGACCAAGCGGGCATCCAGGCCCAGATGGACAAACACGCCGCCATCCTGCGGCCCAAGTTTGACGCGGTGCTCTCCACTCTGGAGGCCCAGCTGGGCGGCACCGGGGCCGGGACCTGGGTTAAGCCCAAGGGGGGCTACTTTGTCACCTATATCGCCATGCCCGGCTGCGCCAAGCGGATCGTCCAGCTGTGCAGGGAGGCGGGGGTGGTCCTCACCGACGCGGGCGCCACCCACCCCTACCACAAGGACCCCGACGACAGCTATATCCGTCTGGCTCCCTCCTTCCCCTCCCCCGCCGAGCTGGCCCAGGCCATGGAGGTCTTCTGCACCGCCGCTAAGCTGGCCGCCGTGGAGAAGCTGCTGGGGTGAACATTTTTGACATCATCGGGCCGGTAATGATCGGCCCCTCCAGCTCCCACACCGCCGGGGCGGCACGGCTGGGCTACGTGGCCCGGACCATCCTGGGAAAGGAGCCGGTAAAGGCGGTCATCCAGCTCAGCGGCTCCTTTGCCCAGACCTACCGGGGCCACGGGACGGACAAGGCCCTGATCGCCGGCATCCTGGGCTTCCCGCCTGACGACGTCCGCATCCGGGACTCCTTTGACCACGCGGCCCAGGCGGGGCTGGACTGCCAATTTGTGTGTGAAAACATCCCCAACGCCCACCCGAACACCGCCCGGATCACCCTGACCAGCGCGGACAGGGAGACGGTCACCGTGCAGGGCGCGTCGGTAGGGGGCGGAAACATCCTGGTGGATGAGCTCAACGGCATGGCGGTCCACGTCACCGGGCAGAACAACACCCTGGTGGTCCTCCACCAGGACAAGCCGGGGGCCATCGCGGCGGTGACCAATTTTATGGCCTACTCCGGGGTGAATATCGGCAGCTTCCGGCTGGCCCGCCCCCAGAAGGGGGGCACCGCCGTCATGACCATTGAGGTGGACGGCGAGATCTCCAACCTGCTGATTGAGACCCTGTCTATCCTGCCCAACATCATCCATGTGGTCCTCATCCGGGCCGTGTGAGGAGGGACGAAATGCTGACCTATCAGACCATCCAAGAGCTTTGCCAGGCCGCAGAGGCGGCTGGCTCCACCATTTCCCAGGTCATCCTCGCCGGCCAGGCCCAGCAGCTGGGGCTGGAGGAGCGGGAGGTCTACGACCGGATGGCCCAGCGCCTTCAGGTGATGAAGGAGTCGGTCCAGACCGGGCTGGACCCGGCGCTGCGCTCCGCCTCCGGCCTGTCCGGGGGAGACGCCGCCAAGCTGCTGGCCTACGCCCGGACCGGCGGCATCTGCGGCAGCTTTGTCAGCGAGGCCATTGCCCGGGCGGTGGCCACTTCGGAGTGCAACGCCGCCATGGGCAAAATCGTAGCCGCCCCCACCGCCGGGTCCTGCGGCATCCTGCCGGGGGCCGTTCTGTCCGTGCTGGAGGCGGGCCAGTGCTCGGAGGAGCAGGCCGTCATGGCCCTGTTCACCGCCGGAGGCATCGGCGCCGTCATCAGCAACCGGGCCACCCTGGCTGGAGCGGAGGGTGGCTGTCAGGCGGAGTGCGGCGCGGCGGCCGCCATGGCGGCCGCCGCCCTGGCGGAGCTGCGGGGCGGCTCCCCCGCCCAGTCGGCCCACGCCTGCGCCATCGCCCTGAAGAACCAGCTGGGACTGGTGTGCGACCCGGTGGCCGGGCTGGTGGAGGTCCCCTGCATCAAGCGGAACGCGGCGGGGGTGATGATCGCCCTCGCCGCCGCTGAAATGGCCTTGGCCGGAGTGGAGAGCAAAATCCCGGCGGACGAGTGCGTCTCCGCCATGTATGAGGTGGGCTGTTCCATGCCCGCCTCCCTGCGGGAGACCGCCCTGGGCGGCCTGGCCGCCACCCCAACCGGCAGACGCCTGAAGCAGGAGATTTTCGGGCCCTCCGATTCTTAAAAAAAGAGGCCGCTGTTTCCCAATGAAACAGCGGCCTTTTTCAAGCCTTCCAAATCAGTTCCAGAAGTCGGTCTTTTCCATCAGGCCGATGGAGGACGCCTTGAACGCAGGGTCCTTGCCAGCGGCGCGCTGGTCGGTGTAGTCCTTCATCGCCCTCATGGCGGTACCGCCCAGGATGATGATAACAGGCAGGTTGATAATCGCCATAATGCCCATGAGCACATCTGCCAGATCCCAAACCAGGTCGAAGTTCAGCAAGGGGCCGACAAAAATCAACACAATCGCGATGATGTTGAAGATGGTCTTGCCGCTCTTGCTCACCTTATGGCCGGCGATGTAGTTCATGCAGCCGTCGCAGTAGAACAGGTTGCCCAGCAGAGTGGTAAAGGCGAACAACAGCAGGGCGAAGGTGATAAAGTATGGGCCAATCGCGCCAAAGGTGTTGGCCAGCGACGCCTGCACAAAGGGGGCGCCCGTCAAATCCTTGGAGGGGGTAATGCCGGTGCACAGCGCCATCAGAGCGGTGGCGGTACAAATCAGGATGGTGTCAATAAACACGGACAGCATCTGCACCAGACCCTGCTTCACGGGGTGGGACACATCCGCCGCCGCCGCTGCGTTAGGGGCGGAACCCACGCCGGCCTCGTTGGAGTACAGGCCGCGCTTGATGCCCTGCATCAGGGCGGAACCGGTAAAGCCGCCGAAAATCGCCTTGAAATTGAAGGCGTCCACAAAGATGTGCCCCAGCACGGCGGGGACCTGACCGATATTCAGCACAACGGTGGCCAGCGCCATGATGATGTAGATGATGCCCATGACGGGAACCATCACACCGGTCACCTTAACGATGCGCTTGCCGCCGCCGAAGATACAGATGCCCACCAGGACAGCCAGAATCGCGCCGCCCACCACGGCCACAGTGCTGAAGTCGCCGATCTTCCCGGCAGCGTCATAGAAGCTATAGCTGGTCAGGCTGTCGATCAGGTTGTAGGAGGCCAGCATATTGAAGCCGCCGGCGTAGGTGGCAATCAGAACACCTGCAAAAATCACGCCCAGAGTCCGGCTGTGCAGGGCGGCCTCGATGTAGTAGGATGGGCCGCCGTAGCTGCCGCCCTCGGGGTCCTTCTTCTTGTAAATCTGGGCCAGCGTGCTCTCCACAAAGGCGGAAGCGCCGCCCACCAGGGCGATGATCCACATCCAGAACACCGCGCCGTAGCCGCCAATGGCAATGGCGTTGGCCACGCCCACGATGTTGCCGGTGCCCACACGGCTGGCGGTGGATACCATCAGGGCCTGGAAGGCGGACACGGAATTCGCCCCCTTGGGCTTCTCGCCCACCACCCGGATGGATTCCGGCAGCAGCCGCAGCTGGACCAGCTTTCCCCGGAAGGTGAAGTACAGGCCGACGCCCAGCAGCATGATGATTAGGATGCAGCTGTACATGTAGTCGCTAATGGCGCTGATCAGGCCGGCAAACACATCATACATAATCGTTCCCTCTCTCTTCTTTACTATTGCCGCCAATCCTGGCGGCATTTGTATTATAGCACAATCTTTTCAGCTTGAACAGCCCCTTTGTTATGTTTTTTCAACAACGCCGTTAGAATCCTCTGTCCAGCGCACGATGGCAAGGCTCAAATCGCCGTCGCTCTGGGTGCTGAACAGCTCCTCCAGCTGCCGGGGCAGCGCCTCGCCGCAGCCGTCGCTGGCGAGCAGGGCCTGGAGCTTCCCCTTTTTTCAACATTCCCCGCCAAACACCAGTCCTCCCTCTTGTGGCCCGGAGGAAAATAGAGTATACTGCTGAACAAGAGACCGCGCCCCGGCCCTCAGGCCGGGATCATGAATCGTAAGGAGCGTTTGCCATGAATTTGAAGCGACTGTGTGTTCTGTATTTCAGCCCCACCGGCGGCACGGAGAGGATCGCCCGCTTTGCGGCCGGAGAGCTGGCCGGCCGGCTGGGCCTGGAGCCGGAGTTCATTGACTTCACCCGGCCGGAGGCCCGGCAGGCCGATTACCGCTTTGCCCCAGACGACCTGCTGGTGATGGCCTCCCCCGTCTACGCCGGCCGCCTGCCCAACAAGCTGATGCCCGAGTACAAGGCCCGGATCTTTGGCAGCCGCACCCCCGCCATCCCCATCTGCGTCTTCGGCAACCGGAGCCCCGACGAGGCCCTGCGGGAGCTGGTCCTGCTGCTGGAGGACAACGGCTTCCAGATCGCCGCCGGAGCCGCCTTCGCCGGGCGGCATGCCTTCTCCGACCGGGTGGGCGGCGGACGGCCCGACGGGGAGGACCTGGCCCAGATCGCCGCCTTTGCCGCCCATGCGGCGGAAAAGCTGGCTGGAGACGCCCTCCCCCTCCTGGAGATGGACCGCAGCGAGATCGGTCCCTACTACGTCCCCCGGAAGGAGGACGGCTCCCCTGCCAAGTTCCTGAAGGCCAAACCCCTCACCCGCTGGGAGCGGTGCTCCCGCTGCGGAGCCTGCGCCCGGGCCTGTCCCATGGGCAGCATCGATCCCGCCACAATGGAGGCCGTGGGCCTGTGCATCAAGTGCCAGGCCTGCGTCCGCCGCTGCACCGTACAGGCCAAGTATTTCGAGGACGCCGATTTCCTCTCCCACGTGGCCATGCTGGAGCAGACCTTCACCCGCCGGGCGGAGCACGTCATCCTGCTCTGACCCTCCCGCAGCGCCGGACCAAACAAAAAAACCGCCCGTCTGGGCGGTTTTTTCATTTCAGCTCGACCTCCGGCATCAGCTCCTGGCCGACGATGCTCAGTACACGGTCCATCTGGGCCACCTCCTCCGGGGTGAACCGCTCCCGCACACGATCCATTACCTGCTGGATATACTCACTGCTTAGGTTGTAATAGTCGTGAAACTGCTGGGTGGGCCGCAGATGATACTCCCGCCGGTCGCTGGGGGACTGAACCTTTTCCAGATACCCCTTTCGGATCAGGCTGTTCACCTTGTAAGCGGCGTTGGGGGAGGAGATGTTTGCAAAGGAGGCAAACTCATTGATGGTAGGTTCATCCAAAGCCCGAATGATCTCCATGCAGAAGGTCTCCACCGCAGTCAGGCTGGCCCGCTTGGTCTGGAACCGGGCGAAAACGGCCTGGTAAAAATGCAGCTTGAATTTGGTATAGATCCGGTCAAAGCTCTCCTCCAGCACAGCATTCCCTCCCTTCATTTCCCCAATAGTATACCAGAAATCGAAGGCTTCAGCAAGAAGTTTCGGGGCGTTCTGTGAGAGCAAAGGTCAGCTCCGCCCTGCAGGCCAGCGCTCCCTCCACCCTGGCCTCCGCCGTGCCGAAGCCCACCGGCCCCTTCCGGGCGGTCAACGCGCAGGAGAGCTCCAGCACGTCGCCGGGCCGGACCTGCCGCTTGAACCGGGCGTTTTTGATCCCGCCGAAGAGGGCCAGCCGGCCCTTGTTTTCCTCCTCCGTCAGGATGGCCACCGCCCCCACCTGGGCCAGCGCCTCAATGATGAGCACCCCAGGCATCACCTTGAAGCCGGGGAAGTGGCCCTGAAAGAAGGGCTCGTTGGCGGTAACGCACTTGATCCCCCTGGCGCTCTGGCCAGGGATGCACTCCACAATCCGGTCCACCAGCAGGAAGGGGTACCGGTGGGGCAAAATCCTCTCGATCTGGTCGATATTCAGCTCCATTTCCTTATCCCTCCCACTTTTTCAGTGCAATGGCCGCGTTATGTCCGCCAAATCCCAGGGAGTTGGACAGGGCAATTTTGATCTCCGACCTCCGGCCCTGGTTGGGTACGATGTCCAGGTCGCAGGCCGGGTCGGGGACCTGATAACCGATGGTGGCGGGGACGAAGCCCTCCTCCAGGGCCAGGGCGGTGAAAATGGCCTCCACCGCCCCCGCCGCACCCAGCAGGTGGCCGGTCATGGACTTGGTGGAGCTGACCATCAGCCTTTGGACGTGGTCCTTAAAGACGGTGTGGATGGCCGCCGTCTCGCAGGCGTCGTTCAGAGGGGTGGAGGTGCCGTGGGCGTTGATGTAGTCCACCGCCTCCGGCTCCAGTCCGGCGTCGGCCAAGGCCAGGGCCATGCAGGCGGCCCCTCCCGCTCCGCCGGGGACAGGAGCGGTGATGTGGTGGGCGTCGCAGTTGGCGCCGTAGCCCACGACCTCGGCGCAGATGCGCGCCCCTCGGGCTCTGGCGTGCTCATACTCCTCCAGCACCAGGGCGCCCGCCCCCTCCCCCATGACAAAGCCGGAACGCTCCGCGTCAAAGGGGATGGAGGCCCGCAGGGGATCGGTGCTCTCGCACAGGGCCTTCATAGCGGTAAAGCCGCCCATGGCCAGGGGAACGACGGCCGCCTCCGCGCCGCCGCACAGCATCACCTCGGCGTAGCCGTCCCGGATGTGGCGGAAGGCGTCTCCGATGGCATTGGTCCCCCCGGCGCAGGCGGTGACCACACAGGAACACATCCCCCGGAGGCCGTACCGGATGGCCATATGGCCCGCCGCCATGTTGGAGATGATCATAGGGATCATAAAGGGGGACACCGAGTCCCAGCCCCGGCTGCACCCCCGCTGATGGGCATCACCCACCGTCTCAAAGCCGCCGATGCCGCTGGAAAAGATCACGCCGCACCGGTCGGGACGCTCCAGCTCCCGCGCCAGGCCGGAGGCGTTCATCGCCTCGTCCGCCGCAATCAGGGCCAGCTGGGTAAAGCGGTCCATCTTCCTGGCCTCCCGACGGCCCAGCAGGGCGTCGATGTCCAGGTCCTTCACCTCGCCGGCCAGCTTCACCTTCATGCTCGATGTGTCGTACCGGGTGATGGGGCCGATCCCGCAGGTCCCGGCCTGTACGGCGGCCCAGCTGTCAGACACCGTGTTCCCCAGGGGGTTGACGGTGCCCATACCGGTGATGACTACTCTGCGCTTTTCCATCTCTCTCACCTCGTCAAACTGCCATGCCGCCGTCCACGCACAGCACCTGTCCGGTGATGTAGGCGGACTCCTTGGCCGCAAAAAACGCCACCGCCCGGGCGACCTCCTCGGGCGCTCCAGGGCGGCCCTTGGGGATGGTCCCCAGCATGGCCTCCCTGGCCTTGCCGGGGAGCGCAGCGGTCATGTCGGTCTCAATATAGCCGGGGGCCACCGCGTTGACGGTGATGTCCCGTCCGGCCAGCTCCTTGGCGGCGGCCTTGACCAGGCCCAGAAGGCCCGCCTTGCTGGCGGCGTAGGCGGTCTGGCCCGGGTTGCCCCGCAGGCCCACCACGCTGGACAGGCAGACGATCCGCCCGTACTTCTGCCGCAGCATCATCTTCGCCGCCGCCTTGGTGCAGAAATAGGCCCCCTTCAGGTTGGTATCCAGGGTCTTTTCAAAATCCTCCGTTTTGGCGGTCATGAGCAGGCCGTCCCGGCTGATGCCGGCGTTGTTCACCAGAATGTCCAGCCGGCCGAAGCGCTCCTTCACCGCCGCCGCCAGGGCCTCGCAGGCGTCGGGGCTGGCTACGTCGGCCTGAAAGACCTCCGCCTCCGCTCCCAGCTGCCGGCACAGCTCTGCGGTCTCCGCCGCCGCCTCCCTGCTGCCCGCGTAGTTGACGGCCACCGCCGCCCCCTGCCGGGCCAGCTCCAGGCAGATGGCCCGGCCGATCCCCCGGCTGCCGCCGGTGACCAGGGCCACGTTTCCCTCCATGCTCATGCTGTCTCTCCTTTCAGCGCGGATACCACGCTGTGGAAGTCCGCCGCCGTGTCGATGTGATAGGTCTTGATGGCCGGAGCCGTCTTTTTGAAAAAGCCGCTCAGGGCCTTCCCCGGCCCGATCTCCACCACGGTGTCAATGCCGTCCGCCTCCATGCGGCGGATGGTGTCCTCCCAGTAGACGGAGGACTGCACCTGCCGTTCCAGCAGGGCGGGGATGGTCTCGCCAGCCTCTATGGGGCCGCCCTTGCAGTTGAAGTAGACGGGGAACTCCATAGGTCCAAAGTCCAGGGTCCGGAAGTAAGCTGCCAGCGCGTCCCCGGCGGGCTTCATCAGGCGGGTGTGGAAGGGGCCGCTCACCTTCAGCGGCATGCACCGCTTGGCCCCCAGCTCTTTGGCCAGCTCACCGGCCCGGTCCACCGCCGCCCGCTCCCCGCCGATGACCAGCTGGCCGGGGCAGTTGTAGTTGCAGATCTGGACCACACCCAGCTCCGAAGCTCCATCGCAGGCGGTCTGGAGCTTTTCCCGGTCCAGGCCCAGCACGGCGGTCATACCGCACTCCAGTCCGGCGGCGGCCTCCTCCATGACCTTCCCCCGAAAAGCCACCGTGGAGATGGCCGTTCCCTGACTGAACACCCCGGCGGCGTGGAGGGCGGAATACTCCCCCAGGGACAGCCCCGCCGCCGCCTGGGGGCGGATGCCCTCCTGGGCCAGCAGGCTGGTCACCCCCACGGC
>Ga0073906_1005146_pt1 | contig 12109 bp, 6 predicted proteins | sample Inofromicrocosms_FD_65485 | JGI IMG/M metagenome (GOLD analysis project Ga0073906, IMG submission 65485) | Mouse cecum microbial communities from Vienna, Austria - Inoculum for glucosamine and mucus D2O microcosms | ecosystem: Host-associated > Mammals > Digestive system > Large intestine > Cecum... | reverse complement strand
ACTATAACGAAAAACGGCGGTTAATTCCTATTACGCCTATGCTTGCAAAGTGGATGCACGTCTTTAAGCTTGAAAAAATGCACACCGTGCGCCCCGACGCGCTTACGCAGGCAATGAAACGGTTAATGCCGGAACACCACCTGCACGAGCTCAGACACACGTTTATCACGCGGGCGCAGGAATGCGGCGTTCCGCGAGAAGTAGTATCCGTCTGGGCGGGTCACGCCGCAGACAACACCCAGACCAGCAACGTATATACCCACTTTTCGCGGGAATTTTTAAAACGCGAGGGCGAAAAGGTTGACTATAATATATAATAGCCGACGTTTACACGCAAGTTACACGCAATTTTAGCCGTTTTCGGCATAAAAAAAGACCCGTTAATCGTGAATTTCGGTCAAAAAATACACGAAAACGAGCTTTTTGGCTGGGGTAGCTGGATTTGAACCAACGAATGACGGAGTCAGAGGAATTAATTCAAATGACAACCACAATATGTAGTGGCTATAAAGAACAATAAAACACAATATATTGCGCTCCCAAACGATTTTCAAAACTTTACTCCCAAAAACCTCCCTAATTTTTGGGAGTGACGGACTAATCGTCCTTTTCGTTCAAATTTTCTGCTAAAAAATAAGCGTTTAAGAAGCAAAAAATACACAAAATTAGGAAACAAAATCGGGGCATTTGCCCCGATTTTGTTTCACAACTTGATAGGTTATTGGGTGTGCTTAAATAATAAATTGTCGGTTGCGACTCTATTTAGGTTGTTTACCGAAACATAGTTGTTGTAATTGTGATAGATTTGCATCAAATTCAAATGGAGATAAATTTTTAGTAGGGGAGTAGATTAACCCATAGCGATATTTTTGTGGTAAGTTTTCATAGTGGACACCTTTTAGCTTTAATGCGGGGATGACTGTTTCAGAAGTATGTAATTTGTAGTCAATGTGATTTTCAGCTTTAAGTTGCATTAGGTATTTGTCAATAGCGTATGCTTGTCTTGCCAAAAAATAATCTTTTACTTCGTTTTTGTCCAAATGAATTATGCGTGCATCGAATACCCAATCTTCATTTTGCAAATCCAAATTATTTTTTTGAGCATTTCTATAAAACATCAAAGAAAGTTTGCTAGATAATAGCGATAGTAGTTTTTCAATTCGATTATTTTGACTATTACTAATACACCCACCTCGTATTAATATGGAGATTTCGTCACTAAAAGAATATCCGAATATTACGTTTTGAGTTGATTTGCAAAACTCATTGAATGTTTCTTCCATTGTGTCAAAAAACGGTTTGTTTATTGCTTGATGGTCTATTTTGAAAGCCGACGTCATGTTTTTGCCGTCAAAGCGGATGATATAATAATTGCCCTTTTCCAACTTCAAATTATATTGTTCTTCTTTTTGTTTAAGCGGTTTATACTTTTCTTGTGCATATCCATAACTGTATTTTTCTTTTGCCATAATAGATACCTCAGTCGATTACACCCAATGCTTTGAGCATATTGTACGCAGATTGCTTTTTAGCTTCTTTGACTCGGCTACCTGTTCCGTCAATCCAATTATTATTCAAATAGCAACGAACAGTAAAGGTGTGGTTGTTGTCATCGTGAATTTCATCGTTGATTGTTTCGTAATAGGGGAGTTCGTAATCTTCTTGGCGACAATACTCTTGAAGCATATTGATTGCGTTTTCATACGATACAATAAAGTTGCTTATCTTCGGCTCAAAATCTTCCTCCAATTTTTGCAAGGCGTATTCTGCAGCGTTGTTTTCCGCTTCCTTGCGATTGTGTCCTTCGCCGCGTTCGCGGATGCCGAGTTCTTCGATTTCGCAATAGGCGATAAAGCCATCCCACGTTTGCCGTGTATCATAAGTCGGCAAATCGTAGCCGTAGCGTTGACACCATTCTTGTACGTCATTTTTGTAACTTATGCGAATTTCGCCGTCGTTCTCTTTTAAGAATTTGTCTATGTCGAGAATGTTTCTTACAATCTTTTCGGTCTTTTTTAGATTGCGGTTAGTGTCCAAATAAACTGCGCCGACAATGCTTTCAAATAAATCTTCTAAAACGGATTTACCGTTACGAACACCTTGTCCTTCATCGCCGATACTCATTCGCAAGTAATCGTGTAAACAATGTTTACTCATTTGTTTGGAAAGAAATTGTTTATTGACGAGCGCACTTTTCATCATACTGAAATCGCCCTCATCGCGGCAAGCGTACAAGCCGCTTCCGTCTCTTCCCGAATACTTGTCGATAAGAATATTTACGACAATAAGGGATAGAACGGAATCCCCGATAAATTCCAACAGCTCGTTGTCTTGGTCTTCGGGATGCTCATAGTGATAGGATGAGCGTGTGAACGCTTGTGATATAAGTTGCTTGTCGGTAAACGTATATCCGATGGTGCGTTCAATGGATTCAATCGCGTCTTTCTTTAACATAAAAATATCCTCCGGAAAAATTATTTCACAAAGGATATAAAAAGAGCTTGCATATATAGAATATACCTATTCATAATGAGCAAGCAAACAATATGTTAAATTAAATTTTATACATTTCAGGCAAAGCCGCGATACTTTGACGGAAATATATAACACGTAAGTTAATATATCCTTTGCAAATTAATTATAGCATAAAGCCAAACGAGTGTCAAGAATTTTTCAAAATCAGGATGCTTGATTTTTTAGGTTTTGTTTCGGTTGTTCGATAATAAAATGAGATATCGCACTCTTTTCCCTTGAAAAAGTTGTCGAAACATGTTATAATAAAGCATACGGATCCGGAGGGAAGGTATGCAAATTAGCTATAAAAAGTTGTGGAAACTTTTGATAGACCGTGATTTGAAAAAGAAAGATTTAATTTCCATGGCAGGCATTAGTGGATATACTCTAAATAAGTTAAACAAAGGCGAGACGGTAACCTCTGAAACGCTGGCTAAGATTTGTAGAGCGTTAAATTGTACTTTCGATGACATTATGGAAATAAGCGAGTAAACATATGCCGCAGAAGAATTGGGATAAATATGAAGTGGCTTTGCTGATAGAAGCCTATCAAAATATAAAGCAAGGGAGAGTGGATAAAAATACCGCTCTTGTTGCGCTATCTCAAAATTTACGGCAAATAGCAAAGAATGAAGGTTTGGAAATTGATGATACATTCCGCAATATGAATGGCATGCAGTGGCAACTGGGATTTATAGAGAGAGCCTTTATAGGAGAAGATTACGAGAGTCGAACCCCGCCTAAAATTTTTATGGAAATGGTTGCAGTTTATAATAAAAATCAGCAAGAGTTCCAAGAAATTTTAGAGGAAGCACATCAAAAAATTACTGGGGGAATTGAAGTGAATGATGATGTTCGAAAGGAACAGTTTAAAAAATGGCTTGCCGATAATAGTAATATTTCTCCGATTTCTGTAGTGGACAATATCAATTATGTTTCAGCGTATGCCAATAAGCGCAATATAGCCAAGAAAAGTTTTTGGAGCCTTACTGATTATAAAGAATTTAATATAATTCGTGTGAAGCTTTCAGGCAACAAGCTTTTTAAACTGATGCACGGCAAAGAACACCGCCAATTTGAGAAGAATGGGAAACTTTATTCTGACTTTTTAAAAGAACAATGCAAAGTTTCCGAGAAAAAACAAGAAGAAATCAAAGTTGTTGAGCCTATAACGGATTTTGCTGTCAATGAAAATGATTTATCGCAGGATTCACAAGCTGATACTGCTACTGTGGCAATTGTTACCGATGCAGAGAATGTTACAAAGGAGTTGGTTGAGGCTAAAGAAGATTTGGTTTTAGCGCAATATTCGTTATGGCTATTGCAAGAGAGAAATCTTTCAGCTATAACGAGCAGAAGCTATGCCTCTAATTTGCGAATTGCAAATATTCGTGCGCAAGAAATGGGTTTGCTCAACGGTAGTTTGTTTGATATTGAGGATGCTGATTTACAAGAAGCGGTTAAAAGAATTTTATCTGACAGCAATTTTTCTAAATACAATAGCGAACAACATAATCGATTTAGTGCGTCATTGCAGGCTTACTTGCTGTTTAAGATTGGAGAGAAGGCGAAGGGGGTAAGAACAAGAAAGACGCGCAAACACCAAGAAACTGTAATTTGTTCAGATGAACTTAAAGAACTCTTGCTTAAAAAGTTTCCTTATGGAATAAGAGTAGACTCATCTATTGATATGATGAAACTTAGGAACTTTGCCGAGATGTTCGAGATTGCCTTACCTGAACACGAGGAGCAATTAAAAGCGCAAATTTCCGTTGCGGGTATTGCTTATGATGGAAAAATGTACTTTATTTCGGATGAAGTTTTTAATGGCATTATAGAAAAAATCAATCACATTTTTGCAGAAGGATATAACGTAATTTATTTTGAAGAGTTGTTCGATAAGAATTTCGAATGGTTTGATGAAAATCATATTTCGTCGTGTGAACTTCTCAGGGAAATTCTTGATAAACGAAGTGATAATATTTATGTAAGTAAGAATTTTTTGCGCCAAGGCACTGAACGAATAAATGAAGCTGATGCGGTAGAGCAAGAATTAGAAAGAGTATGGGGTGAAGAAGTAATTCATACATATGACGAAATGTACGATCGCTTGCCGTATATACAAAATGACAGAGTGAGATTTTATTTATCTCGTTGCAAAAAATTTGTATGGTCTGCGCATGAAACTTTTGCTTGGATAGATAAGGTAATTATTTCAGAAGGCGAAAAACAAGCAATCATTGATTACGTTACGAATGAGTGCGAACTTGTTGGACATGCTTCTATTGCCAATGTCCCGCTTGGAAATATTGAAGAGGAAAATTATCAAATTTCCATAACGGCTATTTATGATGCAATCTATAATTTGATACTTATAGATAAATTTGCCCTCAACGGCAAGATACTTACTAAAATCAATAACGAAACTGATGCGTTAACGCTTGCAAAAGCTTACTGCACGGGGAAAGAAATTTGCTCTTTTGCAGAGTTGAACGATTATGTCATTTCGATAAATGGTACAGCAAACAGACAAATCACATTTCGTGCGGCATATGACCAAATGGTGCGCGTGGAGGAAAATAAATTTGTTGCCGATAAATCGGTACATTTTGATATATATGCAATCGATGAGCTTTTGGAAGAAATTATAAGAGGCGATTTTGCATCTATAAAAAGTGTGGCAACGTTTATTATGTTTCCCAATTGTGGATTCACTTGGACGCACTATTTGATAGAAAGTTTTTGTTACAGATTCAGTAAAAAATTCCGCTTAGAAGTGATAAATTTTAACGATAAAAATGCGGGAATTATTGCAAAAAAAGAAGTAGAGCTGTCTTTTACGGATATGCTTGCTGTTATTATCGATAATTCAGATTTGGAGTTGAATGCTGAACTTATAGGACAATATCTTTATGATAACGGATATGTGGCAAGAAGGAAGATGCCTCTCATTGACAATGCTGTGGAGAAGGCAAAACTAATTAGGGAGGGCAGATAAGTGTATTCATATACTTTTGATGAAGATACAGGCGGTATTCTGCTTAATTCTACGCCAACTAATTTTTCAAAAGAGCCTCGTCCCGTTTATGCAAGCGAAATGGACTTGTTGGGTTTTTCTACCTATTGGGAATATGAGCATCAAAATGAAGTGCCGTACATGTGGGCAGAATCAAATGCGTATTGGTATAGAGGACAAATCATAGCGAGGATTAAAGGCGGGGATTTATACCATGAGCCTATATTGACCCCCATCGCAGAAGATGACGGTAAAGTCGTTTTTTGCAGAGAGTCGGGCTATGTATTACAAAAGATGGATATTCCTCAAATGTGTGAGAAGAACAAAGAACTTCTCAATACGATGGAAAGAACGACGGTTAAAAAAATCGTGCGCATATATGAGAAGTATAAAAATAAACTCGATATATTTCATGTGGCGTTTTCGGGTGGTAAAGATAGCGCGGTGCTTTTGGATCTTGTAAAAAAGGCATTGCCGCATGACAGTTTTGTTGTGATTTTCGGTGATACGGGAATGGAATTCCCAGACACATATAAAGCGGTAGAATATACTCAAAATCAGTGTGAGAAAGACGAAATTCCGTTTTATATAGCGCGTTCTCATTTTGATCCCGAGGAATCGTGGAACCTATTTGGACCACCCGCAAGAGTTTTACGTTGGTGTTGTAGCGTCCATAAGAGTACTCCACAGACGTTAAAGATGCGTGAAATAACGGGAAAAGAAAACTATGTCGGGATGGATTTTGTTGGCGTTAGAGCTCATGAAAGTGTGGCACGAAGTAAATATAATTATGAGAATATAGGTAAAAAACAAAAGGGGCAATATAGTTTTAATCCAATTTTAGAGTGGACATCCGCAGAAGTTTGGCTTTATCTTTATACTAATCATATTTTTATAAATGAAGCCTATAAAAAGGGTAATTCAAGAGCGGGTTGTTTATTCTGCCCTATGGGTGGGGGCAAAAATGATTATATTCAGTTTGCATCTTATCCTGAAAAAGTTGGTAAATTTATTAATTTAGTTAAATCTATGAATGCGCGTAATAAGGGCGATGAAATAGCTTTATCCTCATACTTATCTAATGGTGGTTGGAACGCTCGTAAAAATGGAAGGGATTTAACTATTAGTGAAGAACATTATAAAGATGAAGTTAAGGATGGAAAACTTATAATTACAGTAATTAAACCACATACGGATTGGCATGAATGGATAAAGACAGTTGGTACTTTGCCTTTTGATTATGATGTCAAGGCAGAGGATGATGGGTATAAGATTATATGTGATGCTTCGATAGTTAAAGAGTTCCCTAAAGAAGTTAAAAAATTCAAACAAGTATTTAAAAAAGCGGCACATTGTCTTTCATGTAAAGTTTGTGAAACTAATTGTAGAAATGGCTGTATATCATTTAATGGTAAGTTATCTATAAGTGGCTGTACCCATTGTGGTCAATGTCACGAAATGGATGATGGGTGTCTAGCCTATCATTCACTTAGATTATCTAAAGGAGATGGTAATATGAAAATGGGTAGTATTAATTCTTTTGCTAACCATGCGCCCAAAAACGATTGGGTACAAGTTTTTTTCGATATGGGAGATGAATTCTGGGTTGAAAATCCATTGGGATTAGGACCGAATCAGCTTCCTATGTTTAAAAGATTTGTAAGAGAATGTGGACTTATTGATGCAAAAAACAAAGTAACTAATTTGTTTGGAATACTTAAACAGTATGGATGGCGAGATAATATCACTTGGGGTATAATGGTTGCAAACTTGTCTTATAATGCACAATGCCGTTGGTATATTCAAAATATGGATATAGGAATATATTATGAGAGATATCGGATAAGTGATATGTTGATGCTCGATGGCGTTAGTAAAGATGATGCGACTTCAATAATAAATGCATTTAAAAGATTTACTGATCTTCCTATGGGAACAGTATTAAATTGGGGATATACAGAAGAAAAGGGTAGACAAATTGATACTTTATGTAGAACGAAATGCATAATTGATGACAACCGAGTAGTTTTGTACGCTTTATACAAATTTGTTGAGAAATGCAATTTGGACGATAGAGAATTTCATTTGTCATATTTATTTGACGAAGAGGTGGAACGTGATGGGATTAGTCCTGTTCGAATGTTTGGTATCTACGATGAGGAAGAGTGGAAATCGATTCTATTGGGGCTTTCTGCAAGATACCCTAACTTTATCAACGCAACTTTTACCAATGACTTAAAAACGATATCGCTCAAAGATAAAACATCGGCGGATGTTTTGGAACTTTTTAGGGAGGAACTTTAATTATGAACGATATGAAGTATTGTGAGTATTTCAATATTGACGAAACGTACTTTCCGTGTATTGATGAATCTGCTATTAATGCAGGAGTTGATTGGCAAGCTACTTATCCGCATGACACTTTTATCAAGCTTTTAAAAGCAACTGAATATATGTTAGGTGGCGCGACAAAGCGTTCTCTTTGGATTCATGGAGCTTACGGTACGGGTAAGAGCCAGTGTGCTTATGCGCTTCGCAAAATATTAGAAGTTCCCGAAAATGATGTTCGTGGGTATTGGGCGAAATATGAGCCACTTAAAAGAGAAACGACTCTATTGGAAAAACTGGTTGGGCATAGAGATAATGGCATTATTACAGCTTATCGTTATGCTTCGGGCAGTATCAATTCGCCACAACAGTTGTTTTTAGCCGTGCAAGAAAGCATTAAAGCGGCACTGGTTGCACAGGGCATAAAATATATGGGCGAGCGGACTTTGAAAGAAAGTGTTATTGATTGGCTTAGTATGCCTGCACAAAAAGCATTTGTAGATTCGCTTTTAAACAAGCCTGAATGGGAATCGTTGTTTGCTCAATCAAATGCAGATGAAATTATCAATTCGTTGCGTAAAAACGGTGATGTTTCTGCTTTGATGGATAATATTTTCCGCATGGCGGCAAAAGAGGGGATTACTGCCCTTTCGCTTGATGCGGATAAGTTGCGTAATTGGATAAAAGATATTATTGAAACGAATCATACGAAAATAGTTTTAATATGGGATGAATTTAGCGATTTCTTTAAATTAAATAAAAATTCTTTGGGTGAATTCCAGAAGATAGTTTCAATTTGTGAAGAGGCTCCATTCTATCTTATCGTTGTTACGCATCCTATTTCGTCTATTACCAATAATGATGATTCTTGGAAAATCGTACAACAACGCTTTGACAGAATAGAAATCGAATTGCCCGAAAATATTGCATTTAATCTAATCGGACATGCGTTCAGTGTAAAAGATACTGCAAAAGATAATTGGAATAAAATGACGAGCGGATTGGAAGCTTCTATTCCAAATTCTACAACTGCAGTTATGAAGGCGGCAAATATAACCGATAGAGCGGTAATTAGGCGTATTTTACCCATACAGCCGATTGCTGCTCTTGTACTGAAAAATATCGCAAACGCTTTCCAATCCAATCAAAGAAGTATGTTTGACTTTATTAAGTCGAAGAACAATGAAGACGTAAATGCTTTTCAGTGGTTTATTAAAGAATATAGCCCGATGGATGAGCAACCGTTTTTGACTGTGGACATGCTTTGGGATTTCTTTTATGTAAAGGGTAAAGATTATCTTACGCCGGATATAAAACTTATTTTGGACACTTTCCCGCAGCAAACTGCGCTTACAGAAAAAGAAAAGAAAGTCTTAAAAGCTGTGCTTATTATGCAGGCAATTGACCAGCGTTTGGGTGGAACTTTACCAATCTTAAAGCCTACTGATCAAAATCTTGATTATGCTTTTGAGGGTATTGTAGAATATGAAACATCGGCTAAGCATATCGCAAAAGGCTTGGAAAATAAAGGTGTTTTAATTAGTACACCCATAGGCGACGGTAAAAAAGCGTACGGTGCGGCTGTTTTGGCGGGCGATAATGCGAAAATTGAAGCATCAAAAACGGAGATACGGCGTAAGAGTACTACAAGCAATCTTGTCTCAGAAGGAGATATGCTGGCTACAGCTCTTTCTCTTACACCGGCATTAAAACTTCGTTATGCAAAAGACGATAGCGGCGCACTTCCGATTGTTACTGTTTCGGATTTTACAAAGACAATGGATGTGCTTAAAAACAAGGACACCGCTTGGCGTTTTTATTCGGTTCTTGCCGTAGCAAAAGATGAGGACGAAGCGCAAAATTTCCGTGCATTAATTAAGAGAACAATAGCTAACGAGGAATATAAAAATATTATTGTAATCGATGCGTTGTCTTCTCCGCTTGGTATAGAGTTGTTTGAACAATACGTTGATTATTCAGCAATGGCGATGTATTATCAGGGTAATAATAATCAGCAAGCGAAGGATAATTCAACCAAAGCAAAAAATATCTTAAATCGTACTTGGAAAGAAAAGATACACGACGGACAATTTTATATTTATACCTTTGCCAATCAGGATGGCGAAAAAGCAATGGGCGCAAGCAATGTTCATGTTGTTTTACAAACGCTTGTACTCAATAAATTTCGTTATGTATTTGATTTCACGAGAGGACTAACAGAAACACAGTTAAAGCTTACCACGCCTAAGCCAGTATCTCGCTATGGAATGGGCGGTTTGGATATTAAAGGTTTGATCACCGGTTGCGAAAAAAGCGTACTTGGATTGGTTTGGGGAAGAGAGCAATATTGGCTTGTTCCCGAACTGCAAAATGCTTCGATTGTAATTATTAAAAAGGCAATCGATAAACTTATTGGCGATACGTTTGCGGCACAAGGACAAATTTCAATTGGCGAAGTTTACGATTTTTTACAAGATGAATTTGGGTTCTCGCCGTGCAATTTGTCTGCTTTTATTACTGGATTTTTACTGAAAGAGTATAGTACCGATCCGTATCGTTGTATTGATGCGGAAGGGTATCCTAACACTATGACACCCGATAAATTGTCTGAAATGATAGGAAATTATATCGGAAAAACGCCGAAACCTACATATATCGTAAAGATGACTCAAGAAGAAAAAACTTTTTATGAGGCGGCAGGTGAAATTTGGGGAGTATCTACAGAAGCATGCTCTTCGCCAAGCCAAGTAGGTACACTTCTCGGAAGCAAAATGCAATCGTTTGGATATCCTACTTGGAGTTTGGAATATATAGACGATAGCGGTGTTTACGATATCGTAAAAAAATTTATTGCATTGGTGCAGAGTGATGGGAAAATTACGCATAACATTGCGATAGAAATCGGTAAAATTGTTATAAACAAGCCTACGCTTATAGAGAGCCTTAAGCAGTTGCTTACTCCTGATAAGTGTAGAGAGGGTATGCTTGCATTCCTTAAACATTATAAAGATGGTAAACTTATTGAGCTTGCCGCTGAGATTGGTGCAAATGATATTGTACTGACTGATATTAAAAAGATATTCAGCGTTAAACACTCTGCCATGTGGATTGTTGATACGGGCGAAACGGAAATAGATAAACTTATCGTTGAATATGAAGTTATTAAACAAACGAATGGGTTGCTGAATGTATCATGTAACACGAGAGAAAAAGCGTTTGATGCTTGGCGTGAGGTGCTTAAATTTGTTGGTTTCTCTTGTGATGCGTTAAAAGCAAAGAAACCTTCTCTTGAAAAGGTTTTGAGCTATCTTCTTAAAATCATGAATCGAGAAGATATGTTGCCTGAAATGATGAAAGAGCTGCTGACAGAGCTTAGCGCATATAGAAGTGAAATAGTAGAAGTATTAAACAATAAACTTGCCATTTTCGAAGAACTTTATGGTGCATATTTGGAAGATTTCTCCCTTGTTGAAAAAGGGGAAATACAAAACTCCATCAATAAAGAGTTGTTTACAGAAACCGCGACAATAAGCAATCAGATTGTAAAGCAAGCCGCCGAAACTTATCGCAAAAATCAAATTAAAACGCAACTGTTTAATCGATGGAAAGAATTGACGGGAACGAAAACACCGAGAGAGTGGTCTAGCCGATATCAAACTCCCATTATGTGCTTAGTAGAGTCTTCTATGTATGGCGAGGCTAAACTAGCTTTTGCGACATTAAATAATACATATCAAACCGATTCCGATATTCATGCGGCATTGGAATTTCTTGACAAGTATCAAGAATTCTTTGCTCATATTAAGGATGCGGAATTTAGAGATAAATTGTTTATGCGTGAAATCGTTGGTGAGTATTCAGTTCTTCTTCCAAATATTAATAAGGTAAGACAGGCATTGGATGGTCTTACAATCGATGTATATGATTGGTACGATAGCCCTATTGTAAAGCAAAAAATTCAAAAAATGGCTGATGCTGAATATTACGCTGGCGGTAGTGATAAAGCAGTTGGTCTTATTGACCGCATGAGCGATGCTGAGTTGAAAATTCGGTTAAAAGAACTTGTACAGAAAGATATTGATTTGGGAATTAAAATTATTTCAAATGAGGATAAGTAATTATGCTTGATATAAGCGTTAAAAATTATTTATCTACTGCGAAAGGAATGCCATTCTTTTATGCTGTAGGAGATAATGAATATAAAGTCGTCTTAGAGGAACTTAAGCAAGAAAGCGTAAGTGTTATCCGTAT
>Ga0073906_1005143_pt1 | contig 12118 bp, 12 predicted proteins | sample Inofromicrocosms_FD_65485 | JGI IMG/M metagenome (GOLD analysis project Ga0073906, IMG submission 65485) | Mouse cecum microbial communities from Vienna, Austria - Inoculum for glucosamine and mucus D2O microcosms | ecosystem: Host-associated > Mammals > Digestive system > Large intestine >... | reverse complement strand
TCAATTACTTTAGTTGCATCCCTTTTCAAAGGCCTGCGGCCGTCTACAATTTTAACTTCTTTTTCCTTTAACGGCTCATTATGTTCCTTATGTTCAGCTTCATATATTGCAGAAATTTCCCTTGAAAGGTCTTGTGTAATGCCTAATCCAGACTGGAAATATACAGGTTCTGGCTGTTTCATGCCTGCACCAGCTTCTGGGGCAGCAGGGGGTTCTGTGCTCTCCGCTTCTGTTGTTATAGTTTCTGTTATTATATTATCCATACTGCCTTCACTTGGAGGTTCTTCCTTTCCAGGCAGATTTTCTTCTTCTGTCTTCTGCTGGTTTTTAGCTTCTGCAAGGGTTCTGTTATATAAATCCTGGTTTATCCTTATTTTTATATCCAGGTTTTCTTTGCCGCTGTCTTCTATAATATATCCATCTTCACTAACAGGCATCTGGCTGTTTTCAGTAAATAAATCCTCTTTATTACTGTCCTGTCCTTTATCTTCTGCTTCTTCATTTTTCTTGTCTTTTTTACTGCCAAAATGCAAAAAGCCTGTAAGTTTCTGGGCAAGCTTTCCAAGACCTGCATCTATTTCAAAATCATCTTCTTCATAATCATCTATAAAACCATCCTGGCTCTGCATGCCTTCTCCATCCTCAGTATTTTTATTGCCAGGTTCTTTTGTAGCAGCAGTTTCCTTTTCTCTCTCTTTCTGTTTTTCTTCTGCTTTTTCCTTTTTATATTCTGCCTGTTCCCTTGCTTTCCTTTCTTTCAAATATCTCTTTCTGTTCTCCTCTTCCTTCTGCATATTTGAAAGATATTCATGCAAATCAGGAAGCGAACCAGTATCATCAGGATTTGGCTCATTCCTTTCTATTGTATAATCCTTGTCATCAATATATGGCATGGCTTCTTTATCATCTACATATTCCATAAGCTTTTTGGCACGTTCAACTATTTCACCATGTCCAAACCAAAGCAGTATATCTTCACACTCCCTGCGGCACTCCTCAAACCTTCCTGCTTTATAGTACAGCCTGGCAAGCTCATAAGCCCATTCTTCTATATATTCTTCTTCTTTTAATTCTTCCAGTGTTTCAACAAGTTTCCCAATATGGACACCTGCTGCCTTATCAATCCTGTACCTTAATATAATTATGTCCCTTGTACTTGGGCACATCTGCACAAATTCGTTATAATATCTCTCAGCATCATCAAGTTCTTTAGTACGTATTGAAATACTTACAAGCCTGTATACAACACGCCTGGTTTTTGATTTATTGTATATTTTAAGATAAGCTTCCTTTGCTGACTCAAACTGCTCTGTCCTGGCAAAAACATCTGCAATAATAGTCAGGTCACTAATACTTTTAACCTGTCTCATATCAAGTGTCCTTATTACAGCAAGTGCCTTTTTATATTTACGCTCTTCCACCAGATGATGTATTTGTGCAATCCTTATAGCAAATTCATATTGTCTCATAGATTAATATTCTCCTTGCCAGTAAGAGCCAGATATTCTTTTATATAAAGTTCTGTCTTACGGTCTTTACGTGTATTAAATTTATTTCTGAGGCTTAATGCCCTGTTATCAATATCACATATAAGGACACCTTCCCTGCCTGAAATCTGTCCAAGTATATTTCCTATTGAATCAACTGCAAGGCTGCCGCCGTTACTGCTTTCACCATTATGCACACCATAAGAGTTTACCCCCACAACATATGACTGCGTTTCTATTGCCCTTGCCCTTATAAGCGTTGTCCAGTGTGTACTCCTTATGGCTGGCCAGTCTGCAATTACAAATATAACATCCGCTTTTTCAGATGCAATCTGGAACAGCTCAGGGAAACGCAAATCATAACATATAAAAAGGCTTATTGTATGTCCTGCAAACTGTGCTGTTACAATATTGCTTCCGCTTTCATATACTTCACTTTCACCACCATAAGTAAATGGATTTATTTTCTTATATTCTGTAATAATATTCCCGTCATTTCCTATAATTGTAAACCTGTTAGTACCTTTTACGCTTCCCTGGACTGGCAGGGCTGCCCATCCAAATCCAATAGCAATATTTTCCCATATGGCAAGTTCCTTCATTGCATTAACACTTTCTGGTGATTTTTCATCCTCGCCAATTTTATCTAATGCCATTGAAAAACCTGTTAGTGACATTTCTGGGAATACAATTATATCTGCTTTTGCTTCTGCTGCTTCTTTCACCATTTTTTCTGCTTTAACTAATGAAGCTTTTTTATCCTCCCACACCATGTCTATCTGTCCAAGTGCAACCCTCATATGACACCCCCATAATACAGTTTTTACACATTATACATTTAAAAAGCATAAAATACAATGTTTCATATTCTTAAACCTTTAGGATAATGGTTTTTGGCAATGCCTCCCTGTGCCTTGCCCCATCCTAATGGAAAGCCTTTATATCCAATTAAAACCCATCCCTTAAATTCCTCTGGGCAGCTTATTGTTTCACCATGAAGGTACTGTAGCGCCTGGCTGTTACTGCAATTATAATACTGCCTGGCAAGCTCTGGTACTGCTGCCTTAGCAAGTGCATGTGCCGGCTCATACCTGTTCTTTTTACGTACTGCAATATGAAGCCCCTGCCGCAAAACCTTTATACCATCAATATTATTTATACCTTCTGGCATAAGATAAAGCATATCTCCAAAAAACCTGAATCTTTTACTATACTGCCCTGGACTGTATTTAACAAAAATTTCCCCTAGCCATTTCTCTATTTCCTCTAGCTCCTTTTTGTTAATATATATCTGGCTTTTATCTGCACTTTTCTTCTTTTTATTTATATTGCAGCCATTACTCCCTGCACATTCCATGCCATCTTTTATAAACTTAACAGCAAAATGCCCTTCACCTTTAATTTTATGCGGCCAAAGCCTTAAAGCCCCTTTTACTGCCGTTTCCTCTTCCTTTGAAATCTTTCCAGTGCCTTCTGTTACAAATCCTGCTTCCCCGCTGTCCGGAATATTATCTTTAAGACCTTGCTCCCTGATATCTGCTGCCATGCCTGAAGTCTTCCAGTCCTGTACTTTAAAACCTTTATGCTCCCTTAAAAACCATATAACTATGTCTTCGTCCTCTTCTGGTGCAAATGTGCATGTAGAATATACAAGTGCACCACCCGGCTTTAACATTCTGGCAGCACAGTTTAAAATTTCTTTCTGGCGTGCAGCACACATCTTCACATTTTCAATGCTCCATTCTTCTGCTGCTGCCGCATCTTTCCTGAACATTCCCTCACCAGAACATGGTGCATCTACTAATATTTTATCAAAGAACCCTGGAAAATGCCCTGCCATCCTGTCTGGTGGCTCATTACATACAAGTGCATTACACACACCAAGCCTTTCTATATTTTGTGAAAGTATCCTGGCACGCACTGGTGATATCTCATTAGTTACCAGAAGCCCTTTACCTCCCAGCCTGCCAGCTATGTGTGTACTTTTTCCTCCTGGTGCTGCACATAAATCACATACAAAATCCCCCTCCTCTGGCTCAAGAAGGCTGGCAACAGCCATAGCACTTGGCTCTTGTATATAGTAAACCCCTGCTTCATGCAATGGATGGCGTCCTGGACGCCCGTCCTGGTTATAATAAAAACCTTCCTCCGCCCACGGCACGCTTACAAGATGAAAAGGAAGCATGTCCTTGTCTTTTATATCCAGCTTTAATGTATTAATACGCAGCCCTGGCTGCTTTTCTTCATTATATGATGAAATAAAACTATTATATCCATCACCAAGAATATTTTTCATTCTTTCCATAAAACTTTCTGGTAATTCCATAAATATACCTGGCCTTCTTTAAAAAACGGATTAAGTAAAAAATGCACAGAGAACATGCCTGCTGCTATCTTAATTCTATAAGACCACAGCCATCCCTGTGCATATATGCAAGTACAACAGACACCTGGCATCTGCCTGCCATATGTTCCTAATCTGCTGCACCTGCAATTATATTAAACCTGCAATATCAATATTTTCCCCTGTAATACCAATATGTGCCCCCTGGGAAGCTTCCGTTGTATCAGCATGTGCAATAAGCCATTTATTCCTTGCCCAGAGATACTTATCCTCTTCATTCTTCACTGTTATCTCTGGAACTTCTTCATTTGTCCCTTTTGGAAGAATTATTGCAACTCTGAAACCTTCACCATTCTTAGCACTACATGGTGCATAATGCAGGGTAGCAGGATATAATTCTACAGCAGTACCCTTTGGACAAAGAAAAGCCTCTGTTTTAGATGAGTCAATCTTTCCATCTATAATATCCTGTTTAAGTGCTACCAGCAGTATTGCGTCATTAGCAGCTACATTTATCTCATTATCACGGTGGTATTCAAAACAATTAAGCTTTGTATTAGTCCCGTTACAATAGCCAATTTCTATTGGCATTCCGCCATAACAGTTATTACTAAAATCTTCGTATGCTGGTGTTGCTTCAAGCTCTGGCACAGAAGGTACATATATTACAGAATTTTCTGGCATATCTGTAAGTTCCTCCAGCTTCTCTAACATCTCTTTGCAGTCATAACCATCAACAACACGTCCATAAACCTTAAAAGCTTCATCATTTACTGACTGTATTTTCATTTATAAACACCAATACCTTTCTATATTAATTATACTTTTACTTCCATCCATAAAATTAATCCTTTTTATAGTTATCAAGAAAACTATGTTTAACACCCTTCTCTTTATATGCAATAACTGTATTAAGATTTATATTTTCCACACTACGGAATATATTGCTTTCTATATATGGGTTTATCTTTTTAAGGCTTTGTATAAGCTCTTTTACCTCAGTACGTTTTGACCTGGCAGCACCGTCTTCCCCGCAGGATGTACAATTTTCTGTAAACCTGCATGCACATTGGAGGAATTTTAAATTATTATATTCTTTCCAGTGTATTATATCTTCTTCCCTTATAAGGTACATTGGCCTTATAAGCTCCATACCTTCAAAATTCGTACTGTGGAGCTTTGGCATCATTGTCTGTATCTGTGCACCATACAGCATACCCATAAGAATAGTTTCAATTACATCATCGTAATGATGCCCGAGCGCAATCTTATTACAGCCAAGCTTCCTTGCATTATTATAAAGATAACCACGTCTCATGCGTGCACATAAATAACATGGTGATTTCTCTATTTCATAAACTGCATCAAATATCTGTGTTTCAAAAATAGTTACTGGTATATTTAAAAGCTTTGCATTATTTTCTAAAGCTTCCCTGTTTGCTTTTTTATATCCCGGGTCCATCACAAGAAATTCCAGCCCGAAATTAAACTTATTATGCTTCTTAAGCTCCTGGAAAAGCTTTGCCATAAGCATTGAATCTTTGCCACCTGATATGCAGACTGCTACCTTATCGCCTTCCTCAAGAAGCCTGTACTCATTAATTGCCTTTGCAAACCTGCTAAAAAGTGCCTTATGGAACTTTTTCCTTATGCTTTTTTCAACGTTGTCATTTATGCTGCCTTGCTGTTTAAAAGTATCCATAATTGCTCTCCATGCTAATACACTGCTTTTTATCCTACTGCATTTGCAGTTTCAAATGCTTCTTTATAACTGAGCACTCTGTTAATATATGTATTACAGTATGAAGGAACGCCTCCATTCCGCCTTACTGCACCGCTTCCTGCATTATATGCAGCAAGCGCAAGCTTTACATCACCTTTAAATTCCTTTAGTTTAAGTGAAATACATTTTGCCCCGCCCATTATATTCTGCTCTGGGTCAAACGGGTCATCAACCCCAAGCCCTTTTGCTGTTTCTGGCATAAGCTGCATTACTCCCATTGCACCTGCGCTTGATACACAATCTGGGTTAAAGTCAGACTCAGCCTTCGCAATCGCTTTAAGAAGGCTTTCTGATACATTATACTTTTTAGCTGCTGCTTTAAAATATGCATCATACTTTGTCTTCTTCATAGAAGAGGCGGGAACAGCCTGCCCGGCAGATGAAGTCCCCTGGACTTTATTATCACCGCTGCTGCCACTATTGCCATTACTGCCATCCGCTACATCAATATATCTGACCATCCTGCCAGTAACAGGGTCTCTATATCCTGTATTTTCCTCTGTTTCTTCTGTGTTATCATTATCTGTTTTGTCTGTGTCTTCTTTTTCTGCTTTCTTACTTTCTGTTTCATCCTTCTTGCCAGAAACCTTCTGGAGCATTTCATCAAACCCTGTAATAGTTGTTTCCCTTCCACTATTTTCCGGATAAGTCTTAACAGGTTTTAAAACCTTAAGGCTGTTCATGGCATTTAGATAAGATTCTGTACTTATCATCTGAAATTCCTCCCAGTACCACTAAATAATTCTTCTATAGTCAGGTTATTATTAACATTCCTGTAACCTGGCATATCTGCATGGATGCAATATACTGGTGCTTTATGTGTAAACATGGTATTACATGCTGCACCTGCATTTTTTGCAGGCTGTTTTAAAGTACCTGCTGCTTTTACACTATGGATATTTATCTGCCTGTAGGATGCATCACTGCTTCCAGACAAAACTGCATCTACTGCTTCTTTTGTTATGGCATCCTTACACCTGAGTACAGAAGCCCTCTTAACACCTTTTATCCTGTCCACCAATACTGCCTCCCTTAAAATTGCCATACAGATATAGTAATTTTATCACTTTTCAGTACAAGTTTCAAGTGCAGAGTATACTATATTACGTATAACCTGTACATCCCTGTAACCATTGCCGCCACATTTCTGTATTACATATATAATTGACAAATCATTAGCAGGGTCTATTGATACATAGCATCCAAGCCAGCCATCCCAGCCATATTCGCCAGTTGAACCAAGTCCTCCCGACGCTTTGACATCTGTCATTACACGCATAAGGTTTCCATATCCATATCCCTTAAGTGCCTCCCAGTCATAACTTCTTAGCTGGCTTTCGCTAAGATTATTCTGTACCATAAATTCTACTGTTGTACTTCCTAAAATCCTTATGCCATTATAAGTCCCTTTACCAAGCAGCATTTTAACAAATTTTGAATAGTCATCAATAGTTGATACAAGCCCTGCACCTCCTGATTCAAATGCAGGCTGCTTTTTGTGCATGTATACAAGCCCCAGGTGCTGCCATGTACAAGGCTCCATTGTCTGTGTTTCTGGCATATACTGGTAATTCTGCATAAGCCTGTCCTGCTTTTCTTCTGGCACATAAAAGTCTGTGTCTTCCATGCCGAGCGGATTAAATATTTCTTCCTTTAAAAAATCACTGTAACATTTTCCGCTTATTACTTCAACTATTGCACCAAGCACATCAGCACAAAAACTATAGTTCCATCTGTCACCAGGCTGGAACTTCAAAGGCTGTTTTCCTATTAAGTTAGCCAGTTCATAAGTAGATACTGGATGCCCCTCTTCAACATTCTTATAATATTTGTCTATCATATCCTGCATTTCCCTGCCTGCTGGAAAACTTGCATCAGGATAATTTACACCTGCTGTCATATTTAAAAGGTCTTGTATTGTAATTTCCCTTTCAGCTGGTACATATCCGTTTTCTGTAAGCACCATCTGGTTTTTAAATGAAGGAATATACATACCTGCCTCATCAGATAAAGATAACAGCCCTTTTTCCATTAAAATCATTACTGCAACTGCTGTAACAGGTTTTGTCATTGAATAACAGCGGAATATAGAATCTCTTGCCATAGGAATATGACGTTCCTTGTCAGCCTCACCATATTCCTTCCGGTAAACCTCTTCCCCATGCTGCAGGACACATATGGCAGCACCAATATTGCCGTCCGGGCTTTTGCTATGCCCTTCTAATGTAGAAATTATTGCATTATCAAGCCTTGAAAGTATTGTTTTATTAAGTGTATTCTTCATTGTAAACCCCATTTCATCGCTAATTAGTGGATAAACCTGTTTTATCCCTTGTCTTGTATATTAGCATATTATAATAGAAAATTAAACAGGATTTTTCCAGTTAGCACGTCATAAATATGGCTTTTATGCACATTCCATTACATTAACCCACCAGATGGCACATAAGGACATCATCTTCCGCCCATCTAAATAACATCCCTCTCCTGCATAATTTCCAGTTATAATATTTATTTTGTTATGTTTTTTGTAATTTTGATGCAGGCAGCAAGTTTCCAGCGTTCCATCTAATATTATTCCATGACAGGGCACTTCAGCACCGCCAGTGTTTGTATCCCGTTTTAAATATAAAAAAGGAACGGCAGTGACTTTTTTATATAGGGATACTATGCACTGTTGCGTGGGCTGACGTAGCGGAAGCGTGCCCTGTAATGGAATAATTTAGGGAACACTGGAAACTCTGCGTCCGCCAGTCCAACACAAACAAAAGATAACTGTAAATTATCCTGTTTTTCTCGCTTTTATGATAATTGCTGTATTTAAAAACCTGGCTCTTCCAGCAGAATAAAACCTTCCTTCCTGGAAAACATCTGTCCCGTTTCTGTTATAAGATGACTCCTCTGTTACATGTTCAATATAAAATCCATGTTTTGCAAGACAGTTTAAATATGTTGAAAGTTTCCAGTTATGCAGGTGAAATACCTCTTCATTGTTTGAAATCATGATTTCCTCTTCGTCTACATAAGAACGTGAAAAACTATACTTTCCATTTTCAGATACAATACACTGCATTAACGGATTATCCCATGAAAACACCAGCCTTCCTCCAGGCTTTAAATATTCTGTTATATGGATTATAGTTTTCTCCAAGTCCATAGACCATCCAAGCCCATAAATAGAAAATACTAAATCAAAGTGGTGGTGCGGCAACCCAGGATTTAATTCCATTGGTGATACAAATAAATTTACTTTTTTGCCATTTTCTTTTAGCAATGCACCAGCCCGCCTAATCTGTGCAGAAGAAATATCAAGCCCCCATAATTCTTTTGCCCCTTTTCTGCCCATCCATGCAAGGGACTCCCCGCTGCCACATGCAATTTCCAGCACATTTTTTCCTCTGACATCGCCTATAAGACAAAGCGTATGCTCTGTTGGTGTATAGAATCCATAATCTGGCAGCGCTATTGTGGTCATATCTGCTTCTTTAATCCCTGCCCACCAGCTTGAATTATGTTCCAGTATATTTGCAGAATTTTCTTCCAGTATATTTTCTTCTCCATTTATATAAAACAAATTATCAATTGAAACCCCAAAATATTCTGCCAGCTTTGGCAGCAGCATTAAATCAGGATTTGCTTTTCCTGTTTCCCATTTGCTTATTGCCTGTACTGTAACTCCCATTGTTTCTGCCAGGTCTTCCTGGCTCACCTGGCGTTTACGGCGCAGGGAACGTATATTTTGCCCAATTTGTATTTTCATGTTTACCTCCATTCCTACAGCAAATTTTTGCTGCATATACCATTTATGTATGTATACATAATTTACATATTAATAATACAGTAAAGCAGAAATACCCACAAGCGAAAGCTTTTTGAACAGGGTCAACCTTTAGTTGTATTGAAACTGGAATTTTTACATGTTTCCAGACAACCTATTTTATACTATAATAAAAAACATTGATAACAAGGCATAAAAAAGGGGCTTATATGATAATGGCTTGTGCAATGCCAGTGATATTATAAATAAATTAAACGCTGGTATAGAAGCTGCTTTATTATAATTATGAAAGAGATGTATATTTCCCAGCCACTTATATAGCCCATTTCTGTACTAATTACCAGGAATAAGAAACAGCATTGTGCCATTTTTTAACTATATACTGCACGAATAAGTTTAATTAAAAGACCACATAATATTGATTATAATTGCAAGAAAATATTTATAAAAAAGGAGATTTTAACAGAATGAACCCTATACAGGCATATTTAATAATGTTTTTAACCGGTGGTTTTTTATATTGTGGCATAGAAATACTATACAGAGGGTACTCGCATATTTCCATGCTTTTTGCAGGGGGGCTGTGCTTTATTTTAGTTGGGGTTATCCAGAATATTCTTGGTGACTCAGCTTCTATAGTAGGGCAGATGCTTTTATGCGGTATTATGATTACAGGTGTAGAATTTTTATTTGGTGAAGTTGTTAATAAATATATGCACCTGAATGTATGGGATTATTCAGCAGAACAATATAATTTCAAAGGACAAATATGCCTTCTGTACTCAAATATGTGGTTTTTATTGTCATGCCCTATGATTATACTGCATGACTACATGGAATATATTTTAATTGGAAGCCAGATGCCACACTATAAAATATTCTGACTGCCCATAAACCCAAATTATATTTGCCATTTTACTTAATCTGTGCTATATTCAGCATAAAAGGAGGCCACTTAACATGAAGGAAACAGGAATAGTAAGAAAACTTGACGAGCTAGGCAGGATAACCCTGCCTATAGAACTGCGCCGTACACTTCACCTTGCTGAAAGGGATTCCCTTGAAATATCAACAAAAGATGATAAAATAATACTTCAGAAATATGAATCTGTAGATATTTTTACAGGTGAAAAGGAAGATTTAATAGAATACCACGGCAAAAAGGTTTCTAAAAAATCTATTATTGAAATGGCAAAACTTGCTGGTCTTGAAATAAACCAGTAAGATAAAATATCCGGGAATGATAAAGGAGGGATTTTATGTATGATATTGAAGAAAATTTAAAGACACTAAAAAACTGGATTGGGGAAAGCAGCAATATTGTATTCTTCGGCGGCGCTGGTGTTTCAACTGAAAGCGGCATACCAGATTTCCGCAGCACTGATGGTTTATACAACCAGACATATGACTATCCGCCAGAAACAATACTAAGCCACTCTTTTTTCCGCCAGAAACCAGATGAATTCTATAAATTTTACCGTGATAAAATGATTTATACAGATGCAGAACCTAATATTACACATTTAAAACTTGCAGAACTTGAACAGAAGGGTAAACTTAAGGCTGTTATTACACAAAATATTGACGGGCTTCACCAGAAAGCTGGCAGTAAAACGGTTTATGAACTTCATGGTTCAGTTTTAAGGAATTATTGTATGAAATGCCATAAGTTTTATGGTATAGATGCAATTACTTCTTCTACGGACATACCACTTTGCAGTTGCGGGGGTACTATAAAACCTGATGTTGTATTATATGAAGAAGGGCTTGACAATAATATAATCAACGCTTCTGTAGATGCTATAAGTAATGCAGATATATTAATAGCCGGGGGCACTTCACTTGCAGTTTACCCTGCTGCCGGGCTTTTACAGTATTATAGCGGGAACAGGCTTGTCCTGGTTAATAAATCAGCCACACCACTTGACAGCCAGGCAGACCTTCTGTTACAATGCCCGCTAGGTGAGGTATTTTCACAAATATAACATATAGTATTATAATTACCACCACTGGTAACATGCCATAAATGGTATTATAAATTAATGGAGGATTTTATGAGATATACATATAAAACAAAAGGAACTTGTTCATCACAGATTGAATTTGATATTAATGATAATGTTATAACAAATGTAACATTTACAGGGGGATGCAACGGAAACCTCCAGGCTGTACGCTCACTTGTTGACGGGCTTACAGTTGAACAGATTGAGAAAAAGGTAAGAGGCATAATGTGTGGAATGAAAGGCACATCATGTCCTGACCAGCTTGCAAAGGCAGTACGTGAAGCATATGAGCATATACACGCATAAAATAAACATTAAAAAGCGGCAGACCCCTGTATATCAGGGGTTTGCCATAAAATGCTTATCAAGCCTGTTCCCATCATCAAAAAGATAGTTATACTGCACGGTTTCATACTCTTTCATTAATTGTGCATATTTATTATTTCTCTCCCTTTTTTCATGCAGCGTCCCTGCACTGTCATAACTTCCTGCTGCACTTATGGCTGGAAGCTTTTTATATAAATCCAGAAGGTAACGGTTAAAATTACTGGACTTTAATCCTGCCGCATCCAGGAATATAGAAGAAAGATAATTAATTGATGCCCTCTCTATAAACATTTCTGGAATATCATAATTTGCCCATATAAGAAATGGCACTTTATGTTTTAACATTGTATCTTCCTGTGTAAACTGCAATGGCATTTTCCCCATTAAATCCTT
>Ga0073906_1005142_pt1 | contig 12124 bp, 9 predicted proteins | sample Inofromicrocosms_FD_65485 | JGI IMG/M metagenome (GOLD analysis project Ga0073906, IMG submission 65485) | Mouse cecum microbial communities from Vienna, Austria - Inoculum for glucosamine and mucus D2O microcosms | ecosystem: Host-associated > Mammals > Digestive system > Large intestine > Cecum... | reverse complement strand
TATAAGTATGTAACTAATACACAATTAAAAGAATTATTAGAACTTGATATATTACTTCCAGAACCACTTATGATAACATGGCAAGAAAGAGAAAAATTATTAGCTGGTTATCAAAGCATACATGAAAGAGAAAAGAATGAGTCTAGTATTATAATTGAAGAGTATATAAAATTTATTGAAGAAAATTTAAGAAAACCAAATTTAGATAATTTAGTTGAAAAGATATTGATGCAAAAATATTTAGAATCTTTACATACATTAGATGATGAAGTTAAAGATAAGATAAAAACAACTATGCAAAAAAATAAAATATCTCTTGAGCCATATGAAAAATTATTGCTAAATGTAAAAATAAATTCTTCTGATTTAGATGAATTAATTACACTTTCTGAAGAGTTTTCAAAAAAAGGAGAAATATTACCAACTTATATACTTGAAGCACTAAACGAGTTTTCATTAAATTATAACACATCAAAAAATGAAGATGTATATAAACTTATAAAATATTCTGAGACACTTGAAGAAGAAATAAGAATAAGGCGAGAAGAAGAAAGACAAGAAAGAATTGGTAGTATTATAAGTAAGCTAGAAAGCAATAAGGAAGCCATAGAAGAAGATATGGTTGATGATAATTTATTAGAGCAAATAGGAAAACTTAATTTATCAGATAGGGCATATATTAGAAGATATTATTTTAATGTTAAGAAAAATTACTATAAAACATTAATACATAATGAAGAAAATATGTCTATATCAGAGTTTTGTAGAAGAATTTCAGTAATTCAAGATAAAGATACATTAAGTGCTTGGAAAGAAAAATTACAAAAAGACAAAAATATGTATGCAAAGATTTCTGAAGTAGCTGATTTTATAGAAAATAATAATGGAAAATTTCCAAGAATTGATGGAAAAGATGAAGAGAGAGAATTGGCTGAAGATTTTGGAAAATACATCGAAGAAGGAAAAGTACAGAGAAACTTTTTACAGATAGGTGTAGATTTTAATAGTTTGCTTCATAGTTCTACTAAAACAGTAAAGAGTATTTGTGTAGACAATGAAAATGAAATTGATGTAAAACAAATTATTATTGAAAGAATGATGTTTTTCGAACAAAATGGAAGAAAGCCATTAACAAATAGTAGTGATGAGAATGAAAAAGAAATAGCAGATAAATATGAAAAAATATGTATTCCATACATTGGAAAGATTAACGATTCTATTTTAAATAGAAGAATAAATAAAAGTGCAAATTTAAAAAAGACTTGTAATCAATATATACAAAATATAAAAAGAAAAGAAAGAGAAGAAGAAAAATAAAATGAGAGTAAAAGATTATGAATATAATTATGCAGAAGAAGAATATCAAATAACAGAAGAAAGAAAAGAAGAAATATTAGAAAAATTAAAAGATTGTATTAATAAAAATAATATAGCACATTTTAAAATCTTACAAATAGGAAAAAATGATAATGAATACGATTATATTTATGAAACATTATTAGAACAAGGGGTAAATATAAGAGGAATAAATGGAACAATTAGTGGAGAAAGAGAAAATTTTACTCATATTTCTAAAATGACACAATCATACACACCACCAATATTAGATGATGATGTACAACAAGAATTATTTTGGAAATTAAGAGAATTAAATCAAAAAATTGATGCTGGTGATACATCTTTAATAAGTCAAAGAGACGAAGTAAGAGATAACTTAATTTTATCCAATATGAGATTTGCAAAATGGATTGCAAACAGTCCATATATTAATAGATTTAATATACCAGTTGAAGATAAAGAGCAAATGGCAATGATTGGCTTAATAAATGCTGTTGATAATTTTGATCCTACATTAAATTTTAAATTTTCTACTTATGCATATAAACCAATACAACATTCAATAATTAGAGAAAATATATTAAGATTTCAAGAAAGACGTAAAAGTGATAAAAATATTAAACCATATTATCAAGCTAAAAATAGAAAAGTAAAAAAAGAAAGATCAAGATATATTACTGCACAAAAAATGACTGATTTATTAAATTATATGTATAAAAAAGATAGTGTTGTTGAACAGTTTCTTATACAGCTTAATAGAGAACCTTCACAAGAAGAAATTGTAGAAATTTTAGGTATCAATCCTAAAGATATAGAAGATTATGAAATTCTTCAAAACTTTTTAAGTCCAGAAATTATAACTCCACAAGGTAAAAATTTCTCTACTTTAGCAGATAAAGATGAAATAGAAGCAGAATGTGGAGGTACTGATTTAGTTCATTTAGGACTTGATGGAGATACAGAAACACAAGCAATGGTAGATGAATGTAGAAAAACTATTTTTGAAGTATTAAATACATTAACTTCACGTGAAAATGAAGTAATTGGTTTGAGATTCGGTTTATATTGCACAAAACCTAAAACTTTAGAAGAAATAAGCGAAAAATTTGACGTTGGTAGAGAACGTATTCGTCAAATTGAAGCTAAGGCCCTTAGAAAATTAAGAAGTCCATTAAGAGGACAAAAGTTAAGAATGTATTTAGATATGTATAATGAAAAAGAAATATAAAAATAAGTATATTAGAGGTAAGAATGGATTTTGATAAAATTTTAAATTTAGATGATGAAAATAAAATTAAATTGTTAAAACAAATTATCGAAAATGATTTAAGCTATTGGAAAAAAATACTAATATTAATTTCTATGAAGGAAAAAAGTAGTGAGCCAAAATTATTAGAAACTATAATAAATAATAAAAGAACGGAAATGGAAGTATTCTATAAAGAATTTAATATAGAAGAGACAGAGGATAATTTATTTACTCAAGCATTAAACTTTAATGCAAAAGAAAATATGCAAAAACTTATGGAAAATATTATAACTAATAGTAAATCAGTAGAATATAAAATTGCTTGCAGTCAAACAATAGAAATATTAAAACACATTCCAGAATTTTATTATAATAAGATAAATAATGATTTTATTTCAAGATTAGAGCAAAATGCGGATCCAATTTATAAATTTAAAATTGATAATAAAGTTAAGTTTTCAGAGCTTAATATTACTAAAGATACAGAAGATTTACTATTATTAATAAGTGATAAATTTTGGAAAAGTGAAGGAAAAAAAGTATATATAGAAGATATATTTGAAATTTAAGCTGTTTTAAAAGTTTCAAATGAAATTTAGGGACAGGTGAAAAATTTCAAAATTGTTTATAGGTGAAATTTAAGGACACTTCTTAAATTTCACTTTTTTGTATAATTTAACAATAATTTGTAAATAATATTTTTCATGAAAAAGAATGTCATTTGGAAAATTTTAATTTATTTTATAATTTATAGTATAATTGGTTTTTTCATGGAAACTATCTATGGTGCATTTACAAAAGGAATGCTTGAAAGTAGAAAAAGCTTTCTTTATGGACCATTTTGTATAGTATATGGAATTGCTGCAATTATACTAATTTTTTGTTTAAAAAAATATAAGCACAGTAATATAAAACTTTTTTTGTATGGAATGATTTTAGGAAGTTTAGTAGAATATTTTTCAAGTTATATTGGAGAAGCTTTATTACATGTAAAGTGGTGGGATTATTCAAATGATTTTGTTAATATTCATGGAAGAACTTGTCTTTATTATGCAGTGATGTGGGGAGCCTTGTCTATAATATTGATAAAATATGTAAATCCTTTTTTAGACAAATGTATAGATTTTGTCGTAAAGAGAATATCACAGTATTTATTAAAATTGACTATTACTACAATAACTTTATTTATGATGTTTGATGGAGTTTTAACTTGTTATGCACTAGATAACTTTTTAGTTAGAGTTGCAAATGAATATAATATAAATATTAATGGAATTGAAAAAAGAGAACTTGATGATTTATTAGGAAATGCATTTTCTAACGAACAAATGATAATGACATATCCAAATATTATTATTACAAATGAAAATAATGAGATTGTTCATGTAGGAAGTATTTTAAAAGATATGAAAAATTATTATTATAAATTTGAAATTTAGGGACATGTGAAAAATTTCATTTTGATATAGGTTCAATAATTGAAATGTTATGTAAAGTATGTTATAATATATGTAGCGTGTTTTTATAAGCGTGTCTTTAGTAACAAAAAAATAGCAAACCAGAAAAGGAGAGACCATATGAGTTTTTTTGAATCGAAGGAAGAGAAAATGGCAAGAGAAAAAAGAGAAAAAGAAGAAAGAGAGAAAAGATTACAGCAAGAACACAAAGAAGAAGAGAGGCAGAGAGAAGACCGGAAAAAATTAAGAGAAGATAAATTCATGAAAGAGCTGGAAGAAAAGACCAAGAAAAAGATAATAACGCTTATTCTCAGCGATTATGAAGGGAATGACTGGAAAGAACTTACAATGAACTATCTTTTAGAAAAGGGCTATGTATGCGTTCAGAACGATATAAGCTGTACCCGGAGTTGCGCTCACTATGCACTCACCTTTGTAAGAAAAGATTACACAAGTTTTTTCTTGAACTTAAAATGAGAAATCGAAGGATACGCAAGCACATGGGCTGGTTAATACCAGCCCTTTTTCATATTATAGATGTTGTAAGTGAAATTTTTCGAGCGACCCTAAATTCCATAAGCAACCTAAATTTAACTTGTAAAAAAAAGTTGTTAGTGATAATATATAAAAGAATATTAAGGTAAGGAAAAGATTATGTATAAAAAAATATCAATAATTGGTGCTCCTGGAACAGGTAAAACAACACTTGCTAATAAGTTATCAGAATTGTTTAATATTAAAGCTACTCATATAGACGGATTGCATCATTTGGAAAATTGGAAAATACGTGATAAAGCAGAAAGAGATAAAATGATATTAGAGATAGTTTCAAAAGATGAGTGGATTATTGATGGTACATATAAATCAACATTAAAACAAAGACTTGAAAAATCAGATCTTGTAATTTGGCTAGATTTTTCAACATTTGATCAATTAAAAGGAATTATAACAAGATATATAAAAAATAAAGGAATAGAAAAACCAGATATACCAGGATGTAAAGAAAAAATGGATAGAGAATTTTTTCTATATGTTCTAAAATACAATAAAAAGAAAAGAAATGTTATTGTAGAGAATTTGGAAGGAATAGATAAAAATAAAGTAATAATATTCAAAAATAGAAAATCATTAAATAAGTGGTTAGGAGGACTTATATAAAATATATGGCAAAGAAGAGTATTGCAAAAAATTATATATATAACATGGTATATCAAGTTTTAACGCTTATATTACCATTAATCACAACTCCATATTTATCAAGAGTATTAGGAGCAGAAGGAAATGGAATTTATAGCTATACATATGCAATAGTTACATATTTCATATTATTTGGATCACTGGGAGTTGCTTTATATGGACAAAGAGAAATTGCATATGCACAGGAATACCCAGAAAAAAGAAAAAAGATTTTTATAGAAATTGTTATTTTTAGATTTATAACAATACTTATTGCAACTGTATTTTATTTCTTTCTTTTTGTAAAAGGTGCAGAATATCAAATTTATTATCAGATACTTATGCTAGAACTTGTTGCTGCTGCATTTGATATTAGTTGGTTTTTTCAAGGGTTAGAGGAATTTAAAAAAACTGTTACAAGAAATGTTTTAGTAAGAATTTGTAGTGTAAGTTTAGTTTTTCTTTTTGTTAAAACAAGAGAAGATTTAGCTAAATTTACATTAATATATTCTTTGGCAGATTTGATTGGGAATTTATCATTATGGTTATATTTGCCCAAGTATTTTAAAGGAATAAAAGTTGAAAATATAAATGTAAAGCGACATTTACCACATATTGTTTTATTATTCATACCACAAATTGCAAACCAAATATACAAAATATTAGATACAACAATGATCGGTTGGTTAATAACTGATAAATCAGAAACAGGATATTATGAACAAGGTCATAAAGTAATTAGATTATTACTTACAGTCGTAAATTCTTTAGGTGTAGTTATGATACCTAGAATGGCAAATGCTTTTGCAAATAATGATAAAAAGCAAATAAAATCATATATGAAAATGTCGTTTAATTTTACATTTTTTCTATCATTTCCAATTATGTTTGGAATTGTAAGTATTTCAAAGAACTTTGTGCCAGTATTTTTTGGTGCAGGGTATGATAAAGTAACTTCTATAATATATATATTAAGTCCAATGGTATTATTAATGGGACTTGCAAATGTTTTAGGAACACAGTATTTGCTTCCTTTGAAAAAACAAAAAGAATATACATTTTCAGTAACAATTGGTGTTATAGTTAATTTTATTTTAAATTATATATTAATAACTTTATATCAATCAATTGGAGCTGCGATTGCAACTGTTTTATCGCAAATTGTAGTAGATGCACTTCAATATAATCATGTAAAAAAAGAAATAACATTAAAAGAACTACTTAACTTATGTTCAAAATATGTAATTTCTGCTGTTGTTATGTTTGCATTATGTTTTGGTGTAAGATGTATATTAAATACAAATCCAATAACTCAAACTATATTTAATTTAGCAACAAATATGCAACTAAATAAAGAATATTTATTTAATATAGTGTCAATTATTTTTCAAGTAGGAGTTGGAGCAATAACTTATATTGTGATGCTTATAGTTTTAAAAGATGAATATATTTATAAATTTATAGATAAAATGAAATCACGTTTCTTGAAAAAGAAAACTGTGTAAAAGGATGTTTTATGGAAGAGAAAAAAGTTCTAGCAATTTTTGGTGGTTCTTTTAATCCACCGCTTAATTCACATTTTTCATTAGCACAACAGATTGTTAATGAGTATGAAAATATAGAAAAAGTAATATTTGTACCAGTAAATTCAAAATATGAAAAATATGGTCTACTAGAAAACGAACACAGATATAATATGTTGAAGTTAGTTTGTGATAAAAATAAGGATTTTCTTGTGTCAGATATTGAATTAAAACAAGAAAAACAATTGTATACAATAGAAACACTAGAATTATTACAAAGTGAATATCCAAACAATATAATCTGTTTTACAATAGGGACAGATAATTTGAAAGAAATATCTAAATGGGGTTCAAGTGAGAAATTAGTTACACACTTCAAAATTCTTGTTTTAGAACGAGATGAAGATTGTATGGATGAAATAATAGAAAATGATGAATTTTTATTGAAACATAAAGAATCTTTTATAAAACTAAAAGAAAATATAAGAAGTAATATTAGTTCTACATTTGTAAGAGAAAAAATTAAAAGAGGAAAAAGTATAAGATATTTAACTCCAGATGAAGTTTACTATTATATAAAAGAAAATAATTTGTATTAAGAAAGGGTTGTTGCTATGTTAGAAAAAGAAAAATTGTTTAAAGAAGCTGAAAATGCAATTAAATGGATTAAAGAATATGTAGAAAAAATTGGTGCTAAAGGTGTTGTTGTTGGAAATAGTGGTGGCAAAGATTCTGCAACAGTTATTGCAATGGCAACTAAAGCCCTTGGAAAAGAAAGAATAGTAACAGTTGCAATGCCTTGTAATTCTATTGCAAGTGATTTAGAAGATGCTAAACTTGTTGCACAAAAATTTGAAGTTCCATTTGTAGAAGTGGATTTGTCTAATACTTATAATGAACTTGAAAATTCAATAAATAATATTAAGCTAAATAAAGAAGCAAAAATAAATATAAAACCAAGACTTAGAATGACAACATTATATGCAATTGCTCAAAGTTTAGGGTATCTTGTAATTGGAACAGGAAATCTATGTGAGAGAATGGTTGGTTATACCACTAAATGGGGAGATAGTGCATCGGATTTTAATCCAATAGCAAATTTTACTGTTGAAGAAGTTTTAGCAATTGGAGAATATTTAGGAGTTCCTGATAAAATTATTCACAAAGCTCCAAATGATGGACTTGGTGGGCAAACAGATGAGGAAAAAATGGGTGTTACTTATAAACAAATTGCAGAATATATTGAAACAGGAAAAACAGATTCTGAAGCAATGAAAAATATAGAAATAAGAAATAAATCATCAAAACATAAAAGAAAACAAGTACCAGTTTATGAAATTGAAAGAAAGAAATATTTAGAGTAAGTATAAGGGGATACAAATGAACGAAGACCAAAAAAGAGAAGATTTTGCAACAATAGAACCTGGATTAAATAGAGCTTTTGAAAATAATAAAGAAATATCACCAGAATTTAAAGAAATAGCAAGAGCGTGTTTTGGAAGAATTTTCTATATGCTTGGAGAAAATAATTTTAGGCGCTGGATAGATATGAAACAAATGAATAAGCAAATTAAAGAACTTATTATAGAATCTATGTCTAAAGAGGAAATGGAATCAAATCCATCAACAATGGGATATTATTCTCCTACAAGAAATAGAATTAAGTTATCGTCAAGATATGATACAGATACAACTAAAGATACAAATGTGCATGAAACATTACATTTGGTAACAAATACAGGAGATAAATTCTGTACTTTTTTAAATGAGGGATTAACAGAATATATGAAAGGTATGGCAATAAACAAGCCTAATTCATATGAAAAGAACGTAAGAGCAGTTACTTTTTTGCATGAGATAATGGGAGATTCACTAATAAAAGCGTATCTTATGGGAAAAGGAAAGTTTGATGAACAATTCCTAAATTTAGTAAACTATGATAATAGTTCTACTATATATGATATTAAAGATTTTTATTCAAATTTGAATCTAGCACATAAATATAATAGTGCTACAACAGAAAAAGCTGCATTTGATGTAATAGGAGCAACTCCAGAAGTCCTAGAAAGAGCTGATAAACGATTAGAAGATGCACAAAATAAGTATGAACATGTAAAACCTCAGATTTTATTGATGTATACTAAGATTATAGTTGGTAGAATTTCAGAAATGTCAAAAAATATAGCGTTTTACAAAAAAGGAAATAATGGTATTGAATTAGATTTAAAAGAAGCTTCTAGAGGTATATTGGATTTAATGGAAAAGTCTAATATAAAAGATTTTGAAGTTGATTATATAACTATGGCAAAGTGGAGAGCTGAAACAAGCAAGTTAGCAGCAGAACAGGTTTTAGAAAATAGTCATATATTAGTAGGATATGAAGGTAATGAACGTGAAACTAGGAAACAAGAGTTGATAGATAAAATAGCACCACAAATTATAATAACAAAACAAACTTCCGAAGCAACTCCTAGAATAGAAAATTCAGACATTACGCCAGAAGAAAATTCTAATATGACACAAAAGCTATTTGAACAAAGATTAAGCAGTAATATGAATATAACTCAATATATTGAAATAGTTAGTAAAATTGCTAGTACTATGAATGTATCTGATGCAGAATTAGGTAATCTTTTAACTAAATATAATATAGAATATTTTGGAGATGTGGGTAATTTCAAGAAAATAAATGAAACAATAAAAAAATCTATTCCTAAAATACAAAAACTAAATGAATTACAAGAGCAAAGAAAAAAGGATACTATTACATCTGAATATAAACAAATTGGTGATGGTAAATTTATTGAAAAAAGAGATAATCAAATATTTTTAGTTGAACTAAATGAAGCAGGAGAGTTTTCTGAACAAGAGGTAAAGCTTTCTAGAGAAACGCTTTTTTCAAAAGATGGAGCTAGAACAGAAATAGATTTTTCAAAAGGCTTATCTAATTTGGAAGTTAAAATAAATGGAAGACCAGTTGAACTTAGTAAAATGGTTAGTCTGCAAGAAATTAAAGATATGGAACTTGCAGATGAATTTTCAAAAGATATTGAAAAAAATATTAAAAGTGGAAAATATACTAGAATATTAGATGATGCTGAAAATCCATTTAAAACAGATGGACTTGCTTATACAGCAGATATAGATAAAAGAAGTAGAGAAATAGTATTTGATCAATATATTTCAGATTTAAAATCAATAATTAGATTAATACCAGAATCACAAAGAACAGATTTGATAAAAAGCAAATCAGAAATGTTATTAGACCAAGTTTATAGAATTCCAAAAGAACGTCAACCTGATGTAAGCATGAAAAGGAATGAAGATGTTGAATATGAATATAAAAGATTTTCTAATGCAATTGTTAGTTCAGTAGGAAAAGATTCGGTAGGAAGACTAGATTTAGGCAGTATAAAACGTGCTTCTGAAGTTTTATCTAATGAAAGAAGAAAAGTTGTAGAAGAAAATAGTAAATCAGCACTTATTTATTTTAGAACTCCAAAAATAAAAAAAGAATATGAAAACCAAAAAAAATCAGAAGCTATTAGAAATAGAAACAAGGCAGTAGTAGAAGTACCACAAAGTTTTGATTGTTCTAAATTCTATGAATATGAAGGAGAAATTCCATTAGATGATATGCCATATCACTTAAAAGGTGTAAGTACAACTCAAAGAGTAGATTCAAGAAACGTTAAATTTTCATATGATAATTTTGCACAATCTGTTAAAGGATTAATTTCAAAATATCCAGATAGTATACATTATGATTTGTTTGATAAAATATTTGATAAACAAATGCAAGAAACATTTTTAATTCCTGCAGGAAAAGAACCAGCTCCTGAAATTGCTGATGCACTTGATAGTGTGAAGAATATGCTAGATAATAAAATCTCAGATGATATAGAAATTGATGAGGAAAAAATAAATGAAAATTTAATTATTTTAAATAATTATAGAATGGAAAAGGTAAAAGAAGAAAGAAAACATTTAGGAGTAAAATTTGCCTCAAAAGATGCACAAGATATGTTTGCTACATTTACGGATATAATAGAAATAGTAAAAAATAGTAAAATTAAAACTGATGAAGTAACAGAAACTGTAAAAGGTATTATGTCTGCACAAATGGAAAAAGACAATAAAAAAGAAAGTGATGCACCAAATCTAGATGATTAAAAAAGAAAACTCTTCACAAAAATGTGAAGAGTTTTTTTATCTTTCTAAAAAATGGTATAGACAAACATAATTTTTTCGTATAAAATAATATTGTTATTTAAAAGTTTTATATGTAAATTGAAACAAAAAAATATTTGTACAAAGAAAGGAATTTATATGGGAAACAGTACAATAGATGAAGTTAATGAAGAAGAATTTGAAGGGGTCAAAGTAGTAAGAAGACCTAAAAAAAGAAGTAATCGAAAAAAGGATGTTAAAAGAAATATAAATAAAAAATCTAAAAAAGGAAATAAAGTAACAACTATTTTTACAGTATTATTTTCACTTGGAACAGTAGGAATAATTTTTGTATTATTCTTATTATATGGACCTTTTTCAGGATTTAGAGAATGGCTTGTTACTACAGCCATGACAACAATGACTCATCAATATTTTGCCACATGGTTTTATGATGATGAGACAATTGCTTACATATTAGATAAAAATAAAGTTGTTGAATCAGGAGAAGCTTCAGATTCAAGTGCTATAAATGTTGGATTGAGCAATAAAAAAGTTACTGAATACAAGAATGAATATGAAAGAGCTATCTTAGAAAGAGATGATGATAACAACGATTATAAAATAATTGAAATATCAGGAAAAACATATGATGGCTATTTAGTTGCTGTATATGATCCTAGTAGAATTAAAACTGTTGTCACAGATAATCTAGGTGTATCAGGACAATATTTGACTAAAATGGCCAAAAATCATGATGCATTACTTGCAATAAATGGTGGTGGATTTGATGATCCAAACTTCAATAGTACTGGTGGTTCACCATTAGGAATTACAGTTTGTGATGGAAAATATGTAACTGAAAAAACATATGCAGGAGCAGGTGGAATAATAGGATTTACTGATGAAGATAAATTGTATTTAGGTAAATGCTCATTATCAGAAGCAAAAAAACAAGGAATTAGAGATTGTGTTACATTTGGACCATTTTTAATTGTAAATGGAAAACCATCAGAAGTATTAGGAAATGGTGGTTGGGGTACAGCTCCAAGAACTGCTATAGCACAGAGAAAAGATGGAATTGTATTATTTTTAGTTCTTAATGGAAGAAGAGGAACAAAAACTGGTGCTGATATGGATGATTTGATTGATATATTACAAGACTATGGAGCATATAATGCTGCAAATTTAGATGGTGGAACATCTAGTGT
>Ga0073906_1005138_pt1 | contig 12138 bp, 19 predicted proteins | sample Inofromicrocosms_FD_65485 | JGI IMG/M metagenome (GOLD analysis project Ga0073906, IMG submission 65485) | Mouse cecum microbial communities from Vienna, Austria - Inoculum for glucosamine and mucus D2O microcosms | ecosystem: Host-associated > Mammals > Digestive system > Large intestine >... | reverse complement strand
TATTCGACTATTCGAGTTGAAGCTGAGAACCTGCAGGAAGCATTAATCAGAGCGCAGGAACATATTGATTCGATTCCGCTTAGCAGTGATTCCGAATATGTGGATGGTAGCTATGAAATCAACGTTCAAGATGTAGAAGACGCTATTAATGCTCAGGAGTATCGCTCTATGAGTTCAATTTTAATTAAATCTGATAGCAAAATTTTTTCGTGATGATTTAGGATATTAATTTGGCAAGAAAATTAAGGAGAAAATTTTATGAAGTTAAAAGACTTTCAAGTCGGACAAACGGTCTATCTCATTGAGAGAAGACCAAAACCGAAAGATATTCTTAGAGAATATCAGGTAGTTACTGTCGGACGAAAATATCTTAAAGTACAGGGGATGTACAACGAACGCCAATTTGAGGTTTTTGACGATGAATCGCCATATCTTATTGAACACAACAATTATGGAGATCGTTTGTTGCTTTTTCCGAATAAAGAAGCTGCTCAAGAACATATTGAAGGAAACCAACTCAGAAGTTGGCTTCTAAAAGCAGCAGAAGTAACAAAAATTAATAAATATACTGTTGAGCAACTTCGTGCTGCAAAAGAAATTCTGGAGCCAAGTATATCGACAGAAGAATAAGTTCCATTTTAGCTGATAAGCTGTTTTACAAAAAGTATTAAGGCGTTTTATTTTTAAGCGTCTTAATATTTTTTTGCTTTTTTTCGTATATTGAATCAAATTAAGTATAGAGATTAAAAAAGAAAGGAGTAGTTCAAATTGAAAGCTTTGGATTTGGCAAAATATATTCTTGTTAAAGCAGAAATGCTTGATAAGCCCATCAGTAATTTTCAACTTCAGCAAATACTTTATATTATTCAAAAATACTTTTTGTTGAACGATAAATATGCTTTTTTAGAATACTTTTACGCTTGGCGTATTGGGCCGGTTATTCCAAGAGTATATTGTGAATTTTCTTATCACGCAGGGTGTCCAATAAAGATTGCTCATTTTACAAAGCCTCTTATTGTTTTGCCATTTATGTCAGATTTCAAAGATGCTGTTAATGTGATTATTGAAAAATGCTGTCAACTTCGTCCTGTAGAAATGCAGAAAATTACCTGTTGTGATGCTGGTGCTTGGGAACGTGTATATGACAGAGGTCGGGGTCTTAAACAAGAAATTCCCTACTTGATGATTAAAACTGAAAAATGTAAAAGTGATATTATTGATATATTTAATATTTTTTGAGGAGGATTTGAGAGATGTTAAAGAATTTATATTTGTTGGTGGGGCCTTCGGGGGTTGGAAAGAGTACAATTGCCAACGAATTAACAAAAAGATATGGGTATTTTCAAGTTAACCCATATACTACAAGACCTCGTAGGGGTGATGATGAATGTGGATATACATTCGTGAGCGAACAGCAATTTTACAAATTATCTAATAAAATTGCCTGTGTTAATTATCATGGCTATTTTTATGGAGCAACAGCACAGTTGCTTGATTATAATGATATTTATATTGTTGAACCTTCGGGAATTGATGCTGTGAAGCAGGCTTATCACAACAGAGATGTTTTTGTTATCGGACTTATGGCGTCTGAGAATACCACAAGAGAGCGTATGCAGCAGAGAGGTGATGAATTGACATATATTTTAGACAGACAAAAAAATGATGCTGAAATTTTTAAGGGTTTTGGGGAAAAATGTGATATTGTGATCATGAACTGTACTATTGAAAATACAGTTCAAAAGATTCAAAATTTCATTTCCTCCAAAGAATAATTTTGTTTTTAATTTAAAATTGATTAACTCGATATATACGACAAGTTTTTTTTGATAGTTTTTTTAAATTATGTGATATAATATTAGCATAGGAGGTGTTTTATGGCTGGAAAACACTATAAGAGATGCCCTGTCTGTGGACGGAAGATGAAGCATCAAGCCACTGACTTTCAGCATTGCAGATGTGGTATAAGCTGGAAAAGAGACATTGGCTTCTTTAGACGAACCCCAGATATGGTTTTCGGCTTAGAACGCAAGAAAATTGGTCAGAAAATCAAGCAGGTTGGCGTAATTAAATGGAAAAATGAAGAAGGTGGTAAGGCAGTGAAACAAAAAATAATTAGTAACATAATCAGGTGTAATCAATGTGGAGATATTATTAAGTCAATATCTAAACATGATTTTGTTAAGTGCAGCTGCGGTAATTGTGCTATTGATGGCGGAAATGATTATTTACGCAGATATTTACTTAACTCTCCTGATGATTTCACAGAGCTAAGTGTTGTTGAAGAAATTAATTAATTTTATTAAAGGGAGTCCAATCGGGCTTCCTTTTTTTCCTTTTTTGATACTAATATTTTTTTTGTAATTTGCATATAACAGTTCAAGCAATCCTTAAAGGATTTTTATATATAAGGTTGTCTGTCCATAAAGACAGACTAACAACTCCTGATAACAGGGGGAAGGTGAACGGGGCGTCCTTTTGTCTGCAAAGACAGAATATCAGCCCGTTAAAATATATAAGGTGGTCAGTATTATGAGAGAAAAGAAAAATATTGAAACAGTATCAGTAATTTCGAAAAATGGTAAGCGGCTTATGCCAACTAATCGCTTTAGACATATTCGCCATATGCTTAAAGATGGCAAAGCGATTATTTATAGCCGTAAACCATTTACTGTTAAACTTACCTATGAAAGTAAGGAATTTGTTCAAAATTAAATAGATTGCAACCTGATGTAACTTAGTTTAGCTGGGTGTTTCTATTAGGTTTTCCAACTATCACACCCCGAAAGGGAAGAATTACTTTAAATTCTCTCCCTGTTTGGGAGAGATGGAAGGAGACAAAAAAAATGAAAAATATTTTTACAAAATTTGATTTCTTTAACCAAAACCTGCAGGAGTTTTTGACAAAAAATGAAGGCAAGATGACAACTTTGAACTTCTTCAAATTTCTGGCTAAATCTCAAGAGAATGATCCGAAGAACTTTCAGGTTCGCAGTATCTGGGTTGCTGAACCTGAGAAACAATGGATTGGCGAGTACAAAGTTGTATTCGGCGCACATTTTAATCTGCGAGCCTGGCAGAGGGTGCTGGAAATCACAGATCCAATTGAGGCTGTTATGGAGCAGTTGAAAAATAATGAAGTTGCCAATGCTATAACAGGTTATCCTATTTTCTGGGATACAGAAACAAAACAAATTATTGCTTCTTCGCAAACGGAAGCAGTTGCAGTAGTTCAAGAGGGAGTACCCTTTGTTCCTGTTTATTCTTCTGGTGATTCTTTTATCTACGTTAGAACTGTTATTGTAAAAGAAGCTAACATGTTTTTCAAAAAAGACACAGCAGTTCTTGCTGTTGACGCAGATGGAAATGTTAGTTGGACTAGAGAACCAGTTGAGTGAGAAAGGGGAGAGGGTGCATGAAATTTAAGGATAAAAAAACTGGTGAGGTATTTCATAATCTTGAAAGTGTTCAAACAGCTTATTGCAATAATTTGTATGCTGATTGCACTAACTGTCCTTTGTCTATTACAAACAACCCTAAAATTATGTATTGTTATTCTTTTGTTGCTAAATATCCTGAAGATGCAGCAGAGCTTATGGGAGTAGAAGTTTATGAATAACATCTCTACTGATAATTTGGTCAACTATGTAAGATTTGAGCCATCTGCTTCCGATTGTCCAGATAATTTTGGTCATTACTATACCGATTATAACCCCAGAACAAGAGAGGGACAAGGTATTTTAGGAACAATTGATAAGCCTTTATATATGTTTAAATTTAGACTCGTTTTTGCTCCAGAATACAATAGAAAAGTTCTGATTAAATAGATCTGATCGGCTGACACAAATGCTGATTGGCGTGAAGTCGGAATATGGCTTCCTTAATCAAAAAATAACCCTGAACAGTAACGCTCAGGGTTATTTTTTAATTATTCTGCATTTATCAGCAGTGTTTTTTCATCATTTTTTTTGAATATGGTTGAAGCTGAACTATGAGGGACAGAAACTTTAATTTCCTCGCCTGTTAGCATTGTTGTTTCAATAGCGGCTCTATTTTTTTGTACATGCAACAAGGCATTAATATCTGCTTGAAACCGCTCAATATCCATACTCAGATTACCATTCTCATCATACAGTTCTGGAGTAGGACGTTTGACTGCTCTGGCGAGTCTGTTTAGATGGAAGTTTGCTCTTTCTGTAAAATGTTTTTTTGCATATTCAACACTAATTGGTGTTTTACCATCGAACTCAGAAATTGGGTTAGTCTTACATTGAGCAATAGCATTGTTTATATTAATCTCAAACATTTCTTCGTTATTTTTATCATTTGTCATAATAAACATCTCACTTTCTTTTTTAATTTAAGTCAGTTGCAAAAAAGGTACAGTTATTGCACTTGATTTAATAACTGTACCTCTCTTTAGGAGAATTGAAAATGAACAATAAATTTCAGAAACATAGAAACAGTAAATGTTTTTCAAACTAAAACAGTTAAAGTTAAAAAGGATTAAAAGGAGTGTATCACAACTGTTTCAATCGTTTCTTTTATTATATACGGAAAACGTCGAGAGAATATTAGGGATTTTGGAAACTTTTTTAAGATTTTTTTTGCGTTTTCTGTATGTTAATATTATACTACTGGCTGACAAAAATTTCAATAGATTGCTGCGATGTCTCTTGCGGACATTTTAGAAAATGGTTGAATATGATATTCCTAATATTTTTCTTGCAATTTTCATATAATGTTTTAACCAAATTATTTTGGATAAAATTAATTGAAGGAGAGAAAATTTTATGAGAATTGTTAAACCTAGTTTTCACATTGAAGAAGTTGATGGAATGGAATTGCTAAAGAAAATTGAAAAAGCAGGCAGAACTTGTTATAAGTCAGAAGATAGAATTACTGATGATTCTGCACTTACGTTTGTCAAAACTATTTGTAAGTCAGGGCATGAATCTGTTTTGGAACACGAGAAAGTTACTGTTCGGATTATTTGCGACCGTGGCGTTTCACACGAAATCGTCCGGCACAGAATTGCTGCGTACTCGCAGGAAAGTACAAGATACTGCAATTATTCTAACAGCAAATTTGGTAACGAAATCACTGTCATCGAACCCCTTTTCTTTAAGGACAATCCGGAACGCTATGAACTGTGGAAGACTGCTATGGAACAAGCTGAGGCAACATATTTTTCTTTGCTTAAGATTGGCGCTTCACCTCAAGAAGCCAGAAGTGTATTGCCTAACAGTCTGAAAACAGAGATTGTTGTGACCTATAATCTGCGTGAATGGAAGCATTTCTTTAAGCTACGCACATCGCCTGCAGCACATCCGCAGATGCGAGAAATTGCTTGTCCGTTGTTGAGGGCTTTTCAAGCACGGATTCCGATTGTATTTGATGATATTAATCTTTACTAATATTAAAAAATGGAGATGGTTTTGTGAATAATGTATTTGATAAAGAGATAAACATTATTTCTCGTGATGTGAATGGCAAAAGAAATCAGCGTTTTTATGATTGCAGAGAAGATTTTATACGAGATTATCTTAACGGTGAACTCGATATTTTGGATGCAATTGATGAAGAGATTTTGATGGTTCTTTACAAAGATTGTTGTATTTATTCTCAGTTGCAAAGTAGTAAAGAACTTACTTGGGAAGAATTATATGGTTTTTTTGCTTAATAAGAACATGGTGTTGGCTTAATGCTAACACCATGTTTTGATATTAATGATTTGAAATATCTTTTAATATTTTTGTCTTTATTTCCGTATAATGCAAAAGTTATATAGATACTTTTTTGTCAGTAAAGACAAAACAAATAAGTCATTTGATATTTTTTTATAAGTATATTAAACTAAAATTAATATTTATTTTTTATAAGGAGTTGATTTTTAATGTCAAATAAGCAATTGTTTATTGCTGTTGATCCCGGCTTTGATTCAATGAAAGTTGTTGCCAATGGGATTGTATTTAAATTTCCATTTAATGTGGTTGAAACTGATGAACGTAAAATGACAGACTATCGTCTGCGTGATGATTTTATGTTATATCAGGACAGTAATGGAGGTACATATCGAGTAGGTCAATATGCAAGAGAACTGGTTTTTGATAATAAATCAAAGGTAGATTCATTTTATACTGAGCAACGCTTTATATCTGAGGAATTTCAGGTTGGATTAAATACTGCTATTGCGCTGGCTATAGAGAAAAACGGTCTATGTGATAATCAGAGCGATTTGGATATATATCTTATGGTTGCTTTACCACATGGTTGCCGTGAAACTTATGCACCTACTATTATTGGTTTGGCGGCTGGTATACACAAATTTAAATTACGTTGTGGTCAATGTAAAGATAAAGTATTTCGCTATCGTATTTCCGAAAAAAATGTATTTACAGTGTCACAAACCATTGCAGCCATTTTGGGAGAAACATCTGATGACGCTGGAAATGTTGACGAAGATAAATTTTTTTATTTATCAAATGGTCCTACATTAGTTTTAGATGGTGGTTATTATACTATGGGTATGGTCGTCGTATCTCGTGGTGGTAGTGTGGATGAAAGTAAAACGGAGAGCGATACCCAACATGCGATGTCCAACGTCAATCAGTTGATTGCAGACGCTATTAAAGATAAGCGTCCAGATATTAACCATTATGCGATTGAATATCTTTTGAGTAAGGATGATGGTATTATTCGCTATATGGCTGATGGCAAAGCTGCTGCTATTGATTTGCATGAGCTTCGCAGGGATAAGGTAAAGGAAGTCTGCACAAGTCTTATTAACTATTTGGATAACAAGTACAATAATCTACTTGATTTTAAATATGTGCTTGTTACTGGCGGTACAGGAGCTGCTTTCTATAAGCAGTTATTGGATTTTTACAGTTCCGCTGGACTTCTTGATTCTGAACATTTGATGTTGACGACAGGAATGCTTAATGATAAACAATATCCTGTTGAATTTGCCATTACTATTGGCGCTTATAAGGGCTTGAAAGGAGTATTTTCCACATCAAATTAATTTAAATATAACAAGAGGGGAGGTAAGGAGTTTTGTCTGAGTGCGCAAGTATAGGGATTGTTTTAGCTGATAACGATAAGAGTATTATTAAATGGTTAAATATGCTGAATGATAACGGAGAAAGTCCTCGTACTTGGATACAGGCAGTGTTATTAGCGGATTCATTAAATATTGATATAGATATAGGAGCAGTATATATAGCGCCTGAGAAAAAGAATATGAAGCCGTCGTCTGGTAAGTATTTAATGTTTGGCGACGATACAGTAAAAGAATCCAAGAAAAAGGATAAGGTGAATTATGGTTGGAATGTAAGAGGGAGTAATGGAGAATTTATTCCTGGCAGTATCTTCTGTTTCAATATTACCCGTCCGGTTATTTTTCCTATTATTCAGAATATTTGCGATAAACATAATAATGTATCCTCTTACATTAAGGCGCTTATAAGAAAATATCTCAAGACCACCTCGGATGAATCAGCGGCATACATTCCTGATGATACCGTTATAAAAGACCTGTTTGCCCTACATTCCTTTAAGACGGAAAAGAAATCTGTTAAGCGCCCTAAAGGAAGTCCCTCTTTGGGGTCAGTTAGGATGCCTGATGATATATCAATGTCAGATCGAAAGACGATTTCCGAATCGGACAAGAATATGTCGGATACTAATAATACAAAAACTGAAAACAAACAATCAATCCCAAAGAAAAACAATAAAAATCCATTACTACAATATATTAATTAGTTTCAATATTGGTAAGGTCGTCCGCAATCTGCTGACGGCCTTTAATATTTTCTCCGATTTTTCCGTATAACAATACAGTCTGTTAAAAAGGCAATATTAAAAAGGAGGAAATTTTTATGTCTGACAAACAAAGACAGAATGAACTTACTATATCTCATGGTATAAGTAATTTTCTGGAGTTTATTCGTAATACTCAATCCCAATATAGGATGGCTGAAGCGGAGGCAAGGGAAGCCGATGATACCACACAGGACATTTTGCATTCGCTGGAGCTTGGAGAGCATACTTATCACGAATATGCTCAGTTGTCAAAACAGTTGAAACGGGTGCGTGAACAAAGACGCAGAGGTAAGGATACTGCGGTTGTTACAGCACAGGTTGTGGAATGGGCAGAAAAAAATGCTACAGTCATTAAAGATTTGGAGAAGCTGTTGGGTGAAATTAGAAAAAGCGAGAAGAATTTTGCTAACCGGCTTTATACTCCCAAGACAAATAATGTTGAAGCGTTTGTGGCTCAAACATCAGGAAATCCTAAAGGCAATGTAAATCAGAATAAGCAAGGTAAGAAAAGGGCGTAATATTGTTATTTAGAAAAAAACTTATAATAATTATATTATGTCTTGGGTTATTAATGTTTGCTGCACCATTAGTATTTGCTGATTCATTGCCGTCAGTAAATACTGAAACAGAAAATATTAATAAAAATATTTTTAATGCAGACGCTTCCAGTCCTTATGAAAATAGAGAACCTATGCAGCTGGCCAGCAGAGATAGCGGCGGTGTTTCTGGCATTGAAATGAGAAAAGCTATTGAGGAAATACAAAAAAATAACAATATGGAAATAACAAATGAAAATAATAAAACAGAAAATTCTCAAGAGTTTATAAGTATGGACGTGCCAGATTCCGATAGCTCAAATACTGGTTTTAAATCATATATGGATTATAGAGCCATAACGAATAAAAGGTCTGATCAATACCAATTCCAACAAGAAGCAATAACTGATGAAAATGGATTTCGTGTATATGATGATTGCAAAATGGTAGCAATGGGAACGTATTATGTTGATAAAATTGGCGATAAATTTCGTATAACACTGGAAGATGATACAGTATTTTATGCTATTGCCGGAGATGTAAAAAGCGATTTACATACCGATACTAAACATCAACATAAAAATGGTAATATTGTTGAGTTTATCGTTGATACTCAAGAGATTTCCAAAACTTGTAAAAAAATGGGCGATATGAGTTATGCAGGTTTGAATGGTAAAATTAAATCTATTGAAAAAGTTATTGAAAATAATAATAGCAGGTAAGGAAAAATCCTTGCCTGCTATTTTGTATATTAAGTTTTAACTTACTGATTATGCTTATTTGTCATTTCCTGTTCGTTGATGCCAGCATTTATTCCCCAAGTGATGTCAATATGATACTCATTGTTGTCAAGAATGGCAACTGTCCACATATGACTGCCTTGAGATGTTTTCCCGGCAATACCCTTACATTGAATTCCATCTAATTTTAAAACAAGATTATAAGCACTGGTATAACCCTGACAAGTGGAAGTACCACGGGAGAAAGCTGACCAAGCTGTTGTGGAATAGTCATCCTTGATTTCATAGGTAATGATTTTCCGCAAATTATTTGCAATCAACTTTGCCCTGTTATATTCTGGCATATCTTGATTGATTATATCTTTGGCATAAAGCTGATCGAGGAATGCTTGAGCCATTTTTATTGCTTCAGCTTTTCTCTCATACCCTTTTTCAAGCACTGTCAAGCGTACTTTACAATATGTTTCTCCAGTAGATTGTTGTCCAACACTTAGGCCACAATTATAAAGTGTGTAGTTGGCTATTTCCGGATTGCTATAGCGAGCATCTCTGTATGCTGATGCTGCTAAGGCTCTCAGTTTTCCTTGTTCTATTCCATCTGGGAAAACAATTTTAGCTTCAGCAATGTTATTTTCAAACATTGCTATGAAGCATTTTTCAACCGCAGCTTTGTTAGACTCGCAATTAAAAATTGTTTGTTCGGTGTCAGCCGCCAAAACAGTTACAGGAACTGTATGCCAAGAAATAAGTGTCAAGGCTAAGGCGAATAGAACTACCATCATAATACGTTGATTAATTTTAATTAATGTTTTCATAAAAGAACTCCTCCAATATTAAAGAAATTTTTTATATATTTTAACGAGCAGTATTATAAGGCCGCTCCGTTCACCTTGCTTCTAACATACAGAAACCTTACTTGTCATTAATGACAATTCCTTGCATATAAAACCTATTTGAATTATTTGAGTCGTTATATGCAAAATGACAAAAAAATATTAGGTTGCTTTTGCGACCTAATATTCTTAGTTGTATTAGTTGTTTAAGTATTTAGTCCGGCGTTGCCTGCATCAATGTTTAAAGCAATGGTTTCCATTTCCTCAAAAAATTCTAATGTAAGTATAAGACTTCCGGCATATGGGTTGAGCATAATGGAATAATCTGGGTGAAGCTTCATAAATTCCTTAAGATCGGTAAAGCCCGGTGTATATGCTGCAGTATAATCTTCAGGCTTCAAATGCTCTATTGCTGCATACATCTCCAGAAAATTCTTATCTGTAAATGCCAATATTGATTTCTTGATTTTGTGAGACTCTGGATTGTCTTTATAATGAAAATCAGAATTTTCAGAAGTTATAGCCTCGCCTTTTCGCAATGCTGTTCTGGGACGAAGGGGAACATAGAAATAACTTGCTTGCAAAACCTTCCAGAAGTAGGCGATACTTTCATCAAAGTTTATTCCTGCGTCCATATACTCAAGCATGTAATATAGTGAAGCGTTTAACGCTGCATTTCTGATGGGCAATTTAAGATTTAAGAATCCGTCATATGTTGCTGTCGGAGCCAAATCTTTAATATCCACCCAGATTGTATCGTCAAAACGGACATGGGTTATGCCCAAATCCCTATAACATAGCCATAGGTTGCTGGCGTTTGCACCTGTGTCAACAATTTGTGGATGAAAATGAAAGTTATCCTGCAGCAACGTCTGATCAAAATCTTCCGCCTGCTCTTGTGTGCTGAATAATGGGAAATAAATATAATTACGTTCTGTGTCTGTTGCTATAAACGGAACAAGGTTTTCATCTGAATAGACAGTCCAGAAAGGCACTCCTGCTTTGAGCTTTGAACAAAGAAAATCATATCCTTGTCCGGACATATTAAAGGCATAAGGGATAATTCCCAATAAGCCGTTTTCATCAAATAAGGCTTTCAAATCAGCCATAAAAATCACTCTCCTTTATTTACAAAATACGGATTTCAGAAAAGAAATATTAGGATACGAAATACTTTTTCTGTCTTTTCCGTATAACAAAAAAACAAACAATAGATAAATTAAAAAGGAGACAATAAAAATATGTCTAAAAAGAAATTAAAAACATTTGCAGTACCGGTTGTTTGGAGTATGATAGGTAATGTCTTTGTTTCGGCGTATAGCAAAGAGGAAGCCTTGAAATATGTCAAGGAAAACATCCAAGATCTTGAATTGCCGATTGATTATGGTCCAGAAGCGTCATATCTCGAAGATAGCTTTCAACTAAGTGCTGATGACGATGATGAGATGATGGATCTGATTGATGAGAAAGAAGGGTTTTAAAAGAAAGGAGGATTAATTACAATGATGAGTTTTGCAGCAGCGTTGTTATTGGCAAGTATCAACTTCAGTAGTGGCGCTCAGGCGATTGTGGAGTCAAATAGGCAGGTAGTTTTGCCTGATAGAACCGTGCAAAGTCAGCAGTATGTTGTCAATGATGAAGATATTGTTGAATCAATTAGCGGCAAGAATAAGAATAACAGTTTTCTAAATAACAATGCTTATCGCAGTTTGGATGAGTTTCCAGACTATAAAGATAATGCAGTACCGGAATTTGTAAGAGATGGTAACAAATTTAGTATGACTTGGGAACATACTGTTAGAGTCATAGGTGATAGCAAAGAAGAACAAATGAAAGAGTTCTATCAACAGTTATCTGGATATATGGGCTGTGAGATTGATAGGTATAAGAGTTTCGGTCATTGCTTTGGTTCTGGTTGGTTCGGTGGCGGACATAACGATAGGCGTCAGGTATATAATGGCGCAAATGTCATGACTGGTTTGGTTACAGAAAAAATTGAGAACGGGATGTTGCAAAGCATTTCAGGGACATATGATACTACTATTGAGCAAGTAGAATTTATGGAACCAAAATATACTGAAGGTCAACTACCCCGACCATCGGCAGTTCTCTGAACTGCCTTATGGTCGAGGCTTGTAATAAGTAATTATTTCAGGTCTTGGTTGATTAGCCTAAGTGCTTTGCGCACTACGTTATATCGGA
>Ga0073906_1005133_pt1 | contig 12148 bp, 10 predicted proteins | sample Inofromicrocosms_FD_65485 | JGI IMG/M metagenome (GOLD analysis project Ga0073906, IMG submission 65485) | Mouse cecum microbial communities from Vienna, Austria - Inoculum for glucosamine and mucus D2O microcosms | ecosystem: Host-associated > Mammals > Digestive system > Large intestine >... | reverse complement strand
AGGCTGCTAGTAGGTAATTATTTATATTGGTTTCATACAGATCAGCTACATTGGCATTTACGATGAGGTCTGAGTCTAAATATAAAACTTTTTTATAATCCAAAAGTAACTCGGGCATTAAGAGACGAAACCAAGTTTCAATTGTAAAATGTCCGCGTAGGAAAAGGGACTTAAAACGCTCCTCGTAAAATGAAATATTGATAAACCGTAAGGAAAAATTATTTTGGCCAGAGAATATATTTTTTAGACGTTCTTGGTTTTTAGCCAATATGTTTTTGTGCATAATGATGATGTCGTAGTTGTGGGTGCGGTCTGAGTTTTCTAGTATTGAGGTGAGGGTTGCTGCTATATAGGGTGCGTAATTATCACTTGCCGACATTGCAATTGCAATATTATGTTTGTCGAAGGCTGGGGTGGTTGAGCGCACTGGGTCTGTATCTAAAAAAACCACAGTAGGCAGTTCTTTGATCTTATAGTCTTGAGTATCCCTGAGATAAGCAATATAAATATTAAATAGGCGTTCTGCTAAGTGACCTGGGGTGCGGATTGCTTCTATTGAATAATCCGTATAGTCTATTCGTTTATCGCATTCTTCTAGAATGTCGAACAGCCATGTACAGTATTCATCAAAGATTTTTTTCTTCATGATAAAGATATTGTTGAAATATGAAGTATGTCCGGCTAGATATTGTAGTGCGTAAGGCATCATTTCCGGATGTTTTTCCTGTAATACATCTAACATAATATCTAGATCTTTCTCGTGCAAAAAACCAGAGCTAAGAAATTGTTCTCGGTTGTTCCGACCAGACTTTGGCATAGTGCGAATATCTTTAGGCGTAGGTATTACAATATCGTATTCGTCAACTATATTATGTATGTGGTGCTCGTTAAGCTTGTAATGGTTAGTTGTAGATTGTGTGATTGATGGTGCTATGATGTTACCCCATACGTCTGGAGTTTCGTTTATCTGGGGATTAAATGATAGATAACGTCGATAATGGAAAAAACCATAGTAGTCAGCATCTGTATTCTTCCAAGCCCAATATTGTGCGGTTAATTCACAAAACCTAGGATTTTTATCAGAGATATTCTCGCCCATATCATCATAGTCAACATTCGGGAGACGGTAATCTTTGAGGGCTGCACCTACTTGTACTGGAAAGAATAATTTATCCTTAACATGTTCGCTAGGTTTGTGCTCAGAAATATAAATCTTAATTCTTGTTTTATCTGACATAATTTTAGGTTACCATATCATTATGGGCTTGTAAACGTATTTAACTATTCCTATCTTCTAGGGTTAATTTTCTTGTGATGTAATTAAAAATCATAGTTACGACAGTTGTGAGGATTTTGGCAAGCATTTCGTTCATAGATAGCATATAGACGAATACATAAAGTAGTACGGTAGAAATACCTAAGGCGATTGCATTAAGCACAAAAAACTCCGTAATAAGGCGTCGTCGAGTTTTTTTCTTAGTCGTGGTGAATACCCAGAGCGTGTTCATATAGTAACTTACGGCAGTGGCGATTGTAAAAGAAAAGAGTTGCGCCACGAGTGGGTTGAAGTTAAAAGGATAACACAAGATATAGTAGATAACCCAGTCGATTAAAGTATTGATTATGCCGGCTATGACAAATTTAGCTAATTGAGTAAGAATTTTCTGGTATCTTGTCAAATGAAAAACCTTACAACCCCATGCAACTAAGCGATCAATAGGGTCATGTTTTTTCTCCGTTGAGGCTTTTTCCATACCAGTATTATAGCGAAAAACTATGCTATAATCAACTTATGAAGCCTAAACTCTCCATTTTAGTCCCTATCTACAATGTAGAAAAATACTTATTTCAATGCCTTGAGAGCATCACAGCGCAGACCCTACAAGACATCGAGATCATTTGCATTAATGATGGTTCTACAGATGGATCTTTAGATATTATTAAAGATTTTGCTAAGAATGATAATCGCATAGTTATTATTAATAAACCCAACTCTGGCTATGGTGACTCTATGAACCAAGGTTTAGAAAAAGCCACTGGTGAATATATTGGTATAGTGGAATCTGATGACTGGATTGAGTTGGATGCGTTTGAGAGGTTGTATCAGATAGCGCGCAAAAACAAAGCCGATGTGGTAAAGGCTAATTACTATAAGGTTAGGAATAATGTTGATGTCGAAAAGGTAGCGGAAATTCCGACTCGAGAGGTAATGTGCCCAGCGGAAGATCGCAAAATCTTCTTGTTTGCTCCAGCGATCTGGTCGGCAATCTATCGGCGAGATTTTTTAAGGGAGAATGGGATTAAGTTTTTACCTACACCCGGGGCGTCGTATCAGGATCTGAGTTTTAGTTTTAAAGTGTGGGCTTTAGCTCGAACTGTGGTGCTAGTGTCAGAAGCGTTTGTGCATTATAGAGTCGACAATGCGAATTCCTCTGTTAATAATCCTGGCAAGGTAAACTGCGTTGTGGATGAGTATGCAGAGATCGAAACATTTCTATGCGAGAGGGGTATTTTTGAGAAATTCGGCGAGATTATGGATACGGCGAAGTTTCGCAACTACCATTGGAATTTTCAACGCCTGAACAAAAAACTTGCCAAAGAGTTTTATCAGACATGGCGCCAAGAATTTTTGTCTGCAGAAGAAGAGGGCATTCTAAAGAAAGAGAACTTCTCCAAAAAAGATTGGATGGCTCTAAAGGCGATTTTACACCATCCGAAGTTAGCATACCTGATTCTAAGAGCGAGGATTGCTCTGAAACAGCATCTGTATTAGGTTTACGTTGGACATATCCTCTAAGATGTGCTAAGATGTGTATATATGAGTCGTATTCCAAACGTACTCTGTCGCAAGAATCGAATCTTGCTGGGAGAATTAGTTAAGACTGATTTTAAGCTGCGTTACCAAGGGTCTGTTTTGGGCTGTATGTGGGCGGTATTGCGGCCACTTTTGATGTTTGCGATTTTGTATGTAGTTTTCGCGAAGTTGTTGCGGTTTGGCGGGGATATTCCACATTATCCGGTCTATCTTTTGACTGGTACGGTGCTTTGGAATTTCTTTACTGAGTGTACGGGGCAGGGAATTAACTCGATCGTACAACGGGGCGATTTGCTACGGAAGATTAGCTTTCCGAAATGGATTGTCGTGGTCGCAGCTACATCGACGGCATTAATCAATCTAACGATCAACCTTTGTGTGATCGTGGTATTTGCGCTGCTTAATGGAGTGATGCCGAGCTTTTCTTGGCTTTTAGTATTGCCACTAGTGGTAGAGCTATATGCTTTTGCGCTAGGAATTGCGTTTTTACTAGGTGCGATTAATGTGAAGTTCCGCGACATTATGTCGATTTGGGACGTCTTGATCCAAGCTCTGTTTTATGCGGTACCAATTATTTATCCGATCACGATGGTGCTGGAGCAGGGCGGGGCTTTTGGGGAAATAGCGGCAAATGTAATTCTGATCAACCCAATTGCGCAGGTAATCCAAGATGTGCGGTACAATTTAATTACTGATTCTACGATTACTACCTGGCAGACTGTACCGTTTCCGCTTTGTATTATGCCGATCTTGATCGTGCTTCTGACTCTATTATTAGCAGCACTGTTTTTCCGAAAACGGTCAAAAAGATTTGCGGAGGAAGTATAATGTCACGCAAAAAACATCCTATCTCTTCATTATACCACACAAGCAGTAAAAAGTCAAGAGAAAAGACTCAAAAAGTTGATTCCGGCTTAAAAACTGTGGAAAACTTTGAAAATCCAGTGGAAAAAGTCAAAAAGAGTGTGGATAAAACTGATGCGAACGGTGGAAAACTTGTGGAAAAGAATCACAGAACTGTGGATAAGTCAAAAGAGACCTGTGCAAAACCTGTGCAAAACCATACTAAGAACGGTGGAAAAGCTGCAGCAGAAGATCTACAAGATGTAGCTCTTGATCGGGCTTCTCAGACTCCTAAGACCGTCATCAAGGTGACAGATCTGTATAAAAGTTTTCGTTTACCAACGGAGCGCGCTAGCGGTCTCAAACAGGCTATCCTGAACTGGTTTAAGGGGATCAAAGGGTATACTGAGCATCAGGTTTTGAAAGGTGTGAGCTTCGATGTGTATGATGGGGAGTTTATTGGTATTGTGGGCCGTAATGGCTCTGGCAAGTCGACTTTGTTGAAATTATTGGCGCAGATTTACTTTCCAGAAAAAGGCAATATTGAAGTAGAGGGTACAATCGTGCCATTTATCGAGCTCGGAGTTGGCTTTAATCCAGAGCTGACTGGTCGCGAGAATGTGTACCTAAATGGTGCGTTGCTAGGCTTTTCGCGTAAAGAGATGGATGCTATGTATGACGAAATTGTGCATTTTGCGGAACTTGAGCAGTTTATGGATGCAAAGCTGAAGAATTATTCTTCTGGTATGCAAGTACGCTTGGCGTTCTCGATTGCGATTCGAGCGCGTGGTGATATTCTGATCCTTGATGAAGTGTTGGCAGTGGGTGATGCGGAGTTTCAGAAAAAATGCAATGATTATTTTGCGAGTCTGCATGGTGCACAGACGGTCATCCTAGTAACCCACTCAATGGATAATGTGAGGAAGTTTTGTGACCGCGCAATTTTGATTGAGGATGGTAGGGTGGCGGCAGAGGGGGAACCAGAGGAAGTTGCTAAAGCCTATGAGAAATTATGGGGATAGAGAGGTAAAATGAGTGAAAAAGTCGTCAAAAAAGAAGAAATAGAAAATGTTCAGCCTGATGTTTTGATTGTTGGCGCAGGGTTGTATGGCCTGACGATGGCGGAGCGGATCGCTAGCCGTTTGGGCAAGAAAGTTTTGCTGATCGACAGGCGTAGCCACATTGGTGGGAATTGCTATTCCGAGTTTGATACGGAAACTGGTATTGAATGCCATAAGTATGGAGCGCATCTCTTCCATACTTCGGACGAGCGAGTTTGGGAATATGTAAATCAATTCACGACCTTTACAAACTATATCCACAAAGTCTATATTACGCATAATGGTGAGGTTTTCCCGATGCCGATTAACCTTGGCACGATTAACCAATTTTTCCATACTGCTTACACGCCCGAGGAAGCGCGGGCGGAGATCGCTAAGCAGGCGGCGAGTGCGCCGATTGAGCCACTAAATTTAGCCGAGCAGGGTGTTAAATTGATTGGTAAACCACTTTTTGATGCTTTTATCAAAAATTATACCGCTAAGCAGTGGCAAACTCCGGCTGAAGAATTGTCGCCAGAGATTATCAAGCGTTTGCCGGTGCGCTACAATTATAATAATAATTATTTCAAAGATACTCATGAAGGACTGCCGACTGCAGGTTATGAGGCTTGGTTCCAGAATATGATTAGCGCTTGTGGTGAGAATATCGAGATTCGGCTCAATGTTGACTATTTTGATGATCCAGAGATCAAGAAATTACGCAAAGCCAAGATTATGACGATCTACACTGGACCAATCGATAAGTTTTATGATTATAAATATGGTGAATTGAAGTGGCGCAGCATCGAGTTAGAGAAGGAGATCGTTGAGGTGGACGATTATCAGGGTTGCCCAGTGATGAATTATGCCGACCTGAAGCAGAAATATACTCGTATTCATGAGTTTAAGCATTTCCACCCAGAGCGTACTGAAGACTGCTATGCTGAGGGATCTGGCAAGACGGTGATCTTTAAGGAATACAGTAAGACTTGGACGCGCGACGATGAGCCATATTATCCAGTGAATACGTTAGACGATCGCGAGAGGCTGGCACGCTATAAAGATTTGGCAGATGATGAGACCAATATGATTTTTGGCGGACGATTGGGCGAATATGCGTATTATGATATGGACAAGACGATTGCTTCGGCTTTGCAGAAGTTCGATGAGATCAAGGAAAAATTGGGTTCATGAGCAAAGTAAACTTGGGTGGTGGGCACTACTTACCGTTGATCTCGGTGATTGTGCCAGTTTATAACGTCGCGAAGTTGCTAGAACGCTCAGTTGAGTCGATTCGTAAACAGATTTATCCAAACTTGGAGATTATCCTGGTTGATGATGGCTCGACGGATATGAGTGGGAGTTTTTGTGATGTTTATGCGAAAAAAGATCAACGCATTCGGGTAATTCACCAGTCTAATCAGGGTTTGTCGGCCGCACGTAACGCCGGTTTGAAGATCGCGCAGGGTAAGTGGATTACGTTTGTGGATTCCGATGATTCCATACGTCCAGAAATGATCGATTTATTACATAAAATGTGCTATCAGAAGCGCACAAAAATGTCGATCTGCGGTTTTTATGAGGTTAAAACTGAGGGTGGTGGCGAGCTGAAACTGCAGCAACAAGATCACGAAAAGGTCTTACCAACTTTTGACTGCATCAAAGCTATGCTTTGTGAGGAAGGTTTTTCGATGTCAGCGTGGGGTAAACTCTATGCTAGAGAATTATTTGATTTGGTCAAATTTCCCGAGCGCCGTCTTTATGAGGACGTTGGTACTACTTACAAATTGGTATTACAATGTGATGAGATTGCTGTATCTTCTGTGAAGGCTTATAATTATTATCAAAATCAGAATTCCATTACCAAGCAAAGCTTCAGTCTGCGAAAAATGGACTTGATTGATCTCACGGATCAAATGTGCGACGAGATTTTGCAATGGGGAAAGGCTTTGGACGGGAAAAGGCAAGCGCAATTACAATATCTCACTAAAAAACGTCGCATGCATGCACGCTTTAGCGTACTAAGGCAAATCGTGATGTTAGATCCGAAACAAAGTGACATCGATGCCACATCCCTGAAACATGCCGAACAAGCCGTTATGAAGTATTTGCGTAAACACAAGCAAGATGTTCTCAAAAATCCGCTCGCTACTAAGCGCGATAAGCTAGCAATGTACTCACTCTTGTGTGGAAAATCAGTTTTTCACTATGCTTGGAAAAAATACGCCACTAAGCATAAATAGCGGAGATAAGCTCTGAGCCCTGCACTTCCTTGATGCTGGGATGCAAGTTAGCACCGCTAGTAAGTGGTGCTAACTTATAAAGTGCTAATTTCACGAACGTATAGTCATATCAATTGCGGCCTTTAATTTCCAAGCCTTCGTGCTTGAGAAAGTTAATTGTGTCACGCATAGCGTCTTGGATTGATAATTCTGTTGTCCAGCCTAGTTCTTTGGCGGCTAGACTTGGATCGGCGTAGAATCCAGCTAAGTCGCCAGCGCGACGCCCGACCACTTGGCAGGGTAACTTCGTACCACTTGCCTCATCAAAGGCTGCTATCATCTCGAACACCGAATGTCCTTCACCAGAGCCAAGATTATAAATTTTCACGCCATTTTGCATATGCTGTAATGCAGCAAGATGACCTTTGGCGAGATCGACAACATGGATAAAGTCACGGACACAGCTTCCGTCTGGAGTTGGATAATCATCTCCGTAAATTGACAATTCTGGGATCTCCCCAGTTGCAACTTTCATGATGATTGGCATGAGATTGTTTGGTCGGTCGTTCGGGTCTTCACCCAGTAATCCAGAGGAATGTGCGCCAACAGGATTGAAGTAACGCAGGATAGTAACCTCAAATTCTGGATCAGCGTGTGCAACATCCTTAAGAATCTGCTCAATCATTGACTTGGTCCAGCCGTATGGGTTAGTAATATCTTGACCAGTTGTCATGGTTTCGACATAAGCCTCTGCATCCTGCTCGCCATAAACTGTTGCAGAGGACGAGAAAATAATACGTTTTACACCAAACTCTTGCATGCACTCTAAGAGGTTGATCGTGCCGCCAAGGTTATTTTCATAATAGCGCAAAGGCTGCTCAACGGATTCAGCGACGGCCTTTAGGCCAGCAAAATGAATGACGGCTATATACTGAGTATCTTGGAAAACTTTAGCCAAGGCTTCGGCATCGCGTAAATCTACATTGTAAAATTTAGGTTTTTTGCCAGTCAGCTGGGCGATTTTGTCTAAGACCTCCTGCTTACTATTATAGAGGTTGTCCAAAATTTCCACATCATAGCCAGCTTGCATAAGCTCCACTACGGTATGTGAGCCGATATATCCCGTACCCCCTGTAACTAAAATTTTCCCTTGCTTCATATGCTACTATTGTAGCATGATTATGGGTTTTGAGGCTATTAAGGTGTGCATTTGTTGTATCGATGTGATAGGATGCTTTTTATAACTCTAGCACTTTCTTCTCAGGTAAAAGTTGGTATAATACTACTAGGATTGAATATACTTATTTCTAATCCTAGTAAGGCAATCGCACACCCAAAGGGAACGAACCGAAACGCTAAGGCTCAGTTTGAGTATATTAGAACTATTGTTGCTAAAAAGATGCAATTTTGCTAAAACTTCAAAAATTTGGAATACTATGAAGAGGTAATAATAGTTCTCTTAAGCTATGGTTTATAATTTCTTTTGGTATGACGGTTGCCTTTTTGGTAATACCCCCTCACCACCCTTAACCCATATACTATTCAGGTAGTAGCGACGCAGCGTATGGAGAAGCCGACGTAACGGGCGTTACCGTTGGACGGGCCGACACCGGAGCTATCGAAGCCCAGATAGCACGCGTCGTTGGCGGAGATGACAGTACGCGACCAAGAGTAACCACTAGAGCCAGGGAGGTTAAGCGTACTATTCCAGACGCCTCCGGCATAAGGGAAGTTGTAGGGAGCAGAGCGGATCTTAGTAGAACCAGCAGCGTTGTTAGTAATGCCAGCGGCACTAGTAAAACAGAAGATCCTCGCCTCTCTAGACGCTCTCTAATACCCCGCTAAGTTCAAACCTTCCTCATACCAAGGTTTTCCGAAAAATCGCTTAGAAAGCCTCTAAATAGCCTTAAACGGGAAAATGATACCACAAAATGGCTAAAATTCGTGGTTTTTGGCTAAAAGTGCTAGATTATACAATATTTCGCAACTTAGGTCAAAACTAAGAGAAAATGTTGGTTGTAACGAAGTATACTAGACTCTTGTAACCAAACTAAAGCGTGAAAAAGCAAAAATTTTTAAATAAAGCTGTGGTTATTTTACTTGCCAGATCTTCTCTGACTCAGGGAATTATGCTATAATATACACTATATGAAACGGGATACAGGGTTAATTTTCCACGCTTTCTTGATTCTTGGCGATGCGTGTGCGATTTTGCTTTCGTTTTTGGTGGGGTATTTCGTGCGGACGCACCTTGATCAGCGCCCGTTTTATTTTGATGCTAATCCGTGGCAATTTGTCTTGACAATGATGATTATGATACCGGTGTACTTGGTGATTCTGGCCACTTTTGGCTTATATAATAAATCGGTGTTTTTAAGCCATAGCCGTTGGCATGAGGTGGGACGACTATTTTTAGCTTCGGTCATTGGCATGATGGCGATCATTACGTGTGATTTTTTCTTTGATTTGGACCTTTTCCCAGTACGCACGTTAGCTTTGTATACAATGGGATCATGCTTTATCTTGCTAAGCATTTTTCGTGGAGCGGTGCGTGCGGTTCGTAAGACCGCTCTGAAGCACAGTCGCAAAGCTGCCCTCAGGACTATCGTGATCGGTAATACGAAAAATACTGAATATTTGGCGGACTATATTGCGGGATATCCTGAACTAGGATATCACCTTTGCGGGATTGTGGCGGGGGCGAAATATATCCCAAAAGATTTGCGGCGCAAGCAGTATTCTTCGCTCAAGGAAGCATTAAAAAAGTCTCGTCCAGATGTGATTTTTCAGACTGACAATAAGAGCACAGAGTATGTCTATAAGCAAGCTGTCGATCGGCATTTGTTGTATTATTTTGTACCATCCAATGCTGCTTTGACATCGCAGATGGGTGAATTGGAGTTGATTGGACATATTCCAGCGATTATGGTGAGTGCGACACCGTTAGCAGGTGGGGCGAAGTTTGTCAAACGCTGTGGTGATCTGCTGGTGGGTGGCTTGATTTTGTTGCTCGCTTTGATTCCAATGGCGCTGATCTGGATTATTGAAAAGCTTTCTGATCCTAAGACCTCGGCAGTTTATTCTGAGACAAGGCTGTCGCGTTTTGACAAGAAGTTCAAGATTTACAAATTTCGCTCGATGAAACCTGAGTACTGTGGTATTTCTCCGGAGGAGGCATTTACAAAAATGGGTAAGCCGCACTTGATCAAAAAATACCGAGAGAATGGCGATATGATCCCGAATGACCCGCGCATTACGAAATTGGGTAAGTTTTTACGCGCTACTTCGCTTGATGAGCTGCCGCAGCTGTTCAACGTCGTGAGAGGCGACATTTCCTTAGTTGGACCACGAGCTTTGGTGCCGGGGGAACTACGCCATTATGGTGATCGTTCGTTACTCTTGTCGGTTAAATCTGGTTTGACTGGTTTAGCACAAGTTTCTGGCCGTCGCGACATTTCCTTTGAAGAGCGCCGAGCTTTGGACCTGTATTATATCCAGAACTGGTCAGTATGGTTGGATATACGCATCATTTTCCGAACCATTGGCGCAGTACTATTACGAAAGGGTGCTCAATAATGAGCCAAAAGCCCAAAAAAATAGCCCTGGTCTGTGATTGGTTAACCACGCCAGGTGGAGCAGAGAAAGTCCTGTCGGAATTACACAAAATATATCCAGACGCACCGATTTATACTTCGCAGTATAATCCGCAACAGCTTAATTGGTTCAATGATGCGGTAGTCAAAACGGGGTGGATGCAAGCTTTTCCGAGTAGCCTGCGCAAGGTCTTGGGGCCTTTGCGGCAGTTGTATTTTAGTCACTTAGATTTGTCGGAGTATGATCTGGTAATCTCAATAACGGGAGCTGAAGCGAAGGCTATCAAGGCGCGCAAGCACCTCTGCTATTGTCATGTGCCGACGCAGTATTACTGGCGAATGTATGATAAATATGTCGAAAATCCTGGCTTTGGTATTTTGAACCCGCTAGTGAGGTTGTGTTTTAGGCTTTTAGTGAAGCCGTTACGCAAGGCGGATTATCGGTCAGCTCAAAAGCCTGATCAGTTTGTCACAATTTCCACTTATGCTCAGGCGCAAATTCTGCAATATTATAATCGTGATTCTGTGATTGTTGCTCCTCCAGTGGAGGTTGATAAGTTTAAGCCTAGACAACACAATAAGAAATCTTCGTCAAAGGTTGCGATGGAAAGTTTTCCACAGAAAACATTGAGTTTGTCCACATTTTCTCCACAAAGCAAGGGTAATTTTTCCACCAAAGAGCCTGAGTTATCCACAAAAGAGCGTAGTTTCTCCACTATAAATAGGGAGTTATCCACCGACAATGACCAGTTTTCCACAAGTTTTCCACTGGAAATCCACAGCAAGCAGGAAGAGGGGCAACAGCAAGACCCCTTTCCGAAGTATGCTTATCTTAAGAATCAACCAGCCTCCAAGCCAGAGATTATCTGTCCTCAGCCTCCAGCCTACTATATTATCTCTTGTCGTCAGGTGACTTGGAAACGAGTAGACTTGGCGATCCAAGCCTGCCTAGAAGCAAAAGTTCCTCTGTTAGTGGTAGGAGACGGATCAGAGCGTGCGCGCTTGTTGGAAATCGCAGGTGATTCGCCTTTGATTAAGTTCTTGCCTTGGACTCCGACGGAGGAGTTGGCGTTTTATCTGCAGAATGCAAAAGCATATATTTTTCCGAGTTTGGAACCGTTTGGGATCGCGGCGGTGGAAGCTTTGGCGGCTGGATGCCCAGTGATTGCTTACCAAGATGGAGGTAGTCGGGACTTTATTCAGCCAGGGAAGAACGGCCTGTTGTTCCAAGAACAGAGCGTAGACTCTTTGGCGCAGACGATCAAGGAGTTTGAAACGCTAGAATTGGACCGTCAGACAATTATGAAGACAGCCAAAAGGTTTAGTGCGACGGTTTTTCGGCGGGGTATTAAAGAGCAAGTTGCTCAGCTAATGGCGTCAAAGGAGGGAAAATCATGAAAATTTTAGCAAAAATCTTGTGGGGGTTAGTTTACGCTTTGCCGGCGGTATTATTTTTCTCATATTATCCCATAATTTCCTTAGGTGGCAATAGTTCAATGAATTTCGAGCTCTCCCTGCCACTAATCTGGTTGGTATTCTTTGATCTGGGCAGCTTGGTATTATTGATACTTCTGTGGAGGCAGGTTCGTCGGATAGAATTACCAGGTATCTCCGATCGCAGATTCTTTTTATTGG
>Ga0073906_1005130_pt1 | contig 12156 bp, 11 predicted proteins | sample Inofromicrocosms_FD_65485 | JGI IMG/M metagenome (GOLD analysis project Ga0073906, IMG submission 65485) | Mouse cecum microbial communities from Vienna, Austria - Inoculum for glucosamine and mucus D2O microcosms | ecosystem: Host-associated > Mammals > Digestive system > Large intestine >... | reverse complement strand
GGAAATAAAAGTAAAAAGTGATTATGGAGATATTGAAATCGGAAATTTTGAAAATACTTTAGTACATTTAGATCAAGATTGTGGTGATATAGATATACAGACAGTTAGGAATGCTACAATAAAATCTTCATATGGAGATGTGAAAATAAATTCTATATCAAATAAATGTAACATAGATTTAAGTTGTGGAGATGTAAAAATAGAAAATCTTCAAATAAATGAAAATTCAAAAATAAAAAATGACTTAGGTAATATTAAAATAGAACAAACAAATGATATTTTTATTGATTCTAAAACAGATTTAGGAGAGGAAAAAATAGAAAACAATAATAGACATTCAGAAATAACATTAACTATTTCAAATAGTTGTGGAGATATAAAAGTTAATAATTAAAATATTTGCAAATCCCAGAAAAGTTTTCTGGGATTTAATAATAAAAAATTATTAAGATAAAAAAATTCTATTGTTATATGTTTTTTATAGTGGTATGATAATACAGTAAAATAATGTATTTATAATGTAAGGGGAAAATGTGTTATGTCAAGAGGTATAAAAAAAGAAAAAAATAAGAAGAAAAAATTTTTAATAATTTTTATTATATTAGTAGTTATTATTACTATTGGATTATTTGTGTTTAAAAAAGTAAATAGAAATACTGAAAATGATGAAAATAAAATTGCAGTTCAATTAGTTTCAATACTTACAGGAAGCGCAGATAATTCTCAAAATAGATTTTCAGGAGTAGTAGTTTCACAAAAAACTATTAAATTACAAAAAGAAGAAAATAGAACAGTAAAAAAAGTATATGTAGAAGTAGGGCAAGCTGTAAAAGCAGGAGATAAGCTTTTTGAATATGATACGGACGAAGTAAGTGCAAAAATTGATCAAGAAACATTAGAAGTTGAAAAATTGCAAAATGCTATTGCAAATGCACAGAAACAAATTGAGTCTATCAATGCTGCTAAAGCAGAAAATCCAGGCGGAGACCATACTTCATATAATTTAGAGATTCAAACCCAAGAAAATGAAATTAAACAAACACAATATAATATAACTGCAAAAAATAATGAAATAAAAAGATTAAGAAAATCTTTACAAAATACAGTTATAAAATCAGAAATTGATGGAATTGTTCAAAGTATTAATGATTCAGAACATTCAGACACAAACGATATGGGAATGGGAGATACACAAGATAATTCATATATGTCAATCATGCAAACAGGACAATATAGAATTAAAGGAATAATTAATGAACAAAATATGTTTTCTATTAGTGTAGGCGAGAAAGTTATTATCCATTCAAGAGTGGATGAAAATATAACTTGGACAGGAACAATTGAAAGTATAGATACATCAAATCCTGAAAAGAATTCTGATGGATATGGATATATGGTTATGGGAGATGATGGTTCAAATAAATCTTCTAAATATCCCTTTTATATAACATTAGATTCTATGGATGGTCTTATGATGGGTCAACATGTTTATATAGAGAAAAATATTGGTCAAACAGAAAAAAAAGAAGGAATGTGGCTTTCAAATTATTTTATAACAGAAGAAAACGGTGAATATTTTGTTTGGACATCTAATAAGAAAGATAAGTTAGAGAAAAGAAAAATTAAAGTTGGGGATAGAAATGAAGAAAGTGGCGAATATCAAATATTAGAAGGCTTAACAAACGAAGATTATATTGCAATTCCACAAGAAGGTCTAGCAGAAGGATTAGAGGTAAATAAATTTGATACATTAGATGTTCCAGTAAATATAGATATGACAACTGACAATATGATGGTAGAAGAAAATGTTGATTTAAACAATCCAGTAGTTCAAGATGGAACAGTTACTCCAGAGGAAGGAACTGCTGTGCCAGAAATTTTACCACAAACATCATCAGATGCTATTCAATAATATTAAAAGTGAGGAATAATAATGATTGTAGATATTAAAAATGTCAATAAAGATTATGTTCAAGAAAAAATGACAGTAAATGTATTAAAAGATATAAATCTTTCTGTTGATAAAGGAGAATATATAGCTATAATGGGACCTTCTGGTTCAGGAAAAACGACATTAATGAATATAATTGGATGTTTAGATATACAAACATCTGGAGAATATTTGTTAGAAGAACAAGATGTTTCGAAAGTTAATGATGATAAAATGTCAGAGATAAGAAATGAAAAAATAGGATTTGTTTTTCAACAATTTCATTTATTACCTAAACTGAATGCAATGGAAAATGTTGCATTACCACTTCTATATAGAGGTTACGAAAAAGAAGAGAGAATGAAACTTGCATCAGAAGCATTAGAAAAAGTTGGACTTGGCGAAAGAAAAAAGTTTATGCCAAATCAATTATCTGGTGGTCAATGCCAACGTGTGGCGATTGCTAGAGCAATTGCAGGAAATCCTATATTACTTTTAGCAGATGAACCAACTGGAGCTCTTGATACAAAATCAGGAGAGCAAGTTATGGAATTATTTAAAAAACTAAATGATGAAGGTGCAACAATAATTATGATAACTCATGAGCAAGAAATCGCAGAACATGCAAATAAGATTTATTATATAAGAGATGGAATGCTTAGAAAGGAAAAATAGATGGCTAAGTTAAAAGGTAGAAAAATACTTAAAATTGTAATCATAGTAGCTATTATAATTGCTATAATTGCAGGAATAATTGTTTTCTTTGCTACAAGTAAAAAAACAGAAGTACCAGTTTATTCAGTAAGAGATGTTGGAAATGAGAATTATTGGGAAAATAATTCAACTTCACAAGGTATGATAAAAGAAGATAAAATGCAGTCTGTATATTTAAGTTCTACTCAAAAAGTAGAAAAAGTTTTAGTTAAAGAAGGTCAAAATGTTAAAGTAGGACAGCCACTTTTAAAATATAATACAACTCTTTCAAATTTAGAACTAGAAAGAAAACAAATCGAAATAAAAAAGCAAGAATTAGAATTAGATAAAGCTCAAAAAGAATTAGCTAAAATTCAAACTTATAAACCAGGAGAACCTATATATGGTTCATTACCAGAAGAAGAACAACTTCCAGAAGAAAAGCCTAAGTTTCATGATACAGTACCCAATATAACTCCTCCTACACCAGTTGTATCAGCTGAAAATGAAATGAAACCAGCGCCACTTACAGGTGAAGGAACTCAAGATAAGCCTTACATGTTTATTTGGGAAGAAAATAAAGAATATAATCAAGAGTTTATGAAAGCTGTAATTGAAAGAGCAGGAACTGGAAAAACAGAAGCTGTTGCTTTATTCATGATTAGAGAAGATAATAGCATGACTGGTAATCTAATAAGCAGTTCAAAGATTAAATTTACTAAAAAAGATGATAATTATAGTTTTTCAATATTAGGAGCATGGACTGGAGATGAAAACGATCCATTATATCCAAATGACCAAAGCGCAAATGAACCAGTAGAACCAGTCATACCAGAAATTCCAGAGGTTGGACCTATATATACAGTAGCAGAATTAAAACAAATGAGTATTGAAAAAGAAAATGAAATAAATGATATTGTTTTAAATATCAAAGTTGCAAAAAGCGAAATGAAAAAATTACAAGAAGAAGCTAAAAATACTACTGTTTATAGTAAGATAGATGGAATTGTAAAAACTGCTTTAAATCCAGAAGATGAAACTACAAAAACTAAACCAATTATTGTTGTATCAAGTGGTGGGGGTTATTATGTACAAGGTAGAGTTGGAGAGTTTGATTTGAACAAGGTTAAAGTAGGACAAAAGGTTAATGTTCAATCATACGAAAGTGGTAATTCAAATGAAGGCACAATTGAAAAAATATCAGATATTCCTTTAACAGGAAATTACTATAATGGAATGGGAAATAACAATGTTTCATATTATCCATACACTGTAAAACTTAATGATAGTGTTAATTTTAAAGAAGGAGAATATGCTTCATTAGAATTTATTTTCGAAGAGGAAAAAACAAATTCTTTTTATGTAACATCTGCATTTATTCTTTCAGAAAATGGAAAAAATTATGTGTATATCGCAGGTGAAGGAGACAAATTAGAAAAAAGAGAATTAAACATTGGAAAAAATATGCATGGTATGTTAGAAGTCCGTGGTGGAATTACAATGGATGATAGAATAGCATTCCCTTATGGAAAAAATATTAAGGAAGGAACTCCAGTAGTAGAAGGTTCTCTTGAAGAATTATACAGTGGAATGTAGAATTGAGGTGAATAAAATTGATTGAAAATATAATGCTTGCTTTTCAAGGAATATGGGGACATAAATTACGTTCATTTCTTACAATGTTGGGTATTATTATTGGTATAGCTGCAATTATGACAATTGTTTCAACTATCCAAGGAACAAATGAGCAAATAAAGCAAAATTTAATAGGTTCAGGAACAGATGCAGTAAAAATAGAATTATATCAAGGTGATATGCAATTAGAATTTACATACAATCCAGTTCCTGATGGAATTCCTACAATAACAGATGATGTAAAAAAACAAATACTAGATTTAGAAGAAGTAGCAAATGCTTCAATATATAATTCTAGAAGATATTCTGAAAGTATTTTCTATCAAAATACATCTTATTCAGGAGCACTACTTGGAATTGATAAAGAATATTTTGATGTATATAATTACTATATACAATATGGAAGAAATTTTACAGAAGATGATTATAAGACTTATAAAAAAGTAGCAATACTAGATTCAATAGCTTCAAAGTCTTTATTTGAAAGTGAAATTCCAATTGGAAAAACAATTGAAATAAATAATGAGCCATATATTGTAATTGGTGTAGCAGACAAAAACATAAAATTTAAACCAGTAATCAATAGTATATCAGATTATATGACATATATGGAAGAATCAAATGGAGAAATATTTGTACCAATTTCAAATTGGCCAATATTATACAATTTTGATGAACCAGAAAATATTGTCGTAAAAGCTACAAATACAGATAATATGGCAAAAGCTGGAAAGAAGACATCAGAAATTTTATCTAATAGAATTGTTAATCAAGATGAAAATAATCAAATAAGTTATAAAAATGATGATTTATTAAAACAAGCAAAACAATTGCAAGAGCTAGGTTCTTCAACAAATAACCAATTAATAATGATAGCAAGTATTTCACTTGTTGTTGGTGGTATAGGTGTTATGAACATAATGCTTGTATCTGTAACTGAAAGAACAAAAGAAATTGGTTTAAAAAGAGCAATTGGAGCCAAAAGAAAACGTGTATTATGGCAATTTTTAACAGAAGCAGCAGTACTTACAAGTATAGGAGGAATTCTAGGAGTTATTATAGGAATTATAATAGCAGAAGTACTTTCAAAAATATCAATGATTCCAGTTTCAATTAGCATACCAGCAACAATAATATCTGTTGTATTTTCTATGGTAATAGGTATTATTTTTGGAATAATACCAGCAATGAAGGCATCAAAACTAAATCCGATTGATGCATTAAGAAGTGAATAATCAATTTTAAGACATAAATAAATGGAAAATTTTCCCAATTTTATTTATGTCTTTAATTTGTAATTATTTCAATAAATTTTTCTGTTGCAAAGCTTGTAATCATGTTTTTGGGTAAAACAATTCCTAAACCTCTTACAGGTATTTTTTCTTTTATTGGAATTTCAAAAAGCTGATTATTATTTAATTCATCTTTTGCAAATTCTTTTGTAATATAAGCAATTCCAAGTCCCATTTTTGCAAATTCTTTTACTAATCCATAACTAACTATATCAAATTTTGGATGAAAGTTTACATTATGAGTTATCATTAAAGTATTTAAAAAAGTTCTTGTATTAGAAGGTTCTTTTTGAGTAACAATTGGAAAGTTTGAAACAAGTTCTTTAAGTGATATTGGTTTTTTTATTCGATCTTTATATTCTAAATTTCCAGCAAACCCATCATGTAATTTACTGCAAGGTGTAATTTCTAAATCTTCATCTTCGCTCATAGGAAGATTTACAATTAACACATCAAGACTTCCTTTTTTTAAATCTGATATTAAATTGTGTGTTAATCCATTTGTAATAGAAATATCAATGTTTGGAAACTCTTTATGGAATTTGGCAATGTATTCAACTAAAAAATACTTTGTTACTGTACTACTAGCTCCAATTTTTATAGTACCAGTTTCCAAATTTTTTAATGAAGTAAGTTTATGTTCTCCGTTTGTAAAACTTTCAACTCCATTTTTAATAAACTTATAAAATATCTTTCCATTTTCAGTTAAAGTAACACCTTTAGGACTCCTATTAAACAATGTAATTCCAAGTTCATTTTCTAATTTTTGTAAAGACTTAGTAACAGCTGGCTGGGAGATGTATAAGAAATTAGCAGCTTTTGTGATACTTCCATAAAGTGCTACTGTATAAAATATTTTATAAGATTCGTAATTAATATCCATATCATAACCTCACATTATAATAACTATAAATAATATATATTTGAATTATAACATGAAAGGTTATATAATGCAATCATCAAAGAGAAAGGAGTATATGAATAATGCGGATGAATGATTATTTGTCGGTATGCATGTTTCAACTCAAAGTTAATTTAGACTGTAATAGTCAAGATGAATATTTGATTGAGACAGAAGAAACTTTGATGCAAATGGAATCTGCTTTTCGTATTATAGAAAAGTTCAAACCAGACATATCTTTATTTCCAGAAATGACTTATCTGGAAAGATATGATAAAAAGTATCAAGAATTATCGATATCAAGAATTATTGTAGCAGGAAGTTATTACAAAAATGGTATTAACACGACAGTTGTTTTTGCAAATGGGGAAAAACGTGAACTTGCCAAAGACTATGCATCAGGTGCAGAACCTATGGCAAGGAAAATTACCTTCATTTCTCCAAAAGAATTTTTAAAGTCCAAGCTGAAAAGTCATGAATTTTGGGTGAAAGGAAAAAAGATTTATATTCTCAATTGTATGGAATATTATCATACAGCTTATTATATGGCACGAGATGAAAAAATTAAAAATAAGCTGTTTGGAATTTTTACAATTTGCTCAAATTCTAACACACATGTTTTTGAAGAAGAGACTGTATGTATTCATAATCATAATGAAAACCTGTATACTTTTACTTTAAACTGCGTAAGCACATATAAAGGTGAAAACTATGGAGACGGAAAAAGTTATATTTATGGACCAGTTTCTATTCATGAAAAAGAGTGGCTTGTAAAAGATGGAATTGAAAGTAAAAAGAATGCTTGTCATGTACTTTCTTTATCGAAAGACTCTGCTCAGTATGTCTATGGAGAATTTATTGTTTATGAAAATTTGAGTAGATTTGGCAGAAGCGATAAGTATTTGAATAACCCTAGAAACATTGTTGTAAATAATTTGTAAGAGGAGGAAATTACAATGAAAAAAAACATTATTATTACATCTGGTCCTACAAACGAAAGAATTGATGCAGTGATGAAAATCACAAATATGTCTACTGGAGCACTGGGTAATGTTGTTGCTGAAACATTTTTAGAAGATAAGGCAAACGAAATTGATACTATTTATTATATTTCGACTAAGATGTCTTATAAGCCAAGAATTGCCAGCGATAAAGTGCAGTTTGTAACAGTTGAGTCTACACAAGACTTGATTGATGCTCTTAAAGAAATTTTTGCTACAAAGAAAATTGATATCATAATTCATTCTGCTGCTGTGGGTGATTATGCAGGAAAGTACACGATCAGAGCTGAAGAATTGGTAGATGAAATTTGGGAAACTATTCAAAACGCAGAAAAGAAAAAGGATATTAGCAAAGAAACTCTTATGAGTATTTTTGAAAATCCTGCGACTGTCTGCAATGATAGTACCAAAATCTCATCTTATGAGCCTCACCTGATGACTATGATGAAGCTTACTCCTAAAGTTATTAGCCAGATCAAGGAAATGGCGCCTGATGTGACTTTGGTTGGATTTAAGCTTTTGGAAGGTGTCAGCAAAGAGGAACTGTTTGATGTGGCAGATAGATTAAGAATCAAAAACCATGCAGACTATATCGTTGCCAATGACTTAGCAAAAATTGGCGGTGGTAAGCACTGGGCAATGATATTAAACGATAGTGGTATTGTAACAGAATGTAATACAAAAAAGGAAATTGCAAAAGAATTAGAAAAACTTCTCTTTTAATTAAAGGAGAATGAAATTTAGGGACGCTTCTTAAATTTCAAAAAAAGGAAAAGGTCGAGAGCAAATGTGCTCTCGGCCTTTTTCCTTTACTTCAAATAAAAAATTTTTTACTTAATTTACCATTTTGTTACTGAGAAATACCTGTAATCCATCCAGGTACGTCATTGATTGTGCATGTAGAGAATTCTCCAGTTTCTGCATTCACAAAAGCCAGACCTTCGACCACACGTCCTGCACGTAACCATCTGTAATGCCCATATGCACAAACATAATATATCTCGTATTCATCATTTCCAATTGGTTTAAGCTGGAAACTCCAGTTGCCAAAGAAAATTTTTGTTGGCATATTGTTTCTTGCTACCATGCATGGATTATTAGAACTATCATGTTCAGGGGTGTATCTCAATGTTTTACGAACAATATGAGGCTCGTTATTTTCAATTACAACATAGCCTGCATAAGATACATTGCCTTTCCGAGAGATAGGAATAATAATTTTTCCATTGCGGTAAAGAGCATTGCCTGTTGTGTAACCGTCAATAATTACCTCTTTTTTCAATGTCTCAAGAGTATCTACACTGATTACTGGAACTTTCTCCTCTTGGATAAATGTGTTTGTTTCCTGCTGGTTATTGAAATTATATAAAGAACCAGCGATGCCACATCCAATAGAGAGAACAATAAGTCCAATAGACAAAATCAGAGAAGAACTGCAGAATCCTTTCGGAACCTCATAGTCCCTGAACATACGGCTGGAGTCATCAATCATAAGAATTATGAGAAAATTGACAAGGTGAATCAAACCGATGAGCCAGCCAGTGGAGATAATGAACTGCGAAATTGTTCGATCAGCAGCTGCGAGATAGTACCATGCGAATAAAATTCCAAAGCCGATGGCAAAAATTATTGCCTGTACAACCAGAAATGTAATCGCATCGCTTTTGTTCCAGAACTTGAAATCGAACTTGGTAGTGTTTTTCTTGTCATCAGGTGGAGTTTTGGCAAAGCAAAGCCGAAGTCCCTTGAAAAACTGCTTGATGAAGTGTGCGTTGATGAACAGGGTACAGAAAAATCCTCCAATGAGTGCCATGATGATTGCAGATGTCATAATGTTTTCTCCTTTCATGTTGTGGTAAATTTTTATAAGGTTTACTGAAATATTATATCACTTTATTTAGAAGAAAACAATATTATGTGAATTTAAAAAGTGTGTTGAAAATTTAAAATATTATTTGTATAATTTGATTAGATTATATAGGAGAAAATAAAATTATGTTGAAAATTGAAAATAACGAAATAAAAATATACAGAAAAATTGATAAAAAATCTTTAAAACAATCAATTATATTATTTACAATAGCAATTGTTTTGGGAATGGTAATGTCAGTGTTATCTAAAATTTGGCTTATTTGGGGGATACTGGAAATAATTTCAATAATATTGCTTCTAATTTGTTTAAATTTATACAAACAAGGAGATAAAGAAAAATTAATGTATTCGCTTTCAAAAGAAGCTTTTATAATTTATAAAAAAGAAAAGCCTTATAAAGAATATATTACTTCAAATATAGAATCATTTGTAAAATTTCCAAGTGAATATAATGAAGTTGTATTAAATTTTAAGAATGAGAAAGGCAAAAGAGATTCCAAAATCTTTATGGTGCAAGGATGTAAAAACACAGACTTTGTTGAAATGGCTAATGAATTTCTAAAGTCAAGTATTAGTATAGATGAAATAAATGAAAGCTTGATAACATCAAATATAAATGAAGGAAAAAAGAAATTACAAGAAAGTACAGAACTAATAAATAAATTAGTAAAAAGCGGAGAAAAAATTAAAGTTGCTCTTTTAGGAAAAACTAAACAATTTATTTTAAGTGGTAAGAGTTATGTATATGAGAGAATAGTATCAGAATTAGTATTTGTAAATGGAAATGATACAATATTAAGCCTTGATATTAGTGAAATTGAAATAGATTTATCTCAAATTTCTTTTGATAATCAATATTCTTTACATTATGACCAAAAGAAAGAAATGTTTATTGCAATAAAAGAAAACGAAAAATTAGATTCAAAAGTGATAGATAATTTACAGAACATTAGAAATAGTGTAGATTTTAAATTTAAATTAACTACAGATTCCCAAATAATCAAACAAGAAATAGGACTTTCCAATAAAATGCATAAAACAACTAGTATTTTTAGAAAGATTTTATTAATTGTTATATTAATTTGTGCATTAATATTTTTAATAAATAATAAATTATTACCAACTGCAATTCTTACTTTTATGATAATATTATGTTTTTATCCTATTGTACTATTAATAATTATAATGAAACACAAGAAAAAATATTTAAGCAAAAAGAACTTATCTTAATGGTAAGTTCTTTTATAATTTTTTACAAAATTTGTAATAAAATACAAAAAATAGTCTCTTATTATATAGAAGGAGGTAAAGCTAATGCAGAATATAGAAGAAATATATGAACAATACTCAAGCACAGTATATAAATATTTGTTCTGCTTAAGCGGAAATACTGACACATCAGAGGATTTAACACAAGAAACTTTTGCAATAGCAGTGAAAGAAATCAATAAATTTAAAGGTAATTGTAAAGTATCTGTTTGGCTTTGTCAAATTGCAAAACATTTGTGGTATAAACAACTAAAGAAAAGTAAAAAAGAAAGTTATTTAGATATTGATGAAATAAGTGAACTTCAAGCTTTAGAGACTACTGAAGATATTATTTGCAAAAATGAAGAAAAGTTAAAATTATTTAAAGATATGCAGAAATTAGATGAAATATCAAGAGAGATAATATACTTAAGAATGGTAGGAAATTTAAATTTTATTGAAATCGGAGAAATATTAGGAAAAACACCAAACTGGGCTAGAGTAACATTTTATAGAGCAAAACAAAAAATAAAGGAGGTAAATGAATATGGAAAATAAAACTGAATGTCAAATCGTACAAGATTTACTATTAGGATATGTAGATGATATATTAAATGAAGAATCAAAAAAAATAGTTGAAAAACATTTAGCAGAATGTGAAATTTGCCAAGAAAGATTAAGAGAAATAAAATTAGACATAAAAGAAAATGAGAATAATGAAAAAAAACAAATTGATTATTTAAAGAAGTTAAAAAGAAGAAATAGAAGAAAATCTATTTTAATGGTTATAGGAATTTTAATTTTAATTTGTTTTATTATATACTTACATAATTTTATAATATTTAATAATTTAATGAATAAAGCTAAAAAAAGCCTAGAGGGTAACAATGTATATATTGAAATTATGAGTAGAAAGCAAGACGACATAAAAGTAGAAAAAAGATATTATAAAGATGGAAAATTAAAACATATTTATGGAAAATATACAGAGAATGGTTTTGAAGAAGAATCTTCAGTATATAAAATTGCTGATACTGATAGTGAAATAACAATTTATCCAGATAAACGAGCTGTAATATGTGAAAACGAGCACACGAGAAATACAAATAAAGAAGAATATTTTAAAAGTATACCTTTAGTAAGAGATGATAGAGTTTTTGTGAGAATTGCAATGCCTGCATTAGCAACATTATCGAGCTGTAAGTATACAAGTTCAGAATGTATTTATAGCAATAATAATTTAGGTAAAAAATGTTATGTAATAAGAAGTAGATTTAAACATGAAGAAAATTATGAGGTATGGATTGAAAAAGAAACAGGATTAACATTAAAAGAAGTTAGTAAAGATGAAGGAGCAATATATTATAATAATGATATGATTATAACTCCTGAAGGCAATGTTCAAGATAATAGAATTATAAAAGAAAAATATGATAGAATTGATGAATATTATTATCAATTTGATATTGTTACAGATGAAGATGTAACAGTTCCAGATTTAACAGATTATCAAGTTGAAGAACATACATTTTAATAGAATATAGTTCATTAACAGAAGATGAAAAAAGATTTTATCAAAGAAAT
>Ga0073906_1005125_pt1 | contig 12168 bp, 10 predicted proteins | sample Inofromicrocosms_FD_65485 | JGI IMG/M metagenome (GOLD analysis project Ga0073906, IMG submission 65485) | Mouse cecum microbial communities from Vienna, Austria - Inoculum for glucosamine and mucus D2O microcosms | ecosystem: Host-associated > Mammals > Digestive system > Large intestine >... | reverse complement strand
CGCTCCTCTTCTGGAGAGCGGCGACATCGTCAGGGCCATCAACGAGCAGGCCGCCATCCTTGCCGACACCAACATGGTGGACGGCCAGAGAGCTTTGGCGCTCAAGATTCTCGTGCACCTTCTCGGCGACATACACCAGCCTATGCATCTGGGTCATGCTTCCGACCTCGGCGGAAACCGCTGGGATGTGAAATATTTCCGCTCGCCCGCCAATCTTCACGGCGTCTGGGACTCACGGCTTCCAGAATCGGCTCACAAATGGAGCTATACGGAATGGCAACAGCAGATTGACCGCGCAACTCCTGAGGAATGCCGGGAAATCCTTGCCGATGCTTATCCAGAGCACTGGGGCGAGGAAACCTACGGCATATGCAAGGCTGTATATGAGGCCACGCCCGTCAATACAAATATATCCTACGACTATATAGCCGAATGGACGCCTGTCATAGAGAAGCAGTTTCTTAGAGGAGGCCTGAGGCTGGCTGACATGCTCAACACCATTCTTGACCCGGCTTACGAGGGTGCGTTCAAACCCTTGAAGTATTAATTAATGGAATCAGACTATCCGGAATTGAATCTTCCTGCCGCCGATCTGCGTATATCCGACGGGAAGGTATGGGACCGTCTGCGGGGCAAATGGGTGCGGCTAACGCCCGAGGAATGGGTGCGCCAGAACTTCACGGCTGGCTCATAGACTGTCGGCATTACCCTGCCGCTCTCACTGCCAACGAGACCGGCATACGCGTCAACGATACCCTCAAGCGATGCGACACAGTGGTGTTCGGCCGTGACAGAAAACCTCTGATAATCGTGGAGTACAAGGCTCCCGACGTCAAAATCACTCAGGATGTGTTCGACCAGATTGTAAGATACAATATGGCGCTCAAGGCCCGTTACCTCATAGTCAGCAATGGCCTGCAGCATTATTGCTGCAGGATAGATTATACCGCAGGCTCCTATCACTTCATACCGATGATTCCCATGTATGAGGAAATAGCAACTCCTTTCTCCGAATCGTAAAATGTCAGAGAACAGCCAGGAATACGAATATCTTGAGCAGCTTAACCCGCAGCAGCGGGCTGCCGTGGAGTATACCGACGGACCCTCGCTTGTGATAGCCGGTGCCGGTTCGGGTAAAACGCGTGTGCTTACTTACAAGATAGTGCACCTCCTGCATCTTGGCTATCAGCCATGGCGTATCATGGCACTGACATTCACCAACAAGGCCGCAAGGGAGATGAAAGAGCGTGTGGCAGCTGTTGCCGGACCCGAAATTGCTGCCAGAATTCCGATGGGTACTTTCCACTCTCTCTTTCTGCGTATCCTCAGATGTCATGCCGACCGAATAGGTTACCGCAACTCCTTCTCCATATACGACCAGAGCGACAGCCGCAATCTTGTCAAGATGATTGTCAAGGAGCTGGGTCTTTCCGAAAAGGAGTACAAACCGGCGACGGTGTCTGCGATTATCAGCAATGCCAAGAATGCCCTTCTCTCTGCCGAAGAATACGAGCGTCGCTATTACGGCGCGGATGTCAAGGCCCGGCGTCCGCTTATCTCGCGCATATTCGCCATTTATAACGAACGGTGCCGAGTGGCTAACGCCATGGATTTCGACGATATCATCCTCAACATGCACCGGCTCCTGTCGGAAAACGAGGACATACGCTGCATCTACAACGAGAGATACCGCTATATTCTGGTTGACGAATATCAGGACACCAATTTCGCGCAGCATTGCGTGGTGATGCTGCTTATGGGTAATGAGAAGCATCTTTGTGTGGTAGGCGATGATGCTCAAAGCATCTATTCCTTCCGTGGAGCAAATATCAACAACATCATAGGTCTCGAGAAAACAATTCCGGGCCTGCGCACTTTCCGGTTGGAACGCAACTACCGCAGTACGCAGAATATAGTGAATGCTGCCGGATCGCTTATCGACCGCAACACGCACCAGCTCCGCAAACACGTGTTCAGCGAGAATGAAGAGGGCTCGAAGATAGAGGTGATACGCTGTTATAGCGACCTGGAAGAGGCATCGATAATAGCTGCGGCCATCAACAGGTCATCGCTCAGCAACCATGACTCTTACGACGATTATGCCATCCTTTACCGCACCAATGCCCAGAGCCGCGTGCTTGAGGAGGCGTTGCGCAAGCGTTCAATGCCATACCGCATATTCGGCGCAACTGCTTTCTATCAGCGCAAGGAGGTGAAGGATGCCTTGTCCTACTTCCGTGTCGCCGTGAATCCTGATGACGATGAAGCGCTGCGGCGAATCATCAACTATCCGGCACGTGGCATCGGGGAAACCACCATGAAAAAGGTGCAGGCTGTAGCCACTGCGGCCGGCAAGAGCCTTTGGGCGGTGATATCCGATCCGGTGGCCGCCGGCCTTGACGTCAGCAAACGCACCCTGTCGCTGCTCGATGACTTCTGCGCCATGATGCAGGAATTCATTGACAATGCCGGACGTCTCGATGCATTCGAAATGGGTCAGGATATTTATAACCGTACCGGTATCCTAGCTGTTCTTGAAAGCGACAGGACGCCCGAGAGCATCAGCCGCAAGGAAAATCTCAACGAGCTGCTGGCCGGCATGCGCCAGTTTGTCGACATGCACAATGCCGCCGGCGATGACGACGTAACGCTGTCGGCTTTCCTCTCGGAAGTGATGCTGGCAACCGACCAGGACCAGAAAGAAGAGACCGTCGGCCCGAAGGTGACGATGATGACTGCTCATGCCGCCAAAGGCCTGGAGTTCCGGCATGTGTATATCGTCGGTGTGGAGGAGGAGCTTTTCCCCTCGGCTATGTCAATGGATAAGATAGAGCAGGTTGAGGAGGAGCGGCGACTGCTATATGTGGCCATGACCCGCGCCATGAAAAGCTGCACGCTGTCGTACGCACGAAGCCGTTTCCGCAACGGCATGACTACCCCGGTTAGACCATCGAGATTCATAATGGACATCGACCCGCGTTATCTCGACATGGAGACGTCGGACATTGGCGGCAGGGGAACGGAATTTGCCGTCCCTGCTTTTATCAGAAATGCAGGGAAGCCTGTGACGCAATCGGTGTCTCGTATAAAAAGCGGTTCGGGGCTCCAGTCAAAGAAGCCCACGGCTTACACTTCTGCCGACCCGCATGGCTTCATCATCCATTCTGTCAATGAAGTCAGAGTCAACATGACAATCGAGCATAGCAAGTTCGGCAGCGGCAGAATTGTGGAGATCGGCAACGTGTCGGGACAGGACAGCATAGTTGTTGACTTCGGATCGCTCGGAATAAAGAAGCTCCTTCTGCAGTTCGCCAAATTCAAAATCCAGTGAGAGTCTAACGCAAAGCATATGGATACCCCCTATTACATAGTATATGAAGACCGGCTTCGCCGGAATATGGATAAACTCAGCGACGTGGCTGCCAAGGCCGATGTCAAGATAATCATGGCATTCAAAGCCAATGCCCTGTGGAAGTCTTTCCCTATCATTGCAGAATACTTCACGTCGTCTACGGCAAGCTCTCTCAATGAAATGAAGCTGAGCTTGGAATTTCTCGGCAACGATGTCCATTCCTATTGCCCGGTGTATACGGAGCGGACTTTCCCGGAGTTTCTTGCCGGAAGCAGCCATATCACATTCAATTCGCTTGCACAGTACAGTAAATTCCGGCTGTTGATAGAATCATCGGAAAAGAGTGTCAGCATAGGTCTCAGGGTTAATCCGCACTGCAGTGTGATTGACACGGATATCTATAATCCATGTGTAGCGGGCTCTCGTTTCGGGGAATCGGCGGCGGCACTGGCCGATGGTCTTCCTGACGGCATAGAGGGTCTTCACTTCCATGCCCTTTGCGAAAGCGACAGCCACGACCTTGAGAAGGTGCTCATGGCTTTCCGTAACCAGTTCGGCCATCTTCTCCCCCATATCAAATGGCTCAACATGGGAGGAGGTCATCTTATCACGCGTAAGGATTATGATACCGACCATTTCATCAAGCTCATGCGTGAGCTGCACGATGAATATCCTCATCTTGAGCTTATCATAGAGCCAGGGAGTGCCTTTACATGGCAGACAGGCGACCTTGTCACTGAAGTACTGGATGTGGTGGAGGATGCCGGCATACGCACGGCCATCATTGATGCATCCTTCGCCTGCCATATGCCCGACTGTCTGGAGATGCCCTATCAGCCGGAAATAGCGGAAGCCGTAGGCCGATGTCATGTTACCGCCGGCGACAATGCCCCCTCATCCTTGCCGGGCATACCTTATCGACTCGGCGGCAATTCGTGTCTCAGCGGCGACTTCGTCGGCGACTGGTACTTTGACCGACCCCTGAAGCCGGGCGACAGGCTCACTCTCAAAGACATGAACCATTACACCACGGTAAAGACCAATATGTTTAACGGAATACAGCATCCCGCCATATGGCTACAGCCTTGCCAAGGCTCTCCTGTGCTACTCCGCGAATTTTCTTACGTCGACTATCGCTCGCGGATGGACTGACATCACCCTCCCTGTCGAACGTGGCATATCATTTTTTGCCGGTCTATTGATTTGCCCGATTTTTTGTATTATATTTGTAAGTTAAAACTTCAGCAGATGGATTTTAAGCTTACAAGCGCATACCAACCCACTGGCGACCAGCCGGAAGCGATAGCCGAGCTGTCGGCTGGCGTCATCAACGGACTACCTCACCAGACACTTCTCGGCGTCACTGGCTCCGGCAAAACCTTCACCATGGCTAACGTTATTCAGCAGGTGAAGCGTCCAACTCTCATCCTCTCCCACAACAAGACCCTCGCCGCTCAGCTTTACTCAGAGATGAAAGGTTTCTTCCCTGAAAACTCCGTGCAATATTTTGTATCCTATTACGATTACTACCAGCCGGAAGCTTACATACCTGGCAGCGACAAGTATATTGAGAAGGATCTGATGATCAACGAGCAGATCGACAAGTTGCGGCTCTCCACCGCAGCTGCCCTACTGTCAGGACGCCGTGACATAGTGGTGGTATCCTCGGTAAGCTGTATCTACGGTATGGGAAATCCGGAAGATTTCCGCCAGACGGTTGTCACGGTCAAGACCGGTCAGCGCATAAGCCGAAACCAGCTGCTCCGCGACCTTGTGGATTCCTTGTACAACCGTACGGAGTCTGACCTGCAGCGCGGTCAGTTCCGAGTAAAGGGTGATACCGTCGACATCATGCTCTCTTTTGAAGAGATTCAGCTGAGAATCGTTTTCTGGGGCGATGAGATTGAGAAGATACAGACCGTTGATCCGGAAACCGGCATTGTGCTCACATCTCTTGAAAGTTTCAACGTATATCCCGCCAACATTTTCGTGAGCAGCAAGGAGCGCACTGCCGATGCTGTCAGCAGAATTGCCGTGGATCTCGGCAAGCAGGTTGACTTCTTCATGCAGCAGGGTAAGGTGCTTGAAGCCGAGCGTCTCCGCGAAAGAGTCACCTACGACCTTGAAATGATCAAGGAGCTTGGCCATTGCAGCGGCATTGAGAACTACTCTCGTTATTTCGACGGCCGCGAGCCGGGTATGAGGCCTTTCTGTCTCCTCGACTATTTCCCGCGTGATTTCCTCACCATTATCGACGAGAGCCACGTGACTCTCCCGCAGATCAGGGGCATGAACGGAGGAGACCTCTCCAGGAAGATGAATCTTGTGGAATATGGATTCCGTTTGCCTGCAGCCATCGACAACAGACCTCTGAAATTCGAGGAGTTCGAAAGCCTTACTCCCCAGACTATCTATGTGAGCGCCACGCCCGGGGATTATGAGCTTCAGCAGACTGAAGGAGTTTTCGTGGAACAGGTGATCCGTCCCACTGGTCTCCTCGACCCGGAGATAGAGATACGGCCCACCCTGAACCAGATCGACGACCTTATGGAGGAGATAAGGCTGCGCATAGAGGCCGGGGAACGTACTCTCGTCACCACTCTCACCAAACGAATGGCCGAAGAGCTCAACAAGCACCTCATAAAATGGGGCATCAACTCTGCATATATCCACAGCGACGTTGACACACTGGAGCGCATACGCATCCTTGAGGATCTACGCAACGGCGTTTACGACGTGCTGATAGGCGTGAACCTTCTGCGCGAAGGTCTCGACCTGCCGCAGGTGAGCCTGGTGGCCATCCTCGACGCCGACAAGGAGGGTTTTCTCCGCAATCACAGGAGCCTCACACAGACTGCAGGCCGTGCCGCTCGCAATGTCAACGGTAAGGTTATAATGTATGCCGACAAGATTACCGACTCCATGCAACTCACTATCGACGAGACAAACCGTCGTCGCGAGAAGCAGATGCGATACAACGAAGAACATGGCATAACCCCCACTCCCATCGGTCCCAAACAGCATAACGAGCTGGCTGAAATCTATGGTGAGAATACCGACACCCGCAAAACGGCTACGCAGCCCGCGCCTCGTCCTTATATCGAGGAGGAATACAAGGCTACAGTAGCCGCCGACCCCGTGCTGGGCTATATGAACTCCGACGAACTTACCCGCCGTATCGACAAGCTGAAGGGCCAGATGATAGAGGCGGCAAAGAATACCGACTTCATCCAGGCGGCACAGCTCCGCGACGAGCTTCTATCTCTGCAGAAACTCCTCGACTCCAAAAACAATGGTGAGTCAAACACTGCCGATAATGACTGACAAGGATATAAACAGCAATAAGCCGCCCCGGCGGCGCAGGGAGGATTTTCTGCCCACGACACGCGACGAGATGAAGGCTCTCGGATGGGAGGAGGCCGATATCATCATCTTCTCGGGCGATGCCTATGTGGATCATCCTTCATTCGGTGCGGCCGTTATAGGACGTGTGCTTCAGCATGCAGGCTATAAAGTGGCGATAGTTCCGCAACCCAACTGGCGCGACGACCTCCGCGACTTTAGGAAGCTTGGACGCCCTCGCCTTTTCTTCGGCATTTCGCCGGGCGCCATGGACTCCATGGTGAATCATTATACCGCCAATCGGCGGCTGCGCCATGACGACGCCTATACTCCCGGTGGCCGACACGGCATGCGACCTGACTATCCAACCATCGTATACTCCCGGATTCTTAAAGACCTCTATCCGGATGTTCCGGTGATAGCGGGCGGCATAGAGGCCTCGCTGCGCCGCGTGGCTCATTACGATTACTGGCAGGACCGTCTGCGTCCTTCAATACTCCTCGATGCTGCAGCCGACATGATTGTATATGGCATGGGCGAGCGGTCGGTTCTCGAAATCGCTGCCCGTCTCGACAAGGGTATTCCTGTTGATGACATACGCGATGTGCCGCAAACTGTGTTCTTAACCGACGGCAGCCCGGCTTCCGACGACATCGTGCTCGCCAGCTATGAGGAATGCCTTCGCGACAAAAGAAAACAGGCGGCAAATTTCCGGCATGTCGAGGAGGAGTCCAATAGATACAGCGGTCGCGTAATCCGCCAGTCAGCCATGGGTAAGACAGTGCAGATAAATCCCATGTACCCTCCCATGACGGAGGAAGAGCTCGATGCCTCCTACGACCTCCCCTACACTCGCATGCCGCATCCTCGATACAAGGATAAGGTGATACCCGCCTACGAGATGATACGCCATTCCGTCACGATGCATCGTGGCTGTTTCGGCGGCTGCGCCTTCTGCACAATATCAGCACATCAGGGTAAATTCATATCTTCCCGTTCCAGGGAGTCGATACTCCGCGATGTGAAGTGCATTACAGAAATGCCCGACTTCAAGGGGTACATCTCGGATTTGGGCGGTCCTTCGGCCAACATGTACGGTATGCATGGGCGCGACATGACGCTGTGCCGTAAATGCTCGCGACCTTCATGCCTGCATCCAAAGCCGTGTCCCAACCTTGACAATGACCATAGACCGATACTCGACATTTATAGAGCTGCCGACAAGGTGTCCGGCGTCAAGAAATCATTCATAGGCAGTGGCGTACGGTATGACCTTGCCATGGCCGACAATCCCGACAACAATGTCAGGGAAGCAAACCGGCGCTATCTTGAAGAACTGATAAGATGCCACGTATCGGGACGGCTGAAAGTTGCTCCCGAGCATACTTCCGACACCGTGCTCAACTGTATGCGCAAGCCTTCGTTCACGCTGTTCCGCGATTTCAAACGTATCTTCGACAGGGTGAACAGCGAGGCAGGTATGCGTCAGCAGCTTATACCATATTTCATATCTTCGCATCCTGCATGTAGTGAGGAGGATATGGCTGAGCTGGCCGCCATAACCAAAGACCTCGATTTTCAGCTTGAGCAGGTGCAGGATTTCACACCTACACCTATGACAGTAGCTACGGAAATTTATTATACCGGCTATCATCCGTATACAGGCGAGAAGGTATACACGGCGCGGACTCCGCAACAGAAGCTGGCGCAGCGGCAGTTCTTCTTCTGGTACAAATCCGACCAACGTGCAGGCATTATCGCCGAACTGCGTAAAATGAAGAGACAGGACCTTATAGGCAAACTCTTCCCGGCATTCCGTGGCAATACACCGCAGGGTAAGGAATCACATAAGTACTCAAACAGAAACAACTCCAAGAAACATAAATCTAAATATTAACACCATGAACAAGAAAGAAGATGTCTATGCGGTGTCCTCTTCTCTCTGCAAATCAGCGTGTTACGCTGATAATCAGCATAATAGCGAATATTAGGTGTAATATTTTTGAGTGTAATTGATTGCACATATAAGCTATAAATAGTGGAGTAAAGCAATTATTTTTGTACCATGGTACAAATCAGCTGGTACAAATTATGTTCGCTTTCTCCAGCTCTGCCCTATCGCCACGGCCAGCAGTGCCAGGGCTGCCGCGCCTATCCATTGCAGGGCACGCTGCCACCAGCGCAGCGGACGGGCAACCTCCTTGATGCGTTCCACCTCCACGGGGATCTGCCGCTCCTTGTAGACGGTATCGTTACGCGCCGTCCGCAGCGAGTCTATCACGCTCATGAGTCGCCGCCGCTCCGTGTCGGCCATTTTAGTGCGCTCGCGAAAATGATACCTGTCCCAGCCGATAACGCGGTTCAGCGAGTCGAGGATGGGTGCCACCGAGTCGTAACGGGTGTCTGACTCGTAGACGCGCTCAAACGACACTGCCGTGTCGTTCACGGTAAGATAGCGGGTCACGGTATCTGTGGTGTGCCGAATGTCGGTATTCTCCACGGGCACATATATCTTCCTTGTGCAGGAAGCGGCGGCGACGGCCATAACCAGCGCCGCGACGATAATTGTCTTTCTCTTGATGTTCATAATAGTTTATATTCAAGTAAAAGCGGCGGCTCTCACTTGTCGTGGGAACCGCCGCAAGGGTTGGTTGGGTGAATATGCGCTCAGAGACTCAATTCCAAAAGTTCTTGACCCAATGAGTGCAAAGCCTTGTTGATTTTTTCTCTCGCTTCTTTTCTCGGTCTGGAAACGCCGTTGGCGTAATTCCATAATTGTTTTTTGTTAATGCCTGTCAGTCGTTCCAACGCGGCATTGGTGAGAATCCCTTCGTAATACTTCAAAAGGGATTGCGTGTCATAGTGCCATTCTATCGGCCAGCCTTCCTTGATAGGCGTGTCCCATTCGGATTCAGGCGTAATCTCCTTGTAGATTCTTATGGCTTCAAGCACATCACGCTTAACTTCCGCCACGTTGTCACCGCTCGCGAATATTCCGCTGCAATTCTCCCCATAGGCCCCGAAGGAGTCAGCGCTTGCACCGATGTTGATAATCAACTTGTTGCCCATGTCTTCGGAATGAATTTGGTTTACGTTTGTATTTTCGTTGTGCAGAGATGAGGCCTTAAAGCCCCATCTCCTTTGAGATTCGCCGCCTCAGCGGCTCGTAGATTTCCTTTCCCTTGTGAAAGGGAACACTCTTGTCGGGGTAGCCTTCTTTGGAATAAATCTTATGACTTCCTTCCTGACGCACTTCCACCCAACCATTGCGTCTGATGATTCGATGAAATTCTGTATATTTCATGTCCTCAACTATTTAACGCTACAAAATTAGGAAATATTTCTATTATTAGCAAATATTAATGGAAATATTTCCTATTTGTTCCATGTGCTTTTACGGTTCCCTCGATGTCATTGTTCTCTTTTGCCGCTTGTCGGCTATTTACAGTTCTTTATGTACGTTGAAGCTGGGGCAGGCTTTTGCGGCGAAGTCACGGTGGCCGTAGACGGGCAAGTTGCCTCTGCGGCGGCGTATGTCGGCTATGAGCTGTCTCAGCGCGGTTCTCTGCGCTGGCGTGCGCGTGTCTTTGGGAGTCTTGCCGTCGGTGGCGCATCCCCCGATGTAGCATATCCCTATGGCCTTGGAGTTATGTCCCAGACAGTGGGCGCCGACTTCTGTCTCCGCGCGTCCTGTGTGGATACTCCCGTCGCGGTATATCACGTAATGATACCCGATTGTCCGGAAGCCACGCGCCTTGTGCCAGCGCGTTATGTCGGCCACGGTGAAGTCTTTTCCCTCCGGGGTGGCCGCGCAATGGATGATGATTTCTGTTGGTGTCATGATAGTTCTGTGTTGATTTCGGTGCTAATGGCGCATCTGTGAGTGGTCTCACAGGTCTCGCAGGAGTCGCGGTCGAGCGGCGCATAATGGAGCGGAATTTTCTGTTGCGGCTTGCGGCGTCCGCACTTTTCGGGGTCTGTCTTATGATTGCCGAACTCTCGGTAACATTTCCACTGCTCGTAATAGTCACGTTCCTTCTCCAGCCGTGCCTCGCGGCGTATATGTTCCTTCTCACGCTCGTTGGCGGCTATGAGTTCGCGCTGCACATTGCGCAGCCGGTCTGTCTGACTGTCGAAACGCTGCTCCCAATCCTTGATGTCCTGCTGATGGGCATCCTCCTTCTCGCGGTTGGAGGCTATCAGTTCCTTGTTGCGTTCTATAAGTGCCTTGTTGGTTTCGCTCATGGCCTCGGCCTGTTCTTTCCACAGATGCCATTCATCGGCACGTGTCTCCACCTTGGCCTTATCCACATTGACCTCGGCAAGCCGCGCCTCCGCTTCCTTGATGCGCTTGGTCTGCCGACGATACATCCATACACCGCCGCCCAGCAACGGTGCCAATGTCCCTAATACCGAGACAATTATTGTCGATAATTCATTCATGATTGCCGTCAGATGCGCCGGAACGGACTTTCTTGTCACGTTCCTCCATCACTTTCTTTGCCTCCGATTCGGAAATCTCGGCATAATTCTCCGCCGAGTCGCCGGCGCCGAGATACACACGTGCCGAGAAAACGGCTGTATCAAGTGGTTCCGTCTTACGGTACAACACTTTACCTGGGGATGCTGTCAGCACCCGCATGGACACTGTTTCTGTCTTACATTCCATATTTACCAATCACGTTTTAGGTTTATAATAGTGTATAATTCTTTGAAGTCACCAAAGCCAGATCCTCCGGCGACAGCTTGCTTATTGCCGTAGACCCGAAAGTTAGTCTTAGAGTAGGGTTGCCTGTATTGTCGCCGAGTCTTGAAATAACCTCACGCATGTTCTCGACATCCATTGCCGCCCTGTCCAGATTGTTGTCCAGAGACATTATAGCCCCTTCGGCGATATGAAAATATATCGTAGTATTTCTTCCGTTCGGGTACGCGCATATTCCGCAATGCTTGCACTCTAATCCGGTGTGGGTATGTATGGCCTTGACTTGTAGTCCGTTAAAGAAGCCGACAGTCTTTGCCTTCGGCATATGCAGATGAACCTCTCCGGGGGAATATTCCACAAGACGGTTGGGGGTCCCGCTGGTATATACTTCTTCAACTGAATCCAGATATAGGTCAAAACGCTCCTTGTAGGAATAAATGAGGTACATCCATGGATCCCCCTCATATTCGCTCGAGCGTATCTTCTTCAATGCAGGGAAATGCATCTCGCCAATGAGATTGCAGCTGGTTGCTATCGTGCCGCCCGTTATGGTCTCCAAGGCAGGGAACGACAGAGAGGTCAGCGAGTTGCAGCTGGTTGCTATCGTGCCGCCCGTTATGGTCTCCAAGGCAGGGAACGACAGAGAGGTCAGCGAGTTGCAGCTGATTGCTATCGTGCCGCCCGTTATGGTCTCCAAGGCAGGGAACGACAGAGAGGTCAGCGAGTTGCAGCTGGTTGCTATCGTGCCGCCCGTTATGGTCTCCAAGGC
>Ga0073906_1005118_pt1 | contig 12198 bp, 13 predicted proteins | sample Inofromicrocosms_FD_65485 | JGI IMG/M metagenome (GOLD analysis project Ga0073906, IMG submission 65485) | Mouse cecum microbial communities from Vienna, Austria - Inoculum for glucosamine and mucus D2O microcosms | ecosystem: Host-associated > Mammals > Digestive system > Large intestine >... | reverse complement strand
TATGATATACTACAACGATTTGGCGCAGAAGCGTGAAATGGCGGCATGGGCGAAAGGAGAGTAGTATGTTTGAATACGTTACAAAAGCAGAGTACAAACCAGTTAAACAGGAGCTTGAGAAAATAATCAATCAAGTTCAAGCCGTAATGCGTAAGAAATACGAAACAACCTTTCAGTTCAGCCTGATAGGGAGCGGCAAAAGGCATCTTGTAACTCGCATTGTCGGCGGAAACGGCGGTTATGATTTTGATTATAATTTGATAATCTCTGCGCCGAAGTCAGGATACCACTATAAAGCGGATGTTGTAAAACAGCAGTTTATGGATGCTTTCAGGACTGTATTGAAAAATACGAAATATAAAGATCCGCAAGATTCAACGTCGGCTATAACGATAAAAGTTGTTGATAAACAGAAAAGCCGTATAGAACATAGCTGTGATTTTGCGATAATTTATTACGATAGCAATCGTAGCGAAAACGGGTATTATTACTTAAGGCATGACAAACGGCAAGAAAGCTATGACTTTGTATTCAGGAATTTGAGCCGTGATGTTGATGCAAAGGTTGATGAAATACTTGAATTTAACAACGGCTGGAATGCGATCCGTGACGAGTATTTAAAATTAAAAAATGCCAATCGGGATAACAACAAGCATTCGTTCTCGCTCTATCTTGAAGCAGTAAATAACGTTTATAATCGCTTACCCGATGAAGATGATTATTATGATGAAGACGATGATGACGATTACTATGATGATTAATTCCTGGGGAAGGTCTTAAAATGAAAGTATTATCAACAAGGCTTGAGCTCATAAACGAGTTCAACGAAAAAGAAATGAACTCGGTCATCATCCGATGGCTGAAAGGCAACGAGCCATGCAAGGCGATCGGAACGGAATATGAGAACACCGTCGATAAAAGTGCGGTTCACCTAACCGACGAATATTGCCTAATCGATACGTTCAAAACAAGGAATGAAAGTGGTGACTACTTTCTATTCAAATTTGAACAAACCTATTACGAGCAAATTTGGATAACCGAGATAATTCTGAAATCCACGGATGCGGAAAAGGTTTTATACATACACGTAAAATGTAATGGCGATACAACAAGATTTGAAAAAGTGCCGATTATCCGTACAGACATAATTCGTGCGTTTATAGACAGTAAGTACATAAAGCCAACTGCTATCCCAATAACGGCGCAGCCAGTATATACGACGGAAGAGATGAAAGACCTGATCGTCGATGCGGTAAACGGTAACTACCAACTAACGATGCCAATGGTGTTCGCAACTAAGATATTCGATAGTGCTGGGTATGAAATAGACATTGATAACCTTGCTCGACGGCTGGCTGGTATGGCGTACATCGTAGCTGAGAACGAAGATGGGTATGCTCGAAGCCTGAAAGATAAAACCAACGGGAATAACCCATACAACGGGCATGTAGCGATATACTACCCAGGCAGAGGAAAATCAAAAAATCTAACGCCACGAAGTGCGCTCGGCTGGGGTACGCTGGATAAAATGATACTAAATGAAGTCGCTCAATATATGACAGCACAGGTAGATGCGGAAGCACCAACATGGAAAGGGTTACACGTTGAGCGAATGACGGATGAAGTAAAAGTTAAAAGTGAGTTATTAGATGAATTTGATGCGGAGAATGGTTCGCTTGAAGAGCAGTTAAGCCAAGCGAAACGGCGAATAGCGACATTGACTGCAAGGATTGAAGTGTTAGAACAAGGGCAGACGGCTGAAGGCGGTTTGCTCACCATGACTGATAAAAATGAGTTTTATGATTATGAACAATACGACTTAATAATGACGATACTGACTAATGCCTTACAAAATTATGCCGAAGATACGAGAGCATACGAGCTATTAAAGGCAACCATAGACGATAATCCCGTCAAGGGATATGGCAAAGAAATCTTCGAGAGGATAAAGCAGATATTCTCCCGAGGTGAAGGGATAAAGGACAAGGAGTTTGCCGAGCTGCGTGAGCTTGGGTTTGAAGTGGTAAGCGAAAAGAACCATTACAAAATCGTGTTCAAAGGCGATGAAAAGTATTGGTTTCCCATCTCGAAAACGCCGAGCGACGGGCGTAGCGGTAAGAATCTTGCGTCTAATATCATAAAAAGGCTGTCAATATATAAGTAAATAAAAGGGTCATCACTCAATAACGGGTGATGACCTTTTTTTCGTTTTTAAGGTTGCAAATATTGATTTTTTAGGATGCGAAAATTAAAAAATTACTGCAATCTTAAAATGGCGTAAAATGGCTGTTTTTACCACAAAAAGTGCAAAATAGCGGCTATTTTACTTGCTTTCAGAGCCAAGGTTGCAAGAATACGGGGGCAATACTTTCCGCTATTTCATTTGCTTAACCAAGGCTTCCAAAATGCTCTGGCTATCCGCTGAAAGGTTCTTCATCTGCGAAACGACATTTTCCATAGCTGCCGTGCGCTCTGCGTCCGTATTGAAGAACTCCCACAGCTTAATGCCGAGAGCGTCGCAGAGACAACACAGAGTTTGGAAACTCGGCATTGTCTTCCGCCTACGTGCTTGGTAGATGGAAGAAATGCTCGTTTCGGACATAAAGCTCAGCTGATTAAACGTGATGCCTTTCATCTCAAGCAAAAAGTCCAACCGCTGAAAGAACCGTGCAGACGTCCAAAATTCTACGTTGCTTTCCATATGTAATACACCTCCTTTATAAAACTGCCACAATGGGAGAGTGGCTATAAAGAATATGTAGACAAAAACGAGTATTTCGCCAACCGTTTTTGGGGTGTTTTTTATAAAAAATTATACAAATGTCAGAAAATCGGCAAGAATACGGGCGTTTTTTTGACAAATGTATTCACGGGCAAAATGCGTTTAATGTTAAAATAGATAGAGGCTGAAAATTGGAGGTCGTATGGACGGCGTAAAGCAACCTTATTCAGTTAAATATTACAGAGAAGTAAAGGCTAAAAAGGTAGAATGGTTGTGGTATCCGTATATCCCTTACGGCAAAATTACAATTATTCAAGGTGATCCAGGAGAAGGGAAATCCACGGTTGCTATTAACTTAGCATCCATCATATCGAACGGCGAGGCTTTACCGCTTGAAAAAGAAAAAACCGATCCGAGAGCGGTCGTCTATCAGAATAGCGAAGACGGAAAGGAAGATACAATAGTACCTCGCTTAATTGCTTGCGGTGCGGACTTGAATAAAGTTGCCTATATAGAAGAAGATGAAACGGCGTTAGAGCTTGGTGATGAACGGCTGTCAAAAGCAATTGATGAAACAGGGGCAAGGGTGCTGATACTTGACCCAGTTCAAGCCTATTGGGGTGCAAACACCGATATGAATAGGGCTGGGGCAATTCGCCCGATTATGAATCAACTCGCACGAATGGCACAGCAAAAGAAGTGCGCTGTCATTATGATAGGACACATGACAAAAGGGAACGGAAAAGGATTATACCGTGGACTTGGCTCTATTGATATAGCCGCCGCAGCTCGAAGTGTGTTGCTGGTTGCAAGGCTGAAAAGTCAGCCCGAAATGCGAGTACTCGCTCATGTTAAAAGCAATCTTGCACCGATAGGCGATTCGATTTTATTTTCTGTCGATGGGAAATCGTCTATTTCGTGGCTACGAAAAAGCAAGCTGACCGCTGAACAAATTTTGGATGAGTCCTATGAGGAATCAAACAGCAAGTTAGACCGCGCAGTAGCAATTATTAAAGAATGTATAAAAAACGGTGAATGCTCTGCCAATGAAGTTCTGCGCCAATGTGAAGACCAGGGTATTGCAAAGCGGACGGTTAATGAAGCTAAAGCAAGACTGAATATAGAATCAGTTAAGCGAAAGGGCGGCTGGTTTTGGATAGCTGGGGAAGACGAGGACTCGGACGATGACGACTAACGGAGGTATAAATGGCAGTAAGCGATAATCGGGAACAGATACGGCAAGCATACAAAATCCATGAAGCCGATGCTCCGACAAAGATGATACCAGCGATGAAGAAAATGGACATCAATGATGATGCTCGGTCAATGAGGGTATGTGCCTATTGCCGTGTATCAACGGGAAACGACGAGCAGTTGTCATCTTTTGTCCTTCAGCAGGAGCATTATACTCATCTTGCCAATACACACAAAAATTGGGATTTAAAACGCGTGTATGCCGATGAGGGCATCTCGGGTACGTCGTTAAAGCACAGAGATAGTTTCAATGAAATGATAGAGGCTTGCCGCCGTGGTGAATATGACCTCATTGTCACAAAGAGTGTATCCCGTTTTGCAAGAAATATCGTTGACTGCCTTTCTCTTGTACGAGAACTAAAACGTTTAAATCCGCCAGTGGGTGTTTTGTTTGAAACCGACTCAATTTATACGCTTTCGGAAGAATCCGAGTTAAAACTTGGACTTTTTGCAAACATAGCGCAAGCCGAGTCCGAGAAAAAGAGCGAGAGTATGAATTGGTCGTTAAATGAGCGGTTCAAGCATAATAAACTACTTACACCAGAGCTTTACGGATATAGACGACCGAGGGATATGCTCGGTAATTATATAAAATACGGCATATTGGAAATTGAAGAATCGGAAGCGATTGTCGTGCGATTTATTTTCGATGCGTTCCTAGCTGGGTTTACTCTTGATCGAATCGCCGAAATGCTGACGGAAATGCAGATAAAAACCAAGCTCGGCAATACGAATTGGAACGCTGGGTCGCTTGCATATATCGTGCGCAATGAAAGGTATTGCGGAAGTGTTCTAACGTGGAAAACTTTCACGGCGGACATCTTTGAACATAAGAAGAAAAAGAACAGAAATAACCGTGACCAATGCTATTACGAAAATCATCACCCAGCGATTATACCTGTTGAAATCTTCGAAGCGGCACAAACGCTGATATACAATAGACGCCACGGAATGCGGGGCGGTCTGCATGTGATGCAAGTCATAGACGATGGGGTATTTCAAGGATATGTGCCTATCAATCATCATTGGGCTAATGACGATCCGAATGCCTACTATAATGCATCGGATAGCGTTGAAGGGCGAAGGACAGAGCGTAGAGTGCGGAGGTCAGCATTTAGTGCATTTGATTTAACGGGATATCAAGTGGTCCGGGGGCAGTTTTTAACCGCACGTTCGGAATTGCCGTGTATGACGATATCAAATGAAAAGATAATGTTCAATACGGCTTGCGGAAAAAGATTACAGGATTATTCTTATATCCAATTATTACTGCATCCTACCGAAAGGAAGATGGCAATACGCCCGTGCGATAGGGATGATGCTTTCAGCATCTCCTGGCGCAAGCAGAAAACGGGGCAGCCTATATTAATAAAAATTTTGTCGTGTCCGTTCTTTATCAAGGCTTTGATGCAGATAATGGATTGGAATCCCGAATTCAATTATAGAATTTTAGGAACGTGGATAGAGAAGGGCGCAGACTGCATTATGGTCTTTAATCTTACAAAAGCGATGCCTATTGCAGAGGTGGTGAACGAAGAAGAAAGAGAGTCTATACGGAAGCGGCGAATGGCGGTTTGCCCCGAGGAATGGGAAGAATCGTTTGGCGATGAGTTCTATGAATTTAGTATGGACAACGAATTATATTATTTGAAGTCCGTTCCGAATCTTCGAAGCGGAATTAAATGCAGGGATGTGGAAGGACAACAGCAATTATCGCTACTGTCGCATGCTGAAGTATTGGAAAGTGCTGAAAAAATCAAAATGGGAGTAACGGGTACGGATGAGTAGAAATGACGAATACGTTCAAGAACTAATTGAGGGTGAAGAGACAGAAAAGGTCAATCTCGCAGGATTTCAGGTGGCAAAAGCAGAACTATTTGCGCATACACGTGAGCCTGCAATCACTGTTTGGGATAATAAGATTAAATTCAATATGGCATGTCTGAGACGATTCCCCGGCATTACACATATTCAACTTTTAATTCATCCCGATGAAAAGAGATTGATAGTTCGTCCGTGCGATGCAGATGCCCCCGACTCGCTCAGGTGGGCAAGCGGCGGCGGTGAAAAAGAAATCAAAACCAGAGATATGATATGTCAGATATTTGCCGCCAAATTGTTCGAGCTTATGGGCTGGGATAAGCAGTATAGATATAAAATGCTCGGTAAACCTGCTATCTATCATGACGAGGGATTATACTTATTTAAACTTACTGATTTTGAACTATTTGTCGGTACAGGAACGAAACGGAAAAGGTCATATCTGCCAGCGGATTGGCGGGAATGCTTCGGCGTCCCCGTGGAACAGCACGAAGAACAATATAGAATTAATTTAGCAGAAGGATATATATCAACAAATAAAGTAGGAGAAATAAAATGACAAATGATATGTTTATGTCGGAAATCGACATTAAAGGATTTCAAGTAGTTAATAGCCAATATTTTAGTAGTATGACGGCTCCATCAATGACAATATGGGCGGATTCCATATCGTTCAGTGTTTCCACTTTTACGACTTTAAATAGTTGCGATGCGATTTCGTTGATGTTGAGCAAAGATAACAAATCGATTTTAATAACTTCAATGTCTTCACGCGACCCCAATGCTATTGAATGGAGAAAAAATAGTAGCGCACAAAAATATTGCAAATTAAGCTGTGCTACCTTCGCCCGTAAGTTATTTGAAGACTGGGGATTAGATGAAAAATGTCGCTACAGAGCATTGGGAAGATTAGTTCAAGCCGACAAAAAAATAGCGATACTTTTCGATTTTAGCCAATGTGAAATATGGCGTGAGGGGAAAGCGGTGAAGTAAATGGCTGATTCAACCTACATATCATTTTATAGCAAAACGGGTTGTATTCGTATTTTTAAGGCGTCAGTCAGAGCCATAGGATTGCCAAAATTTATCCGTTTTTGTATAAATGAAGATGCAACGTCGCTTTTATTAGAACCATTCGATAGAATATCTTTGACATCATTTCGTGTGCCAGCGAATCTGAATGATGAGGAGGGCAATATGGAAGTTTACAGCAAAGGATTTATTCACGGGCTTTCACAGCGTTTGGGCTGGGATAGAGGTCGGTCATATCGTGTCCCCGGAAAGGTTCTGCTACAGCAAGGCGTTGTGTTGTACGATTTGACCCAAGCGCAAGAAATACCTAACGACGGAGTATAATGTAAAAAATAGAGCTGTTGCAAAAAATGCAACAGCTCAACTTGGTTTAGGAGGACAAAAGGAAAAATTTATGGAAAAGAAAATCACGGCTCCACGGCTGTTTGCTTTGGAGCATAATTATTTAAGCATAGGGCAAAAGTGCATATTAAATGATGAGTCGGCGGGGTTGTTGAATACCTTACTTGATAAGCTGGCTAAACTTCAATGGAATAATGAAACCGAAAGGTGGCGGTTTTGGGTGTCAGTGCCAAGGGGAACTATCGAGGACTTTGATAATGCAGACCTGCATGAAAGAGAGGAATATGAAACAGACGAGGAATATGAACAGGCTTGGAAAGAATGGTTTCCTAATGATGAGTATTGGTACGAAATAACGGTTGTCGCCGCAAACGGTTATGCCGTAATTGTCGTTAATAATTCTATCGTGTTAAATGTAGAGCCTAATACTGAATCGTGGAATAAAAAAGATTATGCGGATTTTTTGCAATTCTTAATTGATGAGGTCGATAACATTATCATATTGCTAAAAGACGGATCGTATGCGGAGAAAATCAAGACAAGCATTCCTATTGAATATCGAATGGGGATCATTAAACGTAATGCTTTATGGTCAATCAGCCCGGAATACGTGAAGCATGACTTGAGCGATTTAACTGAACAAGAAATAGCTTGCTTTATCAATAATGAGGAACAGGATAAATCGATAATAAATAAGACTTGGCGCATACAGGACATGACGGCTCAAAAATACTACGATGCTTGTGCCGTATGCTATCGTGCTGCAAGGCTTGAGGGATTAGAAGGTAAAACCGCTAAAGAGCAATACGACAGATATGCCGATGATAGAGATGGCGGGTTGACTACTATTGATGACAACTCGGTTGACGCTTTTAAAAAGTGGTTCGATTTGAGCGATTCGGAAAAATGGAAAATACAGAACCCGAGCCATATGTGGGAAATTTGCCAAGGCAGTAGCCATACGCGGATACATTTATGTGTTTATAAGGATGACGGCGGCTATTATTTGTGCTTGGCTGGCGGAGTGCATTGCAAAACAGAAGAAATTGTGCGTATGTATAATGCGTTAAGGGCGTCTGGATTCCCTGTACGCATATTTAGCCATCAACTGATTGCAAAAGCAATAAGCGGTATGGATTATATAGGAATTGTTCCCTGCACCGACACGCCGTCGCAGTATTGGTACGGTGGGTTTCCGCTGAAAGAGGTTATATCATTTATTAACCTTACCGATGAAGATTTTTCAGAGAAAATGATTGAACAGATAACAGAACAAGCCGAGTGGCTTGAAATATCGACGCTAACGTTAATCGACGGGTAAGAGTATGTATAAAGAAATACTTTCTAAAAGAAATGACTTAGCTAAAATAATAAACGCCGATTGTAAGCCCAAAATTGCGGCCGTGTGCCACTTGTTGGAATGCGGCGAGAGTGTGGACGAGAAAGAGATAGAAAGGCTTTTAGATGGTTTATTGGATTACGGTTACGACAATGAAGTGGTTGAACTGTTCAACCAGCTATGTCATACGGCAGAGAAAAGATATCCGCAACTCGTGAAAGATTATACTCATTATTTTACTGAGCAATGGCCTGAAGGCTGAGTTGTATCAATTGCCTTTTTATGGGAAATATGTTATACTATTTCAAAATCACTAAAAGGTTGTGGGAATGGATATTACATATTTACAGGTTAAAACGATTAGAAGTTACATTACGGAAATAAACAGTCTGACTGAGAAAAATTACGAAGCGGAAAAACTATATAACTTGGCTAAAAATTTGGACAGTAGAATCAGATCATCTATTGCCGAGTATGAAACTAAAGGAATTGATTGGACACGAATTAGATCGTATTTTAAATATGACAATAATAGGGCTTCTGTGGTTCAATATGATACAGACCTTATTAATGATGCTCTTACTATAATGAAAGCCACATTAAAAGGAATACTTGATAAGCATGCTGAAGTTGCGGAATTTCTTTCTTATTTAGATCTCATCGAAGAAGGCAATCAATTATACGATAAGCAAGATGAGCGAGCTTGTGAGGAATTTATTCGAAGAGTATTGTCTGTATACTCTGAAGCGTTTTCTGCGGATCAAAGCAATTATTTATATAATACCTTAGATAAATCTGTTTCAAATATGCAGCAAGTTATTGCATCTTTGGATCATTATGCACAGCAACTTTGGAAAGAAAGCTTTACGATTACTACAGTAAAACGACTGGATACAAAGGACAATAATAATTCTGGAATAAAAATCAATATATCTAACAATGGTGGCAATGCATTTTCAAGTGCTAGTTCAATAGCAGAAGTAAAGATTAATATTGAAATGGATATTCAGCAAACAATAGAAGAGGTAAAGGAGGCTTGTCTTGGCGAGGAAAAAGAAAAGGAAATACTTACTAAATTAGATGAACTCGAGGAAATATCTAAAGAAAAGAGCAAACCTAAGCGTTGGCAGAAATTGCGATCAGTATTCAAATGGATAGCGGAGCAAGGGCTTCAGGTGGCTGGTTGGGTGGTGCCTCTTGTATATAAAATTATCTCTGGAGTTTGAGTAGGATAGTAATATGTTTGAGGAAAGGTTTATTGCATTTGTAGATATTTTGGGGTTCAAAAATATAGTAAAAAAAGCGAGTCAAGATGAGCAATATCAAAAAAAAGTATCTGCCATTTTATATCATATCGCTAAATTAAAGACAGACAATTACGAGGGGGAAGATGCTAAATATGGCAAATACAGCGATGTTGCAGTTTTTTCGGATAGTATAGTTATTTCTTATCCTTGTGAATTGAATGACGATTCGACATTAGTTTATTTGCTGGTTGACTTAGTATATTTGAGTTTAACACTTGCTCGTAATGATATTTTTATTCGTGGAGGAGTAACGGTAGGGAAGGTAATACATGACAAAAACATTAGCTGGGGGCCTGCATTTGTTTCTGCATATGAAATCGAAGAAGAGAATGCAATCTACCCTCGGATTATAATTGATAAATCCGTCATCGATAGGAATAAGGAGATTGAGGAAAAAATTGGCGGATTTAATGAGGATGATGAATTAAGCGACCTTGTAGAGCAAGATGCGGATGGACTGTTTTATTTGGATTATTTAGCTCAATGGGAAGAGTTTGATGCAGAAGACGATTATTTTGATTGTCTTAAAGATATTAGTTCCAATGTAATTAGGAATATAAATGATGCCCCAAACGCAAAGATAAAAATGAAGTATATTTGGTATGCGAATTATTACAATAGAGCGGTAAAAAAATTAAAACAGTGCTATCAAACAGGATTGCTAATTGACATGACACAATTTAAGTAAGCTCCCCTGCAACCTTGCAAGAATATTGCTTGATTGCAAGGTTGCAAAAGGAAGTGCAAAATGAAATATTACGTTGTGGCTGACATCCACGGCTTTTATGACTATATGATAAAAGCCTTGACAGAAAAAGGTTACTTTACGGATGCGGCACCGCACAAATTAATTATTTGCGGAGATTTATTCGACAGAGGGAAACAGAACAAGGAAGTACAAGAGTTCGTTCTTGGACTTTTGAAGAAAGATGAGGTCATACTTATCAAAGGCAACCACGAAGACCTGTTGGTGGATTTTGTGGAGAAGTTGCCGATATACGCTGGAATGGGTTTTCAATACACTCATCATTTTTCTAACGGAACAGTACACACAGTTCGTGATTTAACTGGAAGTACTTTAACCAAGATGGGAATGTACCCTGAGATGACAGTAAGCAAAATGAAGCAGACGGGATTTTTCAGAACAATTCTCCCAGCAATGCGAAACTATTACGAAACCAAGAATTACATTTTTGTGCATGGGTGGATACCGTCTCTTGCTAATGGTACGGGCGGCAATGCAAGTTTCTTCCAATTCAATCCCGAATGGAGAAATGATGATGCCGCTGGCTGGTATTTTGCACGTTGGTATAACGGTATGCTTGCTGCGCATCAGGGTGTTATAGAGCCTGGGAAGACGATTGTCTGTGGGCATTGGCATACATCATTCGGACATTCAAAATATGAAGGTAAGGGTGAGGAGTTCGGCAAGGATGAAGACTTTTCGCCTTACTATGCGGATGGAATAATCGCGCTTGATGCTTGCACGGTACACAGTAGGAAGGTTAACTGTGTTGTCATTGAGGATGATGAGTTGACTACCGCCGATGAAACGTAAATCTCAGCCACCCTTAAATTTTAGGTTTCATGGTACACTTGACTTATTTCAGCTGTTGGATGTGTGTATGGAAGCTAACATCCCTAAGGTTGAAAAAGCTATTGCAGATTGGAAGTCTCAAAGCGAAATAGCCGATAAGTGTCCAAAAATATGCACAAATCAAGCAAATGACTGTCCAAAAATATGCATAAGGGGGTTGACGATGGATAATATGCCTAAATACAAGATTTCTATCATTGGCGATTCCATTTCTACATATGTGGGATTCAACCCTTACGGCTACCCCGTATATTATAAAGACGATAGGGCATACGACAACGAAATAAATAGTGTAAACGATACCTGGTGGAAACAAGTTATAGATGGCATTGGCGGAGAACTGTGCATCAACAATTCGTATTCGGGTAGTCTGGTCGCTGGAGTATTTGAGTCATCGGCTTGCTCAAAAGAGAGATGCTCAAATCTGCATGGCGAATCTGCCCCGGATGTTATTCTCATTTATATGGGGACTAATGACAGAGGGTATGAAATAAAAATCGGGTTGAATGAACCAGAGAACACAATGGGGTTTTATGGGGCATATAGGGTTATGCTACAAAAATTAAAAAACAATTATCCTACGACTAAAATCGTGTGCGGCACATTGTTGATGGGCTACAAAAAGGACGGAAACGATCGTTGCGTGAGAGCGGATTCGCGCTATAATTATGTGATAAGATTGGCAGCAAAAGAAGCAGGTTGTCTGCTGGCAGATTTAGCACAATCGGGCGACCGCTACGAAACTTTGGACTATTGCCATCCGACAAATAAAGGGCATAAGGAA
>Ga0073906_1005115_pt1 | contig 12213 bp, 8 predicted proteins | sample Inofromicrocosms_FD_65485 | JGI IMG/M metagenome (GOLD analysis project Ga0073906, IMG submission 65485) | Mouse cecum microbial communities from Vienna, Austria - Inoculum for glucosamine and mucus D2O microcosms | ecosystem: Host-associated > Mammals > Digestive system > Large intestine > Cecum... | reverse complement strand
CCCCACAATGACCGGGGAACCGGCGTGGCTACGGCGGAGCTTGGGATCCTGGCAGGGGCAGACCGGATCGAGGGAACTCTTTTTGGAAACGGAGAGCGGACCGGGAACGTGGATATCATCACGCTGGCAATGAATATGTTTTCCCACGGAGTAGACCCGGGACTGGATTTCTCCAACATGAGCGAGATCAGCGAGGTCTATGAACGGCTCACAAGAATGCATGTTTCTCCCCGTCAGCCTTATGCGGGAGAACTTGTATTCACTGCGTTTTCCGGATCGCACCAGGATGCCATTGCAAAGGGAATGGCATGGAGGGAGGACGGAAACACGGAGCAGTGGTGCGTCCCCTATCTTCCCATTGATCCGAAGGATGTGGGCAGAAGATACGATTCAGACGTGATCCGGATCAACAGCCAGTCCGGAAAGGGCGGCGTAAATTACATATTAAAACAGAACTTCGGCATCAGCCTGCCGCAGAAGATGCGGGAGGAAGTGGGGTATCTGGTGAAGGATGTCTCCGACAAAGCGCATAAGGAGCTGTCCCCGGAATGGATTTACCAGATATTCGAGGACCACTATATCAACGCGAAGAATGTGTTTACCCTGGAGGAGTGCCATTTCAAGCAGGAGGACGGTATTGTGGCTTCCGCGACCATTCTGCACGGCGGGAAACAGCAAGTCATTACCGGAGTGGGAAACGGACGCCTGGATGCGGTCAGCAACGCGATCAAGCATTATTTTGATATCAGCTACGAGCTGTCGGTCTATGAAGAGCATTCCATGACAAAGGGGTCTTCCTCCAAGGCGGTAGCTTATGTGGGGATCATCTGCAACGGGAAAAAATATTGGGGCGTCGGGATCGACCCGGATATCATCAAAGCGTCCATCGCGGCTCTGGAGGTTGCGGTAAATAAGATTGAGGAGATCAAAAGCAGGGAGGAGAGTAAGGATGAGCGGCTCCTGCAGATCACCAATTATATTTACGCAAATTATAAGACCGTGACGCTGGATGACCTTGCGGAAGAATTTTATCTTTCCAAGCCCTATCTTTCCAAGTATATCAAAGAAAAATCCGGGGAGACCTTCGGGGATATTCTGAAAAAGGTGCGGATGAAAAAAGCCCGGGCAATGTTGAAAAGCGGCAATGCGACAGTGGAAAGCATCGCGGAATCCGTAGGCTATCAGAATGTAGAGCATTTTAATCGGATCTTTAAGAAAATGTACGGCCTGACACCGGTGCAGTTCCGGAATCAGAATTAGGAGTTGTAAAAAAAGCACAGAACTGTTTGTGTGTAGACAGTTTTGTGCTTTTTTGCAGCGCAGGCGTTGTATGGTGTGAAAGCAGGAAGTCTTTATTTCTGCGAAGCAACGAGCCAAGCAGCCATGCTCGCATGGATATTTGGCGATTGCCGCGAGGGTCAAATCCCCCGCGGCTTGCTTCGCTAGAATTTTGATGCCCGTCAGCTTGCTACGGGGTATTTGGCTCCTCTAACTCCGCCCACAGCTCGTACAGCTCCTCCAGCCTGGCGTCATTGGCTGTCTTTTCCTCGGCAAGCTCCTGGCACTTGACGGAATTGGAGTAGACATCTTCATGGATCATGAGCTCATTGATCTCCTGATTGCGTGCCTCCAACAGAGAAATCGTTTCCTCCGTCCGCTTCAGTTCATTTTTTCGTTTCCTCTCCCGGGCCTGTGCCTCCTTTTGCTCCAGCCAGTTCTGCTTATTCACGGAAGCCGCGCCGGTTTCTGCTGCCAAAGGCCCCGCTGCCGGGCGTTCTGCCTGAAAATAAGTCCCTTTTGAAGTTCCTTTTACCTCCTGCGGCCCGGCGGTGGACAGGGCGGCGGTCCGTTCTTCCTTCTTTTCCAGATAGTAGTCATAATTTCCGATATAGTTCACAAAGGTCTGGTCGGAGAGCTCCAGGATCCGGCTTGCGGTCTGATTGATGAAATACCGGTCATGGGAGACATAGAGGACGGTTCCGGTATAATCGTTCAGCGCCTGTTCCAGGATTTCCTTGGAGGTGATATCCAGGTGGTTGGTGGGCTCGTCCAGGATCAGGAAATTCGCCTCCGAGAGCATCAGCTTCGCAAGGGAGACCCGTCCCTTCTCCCCGCCGCTTAAGTCCCCCACCAGCTTGAATACATCGTCCCCGGTAAACTGAAAGGCAGCCAGCGTATTGCGGATCTCCGTATTGTTGAGGGATGGATAATCGTCGGAAATCTCATCGAATATATTTTTCCGGTCGTGAAGTACATGATGCTCCTGGTCATAATACCCGATATGTACCTTTGTACCCAGGGAAAAAGAGCCGCTGTCCGCGTCGGCCAGGCCGTTTAAAATTTTCAAAAGTGTGGTCTTGCCGGTTCCGTTGCCGCCGATGACCGCCACATGCTCCCCACGTTTGATCTCAAAGGAAGCGCTGGAAAACAGGGTCTGCCCGTCATACTGCTTGGACAGCTCCTCTACGGAGAGAACATCATTTCCGCTGACACAGGAAGGCTCCAGTGAAAAATGGATCTCCTGCACGTCACTTAATGGTTTTTCGACTACGGTCATCTTGTTCAGCATTTTTTCCCGGCTCTCTGCGCGCTTAATGGATTTTTCCCGGTTGAAGGAGCGCAGCTTCTCGATGACAGCCTCCTGGCGGCTGATTTCCCTCTGCTGATTCAGATATTCCTTCATCTGCGCGTCCCGGATCTGCCGTTTCTTGTCCGAGTATGCCTTATAATTGCCGCTGTACATGCGGATGCTGCCGTGTTCGATCTCCACCACCTTTGTCACCACCCTGTTCAGGAAGAAGCGGTCGTGGGAGACGATGAACACGGCGCCCGGATAGTTCAGCAGATAGGTCTCCAGCCAGGAGATGGAGTTTAAGTCCAGGTGGTTGGTGGGCTCGTCCAAAAGCAGGATATCCGGGTTGGTCAGGAGCAGCTTTCCCAGGGATACCCGGGTTTTTTGGCCGCCGGAAAGGGTATCGGCAGGCTTTTCGAACTCCTCCTCCTGAAATCCCAATCCCTTTAAAACCCCGACGATCTCGCTCTCGTAGGCGTATCCGTTTTTCGATTCAAATTCGGACATGAGGCGGTTGTAGGTCTCAAGCCTGGCCTCCAGAGCCTCACCGCTCAGTGATTTCAATTCCTGCTCGATGGAACGGATCTGCTGTTCCAGCAAAATGATGTCGGACTTTGCCGTTTTCAGCTCCTCATAAACGGTATTTCCGCTTTCCAGGTTCTGCTGCTGGGCCAGATATCCGAGCTGTTTTCCCCTGGTGAGGATTACATTGCCGCCGTCGAGAGGCTCCTCGCCGATGATCATTTTCAGGACCGTAGATTTTCCGGCACCGTTGACCCCGACAAAAGCGGCTTTTTCCCGCTCCTCAATATGAAAGGAGCCATCCCTTACAATGACTCTTTCTCCAAATGATTTATTCAGATTATGACATGCAAGTATCATATGAAACCTCCTGTAAAACCGCATTGACAATTATTATACTACATTCCTTTGATTGTATCAAACAAAAAAATGACTTTAAATTGACTTTAAGCAGACTATTCTATATAATAAAAATAGTTTATTTGGAGGTTGATTAAAATTGGAAGAGAAAGAAATATCAAAAGCGGTGATCAGCAGGCTGCCAAGATATTATCGATATTTGGGCGAGTTGACAGACGCGGGGGTGGAGCGGATATCATCCAATGACCTGAGCCAGAAGATGCGGGTGACCGCATCCCAGATCCGGCAGGATCTGAATAATTTCGGCGGATTTGGACAGCAGGGGTATGGATACAATGTAAAGTACCTCCGGACAGAGATCGGTAAGATCTTAGGCTTGAACCAGAGCCATAGCATGATCATAGTCGGTATGGGGAATCTGGGACAGGCGCTGGCCAATTATGCTTCTTTTGAGAAAAATGGATTCGTGATAAAAGGGTTGTTTGATGTGAATCCCAGCTTGGACGGCAGGGAGGTCAGGGGGGTTCCGATCCGTATGCTGGATGAGCTGGAAGTATTTTTGAAGGAGAATCCCATCGAGATCGCGGCGCTTACGATCCCAAAATCAGAAGTGCCGCGGGTCTCCGACATCCTGGTAAAATGCGGGATCAAGGCGATCTGGAATTTCGCGCATACGGATCTGAACCTGCCGGAGGATGTGATCGTGGAAAGCGTCCATCTTTCAGACAGCCTGATGAGACTGTCCTACAATATTACCAGCTATCAAAAGGAACATGGCGAATAAGAGATCGTACATCATTGTATTTATTCCTGCATTCATTTTGCGTGTATTCATGCAAGAATGCATCAGGCAGCGAACAGGATACCATGCAGAAGGCTTGCATGGCATCCTGTTTTTAAGAGGAGGAGGGAAACAGGATGCGTTATTTACCAGACGGAACAAGAATGCGGCAGGCGGATGCCCATACGATCCAGGAGATCGGAATTCCATCCGTAGTCCTGATGGAGCACGCGGCGCTGCGGACCGTGGAGGCCATGGAGCAGGAAAAGATCGACTGCTCCCGGGTTCTGGTGGTCTGCGGTTCTGGCAATAACGGCGGAGACGGATTTGCCGCCGCAAGGCTTCTGGCCGGGAAGGGCAGCGCGGTGACTGTTGTATTTGCGGGGCGGGAGGCTTCTCTGACTCCGGAATGCCGGATCCAGATGCAGATTGTGGAAAATCTGGGAATCCCGGTGGTTTCGGAGCTTCCGGAAGGCCGGTATACGGCTGTGGTGGATGCCCTGCTGGGGGTGGGACTGAGCCGGGATGTGAGCGGAGCCTATGCGGAACTTCTAAAAAAACTGAATGAGCTGCCGGGCGCAAAGGTGGCAGTCGATATTCCCTCCGGCATCTGCTCTGCCACGGGAAGGGTGCTGGGATGCGCCTTCCGGGCGGATCTGACGGTTGCGTTCCAGTGCGAAAAGCTGGGTACGGTGCTGTATCCGGGCAGGGAATACGCAGGAAAGGTGATCCCTGCGGAGATTGGGATCGATACCTCCTTTTACGAAACGATTCCGGATATCTGTTATACCTTGGAGAAAAGCGACCTTTCCCGTCGGCTTCCGATGCGGAAGCCGGATTCCCATAAAGGGACTTACGGAAAGGCGCTTATGATCACCGGAAGCAGAGGCATGGCAGGTGCGGCTTATTTAAGCGCCAAAGCGGCTTACACGAGCGGTGCCGGGCTGGTGCAGATCTATACCGAGGAATCCAACCGGGCCATCCTGCAGCAGCTTCTTCCGGAGGCCATTATTTCCGTGTACGAGGAATATGATCAGGAACAGCTTACGTCTCTGCTGCGCTGGGCGGACGTGGTGTGCATCGGCTGCGGGCTGGGACAGAACCGGACCTCCGAAAGCCTGCTCAAGGGAACGCTTTTGGGATGCCGTGTGCCCTGTGTGGTGGACGCAGACGGCATCAATCTGCTGGCCTGCCATCCGGAGCTTCTAAAGGAGATGGGGTATCCGCTCATCCTGACACCTCACATGAAGGAAATGTCAGGACTGCTGGGATGCTCCGTGGCAGAGCTGCGGCAATCCCGGATGAGCCGCCTGCGCGCGTTTATACAGACCTGTCCGGCGGTCTGTGTGCTGAAGGATTCCTGTACCATTGTGGCACAGCGCGAAAAGCAGGACTTTGTCAATACGGCAGGCAATCACGGAATGGCAAAGGCGGGCTCCGGAGACGTGCTGGCGGGAGTGATCACCGGACTCTTGGCCGGCGGGCTTGATGCGTATGACAGCGCGGTGCTGGGCGTGTACCTCCATGCATGCGGGGGAGACGCGGCCAGAGAAAGGCTGGGAAGCTACTCTCTGCTGGCAGAGGACCTGATCGGCGGGATCAGGGAATGCCTGAAAGAAGCCGAAGGAAACAGCAGGCGGCAGAGAATCACGGAATGATAAACCATGGAGGAAATAAAAAAGTGAGTCAACACAATCGGGTGTATGCAAAAATAGATTTGCAGGCCATTGCATATAATATGAAACAGATGAAGCTTCGGATCGGCGACAGCGCGCAGCTGGCGGCTGTGATCAAGACCGACGGCTATGGGCATGGAGCGGTTCCCATTGCACAGTTATTTGAGCACACGGACTATGTATGGGGGTATGCGGTCGCAACCCTGGAGGAGGCGGTCAGCCTTCGGGAAGCGGAGGTGAAAAAGCCCGTCCTGGTCCTGGGATGTGTCTTTCCGGATCAGTATGAGGAAATGGTTTCCCGGGAGATCCGGCCGACCGTCTATACAAAGGAAATGGCAGAAGAGATGTCCCGGGCAGCCGTAAAACTCCGTAAGACTGCGTATTTCTACATTAAGATCGACACCGGCATGGGCAGGATCGGGTTCCCGGTATCGGAGGACAGCGCAGATACCATCGCAGAGATTGGTAAGCTTCCGGGGGTGGTGCCGGAAGGGATGTTTACCCACTTCGCGAAAGCGGATGAGACAGATCCTGCGTTTACCCGGGAGCAGCATGAGCGGTTTGTATGGATGCGGCAGGCTTTGGAACAACGGAAGCTGCGGATTCCCTGTCTCAGCTGCGACAACAGCGCGGGGATCATTGATTTTCCGGAATACAGGCACAATCTTGTCCGCGCGGGGATCGCGCTGTACGGAATGTACCCGTCGGATGAGGTGGATCAAAAGGCGGTTCCCTTAAAACCGGCCCTGGAGCTGATCAGCCACATTTCCTATGTAAAGGATGTGGAGGCGGGGACACCTATCAGCTACGGGGGAACCTTTACGGCGGAAAAAAGCATGCGGGTCGCTACGATCCCGGTGGGATACGGGGACGGTTATCCCAGGAGCCTCTCCAACAAAGGGGAGGTTCTGATCCGGGGGAAACGGGCCAAAATCCTGGGGCGGATCTGTATGGATCAGTTTATGGTTGATGTGACAGACATCCCGGGCGCGGCATTTATGGATCCGGTCACGCTGATCGGTCGGGACGGGGAGGAGCAGATCACGGTGGAGGAGCTGGGCGCTTTGAGCGGACGGTTCCACTATGAATTTGTCTGCTGTCTCGGAAAGCGGATCCCCAGGGTTTATATCCGATGAATCTTGTATATTTCTGCGAAACGTGGAAATACTTTAAGTACCATTCGATGTAAGGAACTGTGGATCTGATATCCTGCGCGGGAGGCGCAAGCTTTTTCACAGCTCCCGAAAACAGAGATTGGAAAAGAGGTAAAATCGGAGTGTGAAAAATTTTGACGATCAAACGTGGAGATATTTATTATGCAGACTTAAGCCCGGTGGTAGGTTCGGAACAAGGAGGAGTCCGTCCGGTGCTGATCATACAAAACGATGTAGGAAACCGGCACAGCCCGACGGTGATCTGCGCCGCCATCACGTCACGGATGAACAAGGCGAAGCTGCCTACGCACATTGAGATCAGTGCGCAGAAATATCATATCATAAAAAATTCGGTCATCCTGCTGGAACAGATTCGGACCATCGACAAGCAGCGTCTTCGGGAGTTCGTCTGCCATGTAGACAGCCGACTGATGTGCAAAGTCAATGAAGCGATTCGGATCAGTCTGGAGCTGAATACATAAAAAGAACGCGCCAGATCCGGAGTTACTGTTCACACCCTGACCGGGCGCTCACAGTAACGATCCGGAACCGCTGCTGTGCTTCCGGCCGGTAAAATAGCTTTACAGATAGAAAAAAGCGTGGTAAACTAAACAAAGCACGAAAAAAGAGGAGATTTGAAAAATGTCAGGACATTCAAAATTTGCAAATATCAAACATAAAAAAGAAAAAAACGACGCGGCAAAGGGGAAGATCTTTACCAAGATCGGACGTGAGCTGGCCGTTGCGGTCAAGGAAGGCGGTGGTCCGGATCCATCGAACAACAGCAGGCTCCGCGACGTCATTGCCAAGGCAAAATCTAACAACATGCCCAATGACACCATAGACAGGAACATCAAAAAGGCGGCGGGAGAGGGTGCCGGGGACAATTACGAGCACATTACATATGAAGGCTACGGTCCCAACGGGACGGCCATCATCGTGAAGACGCTGACAGACAACAAGAACCGCACGGCTTCCAATGTGAGAAATGCCTTTACCAAGGGCAGCGGTAACGTAGGCACACCGGGCTGCGTCTCCTTTATGTTTGACGAGAGGGGACAGATCTTCGTTGCAAAGGAAGACTGTGAGATGGATGCCGATGAGCTGATGATGCTGGCTTTAGACGCAGGCGCGGAGGACTTTTCGGAGGAAGAGGAGAGCTTCGAGATCCTTACAGCCCCGGCGGATTTCAGTGAGGTCCGCCTGAAACTGGAGGAGGCAGGGATTCCCATGGCAGAGGCGGAAGTGACCATGATCCCCCAGACCTATGTGGATCTGACCAGTCCGGAGGATATCAAGAATATCCAGAAAACCCTGGACCTTTTGGAAGAGGATGACGACGTTCAGGACGTATACCACAACTGGAACGAAGATTAAGCGTTTACAGGCCGAACCCCGTTACTGTGAGCATCCGGTCAGTGTGTGATCAGTCATCAGAACAGAGACAACAGGAGGAAATGAACATGAGCGACTTCAGAATAGAGACGAAATGCATCCAGTCCGGATACGAGCCGGGCAATGGGGAACCGCGGGTCCTGCCAATTTACCAGAGTACCACATTTCGGTACACGAGCAGCGAGCAGATGGGACGTCTGTTCGATCTGGAGGAGTCCGGTTATTTTTACACCCGGCTCCAGAACCCGACAAATGATGCTGTAGCGGCAAAGATCTGTGACCTGGAAGGGGGAGCGGCGGCCATGCTGACATCCTCCGGGCAGGCTGCCAGCTTTTATTCTGTGATGAATATTGCCGGAGCAGGGGACCACATCATCTGTTCCTCCGCGCTTTACGGCGGTACATATAACCTTTATGCGCATACGCTGAAAAAGATGGGCGTAGAAGCTACTTTTGTAGATCCGGACTGTACTCCCGGGGAGCTGGAAGGGGCATTCCGTGAGAACACCAAGGCCGTATTCGGTGAGACTATTGCCAATCCGGCGCTGGTTGTCCTGGATCTGGAAAAGTTTGCCGGGGCGGCCCACGCCCACGGGGTTCCGTTTATCGTGGACAATACCTTTGCGACACCGATCAACTGCCGGCCCATTGAGTGGGGAGCGGACATCGTGATCCACTCTACCACAAAGTATATGGACGGCCATGCGTCCTGCGTGGGCGGCGCCATCGTAGACAGCGGGAATTTTGACTGGGAAGCGCACAGCGACAAGTTTCCGGGGCTGACCACACCGGACGAGACCTATCACGGGATCGTCTATACACAGAAGTTTGGAAAGCTGGCATATATCACCAAGGCTACCGCACAGCTGATGCGGGATCTGGGTTCCATCCAGTCGCCCCAGAACGCATTTCTGCTGAATCTGGGATTGGAAACCCTGCATCTGCGGATGCCGCGCCATTGTGAAAATGCGCTGGTGGTTGCGAAGTACCTGAAAAACCACGAAAAGGTGGCATGGGTATCCTGTCCGTCCCTGCCGGACGACAAGTACTATGACCTGGCGCAGAAATACATGCCGAACGGAAGCTGCGGCGTACTCACATTCGGCTTAAAAGGCGGAAGGGCGGCAGCGGTAGAGATGATGGATAAGCTGAAGCTGGTTGCCATCGTGACTCATGTTGCGGACGCAAGGAGCTGCGTGCTCCATCCGGCCAGCCATACCCACCGTCAGATGAACGAACAGGAGCTGGTAGAGGCAGGAGTTCAGCCGGATCTGATCCGTTTCAGCGTGGGAATTGAAAATGTAGAGGATATTATTGCGGATGTAGAGCAGGCACTGCTTTAACTAAGATGGTATGGATGTATACAATTTGCATCCATACCATTTTTGGTGAAAGGGGATTTTTGGAAAAGTGAATTAAGAAACAAAATAATGTCCGTTGTATAATTCTAAGCCTTTTTTCACATACTACCTCTGATCAATATACGAGAAAGGTTGTGAAATGATGGGAGAGACGCAGGAAAAAAAGGAAGCTGAGCGGGAGGAGATCAAGGAGACCGGGACGCTGGATCTGCATCAGAATCCGGACAGACACCGGATCCAGCTGATGACGATCATCGGGGAGATCGAGGGCCATGAGGCGGTGTCCGGCAATACGAAGGCCACCAAGTATGAGCATCTGCTGCCCAGGCTTGCGGAGGCGGAGGACAGCGAGGAAGTGGAAGGCGTCCTGATCCTTCTGAATACACTCGGAGGGGATGTGGAAGCCGGTCTTGCCATTGCGGAGATGATTGCCTCTTTGAGCAAACCGACGGTTTCCCTGGTGCTTGGCGGAAGCCATTCCATCGGCGGACCTTTGGCGGTATCGGCAGATTATTCCTTTATCGTACCAAGCGGGACCATGATCGTCCATCCGGTGCGTTCCAGCGGTATGTTCATCGGGGTTTATCAGAGCTATCGGAATATGGAAAAGACTCAGGATCGGATCACCGGATTTATTGCGGAGCATTCCCGGATCAGCCAGAAAAGACTGGAGGAGCTGATGCTGGATCCGACCCAGCTTGTGAAGGACGTAGGCACCATGTTAGACGGGGAGGACGCGGTTCGGGAGGGCCTGATTGATGAAGTGGGAGGTATCAGTCAGGCGATGAAAAAACTCCATGAAATGATTGACGAAAAGCGGAAAAAGGAGTAAAAATAAATTCGGAAAACAGGACCGAAAATCAGAATTCCAAAATTTTTTGATGACAGTATTTTGAAATAATGCTATACTAGTTTATAGTATGTTCAAAAATACCAAGGGGGAAGTATAATGGCTGCAAAGTCAACCAAAAAGAAAAAATCAACAAATGAAAGGGCAAAAAAAGCACAGGGAAGCCCGGCACTGCAGGAGGAGATCATCATCCTCTGCGTGCTGGCAGTCTGTATCCTGATGCTGATCAGTAACTTCGGACTCGGCGGGCTGGCAGGGGAGGTCTGCTCGGCAGTCCTGTTCGGGATCTTTGGCTGGATGGCCTATCTGATCCCGGTCCTGATGTTCGGAGCAGCGGCATTTCTCGTTTCCAACAGAGGCAATGCCCATGCTTACATAAAGGCGGCCGCTCTGTTGGTCCTGCTGGTGGTGCTCTGCGCGCTTCTGGAGCTGATCATGAATCCCTATACGCCCGGGATGGGTCTTATGACCTATTATAAGCAGGCAAGTATTCATAAAAATTCCGGCGGCCTTCTGGGAGGCTGCCTGGTCATGTTGCTGTGCCCCATCATCGGAGTGGTGGGCAGCTACGTGGTCCTCATCGTGCTGGCGGTTATCTGTGCTATTCTGATCACGGAGCGATCTCTTCTTAAACCGTTGGGAAACAGCAGCCGGAAGATGTATGAGGGCGCAAGACAGCGCCACGAGACTTCTGTGATCCGCCGGGAGGAGCGGATGCAGGAGAAGAGGCAGCGTCGGGAGGAGGACCGGCCGCGGAAGTCTTCACGGAGGCGGCAGAAGATATCCGGTGTTTCCTTTGCCACGACCCTGTCCGAGGGCAGAAAATCGCCAGAGGTCCATGAACTGACGGTGGACGGAATGTCTCCGGATCCGGCGGTATCCCTGGATCTGGAGGATAAGACCACGGATCCTGCACCTCTGGAGAAGTCCCGGGAAGCTGTTTTTGAAGCGCCTGCGGAGGAATTTGTGATCAACCGGGCCCAGCCGGATTTGGAGGAACAGGACGGATGGGAAGAAGCGGCCGGAGAGCCGGAACGCTTCCCAACGGAAGAGAAGCCGGCGAAAAAAGAGACGGTCCGGCCGACGCCGGAAAAGAGCAGTCCGAAAAAGAATGAAAAAGACAGTGCGGCAGAGGTGGAAACCGAGGCGGCGGCAGTGGAGGAGAGTATCCGCATGCAGCAGGAGGCTTTGCCGAAGGAATACCATGTGCCGCCGTTCAATCTGCTGAAGAAAGGGAAAAAATCCGGGGGAGACTCGGATACCCAGCTTCGCGCTACGGCCCGCAAGCTGGAACAGACTCTGCAGAACTTCGGCGTGAAGGTGCATGTGACCAACGCAAGCTGCGGTCCTTCCGTGACCCGCTATGAACTGCAGCCGGAGCAGGGTGTCAAGGTCAGCAAGATCGTGGGCCTGTCGGATGATATCAAGCTAAACCTGGCGGTCACCGATCTGAGGATCGAAGCGCCGATCCCCGGCAAGGCCGCGGTGGGGATCGAGGTGCCCAACAGTGAGACGACGGCGGTGATGCTCCGTGACCTGCTG
>Ga0073906_1005114_pt1 | contig 12213 bp, 5 predicted proteins | sample Inofromicrocosms_FD_65485 | JGI IMG/M metagenome (GOLD analysis project Ga0073906, IMG submission 65485) | Mouse cecum microbial communities from Vienna, Austria - Inoculum for glucosamine and mucus D2O microcosms | ecosystem: Host-associated > Mammals > Digestive system > Large intestine > Cecum... | reverse complement strand
GACGTGCGCATTCTCGTTCAACTTGCCGATCTCTTTCACGTTACGGTGGACGATTTGGTGCGCGAGCACCATGAAAAGGAAATCGTTCCCCGCAATACCCGCGCGCTCCGTCGGCTTATCATCATTTTGTGTTCGGTGGGACTTTGCTGGCTTGTCGCGGTCGCGCTTTTCGTTATAATCGGAATTTTCAACCCCGGCTTGAAATTTTTGTGGCTTGCATTCCTCTATGCCGTTCCCGTTTCCTCCATTGTAGTATTGGTGTTCAGTTGCGTTTGGGGGTATAAAGCGGTGCGGGTGGTTTCTATTTCCGTGCTGATCTGGACGACGCTCGCCTGTATCTACTGCACCGCGGCGCTCCCGTTCGGGCTGTACAATTTTTGGCTGATATTCCTGATCGGAATTCCGCTCCAAATATTGGCGCTTTTCTTCTTTGTTTGGTGGAAGCGCGCGCATTTCTTCAAATCACGCTGAAAAACGCGCTTTGCCGTTGTATTCGTGTTCGATTTTCCAACGGCTTACGGCGCGTTTCGGCATATTATTCGGCTGAATTTTAGGTGATAAACATGAATTATAAAGTTGTTCCGATTCCCGAGGAAGAGGAAAAACGGACGAAAACGCTGAAAAAATTAAAACGTAACAGCTCCGCGGCGGGGATCCTGACCGTTATTTTGGGGTTTGCCGCCGTACTTTTTCTCATCGGCGCGGTCATCACGATCGTCGTATGCGAGCTCAAAGACGACGAGTCGCTCAGCAATCTTCTCTATATTTTAACGGGTGCGTTCGGCGGCGCGGCGCTTGTCTGCGCGCCGATTTCGCTTTTGTTGAGCAGGCTTTCCGACAGACTGTATAAAACCGAGCTTGATTTTCGCGAGAGAACGGACGGGGAGCATTCCTTTTTCGCGGGCGAAGGGACGCTTTGTACCTTCGAAGAACGCGCGCTTGTTCTGCATTCGGAGGACGGCAAAGGACAGCGCGTGAGCGTGCCCTATTCCGAAATGCGCTTTTTCTCCGTGTGTACCCGCCGAAAGCCCGCCGAAAAGGGGGAATGGTGCGTAGTGTTCGAAGTGCCCTTGAAATATATTGGCAAAAAGGGAAAATACAAGCAGAACGATCCGCCCGCGCTCATACAGACGGAAGCCAAAGAACGGCTGTACCGCACGCTGGAAGCGCATGGTTTGGAACTTCTCGGCGAACTTCCGCAAGAGGGGAAAACGGCGAAATACAACGTTTTGCGCAAGTTTGCTTTCCCCGACAGGCGCGCGCGCAAGCGTGCTCTCCTGCTTTTGGCGCTCGGCGGGGCGATGCTCGTCGGCGGAATTATCGCGGCGATTTTTTGGAACGTCCCCGCGGGCTCTATGCTCAGCGTATTGGGCGCATTCGTGCTCGGGCGCGCAACGCTCTCCTTTGTTTCGGCCAAGAGCCTGCTGTGCTTTTATACCGAGGGCATTTACTGGAAGGAGAAAAACCGCGCCGAGTGTATGTTTTTGAAGTGGGAGGAGCTGACGGGCGTAAGCTTCACCCGAAAAGAGGGCTTTCCGTTCTTGAAGGCGGAAACGGTGTACGGGAGTTTCCACTTTCCGAGCACGCCCGAAGCGGAAGAGTATTACAAGGAAAATTTTGCGGATAAGGCTGTAAAATCATGAGAGAATTGAAGCCTCATACGGTATATCGGCACTTTAAGGGAAAATATTATTACGCGGAGGGCACGGCGCGGCACAGCGAAACGGGGGAGATCTACGTAATCTACCGCGCACTGTACGGCGATCGGGAGCTCTATCTCCGCCCGCTTTCCATGTTTTTGTCGGAAACGGACAAGGTAAAATATCCCGAAGCATCGCAAAAATACCGCTTCGAGGAAGTGGAGGAATGTTCATGCCGATAGAAAAAAAAGCTTCGGGACGGGATAAGGTTTGCCCTAAGTGCGGGACGACGCTTTCCGAGTGCCGGAGGACGGGGCTGGTGGGCTGCGCGTATTGTTACGAGGTGTTCCGCGAGGACATCGTTCCTTGCCTTGCGGACTATCAGGGAGGCGTGAGTCATGCGGGGGCGGCGCTCGAACAGGCGGGCGCGCGTTCGGACGATACTTACGGGTTGGTGTTTGCATACAATACCGCGAAGGCGGAAATGGAACAGGCGATCATTCGGGGGGATTACGCCAAGGCGCAATCGCTCACCGTGCGCGTGGGCGAGTTGCACAAAAAGCTTTTTTCGCGCGATAAAAATTGAGGAGGAAAGGAGATGGGAAAGCGTAACGACAAGCTGCCGATCGGACATCGCAAGGTTGCCGTTTCCACGCGCATTCGGCTTGCGCGCGATTTTGCCGATTATCCCTTTCCGAATCGGCTCTTAAAAGACGCCCATGCGGAGGAACAGGCATATGAGATCATTCGCCTCGTTGCGGCGAGGCTGAGCCTGATCGACGATTTTAAAGAATACGTGATGCGGGATACCTCCGAGGAAACGGCGGCGTATTTGAAGGAAAAGAGCCTTATCAGCCGCGACTTACTGGCGCACCGCCGTATTTCCGCCGCATTCGTGAGCAAGGACGAGTCTGTTTCCGTCATGGTGAACGAAGAGGATCATATCCGCGAGCAGTATTTTGTAAACGAGTTCGCGGTGGATCGCGCGTACGAGCGCATCTGCGGGATCGACGACGCCATTTCCGAGTGTTTGGGCTTTGCGTACGACGGTCAGCTCGGCTATCTCACCGCCTGTCCCACCAATCTCGGGACGGGACTGCGCGCGTCCGTCATGCTCTTTCTGCCCGCCCTTTCGCACAAGGGCATCTTGGAGGAGATCGCGCCCGATTTGCGCGGGAAAGGGCTCGCCGTGCGGGGCGTTTCGGGAGAAGGAAGCCGAGGGGAGGGGGAGCTCTTCCAAATCAGCAACGAGATAACGCTCGGGGTTTCCGAAGAAAGCATTCTCGAAAACGTCGTCAAGGAAGTAAGCGATCTCATTGAGTTCGAGCTCAGCGAGCGCGTGCGCTACAAACGGCAGGGCGGAGTGCGCCTGCACGATCAGATCATGCGTTCGTTCGGCATTTTGTCGAACAGCTGTCTGCTCGGCGAAACGGAGTTTTCCTCCCGCTTGGCGGACGTAAAGCTGGGCGCCGCGCTCGAATATTTGCCTGCCAAGGCGGGCGCGGGAGAGGACGGCATCGAGATGCTCATGGAGGAGCTCGACAATCTGCGCGTAGAGATGCGCCCCGCCAATTTAAACCGCTTGAACGGCGCGCCGCTCGGCGCGGAGGAACAGGACGCGTTTCGCGCCGACTTCACCTCAAAAAAACTGCACGCTTTATTTAAATAGTCCGATTCCCCAAACAGCTAAGGAGAGAGTATGTCTAATAGATTTACCGACCATTTGTCGCAGGTATGGAAAATCGCGGAAGATTCCGCAGAGCTCTATAAAACGCAGTATATCGGAAGCGAGCATATTTTGCTCGCCATGCTGTGCGTAAACGATTGTTCCGCCGCAAAGCTTTTAACGGAAGCGGGCGTAACGCTTGAAAAATACCGCGAACAGTTCCGCAACCGCATTTCGCACGACGGTTCGTGGCAAGGCATCACGCCCCGCACGCGCAAGCTCATAGACGACGCGGCGGGATATGCCTTCGAAGCGAATCAGCCTCTTATCGGGACGGAACATGCGCTCCGCGCGCTTTTGAATATCCGCGACAGCGTTGCGCTGCGCATTCTCGGCGCGCTCGGCGTGGTGATCCCGCGGCTCTTGTGGCGGTGCAACGAGTTTATTTTCGAAGGTCTTTCCGACGCGGAAGCCAAGAAGGAAAAGGGAACGAACGCCGCCCGCGAGCGGTTGAAACTGTCGGAAAAACGGCAAGCCGCGGCCTATGCGGACGAGGCGGAAAACAAGCGTGCGGACGGAGAAACGTACAAGAGCCCGCTTTCCGACGAAATATTGCAATTCGGGGAGGATCTCACCCGCCGTGCCGCGCAGGGGAAGATCGACCCCGTGATCGGGCGGAGGAAGGAAACGGAAAAGCTCGTGCAGATCCTGTCCCGCCGTACGAAAAACAATCCCGTGCTCATCGGCGAGCCGGGCGTCGGGAAGAGCGCGGTGGTGGAGGGGCTTGCTCTCGCGATCATCGCCGACGAAGTTCCCGACATTTTGCGCGGGAAAACGGTGTTTTCGCTGAATATGTCCACCCTTGTGGCGGGCACGCGCTATCGCGGCGATTTCGAACAGCGTCTTACCGATCTCATGGAGGAGCTCGCTTCCAACCGCGACGTTATTATGTTTATCGACGAGATCCACCTTATCGTGGGGGCGGGGAGCAGTACGGAGAACAAAATGGACGCCGCAAACATATTAAAACCCATGCTTGCGCGCGGAGAATTGCAGACCATCGGCGCGACCACGCTCGAAGAGTACCGCAAATACATCGAGCAGGACGCCGCGCTGGAACGCCGTTTTACCCCCGTTTTGGTGGAGGAGCCGAGCGTGGAGGATACGGTCGCCATTTTGCAAGGGATAAAGGGCAAGTACGAGGCGCACCACAATATCATTATCACCGACGAGGCGATCGAGGCGGCGGCGCGGCTTTCCGACCGCTATATCACCGACCGCTTCCTGCCCGACAAAGCGATCGATTTGGTGGACGAAGCGGCGTCCCGCATGAGGCTCAACTCCTTTAACGGGCCTGCGGAGCTTCGGGAAACGGCGGATAAAATCAAACGGTTAAAGACGGAATACAACAACGCCCTCAAATGGGGGGACGGGGCGCGCGCCGACGAGCTCTCCGTGAAAATCGGCAAGCTGTCGGGAGAGCTTCAAAAATTACAGTCGGCATGGGACGACAAGCGCAGTTCCACCCATCTTTCCATCGGCGCGGAGGAGGTGGCGGAGATCGTCGGCGCGCGCACGGGCATTCCCGTGTCGCGGCTCACCGAAGAGGAGAGCGAACGCCTGCTCAATTTGGAGGAGGAGCTTCACGCGCGCATCGTGGGGCAGGACGAGGCGGTTTCCGCCGTCGCCCGTGCCATTCGCCGCGCCCGCGCGGGGCTTAAAGATCCCAACCGTCCCGTCGGTTCGTTTATTTTCGTAGGGCCTACCGGCGTGGGGAAAACCGACCTTTCCAAGGCGCTTGCCGTGAGTATGTTCGGCGACGAGGATTTACTTATTCGGCTCGATATGTCCGAATATATGAGTAAAGAATCGGTCAATAAAATGATCGGCACCGCGCCAGGCTACGTAGGGTTCGAGGAAGCAGGACAGCTCACCGAACGGGTGCGCAGAAAGCCCTATTCCGTGGTGCTGTTCGACGAGATCGAGAAAGCCCACCCCGACGTATTTAATATTCTATTGCAAATACTCGACGACGGGCGTTTGACGGACAACCGCGGGCGGGTGGTTTCTTTTAAGAATACCGTTATTATTTTAACCTCCAACGTCGGCGCGCACGAGGTGAACGAGGTGGCGGCGCTCGGCTTCCGTTCGTCCGATGAGGAGAGCGCGTATAACGATATGCGGGAGCGCATCCAAACCGCGCTCAAAGCGCGTTTTAAACCGGAGTTTTTAAACCGTTTGGACGAAACGGTCGTCTTCCATAAACTTTCCAAGGAGGACGCAACAAAGATCTGCGGGAAGATCCTCGAAGGGCTCAGGGCGCGTATGCGGGATCGGGGCATTGTGCTCGAAGTTACGCAAGAGGCGAAGCGCAAGCTTGTGGAACTTGGGTACAGCGAGGAATACGGCGCGCGCCCGTTAAAGAGAACGGTTCAGCGCGAGGTGGAGGATCTGCTTTCCGAAGCGGTGCTTACGGGCGAGGTGCGGGAGGGGAGCACGGCTGTGCTCGACTTCCAAAGCGGTATTTTTACCGTGAACGCGGAGTAAAGCCCGTATTCCCGACTCTTCCCGCTCGCGGGAAGGGGAAAAAGTTAGATACCGCCTTTACGAACGAAGTCCTGAAACTGTTGATATTCCGCAGGAAGCGGAAAGACAACCGAATAGAGAAAATCCCTCCAAAGCGGTGTATTTTGGGGGGATTTTTGTTTGAATTCGTCAAATTACCGAAAAACCACAAAAATTACCAAAAATAAACTGAAAGGATTCATGAAAAAATGTTGACAAATTCATCGGGGGGGGGTTATAATAGATTATGAATAATGTGTAATTTTGTCGAATTTTGAAATGTGAATAAGTGTTGTAAATACAAGGATAATCGGATCCGCTGTGAAATAAATGCCGAAAGACAAGTGTTTTATGAAAGCGACGCTTCGCCCTGCCTATCATTTTCATCGAGCGAAGCGTTTTGTTTATTGTAATTGCCCGCTTTCGGCCGTGAATACGTGATGCGGGACAGCGGGAGCAAAAGCGGTAAAATAAATTTCAAAAGCCAATCATACAAGATTATAAAGCTATTATTCGGAGGGTGGTATGAAACAGTTGAAAAAAATTTCGTTGTGGAGAAAGATCGCGATCGTGTTATGCTTCGCGCTTGCAATCGGCGCGGGCGTTACGGGCGCGCTCATTCCTCAAATGAACGGCGCGTTCGCCGAAGACGAAACGCGTGCCGCATCGTCGCTCAGCGTAACGTGGTCGGGCGGTTCGATCGAGAAAAACGTTACTTCAACCGAAGCCGACCAGTTGAAGCCGTATTTGCGCGTTACCGACGACGAAGGCAACGTTGTGCCCTCCGAATCATACGACGTGTCGGTTACATATAACGATATAAATAACGCGGCCACCGTTACCGTTACGGGCAAGGCGGATACTGCCTATGCAACGCTTACGGCAAATACGACCGCCATCCCTGCCGTAGACGCAAAGTTCCAAGGGCTTAGAGTGGGGATTCCTGCAACGATCGGCGGAGAAACGGTAACGCTTAACGGCGATGGTTACTATCAGCTTGCCGAAAACAAACTGATTTATTTTACCGATATGGAACCGCAGGACGTGCTCGACAAGCTCGACGTGAGCGTCAAATACCAGCATATCGCGAAAAGGATCACGTATACCGAAAACGCGGACGGCACGCTGAACTTCGCTTCGCACGATCGCGACGGACTCACCGTAATGCGCTTGCTTGTCAATAACAGCAGTTTCGAGATCGGTACGCAAGCCGTGGGTGTAACCGTGCTGTTTCAAGTCGGAAGCGGTAACGAATCGCAGTCTATGACCGAGGACGTTTCCATTAAATTTGCGGAAAGAAAAGCAATAGCAATTTCCGCAGAACTGAACGACGCGGGAAAAAAGGCGACGATTTATCCCTTTACCGATCTTGGGAACTATTTGAATGTGATTGCGACGTATAATGACGGGAAAAGCGGAATTGCGCTTGACAAAAGAGAATTTTCGACGAGCGCTTTGTTTCCGAGCCTCAGCGAACAAAACGCCGTATGGATCGAAAAAAGTTACGACGGCAGTGGTAACACCGTTTGGCAGAAAAGCTCAAAAGGTTTCGAAGGGGTTTACGATGAATCGGATATTTTGAGCAAAGATCTTGGTTACACGCAAAAGATTACGGTTACTTATAACGGCGATCCGACTGTTTCCGCTTTGCTGAATAACGATATCGAAGTCGGGAGCGACAAAATCAAAAACAGCATAGCAGTGTCGTATGCAAAACCTTATCAATTTACGATCACGGGCACGGTTGCGAAACAGACTGCGGGACAGCCGTTTGATTTCAGCGGACTTACGTTAACGATTGTTTATTTGGAGGCTTCTCGGTCGGTCACGGGCACGACGGTCGTTAATTCCGTCTACAACGTGCAAGTGCCGTTGGATAAAGTGGACAGAGAATTTTTGCGCGTAACGTACGGTTCCGATGAAAGCGAGGCGAACGCGGAGGCGGAAAAATTATATAAAGATGATATCACTTCGGCTGATGCGGCACAGTTTGCCATCAAAAGCTATCCCAGACCCGCCGACACGGCGTTTACCGTTCCGACGGACGCAGATAAAAAATATGCAAGGATCGAATTTGTATATAGCGGTGCAGACGGTAAGAGATTCAAAGGGGGCAGTCATTTCGGCGAGCTTGAAAGCGCTGGTACGCCACCCACGGAGCCGGGGAAATATGACCCTATGGCGGCGCAGTGGTCAAGTTACCGGTCTTGGAATATTAAAGCCAACTTTGTCGTACATAGCGTAGCTTTCGGGCTTAAAGATTCCTCTACGGTCGGCGCCGAAACGTACAGCAAACCGAGCATTGACACGAAGGCAAAGTATTTGGTAGACGTGGAAGGGATTCCCCAACACGTTTCGCTCGATTACCGTCTGCGCGAAGCGCTTCGCACGTCGGAGAATCCCGAAAGTATATTGCGCGTATCCGTAACGAATTTGAAAGGTGAGAGCATCGAAGGCGTTTGGCATGCGGATTATGCGAACGAAGACTATTATTTGCTTTTCAGCGATACGGATCTATATACGGTAAAATTCGAACTTATCAACGACGTATGGGAAACCGGTAAGAAAACCATTTCTTATACCGTTCCCGTTCAGAAGCGGTATCTCGACGTAACTTACGGCAGTAAGAGTTCGGGGAACGTGAGCGGCGAGTTTTCCACTTGGGTCACTTCCCTTGAAGTAAACTTTACAAACCGCGACAACGGGGCGGTCGTAGACGAGGGATTGCCTGCGTTCGACGTTAAAATGTATGCTTCCGGTTCGACGGAAGAAGTCGTGATCGGGCGGAGCTCGAACGGCGGCAAAACCGTTGTTTGGGACAGTTCGAAGACCGAGCTTTACGATAAAAAAACGGGTATTTATTTCCTGTACGCTTCGTTTGATTCTACGGAGTACTATTACGGCAGCGGAGATTCCGCTTACGCGATTTACCAAATCAATTTGGGGCAGACGTATGAAGAAACTTATCAGCGCCATTCGATCAAAGACGTAATTTCCGCTTGGCAAGACGGACTTAACCGTGCGGGCGCAACGGAAATGAAGCTTTATCGCTATGACGGAAGCGCGCCTAACAAAGTGGGCGATTTGGTTTCGGCAAACCCCGAGATGGCGACGGAAATTCTGCACGCAGGCAATTACACCTTGGAATACAGGGCGCAGGGCGGCGAAATCCTGAGCTACGATACCGTGATTATTCGGGCGGTCAACTATTTCGAACAAACGGCGGAGAACACCCTTGAAATCGGTTACGACGGAAACGGCGTGGACGTAGCGAAAGAAACGCAGTTGAGAGAAAAAGCCGCCGCCGTTCTGAACGGCATTTATCCCGAGCTTAGCGAGAGCGCGCTTCAAATCGTGGTGGGAACAAGCACTACGACCGATTTGTCTGTCGTAAAAAACGTAGGCAATTATCAGGCGCGGTTTGAAACGAGAACTGCCGACGCCGACGAGGAAGGCGATTACAATCTTCCTTATATCTACGTTAATTTTAAAATTACGCCGCACGTTGTAACGGAGCTTTCCCTTACCGCGACGGACGGTCTTACTTCCGTCGAATATACGGGCAACGAAATTGCGTTCAACTTGAAAGACGGTAACGGCGATTGGCTGGATATTTATAAGGAAAACTTGATCGTGATCATGAATTCCGCAACGCTTGTGAGCGGCAGAGCCATCAATTCCGCGTTCTACTTTGTGAACGGGAATACCGACGGCACGGTTCGCGTTGCGCTTGCGGGCACCTATAAGGTGGGCGTCACGTTCAACCAAAACGTGGTGAGCGCCGCCGGTGAAGCTTATAAAGAGCTGACCGTAAACGTTACGCGGGCAACGCTTTCGATTACGATTGCGGGCGGGAAGGCGCAAATCGAACAAGAAGCTTCCTATTCGATCTTTGCGTTGCAGGCGAATAAGCTCGTATTTACGGGCGTAGGCAATGACAATGCGGGAACGGCGTCGAGCGCGGGTTTCCGTCCTGCCTCCTATAAAGTGTATAATACCTATTCGGGCGGAAAGCTTTCCGGCTTGCAAGCGTCCACCGTTCCTTACAGGGAAGCGGCGTATTATTTACATCTTACCGGAGTTACGGCGAATAACTATCGCTATCCCCTTTCCTCGGGCAGTTTGCTTGCGGACTTCACCTATATGGAGAACTATGTTTTCGTCCCCGGTGACGAGAACAGTCCGAATTCGGCGGCGGTGTTCGAGCTTAAAGTTTTAAAGCAGGTGCTCAAACCGCTCGAACGGAAAGACGGCAGCTCTACGGATACTCCCGTCAGCGAAATTTACGATGCGGGGCGCGCGTGGAATATGCTCGATTACTTCACGACGACCGAACCCGTTTCCACCTACGCAATCACCGTTACGAATACGAAGACGAATCTTTCCGTTACCGCAATCGCGGACGGCGCAGACGCGGGCAAATTCAATCTGAACGCGGGCAGTTACACGGTGGAGATCAATACCAACGGTACGAACGTTTGGGAGGGGAATGTCGACGCGGCGGTCACTTTCGACCTCACCGTGGAGAAACAGGCGGTTACGATCGAGGAGATCGGACTCATTCGCAACACTTATAACGGGGCGGAGCATATCGCTTCGCTGGGCGGTACGTCCGCTTATTGGCAGGATCTTTCAAACAAGGGCGTGAGCGCGACGGTGAGCTTCCTCGCGTCGGGCGCAGCGGACGGGTCGGCAAAAACGACGCTTACGGGCGCGTTCGTAAACGGACAGTTGAAGTGGACGAATGCGGGCAGTTATTTCATTACGTTCGACATTCCCGCAGACAACTATTATTGGGCGGACGGCGAGAATAAAGATACGGATAAGACCGACTTCGACGAAACGGGCGTTTATACGACCGCCGAACAGCAGATTGCGGAAATTGCAAGAATGCAGATCACCGCGCCCGCGCTCGGGGCTTCGCGTCTGACGCAGACGGGCACGGCGCGCACGCTTCCCGCGGCATTCACTTCGCATTTCACAATCACGCAAGGAAATATAACCGTAACCTATCAGGTAGAGTACGCTACGGCGGGCGAACTTCAAGAAACTACGCACACCCACGGAACGTTCGGCTCGGCAAGACCTGCCGACGACGACAATACGCAGGGCGTGTATGCGATCAGACTTACCGTTACGGGCGCGGCGGCAACCAACTTCGCTTGGGTGCGCAACGCTTCCGATATCGACTATATCTCCTATACCAACGCGTACGACATTCAAGGCTTCGAAACGAACACCCACGTTGCAATTTTGCACTACGTGACCGTTACGCAGACGCTCGATATCCAATGCGATCCCTCCAAGAGCTTCTATTACGGCGGATTTTTAGGGGATTCCGATTCGGGCATTTCCGAGGACGCGATGACCGATCTCGCGGGACATATGTTCTGTTACACCGGCACGATTCCGTCGGGTGCGAATTACAGCTATTCCTACGTGAACGCCTCGGGAGTTTCGGTTGATGCGAATGCCTTTAAGAGCTGGAACGCGGGAATGTATATCGGTACGGTGAATATCACCTTCCCCGATACGGAATATCTGCCTTTGAGCTTTAACGTTGCAATTACCGTTGACAAATTGCCCGTCGGTCTGACGGCTGCGGGAAGCGGTATCTACGGGTCGGATCCCGAGATTTCTTCGGTCGGTTACGCGGATAACAGCAAGGAGTTTATCGGCTTTACGGGCGAGCTCAAAGACAAGGTGAACGTTGCGGGCGTTACCAAGGATTCGGCGGCGCAAACTTACGCGGGCGCACAGTATTTCGTATTGACTGACGACCCGTATTTCGATAACTACGCCGTGACCTTTACCGCGGACAGCAAAATCGTCGTTTCGCCTCAAACGATCGTCATCGGCTTCAAAGACGTGATCGAGGGAAGCATATACGGCGACGAGCTGACGCAAGAAAGATTGCTTTCCGCATTGAGTTATAACACGACTGATTTCCCCGACGGTTCGCTTTTGGAAATCGTAAGCATTGCTCTCACGGCTACGGGAACGACGGAGGGAAGGATCAATGCAAACGAAGAAGGTTACGGCATCGAAGTTACCTCCAAGAGCGGAAACTATCGGTTAGAGATCGGCGGCAGCGGGAAATGGAGCGTTGCTAAGAAGGAAGCGTACGTTACGGTCGACTTGGAGCTTGTTTACGGCGAAGAGGTACGGGCGGGCGCGCTTGCCGAGAACGTGAAAACGAAAATCGAAGGCTTCCTCGGATCCGACGACTACGGCACGGGCGAAACCGCAAGCTATACCGTCGACGACAACGGTCATATCGTTTATGCGAGCGGATTTACGAATAACAACTATCATTTCGTAGACGTATCCGCAAACGAAAGC
>Ga0073906_1005113_pt1 | contig 12213 bp, 10 predicted proteins | sample Inofromicrocosms_FD_65485 | JGI IMG/M metagenome (GOLD analysis project Ga0073906, IMG submission 65485) | Mouse cecum microbial communities from Vienna, Austria - Inoculum for glucosamine and mucus D2O microcosms | ecosystem: Host-associated > Mammals > Digestive system > Large intestine >... | reverse complement strand
AACAAATTAGAATGGCAGCCCATTAGACGAGCCCCCCAAGATCGTGCACAGCGTGATCCGTGCGGCCGAATTTAGACCACTATTACCCGCGCGAAGCGAACGCTTCGCGCATGCAGGCAGTAACCTCCCCGCAGAGGTCTTCCCTAGCGGCAGGCACATCGACTGGAGGCCCATAGGGCAGGCAAAAAGTTTTTCTTTTTGGTTCTTTTTCTTTGTTCACAAAGAAAAAGAATGCCCCCTCGTAAACAAATTACAGCGAATTCTCCTTCATATAGCCCATCAGCTCATCTACCGTGGTGAACGCGATGCCGGTGACGGTGTCGGCGCAGCCGTAATAGATGGCGATACGGCCGGTGGCGGCGTCGGAGAGGGTGGCGCAGGGGAAAACCACGTTGGGCACGTCGCCCACACACTCGTAGAGTTCCCAGGGAGCCATGATATAATCCTTCGTCCGGTACAGCACCTTCCAGGGCTGGTTGATGTCCAGCAGGGCGCAGCCCATGCGGTAGACAAAACCGTTGCAGGTGTTGATCACACCGTGGTAGATCATGAGCCAGCCCTCGTCCGTCTCAATGGGGATGGGGCCCGCGCCGATCTTGGTGGACTGCCAGGCGGACTCGTCCCCTTTCACGGTGCTCATCACATGCCGGTGGCAGCCCCAGAACTTCATGTCCGGGCTCTGGCTGACAAAGATGTCGCCGAAGGGGGTGTGCCCCGTATCGCTGGGCCGGGAGAGCATCATATACATGCCGCCTATCTTCCGGGGGAACAGCACGCCGTTGCGGTTGTAGGGCAGGAAGGCGTTCTCCAGCTGGCGGAAGGTCTTGAAGTCCTCCGTCCAGCCCACGCCGATGGTGGGACCGTGGTAGCCGTTGCACCAGGTGACGTAGTACTTCCCGTCCATGAGGCACACACGGGGGTCGTACCGGTATTCCCGGGCGGTGACCTCCGGGTCGTCCCCCAGGAAATGGACGGGCTCGTCCTGGATTTCCCAGTGAACGCCGTCCTTGCTGAAGCCGGGGAAGATGTCCATGCTCACCGACCGGCTGTCGCAGCGGAACACACCGGCGAAGCCGTCCCCGAAGGGGACCACCGCGCTGTTGAACACGCTGTTGGACCGCTTGATGGCATGGCGGCCGATGATGGGGTTGCCGCTGTAACGCCAGACGGGCATGACGCAGTCCGCCGGCTTGGGCTCCCAGGGCAGGTTTTTCAGTTCGTTTCCAATGATTTTGCTCATAGCTTCTCCTTGTACGCAAAAAATTTCAGAGGCGTACATACTTTTTTCAGGCAAGAAAAAAGTATCAAAAAAGAACTTTCTGCAGGGCGCCTGCGCCCCGCTGCAAGTCATTATCGGCAGACTTGCGTAAAACATAAGCGAAACATGGTCCCGCGTCAAAGTTTTCTTTTGATACCCTTCCCTTCCAGGAGAAAAAGTACGTACGCCTCGGGATGCGGGGCCGCCGCTGTTTCGCGGCGGCCCCGCTTTTTAGCGGATGATGCGAACCTTCAGGGGATTACTTGCTGGCCAGATACTCGTCCAGCTGAGTCTGCACGGCGGTCACGATCTCATCGAAGCCGGAATCGCGCATGGCGCTCATCATCGCGGCCACATTGGCCTCCACATCGCCGGTGCCGGTGTGGATGATGCCCTTGTACTCCTCGAAGATGGCCTGGCAGGCGGAGATCTTGTCAGCCACCTCGCTGTTGTCGAAGCAGAAGCCCATGGCGGGGGAGCGGATGGCGTTCTCGTTCTGGGGCAGGATCTCGTCCACGTAGGGGTTGATCTCGCTGGTATCATCGGGGGTCATGTGGATGGTCTTGCCCTGGGTGTAGGCGGCCAGGGTCCAGTCGTTGTTGATCTTGTGGACGCGCTGCTCGGTGACCTTTTCGCCGTTACGCTCGACTTCCATGTCAACGTACTCGAAGTTCTCGCCCTCCACGCCGTAAGCCATCATGTCACGGAAGGTGGTGTCGGTGTTGACCAGCTCCAGGAGCTTCAGAGCCTCCAGGGGATGGGCGGAGGAGGAGGAGATGCAGGCCATGGAGCCAAGGGCCGTCTGGGTGGACAGCACGGGCTCGTTGTAGGTGGAAACCACGACCTCGGCACCGCGGCCGTCGCCCCAGCCGCCGGCGGCGGAGGGCCAGCCCTGGGCAATGCCCACGCCGCACATGCCGGTGGCTTCACTGGCGGTGGCGGCGTCGGAGTTGATGAGGCCGTTCTCCATCCACTGCTGGACAATCTTGAACTGATCCAGGACGTCGGGCTGCTCGTAGACGGCAACGACCTTGTTGGAGCCGTCGCGGTAGCTGACGCCCAGGGCGGACAGGCCGATGCCCATGCCGTCATAGCGGTTCTCGGGGATGGCGGAGATGCCGTCCTTGTTCAGCAGCATGGGGGCCTCGCCGGTGCCGTCCTTCAGAGCCTGGAGGGCGGCGGTAGCCTGCTCGGTGGTATGCACGTTGGCCCAGTCGGGATAGTATGCCTCCACCTGCTCCTTGGTCCAGACAAAGAACTGCTGGGCGGCGTTATCCTTGTAGGCGGGGATGCCGTAGATCTTGCCGTCGATCTTGGCGGCGTCAAGGAAGTCGGCGGGAATGGCCTCGGCAATGCCGGGGGTCTCGGCCAGCAGGTCGGTCAGATCGGCGAAAGCGCCCATCCGCACGTCGTTGACATAGGAGCTGGCGTCGGTGAACATGATGTCATAGGGCTCGTTGGTCTGGACGATGACGCTGCGGCGCTTGCCCCAGTCGCCCCAGGAGATGCACTGGACGTTGATGTGCACGCCGATCTTCTCCTCCAGGTAGGCGTTGGCCTTCTCGGTCCAGGTGTCGATATTGGCGGGTGCGCCGCCGCCCACCTGGTACCAGGTGATGGTGGGGTACTCGCCATTGTCGGTGTTGGTGGGAGTGTCGGTGTCGGTGTTGGTGGGGGTGTCGGTGTCCGTGTTGGTGGGGGTGTCCGTGTTCGCAGGGGTGTCGCCGCTGCCGCCGCAGCCGGCCAGCAGGGCCAGCGTCATGACGGAAGCAAGCAGCAGTGCAAGAAATTTCTTCATTCCAATAGTTCCTCCTTGTTTTTTGTGTGTTGCATTTTATCAAACGGCAAAAGCCATTTAATACAGGTAATACAGGGAACGGGGCGTCATCCCTTCACAGCGCCCACCGTCAGGCCGGAAATAAAGTACTTCTGGAAGAAGGGATAGACGCAGGCGATGGGAACGGCGACCACGAAGGCGATGGCCATGCGGACGGACTCCTGGGGCATGTTCCTCTTCAGGTCGGTAATGCTGGCCGAGGCCGACGGGTTCTTGGTCAGGTACTCCAGGTTGTTCTGCATGGCGTTCAGCATGGCCTGCAGGGAGTGCAGGCGGCTGTCACTGATATACAGCTGGGCCTGGAACCAGTCGTTCCAGTAGCCGAAGGCCAGAAACAGGCCGATGGTAGCCAGCACGGGCTTGGAAATGGGCAGGATGATCTGGAAAAACACCGTCCACTGGCTGGCGCCGTCGATCTTTGCCGATTCAATGATACCGTCGGGAATGGTGGTACGGAAGAAGGTCCTGGCAATGGTCACGTTAAAGCTGCTGACCGCCAGAGGCAGGATCAGAATCCACATGGTGTCGCTCAGGTGCAGCAGCTGGGAGTTGATGACGTAGGACGCGGACATGCCGCCGCCGAAGACCATGGGGATGAATACCAGAATGGTCAGGAAGTTGTTCAGCCTGTGCTCCGTCCGGCTCAGGACGTAGCCCATCAGGCTGGTGAGCAGCACGCCCAGAACCGTGCCGATGACGGTGACATAGACGGAAACCCACAGGGCGTGGAGGATGGTCTGCCGCTGGCTCCACAGATAGCTGTAGGCATCTCCGGAGAAGGTCCGGGCGGTGACGAAGATCTTGTAGCCCTCCGTACGGATGATGTTGTTGTCCGTAATGGAGATCATGAAGATGAAGATGATGGGCAGGAAGCAGGCCAGCGCCACGATGAGGAACATCAGGTTGAACAGGATGTTGGTCGCCGGCTTGATCCGGTTGAGGCGGCTGAGGGTGTCGCCGCTGACAGGCTTTACCTTGTTTTTACGCATGTCTCCGCCCTCCTTAAATCAGTGCGCTGGACCGGTCGAACTTCCGCACGATGGCGTTGGCCGACAGGATGGTGATACAGCCCACCACTGCCTGGAACAGGGAGGCCGCCGTCGTCTGGCCCAGGCTGACGGTACCGGAGGTCAGCATCTGGTAGACCTTCACGTCCAGGGTGGACACCATGGGGGTCAGGGGCTGCTGGGCTCCCCGGGACACCTGGTAGAACAGGCCGAAGTCGGAGGAGAAGATGCCGCCGACAGCCAGGATAAACATCATGATGATGATGGGGCGCAGGGAGGGAATCGTAATGTATCTCGCCTGCTGGAACTTGGTGGCGCCGTCTAGCACCGCCGCCTCATAGAGGCTGTTGTCGATGCCGGTGATGCTGGCCAGGTATACCACCATCTTGTAGCCGATGCTCTTCCACACGTGCATGATGATCAGGATGACCGGCCACGCGCCGGGCGTGGAGTACCAGGGCACCGCCTCGCCGCCAAAGAAGCGGATGATGGCGTTGAGCAGGCCCTTGTCGGTAACCAGGAAGGCGTAAACAAAGTAGCTGACCACGACCCAGCTCATGAAGTGGGGCATGAACATCAGCGTCTGATAGGTTTTGGACTTTCTCTTGCTGTAAATATTGCTGATCAGGATCGCCAGCGCTACCGGCAGGACGATATCCAGCACAATAAATACCAGGTTATACAAGAGGGTGTTGCGCAGAATCTGGGGGAAATCGCGCAGGCCGAAGAAATACTTGAAGTTTTCAAAGGCCACCCATTCGCTGTTGAACAGACTGGTGAAGAAGTTCGCGCCCGGCGTGATCTTGTAATCCTTGAACGCCAGAATGATGCCGAACATGGGCAGATAGCAGAAGAGGATGTACCATACCGTAGTGGGCAGGGCCAGTATGGTCAGCTCAGTGTCGTCCTTGGACCACCAGCGCTTCTTTTTCGCCGGCTGGGCCTGGACCTTTGCGGGAGTCTTATTCTCTTGCATGCGGTTCACCTTTCTTCCTTTCTCTCCGCCGGCCAATCCGCGCCCTGCTCATCCGCTCTGGAAACGCCGGCCGAACGCTTCCAAAGCGGCCGGGCAGGCCGTGGGGCGGGCTGCTGAATCACACGGAGCGGTTTTGCCGGATGGGGGCCGTTTGTAGAATATGACAAAATCAAACCGCACCCGCCCCGCGCCGTTGGAAATTATTATAGCGTTTTTGCGTCGGGAAAGAAAAGTATCGCAAAGCGTCTTTATAGTATGGAAAAGAACCCCGCGCCGCTTTTCTCTCATTTGACGGAAAAAGGACCTTGCGCAGCGTGTCCGCTTCCGCTATAATCTGTTCAGAAAAAACTGGAAGGAGCGCATTATGGAGCTGTATATGGACCCGAAGGCGTCTCCCAGGGATCGGGCCGCCGATCTGCTGGGCCGCATGACCCTGCGGGAGAAGACGGGACAGCTGACCCAGCGGCTGTACGGCTTCGCCTGCTATGAGCGGCGGGGGGAGGAAATCGTCCTGTCGGAGGAATTCCGCCGGGAGACGGAACGGTACGGCGGGCTGGGGGCCCTGTATGGCCTGTACCGGGCGGACCCCTGGTCCGGGAAGGACTTTTCTACGGGGCTGGACGGCGTCCTGGCTCCCCGGGCCAGGAACCAGGTCCAGCGGTACGTCCTGGAGCACTCCCGCCTGGGTATCCCCGTACTGATGACCAGCGAGTGTCCCCACGGACACCAGGGCCTTGACGGATACCTGCTGCCGGTGAATCTGGCCGTTGGGGCCAGCTGGGCCCCGAAGCTACTGGAGGAGGCCGCCGCAGTCTGCGGGCGGCAGCTGCGGGAGCTGGGGGTGGACCTGGCTCTGGCATCCGCCCTGGACATCCTGCGGGACCCCCGGTGGGGCCGGAGCGAGGAGTGCTTCGGGGAGGACCCGCTGCTGGCGTCCGCCTTCGCCGCCGCCGTGGTCCGGGGCATCCGGAGCCAGGGGGTGGACGTGTGCGTCAAGCACTTCTGCGCCCAGGGGGAAACCACCGGGGGCGTCAACGCCTCCGCCGCCCGGATCGGGGAGCGGGAGCTGCGGGAGATCCATCTGCCCGCCGCCAAGGCCGCCGCAGAGGCGGGGGCCGCCGCCTTCATGGCGGCCTACAACGAGATCGACGGCGTCTACTGCCACGCCAACCCCTGGCTGCTGCGGGACGTGCTCCGGGGGGAGTTCGGCTTTGAGGGCCTGGTGGTCAGCGACGGCGTAGCCATCGACCAGCTGGACGCGGTCACCGGGGACCGGCTGGCCTCCGGGGCCCTGGCCCTGGAGGCAGGGGTGGACCTGGGGCTGTGGGACACCGCCTTCGGGCGGCTGGAGGAGGCCGCGGCCCGGGGGCTGGCCAGCGAGGCGCGGATCGACGAGGCGGCGGGCCGGGTGCTGGAGCTGAAGTTCCGCCGTGGGCTTTTCGAGGAGCCCTTTGTCCCGGAAAGCAGCTGCTGGCAGGGCTATACCTCCGAGAGCCATCCCCAGGCAAAGCGCCTGGCGGAGGAGGGCATGACGCTGCTGAAAAACGCCGGGAATCTGCTGCCCCTGGACGGGACGAAGCCCCTGCGCATCCTCCTCACCGGCCCCGGGGCCGACGACCTCTACGGCCAGCTGGGAGACTACACGCCCCCCGTCCGGCCCGAGGCCGGCGTCACCTTCCGCCAGGGGCTGGAGCGGCGGCTGGAGCGAGGGGGCAGTCCGGCGGCGCTGACCTTCCGCGCCGGATGCCGGCGGTTCGCCCCCTCGCCGGAGCTGCTGGCCCAGGCGGAGTGGGCCGCCAGGGAGGCGGATGTGATCGTGGCGGTCCTGGGCGGCTCCTCCAGCCGCTTCAGCGGCGGAACGTTCCAGGACAACGGCGCCCTGGCGGACCAGAAGACGGCCTCCATGGACTGCGGGGAGAACGTGGACGCCGCCCTGCTGCGCCTGCCCGGGGACCAGCTGGAGCTCCTGCGGCGGCTGCGGGGGACCGGAAAGCCGGTGGTGACCTTCCTCATTCAGGGCCGGCCCTATGAAATGGAGGAGATCGACGCCTGCTCCGACGCCCTGTTCTGCTGCTTCTACCCCGGCCTTACCGGCGGAGAGGCGGCGGCGAAGCTGCTGTTCGGGGACCTCGCCCCGGCGGGCCGGCTGCCGGTATCCCTGCCGGACCGGGCGGGACAGCTGCCGGTGTACTACAATTATAAGGACTCCTACCAGGGCATGCGCTACTACGACGCGCCCCGCCCCCGCTATCCCTTCGGCTGGGGCCTGACCTATACCCGCTTCGCATACGCCCTGGCGTCCGCCCCGGAGGAGGGGGACCTCTCCCTCACCTTTACCGTCCGCAACGCCGGGGAGCGGACCGCCTGCGCCGTGCCCCAGCTGTACCTCCACCGGTCCCAGGGCGCGGCGACCTCCCGGGTCCGGGCCCTGTGCGCCTTCAGCAAGACGGAGCTGGCCCCGGGACAGGAGAAGGCCCTCCGGCTGGACATCCCCCGGGAGAGCCTGACCCAATGGGACGCCCGGGGCCGGACGATTCTGCCTCCGGGGAAGATTCAGTGGTTCCTCCGCGACGGCGGGGAGGACCTGCTGCAGGGAGAATTCTTCGTGAAGGGAGCTGAATAAACGGCATGCGTGTCAAAAATGATGCTCTGCATCTTTTTTGAGAAAGGGGATCGGGCCGAGTTTGGCCCGCAAAGTACTTTTTCGACGTACACGCTGCCGAAAAAGGCCGCCCAGGCGGCGTTCAACGGTTGTAAATTCAGGTTCTTATTTTCGCCTTCGGCGGAAACTCCTGCGGAGGGCTTTTGGGGCAGCCTGATGCGCCCCCGGTTTTCTTAAAACCGGGGGCGCTAAAACTATTATTCTTCCTCTTCTTCTGCGGGGGCTTCCTCCGGTTTGGCCTCCAGCTTCTCAAAAACAGGGCGGAGCAGAAACGCGGCCGCCTGGGCGGAGAAGCCGGGCGCGAAAAGAATCCAGAGCAGCAGCGTCTGAATAAAGGTCACAGGCATGAACCAGAACGTCAGCAGCGGCAGCAGCCGGATAAACAGCATGGCCAGCGTCTTGGGAAAATACCGGATAGACAGGATCAGGGCGTTCCGGGCGTGCTCCCGCAGGGTGTTTTCATACCGGGCGATCAGGGGAAAGACATAGCACAGCGCGCCCCCCGCCAGCACAGCCAGAACCGCGACAGCGGCGAACAGCGCCGTATAGGCTGTCCCCTGGTGGTACAGCTTCAGCAGCAGGAAATCGCAGACCAGGGCCGCCAAAACCAGCAGGCCCACCAGGCCGGCAGCGGCCGCCTGCTTGAAATTGTCCCGGAAGGCCCGGAAATAGGTTTTCACCGCGCCTCCGCCCCGCTCCAGTGTCAGGTCGTACACCGCCCTGAACAGAGCGGTTACCGCCGGACCAAAGGTCACCACCGGCACGCAGCACGCAAGGCACAGCAGGCCCAGCACCGTCAGGTCCGTCAGCCGCGAGATCACCTGGAATACCGGATTCTCCAGATCGAACAGCTTCTTCATTCCGTACGCTCCTCCTTTACTCTATTGAATCAGCTTCGACGTCTCCTCCGCCAGGGCCGCGGCGTCCTCAATGCCAGGGCCCGCCGGAAGGGGCGGCGGCGCCTCTGCCTCGGTGAAGCGCCGCAGGGCGCTGGGGGAGATATGGTAGCAGTTTTTGAAGTGCACGTAAAAATTGTTCAGCTGGCTGTAGCCCACCATGCTGGCCACTACGGAAATTTTCTCCTGGGTGTTCTCGATGAGCCGCCGGGCCTGGATCATCCGGTAGGCGGTCAGGTACTCGGAGAACTTCATCCCCGTGTCCCGGAGGAAGATCCGGCCGATGTACTTGCTGGACATGTTCAGCGTCTCCGCAATGCCGGTGAGGGACTGGCTGCGGCGGTAGTTGCTCTTGACGATGAGGATGATCTTGGCGGTGATCCGGCTGAGCTGGCTGTACTCCACCTGGAGCACCGGGTCCACCTCCGGCTGGGACAGGGTCCGCTCCGGAATGGTCCCCCGGAGGTCCCGGACGATGGTCCGCTCCAGAAACGCCCGCAGCTCCTTGGTATTGATGGGCTTGAGGAGGTAGTCCCTGGCGCCGGAGCGCATGGACCGGCGGGCGTACTGGAAGTCCTCCCGGCTGCTCATCATGCAGAACACGGTCTTGACCCCCGCGTCCCACATGTGCTCGGCCAGCTCATAGCCCCAGTACTCCCCCAGCTCCACGTCCACCAGGGCAATGTGGGGCGGGAAATCCAGGATGCTGTTGACCGCCTCGCCGTAGGAGGACACGGTCAGCACGCTGGAAATATCATATTGGTTCCAGTCCACCAGATACCGGATGGATTCGCAGACGTCCTCATCCTGGTCAACGATCAATAAACGGTACATAGCATTCCTTATCCCTCCCAAATCCGGCCGGCCCTCAGTCTCTCCCGAAAAAACGGCAGAAAACGGAGCCGCCGCGAGGGTACAGCCATATCATACGACTGCTTTCCTGTGACAATCAACTATTATTTCCAGAAATGTACCATTTATATACTTAAAAACATCTTTTTCATATTATTCTTGCATCTTTTTGAGGAGTATGCTATAATGCGAAAGGCGAAAAACAATATAGAAAAGATACAATGTATCGAATTGATATTAGAAAGTCCCTTTTTTGAAATTGTGGTTCGCCGGCAGTCATGCTAGGTTATAAGCAAGGGATTGGCATTTTATCCAAAATGCCATAATGCAACAATGTAAGGAGTGATCGTTCTATGCCGTATTTCGGGGCTCTGGAGGCCGGCGGCACGAAGATGGTGTGCGCCGTGGGAACGGCCCAGGGGAAGATTTTGGAGCGGATCAGCATTCCTACCCGGAGCCCGGAGGCTACCATGCCGGAGCTTCTGGGTTTCTTCCAGGGAAAGGGGCTGGCCGCTGTTGGCATCGGATGCTTTGGACCGGTGGATCTGGACCGGAGCTCTCCGGACTATGGAACCATCCAGTCCTCCCCCAAGCTGGACTGGCGGGGCTACCCCATCCTCCGCCGGTTCGAGGAGGCTCTGGGCGTCCCGGTGGGCATTGACACCGACGTCAACGCCGCCGCCCTGGGGGAGGCCGTGTGGGGCTGTACCCGCACGGTGTCCGACAGCATCTATATCACTGTGGGCACCGGCGTGGGCCTTGGCGTCATCATCAACGGCAGGCCCCACCACGGCATGCTCCACCCGGAGGGCGGCCATATCTTCATGGACCGCCGGGCCGACGACCCTATGGTCCGGGGCGTGTGCCCCTATCACCCCAACTGCCTGGAGGGCCTGGCCAGCGGGCCGGCCATCGAGCGGCGCTGGGGGCGGAAGGCCGAGGAGCTGGCCGACTGCACTGCCGTGTGGGAGATGGAGGCGTACTACATTGCCCAGGCCCTGTGCAGCTATATCATGATGATCTCCCCGGAGCGGATCGTGCTGGGCGGCGGCGTGATGCATCAGGAGCAGATGCTCCCCCTGGTGCGCAAGGAGGTCCGCCGCCAGCTGCGGGGGTACGTCCAGGGCAAGGGCCTGGACAACCTGGACGAGTATATCGTGCCGGTGAGCCTGGGGGACAACCAGGGCGTCATGGGGGCCATCAAGCTGGCCATGGACGCCTATATCGAGAGAGGAGGCCGGCTATGAGCGGCAGGCAGCCCATCTTCCTCCGGCCGGTGCTCCAGGAGAAGATCTGGGGCGGGGATCGCCTGGGCTCCCTCTTCGGCTACGCCATCCCCAGCGATCACACCGGCGAGTGCTGGGCCATCAGCGGCCATCCCAGCGGGGACTGCCCTGTATCCGGCCCGGAATACGAGGGCGAGACGCTGGGAAGCCTGTGGAAAACGCGCCCCGAGCTCTTCGGCGGCATACAGGGGGATACCTTCCCCCTGCTCATCAAGATCATCGACGCCAAGGACGACCTGAGCATTCAGGTCCACCCCGACGACGAGTACGCCCGGGTCCATGAGAACGGCTCCCTGGGCAAGACCGAGTGCTGGTACGTGCTGGACTGCGACCCGGGCGCCACCATCATCATCGGCCACAATGCCGCTGACGCCCGGGAAATGGCGGATATGGTGGACCAGGGCCGGTGGACGGAGCTGCTCCGGGAGATCCCCATCCAGAAGGGCGATTTCTTCCAGATCGACCCCGGCTGCCTCCACGCCATCAAGGGCGGCACCCTGATTCTGGAGACGCAGCAGAGCAGCGACGTGACCTACCGCTTTTATGACTACGGTCGTCTGGAGAACGGCAAGCCCCGGGCCCTGCACATCCGGCAGAGCCTGGCGGTGACCCGCGCCCCCTTCCAGCCCCATCCCATCCATCGGGAGACGGTTCAGGAGGGCGGCGCGCAGGTGACGAAGCTGGTGGCCTGCCCCTACTACACCGTGTACCGGGCGGAGGTGGACGGCCTGTGGGAGCGGGACTGGAACCAGCCGTTTGTAAATGTCAGCGTGATCGGCGGCGAGGGGCTTCTGGACGGACGGAAGGTCCGAAAGGGCGACCACCTGCTGCTGCCGGCGGGCTATGGGAAAATGGCCCTGGAGGGCAGGCTGGAGCTGATCTGCTCTCATCTGTAAGGATGCAAGGAATCTGGAACAACTGGCGCCGGGGGTCCGTCCCCCGGCCGCCGCATATGGACAGGCTGATTATGGCGGAGGTATAAATATGATAAATTTTGCATTTTCCCATCCCAAGCGGTTTGAAGACAAGGGAGAGGGCCGGTGGCATCTGGGCGGCAGCAGCCGCGTGATCCTGATGGACGGCGGCATTCCCTGGGAGGACGTAGCGGCCTGCGTGAACCTGCTGGGAGAGGAGTACCCCCGGCTGGGCGCGGCGGCCCAGCTGCGGAATGTGGACGCCCTGCCCGGCGACCTGGTCATCCGCGTGGGGGAGCCGGAGGCGCTGCAGGGAGTGGAAACCTATCAGGAGGGCTTCGTCATTGAGGCCGGACCTGTGACGGCGCTGACGGCCCAGTCCGAGCGGGCGGTGCTCTACGGCCTGCGGACCATTCTGGAGGCCCTGGAGGACGGCGGCCTGGCCTATGGCCGGATCGTGGACTATCCCCAGACCAGCGAGCGGGGCCTCCATCTGGACGCCGGACGGAAGTATTACACCAAGGA
>Ga0073906_1005110_pt1 | contig 12223 bp, 10 predicted proteins | sample Inofromicrocosms_FD_65485 | JGI IMG/M metagenome (GOLD analysis project Ga0073906, IMG submission 65485) | Mouse cecum microbial communities from Vienna, Austria - Inoculum for glucosamine and mucus D2O microcosms | ecosystem: Host-associated > Mammals > Digestive system > Large intestine >... | reverse complement strand
TATGCTGCGCCCCGTGGCGACTATCAGGTATATGAGGACAGCAGGGGCGGCCAGTGGTATGCCATTCATGGGGAGGCGTCGGTGGATAGAAAGCCGGTCTATGAGGATGGAAAACCGGTATACGATGGTGACAGCGTGAGAACGGTTTCCGTGGAATCTGTCCGTTACAGGAGCACGCCGGAACGGTATGACGAGCCGAGGAAGCGGGATCATTCTGCTGTGAAGAGTCCAAGGCGTAAGAACTGACATAGAAAGGAAGAAATGGATTGTTAGGTATATTCAGGGGGTGATAACAATGGCGGAGCCAGAGAAGCAGAAGATGGGAGACGGAAGTGACAATTACGGGCAGGCCGCCAGACAGGTTGCAAAAGCGGCAGGCCGTGCCGGACAGGAAGCAGCAAAACAGGCGACAGCCAATGCTGCTACTGCCACGGTAAAAGCAGGCGTGGAGGGCGGCAAGGCGGTGTCTGAGATTGCAGCAGGCACAGCGGCAGGCGGCCCGTGGGGAGCGGTTCTTTCTGCAGCGTGGTCGATGCGTCATTCGCTGTTTAAGGTACTCATCTGCATTTGTCTGGCACTGCTGATACTGATTACGATGGTGGTGTCCCTGCCGTCCATTGTGTCGAACAGCATTTTTGGGCTGGATGGGACGAAGCCGGCAGAAGGGGCAACGCTGAAGGGAACTTATGATGAACTGGCGGAGGCGGTATCTGATGTAGTGGATGATGCCTATGACCAGGCACTGGCAAAGGTGGAGCAGGCGATTTCAGAGGGAGGCTATGATTATGAGAAGTCGATGGAGGCGCTCATCAACCATGCACAGGGTTCGGCAGATTATGATGTGTGTTATATTTTAGCTGCTTATTCCGCTTCCATGCAGCAGCAGAACGTCAGCAAAGGGGACATGATTGCAAAGCTGGAGGGTGTTTCCGGGGAGATGTTCCCGGTGACGCAGGCGGAAAAGGAGATGACAAGGCAGGTGACGGTTACTTATGATACCTATAAAACAAAGAAAGTAAAGGTAGTGACTGGCAGAAAGAAAATCGGGACGGCAGGCGGGAAACCGGTTTACCAGTACAGTCTGGAGGAAAAGACGTATTATGTGAAAGACAAGCCGCTTACCAGTGATCAGGAGATTACGGTGGATGCCTATGAGATGATAACCGTCAAGGTGCCTGTGTATGGAGCGGGAGAAATTACCGGGACAAAGAAGGAGACTTACTACCGGAAGAAAGGGACGCAGACGCTGAAGCCTGGGACGGAAACCGTGAAATATGTGGAGTGTACCATCCAGCCCTTTGACAATTCGGTGATAGCCGCAGCGTTTAGGATTGATCTGGATGCCACCTATGACCAGTTTGGGATTACCTACCGGGAAGCCATCGAAAACATGGCGAAAGCACTGAAGATGGCTCTGTACGGTTCTTTGGGAAGCGGGGAGAATGTCAGCCTGACAGATAAAGAACTGGTTGATTTTGTGAACAGCCAGAACTGCAATGATACCAGAAAACATATTTTATCCACGGCACTTTCGTTGGTTGGGAAGGTGCCGTATTTTTGGGGCGGGAAAAGCGGTCCCGGCTGGAATGAGGAGTGGAATACGCCCAAGCTGGTAACAGCGGCAGGCTCCAGTTCCACGGGAACCATTCGCCCATACGGGCTGGACTGCAGTGGATTTACCACATGGGCTTACAGCACCGCCCTGGAAGTGGATATCGGGGCAGGCACCTCCGGACAGTATCCGAAGACTACGGCAGTGACAAAGGCGGAGCTTCTTCCGGGGGATTTGGGGTTTCTTGCCGGTTCCGGTGGGAAGGCATGGAGTCATGTGCTGATGTTTGCCGGTTATGATAAGAATGGCACGGGGATGTGGGTCCACTGCACCAGTGGCAAAGGCGTGGTGCTTAACACACCCAGTTATGCCAGTTCCCTGGTACTCCGCAGACCGGCAGGGGTGGATTACAATGCTGCCGTATCTTCCGATGCTTCCTATGGCGAACCACTCTATACCCTTGAGGTCGATGTGACGCATTACTGCAACTGTGCGAAGTGCTGTGGCAAATGGGCTGGTGGCAATACGGCGAGCGGGAAGAAACCGGCTTCTGGCATGGTGGCGATGTCCAGCCATTATCCCTTTGGAACGCAGATCATGATAAAGGGAACGATGTATACCGTGGAAGACCGGGGAGGCAAAGGGATTGAGAATGACATCCACCGGGTGGATATCTTTGTTCCTGACCATAAACAGGCTCTCCGCATGGGAAGATATAAGACGACAGCAAAGATATACAGGCTAGGGAGATAAGGGATAAAGTTTCACATAAGCTCGAAAACACCTCGCTAAGTGAAACTAAGTTATCCCTAAGAAGAACGCATAGCGAACAAGTTCGCATGAGCAGCGTTCTTCACAGCTTATGCAGGAGGTTACATATGGAAGAGAAAGAATACAGCAACATTTATACGATTCCGGCAAATTACACGGATTCCGGCAAGATCATGGGCGGTATGCTGGAGGTTCGGAATGCGGTGGAGACCGGGTTTCTGGTGGCGCTGGTGGGGTATCCGGAGGTGATGCTGATACCGATGCCCATTAAGATACGGATTGTGGTGATGACACTGACCTTGCTCCCGTTGGGGGTGCTGTCCATGATGGGCATTGACGGGGATTCCCTGTTCCAGTATGGCAGCCATATGATCCGGTATGCGGCGAACAGGAGAAAATTACATTTCAGGAGGGTTGGATATCAATATGACCAGAAGCAGCTTAAAAGGAAACAGCCAAAAAAGAAGAAAGCAGCAAAGAAAAGGAAGGAAACCGGGACAGAACGCACCGGCAGGAAAAAGACAGGAGCGCAGGCAGAAAGCAAAGCAGGAAAAGCTTGAGTTTGTGCAGGATTTCATCCCGGTTAAGAATATTGCCAATGGGATCATTGAAACTACGGATGGCAGGTATATTAAGATACTGGAGATTGAGCCAATCAACTTTATGCTGCGGTCCGGGGAGGAGCAGTTTAACATTATCTCCTCATTTGCCAGCTGGTTAAAGATTTCCCCGGTGCGGATGCAGTTCAAGAGCATTACGAGAAAGGCGGATTCGGACAAGCACATTTCCATGGTACAAAAGGATTTAGCGGCAGAGGAGAGCGAGGCGTGCCGGAAGCTGGCAAGGGGATATCTCCGGCTCATTAAGGATGTGGGAAGCCGGGAGGCGCTTACCAGGCGGTTTTTTCTGATTTTCCAGTATGAGGAGATGCGGCGGGGCGATGCAAACGACTATTCGCAGGTATACGGGATGCTGAATGCGGCGGAGCAGAACGCAAAGGCATACTTTCTTCAGTGTGGTAATTCCATCATAAAAAATAAGGATGAGGATGAGGCGGTGGCAGAGATGCTCTACATGTTCTTCAACCGCCATTCCTGTGTGGATGAGCCGTTCCAGAGCCGGGTGAACCGGGTAGTGCTTGACACAATGGCGGCAAAGAATAAGGTGATTGGGGTTGATCCGGTACCTAAGATTCGGATTTCGCATTTTCTGGCACCTAGGGGGATCGACCTGTCCCATCACAACTATATCATAATGGACGGGCTGTACTATTCCTTTTTGTTCATCAAGGGGAACGGGTATCCTGGCAGGGTGCGTGGCGGCTGGATGTCGTCGCTGATCAACGCCGGGGACGGGATTGACATCGATGTGTTCCTGACAAGGGAAAACCGAAGCCGGGCCATTGACAAGGTGGCACAGAGGATACGGCTGAACCGCACGAAACTAAAGGATATGCAGGATACCAGCACCGATTATGAGGAACTGACCAGTTCCATCCAGGCGGGATATTATATCAAGCATGGAATTGCCAGCAATAACGAGGATCTGTTTTATCTGTCCGTGTTTGTGAGCGTATCCGGAAAGACCTATGAGGAGCTGATGTGGCGGAAGCAGCAGATGACCGACATGCTCAAGTCCATGGATATGTATATCAGTGACTGCCGGTTCCAGCAGGAGGCGGGTCTGCGGACCATGATGCCTTTTGCAAAGATTGCCCCGTCGCTGGAAAAGAAAGCAAAGAGGAACGTGCTGACCAGCGGGGCGGCATCCACTTACATGTTTACCAGTTTCGAGATGTCGGATGATTCCGGGGTTCTGTTGGGTGTCAACCGGCATAACAATTCCCTCTGTATCGTGGACTTATTCAATACAAAGAAGAATAAGAATGCAAACCTGAACCTGTTGGGAACCAGCGGGGCGGGAAAGACCTTTACCCTGCAGCTTTTAGCATTCAGGATGAGAATGCGTGGCATCCAGTGCTTTATCATTGCGCCGATCAAGGGGCATGAGTTCCGCAGGGCATGTAACCAGATCGGGGGCCAGTTTATCAAGATCGCCCCCGGCTCCCCGCACTGCATTAACATTATGGAAATCCGGCATACCATCACACCGGAAATGGAGCTGATTGATGAGATGGACTACAGTGAGATGGATTCGATGCTGGCAAGAAAAATCCAGCAGCTGATGATTTTCTTTTCCCTTCTCATACCGGATATGAGCAATGAGGAGGAGCAGATGCTGGATGAGGCATTGATTAAGACCTACGGGGATTTGGGGATTACCCATGATAATGACAGCCTGTATCTGGATGCTATGTCCAGTCCCCCGGCCATGAAGAAAATGCCGGTTCTGGGGGATTTGCATAAAAACCTGAAGGAAAACCCGATGACACAGCGGATTGCTGTGATCGTGAGCCGGTTTGTGACCGGTTCGGCACAGTCCTTTAACCGGCAGACCAACGTGGATTTAAGCAACAAGTACATTGTGCTGGACTTGTCGGAGCTGAAGGGGAAACTCCTGCCGGTGGGTATGATGATTGCCCTGGACTATGTGTGGGACAAGGTAAAGTCCGACCGCACGAAAAAGAAAGCGATCATGATTGATGAAATCTGGCAGCTGGTGGGGGCATCCTCGAACCGGATGGCGGCAGAGTTCTGCCTGACTATCTTTAAGACCATCCGCGGATTTGGCGGGGCGGCGATCTCGGCGACGCAGGATTTGTCGGACTTTTTCAGTCTGGAGGATGGCAAGTACGGCAGGGCGATTGTGAATAACAGCAAGAATAAGATTATCCTCAATCTGGAGCCGGACGAGGCACGTTATGTGAAAGAGGTGCTGAAGCTGACGACAGCGGAACTTCGTTCCATTACCCAGTTTGAGAGAGGGGAGGCACTGGTGTACTCCAATAACAACAAGGTGCCAGTGGTCATTAAGGCTTCTAAAGAAGAGCAGGAGATGATTACGACAGACCGTGCCGAACTGGAGGCAATCCTGAAGGAACGCCAGAAAGGAAAGGGAATGGCAGGGAAGTAGGAATACGTATTTTTTGCAAAATACGCATTTAGGAGAAAATACGCACAAAAAAGAGGTGAAACAATGCTGCTGAAGGATGAACAGTATGTGATTAAATGGCTGTCCCAGTATGGGGCACTGCCAAAAACCCAGATTACGAAGATGCTGCAAAAGCCAGCTCAGACAGCGGAACGTATCATAAAGAACTTAAAGAAGCAGATGCGGGCGGCAGACGTGGGCGGCGGGTACTATGTGGGACTGGATTCCTTGTGCAGACCGGACCAGCGTACCATACTGGCAGTGTGGGTGCTGTTAAAGTTTATTGACTATGTGGACCCGATGGCCCATTACCCGGCAGTCTATCCGTCGCAGATCTTCTTCTTAAAAGAAAATGTGGGATATGAGATTGTGGTGCTGTATGAGGGGGAAGAAAGCCTGCTAAGGCTGCTGCAGCCGCAGGATGACTTAAAGTATATCATTGTCCTTCCCCGCATTTCCATGGCAGAAAAGTTAATGCTGCCAAAAGTGCCATGCCTGTTTGCAACGGTGGGATTCGAGGGGGCGGAGGAACCGGAAGTGACATTTTACTCAGGGGAGACAGTGTATGGAGCAGAACAATTCCTTTCAAAAGGTGTTAGGCAGGGTGGAAAGAATGGCGGGAAAACTGTGGGATCAGATTCGTCTGGTGAAGGATTTCTCTCAGGCGCACCAGCTGCACATGGCATATGAGCAGGCACTGCGGCTGGAGGAGATGGCAGAACGTCTGGTGCTTCTGACGAGGGTGCTTCCGGCTTGCACCGGTTCAGATATGGCAAAGAGGGACGTGGAAAGTAGCATGAAACGGTGCATTCCCGTTGATATGGGATTTACGGCAGAGGGGTGGTTTTGGTTGTGTATCCCTGCCCTGCTCCCGAAAAAGGGAGGCGGCTCGGCGGATTATATCCGTTCTTTTCTTTATCCTGCCATGAAGGAATATTTCCAAGAGAAAGAACCGGTGCGGTTTACGGACTGCGTGCTGGTATACCGCCATGTGTATGACAGGGAACGCCCGGAACGGAGGATGCGGGACCACGATAACATCGAGACGAACATGGTATCGGATATCGTGGCCATGTATGTGATGCCGGATGATGCCCCGTCGGTATGCAGCCATTATGAGTGCAGTGTCATGGGAGAGGATGACCATACGGAGGTTTATGTAGTACCAAGAACGGATTTTCCGCAGTGGTTATTACAGGAAAATGAGAGGTTCAGGGAGGAGGAAAATTCGTATGAAATGGCACTGGAAACGGGCAAAAAAGATATGTAAAAACGGGGCAGATTCAGCTGGGAAAAATGACATATGGGTGAAATGTGTGCAAAGGCTTCTGGTTCCTTGGATTTTCAGCCGGACAGCGGGGCGAAATTCCGACAAAGAGAGCAGTCACGTTGTCGGAATCATTCGTAACAGCGCTTCGGCTCGTACCTGCCGTTTGCTTCGGTTCGGTGGTGAGCCGCCATGATACATTTCTCTGCAACGAGCCACGTGCATCGGCTCGTTACGGTGCTGTCTTTAGTGGGGGAATATCCGGCACACTCCCTTTGCCTGCTTGGTAAGGAGCGGGTGATGAAGGAGCTGGTCCGTAAACTGACTGTAACTCAGACGTTCCGCAATGATGAAACAGGAGAAGAGCATGCCTGCCGTTTGCTTACCATAACAGGAAAAGGCAGGGAGAAATCCATCCGGTTTTATAAGGCTGGCCTTGCCATACTGGAATGGGTGCATCCGGATGCGTATGGGTATTACATGCGCTCTTTCTGGAACCACCGGTTTCCAGGGGATAAGGCACACAGGGAGCGGCATCACCGGGTTGCGGAAGCAGCGGTTCTGTGCATGAAGGCCGGTCTGGAGGTGCGGCCGTATGTGCTGCCCCAGTTACAGAACAGGGGATTATACCATGTGGTACCTGAGAAACCCGCATACTATCTGGCAAAGGATATTAAAAGAGTGGGCGAAGCGGAGATGAACAAGACCATGTTTACCCGCATGGCGGGGGCCGTGTTTTCCCCCGGAGGCTGTTATGCGGTATATAATACCAGGGCGAGCGCCATGAAATGGAGCGGCATGGGGGAGTTCAAAGCCTTGCACAGCCTGATGGAACTTGGCAGGATGAATGCCGGAGTCCAGGAGGTTGATTCCGCCATTTTATTTGGTGAGTCTGGGGATGTGGCGTTAAAGACGCTGCTTGCTTCCGAGGAGAGTAAACGGCTGGAGTTCCGGTTTGACGGGATTTACCAGCATATTTATTTTATCGCCATGAACGAACTGGGTATCCGCCAGATGAAGATGCTCATGCTCCCAGACTGGAAAAGAAATATGCGGGAAGCGTTGTTTGATGAGGAGAGCCTGGCATTCGATAGAGGAATTTTTGAGTATGACGCTTTTGTGGATGGCGTGTATGTGTTTTCTCATCTGGACAGTGACCTGGCAAGATTGATCCGGTTCAAAGAGGCGGTAACAGGAGGTGATAAAAGGTACGAGGTGGTCTGCTACCCGCACCAGCTGGGGTTTCTCAGGGAATATCTTGGCGACAGGATGGGCTACAAGACCATCGGAATGGAGCTGCTGGAGGCAGCGCTTGGGAAGGGGGGACGGTGATAGTTTAAACAAAGTTAAAAATGTATTGCTATTGTGCGCACAGATTGGTATAATAAAAGCAGAAACAGGAAATCATACAGATTACGAAAGGATGTGTGATACTATGGCAGCAAAAACGTCAAATTTGTACGCAAGAATAGAGCCAGAAGTCAAGGAAGAGGCAGAAAGCATTTTGGCAGCGCTTGGTATTCCGGCCTCAAACGCAATTAATATGTTTTATAAGCAGATTATCTTAAACCGTGGGATTCCATTTGAGGTAAAAATCCCACCTGCAAGGCCGGTCAATGTGGCAAAGCTTTCTGAGACGGAACTGGATGCGGAGCTGGGGAAAGGATATGCGGATATGACGGCGGGAAAGACGAAGCCTGCGACACAGGCATTTGCTGATATCCGCAGAGATTACGGGATATGATGTATGAAGTGGAAATAAGCGGTCAGGCGGAAACTGACCTGCGGGAAATCTATGAGTATATTGCCTTTGAGCTGCTGGCACCGGATCATGCTTCCGGGCAGTTAGACCGGCTGGAAGCGCATATCGAAATGCTTGGGGAATTTCCTGAAAAATTCCGCCGATATGAAAAAGAACCGTGGCATGGCAGGGGAATGAGAGTCATGCCGGTGGATCATTACCTGGTTTTTTATATTTCGGATGAGGCGGCAGCACTCGTGACAGTGATCCGGGTCATGTATGCGGGCAGGGATGCGGATGCACAGCTGCAGGAGCATACGGTGCTGTAAACAGAATAGAACAAATGACATAAAGGTGTATGGAATCTGTCAAAATCCCATATGCCTTTTTTGTTTGGGATCAAAATGCAGGGAGGAACTCATAAATGGATAAACGCAAAAAAGCCGGAATCATTCTCTCTGTCATTCTGGGAACGGGCGGGCTGTTGTATCTGGGAGGAATACTGGGGCAGTTGATTGCGGGATATCAGGCATGGCTTGGCGGGGAGGGCATATCCGTCATAAAACCGCCAGACTGGAATATGCTGGTTTGCATCCGACATGCCTTTACAAAAAATGGACTGAAGGGTATGGTGGCAGCCATTCTTTTTGGTGTGGCGGTGGTTCTCTATGTCCGGTTCCATGATAAGTTTGACAGCAAAGAGTATGATCCGAGGGGATTTAAGAAAAGTAAAACAGGAACTTACGGTACAGCCAAATGGATGAGTGAGAAGGAGTTAAAGGAAATCATGGAGGTGACGGCGCCAGCCAGAGCAGAGGGGGTGATTCTAGGCGAGTATGAGGGAAAGACAGTCTGTATGCCAAAGGATACCAGACTGAACCGGCACATTGCCATCTTTGGTGCATCCGGTACCATGAAATCAAGAGCCGTTATCCGAAACGCCTTGTTTCAGGCATTAAAGAGGGGAGAATCGGTGGTAATCACCGATCCCAAAGCCGAACTGTACAATGACACTTCGGAGATGTACCGGCAGGCGGGATATGAAGTCAAGGTCTTTAATCTGGTCAACCCGGAGCACGGGGATTCGTGGAACTGCATGTCAGACTTACATGGGAATACCCTGATGGCACAGATGCTCACGAACATCATCATCGGCAACACCAGTAACGGCAAGGGCGACCACTTCTGGGATAACGGGGAGGGCAATCTCTTAAAGGCGCTGATTCTGCTAGTGGATTTAGATCCCAGCCGCAGTCCGGATGCGAAGCACCTTCCGGCAGTCTACCAGATGCTGACCCGCAATACCGAGAGGCAGCTGACGGCTTTATTTGAAAAACTGCCGTTGGACCATCCGGCAAGGGCGCCCTATAACTTATTTGCCCAGTCCAGTGACACGGTGCGTTCTGGAATCATACAGGGATTAGGCACCAGACTGCAGGTACTTCAGAACAAGGAGGTGCAGGGGATTACGAGTCGGTCTGACATTGACCTTGCTGCACCGGGAAGCAAACGATGTGCCTATTATATTATACTGAGCGACCAGGACACCACGATGGCATTCCTGTCGTCGCTCTTTTTTTCGCTGCTGTTTATCAAACTGACCCGGCATGCGGATGCAAGACCGGGCGGACACTGCGATATCCCGGTAAATCTGATTTTAGATGAGTTTAACAATATCGGGCGGATTGGCGGGGCGGCAGACGGATCGGATTTTGCGAGGTCATTAAGCGTTATCCGTTCCAGGGACATCCGGGTGATGATGGCGGTGCAGAGTCTGGGGCAGCTGCAGAACCGTTATGGCAATAACCTTTGGGCTGAAATCATCGGCAACTGCGACATCCAGCTGATGCTTGGCTGCACGGATGATGTGACGGCAGAGTATTTTTCGGGGCGCAGCGGGGAGATGAGCATTGAGGTGAGTTCCACGATGACGACCAGACAGACCATCGCGCTGGCTCAGGTAATTCCCCAGTACCGCCAGACGCAGGGGCAGGGCAAAAGAAAGCTGCTGACCCCGGATGAGGTATTGCGGCTGCCAAATACAGAGCTGCTTTGCATTGTCCGGGGCTGCAACATCCTGAAATTAAACAAGCTGGATTACACAAAGCACCCGATGGCAGAAAAGATGGCCAGCGTTTCGATTATGGATTACCAGCCGCAGGTGAGTCCCGCGGCATGTTCCCAGACTGGCTTTGGCGGGGAGGAGGTGAGGGAAGTGCCCCAGTCAGAAAAGAGGGAAGTGAAAAAGACAATGCAAAGAGAGAAAAGTCTGTACCGTTCGGCACAGCCGCCTGCGGATTTTTAGTAGCGATTAACCGGCATCTCGAAGGAGGTGCTTTTTTTGATGGAAATAAGGAGGCAAAGCAAACAAGTTTGCTTAACAAGTTTCCCAGAGGGAACTTGAAAATAAAATTATGGAGGATGAGATATGCCAAGAAAGAAAGCAGAAAAACCAGAAGTAGTGGAAGAAAAGTCAGAAGAAACCATGGACAGGACTCCAGATGGGCGGGAAGAGGCTGTTTTATCAGACTCGGATATAAATCATACAGAGGGTACCGAGGGTGAAAACAGCGGTGAAGAGATTTCCCAGACTGACATGGAAAATTCAGATAATCAGGGGATGGCATCAGCCGGAACGAAGGGGCAGGAGGCAGATTCCGAAAAGGAGAGCCAGTCTGATACAGAAGAGGCTCAGGAGATGTCGGAAGCGGGCGTCGGTGAAGAAATACCCCAGACTGGTTCAGAAGACCTTGAAGACAAAGTGTATTCGCCTGAAGACGCGTTAGATCTGCATGAAAGTTCCGGAAATCAGAGTCAGTCTGACACAGAGTCGGCTCAGACCATGAATACTGCAGATGCCACAGCTAAATCAGTCAAAAATTATGAGATTCAGAACCAGTCTGACACAGAGGGGCAGAATCAAACGGCTCAGGGTCCCGGTGAAGGTAAAAGGCGTCGAAGAGCTAGGAAAAATACTGGATCTGTCAGACTGGCTTCAGCACAGGTGCTTGCTATCGACGGGCACTTGGTAGCCGAAACTGAAGCCGAAAAAGCGAGGAATGACCTGCTGGATTTAATGGAGTCCCAGAAGACGGGAAGAATCCTGACGGGGACGATTCAGGGAGTGGAACGGCAGGAAAGTAACCAGAGCCGTTCTCTGGCAGTCATCTACCACGGTGAGTTCAAAATCATCATTCCTGCAGAAGAGGCGGTGGAAGCACCAGACGATTTCCGGGGGAGGCTGCCGGAAGATGTATTGCACGACATGCTGAACAAACGGCTTGGTGCTGAGGTGGATTATATCGTCAAGGGCATTGATCCCCAGTCTGGGATTGCGGCGGCAAGCAGGCTCGATGCCATGCGTGCCAGAAGAAAAGAATACTATCTGGGCACAGACCGGGATGGCAATTATCGGATTTATTCGGATTTGTGTGCGGAAGCAAGAGTCGTATCGGTGATCCGGGCAGGTATTTTTGTGGATCTGTTCGGTCTGGAGGTGTATATCCCGCTCCGGGAACTGAGCTACCAAAGGTGGATGGATGCGGCGATGTATTTCCAGTCTGGACAGAGGATACTGGTCAAGGTACTGAGCGTGGACCGGAGTGACCGAAGCAACATCCGGGTAACGGCATCGGTGAAGCAGGCTGGAGAAAATCCTTATGAGAAAGCACTTCGCAGGTATTCCGTTGGCAACCGGTATGTGGGGGCGGTGAGCATGGTGGATACCAACGGTGTCTTTGTGGCACTGGATGGTGGCATTGACTGCCTTTGCAGTTACCCGAAAAGGGGCCGCCCGCCGAGGGGGTCCCGCGTAACTGTGCAGATACTGGGAATTAACAAT
>Ga0073906_1005108_pt1 | contig 12229 bp, 20 predicted proteins | sample Inofromicrocosms_FD_65485 | JGI IMG/M metagenome (GOLD analysis project Ga0073906, IMG submission 65485) | Mouse cecum microbial communities from Vienna, Austria - Inoculum for glucosamine and mucus D2O microcosms | ecosystem: Host-associated > Mammals > Digestive system > Large intestine >... | reverse complement strand
CGGTACGTGACCAATAGAAACCCCAAGAGCCGACACCGTACAGTGAGCCACTGTCGACGTCCCCGGCATAAGGGAAGTTGTAGGGAGAAAAATATGAGATAAGCATTGATATTTTTGCTGTTATGTGATACACTATAAGTAGCACCTTAAAATGCGTGTCCTAAAATTGACTTTTGGAGGAATTATCATGAGTAAGAAACCCGATATCCCCACCATCACTTTTCCCACTCTCTGCAAGAGGATCCTCGGCGCCGTTCGATACACAGCCAACACCGTCCCTGTGTTTGTCTGCAGTCGCAATGGCTGCATCCGCATTACCGCCGTGCCGCACTGCCAGGACGCTTCCCGCTGGCTCAGCCCTGAGGGTAGCATCAGTCATACACCCATCGTCGAGTACGTCTATCCCATTTTCGATGGTGGATCCATGATTATCAATCCTAGCACAGAAGACCAGACCTCCTGCTTTGGCTTTAGCGCCCTCAAAACGGCGCACTGCTTGGAGGTGAAGAACCCTGCTGCTCTTGGCGCAACAATACTTTCTGGCACTGATAATGATCCTCAGATGGACAAGCTCTACACCTATGATGCGGGTTACGCCAAGCGTCAGGGTGCGGTCAGCACGCGAATCGTCTACTGGCCGGACGGAGCGAGCTTGGAGGCAATGCAGCCGTTCGCAGACATCATCGTCTGCGTGTCCGGAGCCGACCAGCAAGACGACCTCAAGTGCGCTATGGCTGCCATTCCAGCGGTGGAGCATTACCTGAAAAAGGCCTCCAGCCGCCACACACTGAACGGTGACCATTCAAGAAGCCCAGAACCGCAGCATACCGCGATCGTCTCCTGCGGAAAACGCAACCGGAGCATCCTCGAGGAGTACGAGAAACGTTTTGGCCACTAACACGCATACAGCCCAGACTTCGGTCTGGGCTTTTCCACTCGTACAACTTATGCTATGATAGATAAGTATGAAGGTATGGAAGTTCGATCAAAAAATCTCTCAGTACTGGCTCATGATTTGGGCGGCTATCTATATTTTGATCGTATTTATCGGTATTGCTTTCCCAAGCAGTGATACTCTTACGATTATCAAGCTACTGAGTGTCTTACTCTGTTCATTTTATAGTATCGTCGCTTTTCGCAAGGATCATCTTCTGCACCTTGCTATGATCATCACTTTTGTAGCGGATTGTCTCTTAGCGGGTGACAATATTTCCATGATTGGCTTGATGGTCTTTTTTATGGCGCAATGCGTGCACCTCTATCGACTTTTGGATCCAATCAAGCGCAAATTCGCACCCTATCTACTAATTACTGGATACTTGATTGTGGCCGTAGATTTATTATTAAACATCATCCCGCCTATTTATGTAATTTGCACCTTTTATGCTATTACCCTATTACTCAATCTGCTTATATCACGCCAGCGATACAAGTTACATCCTCAGAGTCTCTATGCTTTCTGCGGATTTTGGGGTTTTATTCTATTTGCTTGTTGTGACCTCTGTACTGGCATCTCTTATTTTTCCTTAATCGAGCTTTTTCCAGCCTTTTTATATATGCCGGCTAACGTGATTGCTTGGGTCTTTTACTATCCATCACAGGTTTTACTTTCACATAGCACTACTGTCCAACGAAACAATGTCAGCAAATAAAAGATTACGCCCTCTGATAGACCAGTTTTTTAATTTTTCATAAAAAATGTGCTACAATAGGGGAAAGGAAGGTAAAAGTTAATGGAGGTATATGGAAGGTAAAAAATCACACTCACCTAGCAGTGGTCAACGCGCAATTCTGGTTTTCGGTGCTCCTTGTAGCGGTAAAACAACTTTTAGCAAGCAGTTTGCTGCACAGTTTAATGCAACATTTTATGATCTAGATACATTACAGCAAGAGCATAACCTTTCTCGACAGTTTATCCTATTATTGATCTCCGAGGTTGCAAAGACTGGTGCTACTCTCGTTATTGAGGGAGGCAATGATACTGAGAAGGATCGCCGTGAACTGGTAGAGATCTTGCGTGGTGCGGGTTATATCACGACTTTGATTTGGATTCAGACCGATGTTAGCACGATCCGCATGCGTCTGAAAAACAAGCTTAAATCAGTGGAAAAGGCCAAGCAAGTTTACGAGAGCCGTGTCAAGGTCTTGGAGGCACCGTCTGATGCAGAGACGCCAATCGTTCTCTCTGGTAAGCATACATATCACACCCAGCTTAAACAGGTCTTAACTCAGCTCTAAAATGACGATCATCAATGACCCCGAGTTTGGGGAAGTGATTGTTCGCAAAAACCCACTCTCAAGAAACGTACGCTTTTCAGTGTCGCCGTCAGGCCGGCTACAGATGTCAGTACCAAAACACACTAGCGACTTTTTGGTGAAGCGTTTCTTGAAGATTAATCGAGAACTCGTCAAGGCAAAAATCCCCCTCAGCAATCCAGAAACTCAACGCGCCCGTGACGCTAAGAAAAAAATCTTGATGAAAAAAGCCAAGGAATACTTGCCTTACCGCCTGGAATATTATGCAAAACTTTACGGCTATAGCTATGATAAATGCCGGCTTTCCCATGCTGCCACAAGATGGGGGAGCTGTTCCAGCAACCGCACCATCTCACTGAATATCGGACTTATGCAGGTTCCCGAAAAGCTCCGCGATTATGTTATTATCCATGAACTCGCCCACCTCAATCACCTTGATCATTCTAGTGCTTTTTGGGCGGAGGTTGCCGAGCATGATCCGCGCTACAAGGAACACCGGCGTAAACTAAAAGATTTTTCGCCAGGGGTATAACTCGGAAAGACTGGGCAGGACCATCAAGCCCTCTAAGAGCGCAACTCAGAAAAACCGAATAGGACCCTCGGGTAATCCAATTTCTAGGCTAAATAGAACCTCTGAATAATCCGAGCATTTTCTAGGTTGAGTACACTCCTTGAATAATCCAAAAATTGTCTAGATAGAAAAAGTCGCCCCCGAAGAGGCGACGTGCGAAAGGATGTAGAATGATGCAAGAGAGCATGCTTGGGGAATCAAGAGCAAAACGCTGGTGAATCTTAAATTGAATCGTCATCAGCGAACATGCTGTGCTCGGAAATTTTGACACATGCCCAAGACAAGATCGCCCAGGCCACCATCCCAGCCGCTGCCGCCAGAATAAAGCCTTTGAACAGCTTATTCTGCAGTTGTTGCCCTTCACTATGCAATTCCAACACCTCCTTTCTCCAAAAGATCATATAGCGCCAGCCCTAGCCATCTCTCAGGAATCGTAAAAACTACGAAAACCAGCAATAACTCTAGACTAGCCTCTACGTCATCACTATAGCATGCATCATCTAAAAAGTCAATAACATCAAACTACGCATAACCAACCCCTTTAGAGGTCCTCATACACCAGTAGTGTCACAATATTTATTACAAAATACTTGACAAAATCATATATCTGTGCTACAATGGAAAGATATGGGGGTGTTACTTTTATGTACGTACATTAAAAAATCGAAGTTGTTCCCATTATACCGACAAACCAACGACACGAGAAGGAGTATAAAAACATGGCCAAAATGCAGAAGAGGCAGTCTAATTACCAGAAAAGCACCGTTCTCGCAATCGCGAGTTTCGTGGTCGTAGCCCTGGCGCTGGTTGCGCTCGTTATCTACAATGGTACCCGTCATAGTGCAGCTAGTTTCCTTGCACAATACAGCAACGCTGACCATGGCAGTACTATTGAGGAGTTCGCTCTGCAAACTAGGGGCGAAGCATACGAATTCACCGCTCTCTTCAACCTTGAAGGCGTAAAGCTCCTTGAGTATAGCTTCAATAACCCAGAAATGAGTGGACTGCCGCCCGAAGTCAGTCATTACCTATATAATGTATATAAGAAAAATGACTTAGTCATCGTTCATAATCACCCCGGGATAGACCATACTTTCTCGGACGTAGACATGTTGCTCACGCACAGCGACAGTCCATTCGCCATGCAGCTAGTCTTCGGATACTCCCACGCCTATATCTTAAGACCGGGAGACAAAGGCTGGCCAACTTACGGCGATACCCAGAATTATCTCACCAACATCTATCTGCGTTTTGTGAGCGGTGATGGCGAGGTTGCCAATCAAGTCAAAACCGATGCTCTTAGCTCCAATCTTTACACCACTGACGAATTTGCACGCTCCTACGCAGCAAATTTCGACCTCCGCTATAACATAGTCGACCTCAACAACTTCAACTTTGCCGATTGGGTTCCCTGAGGGAGCCCTTTTTGCTTCGTGCATCTTCTTCACCGCTCGTAAATCCCGAAAATTCCCCTTGTAATCATCAGAAATCTGTGATACAATAGCACGGTATAGTATATTAAACGACATATTCGTTACTAGACGACAGAGAAAGCCTCACGCCTCGCACGTCAGTTTCATCTTTGAGAGAGTGACTGATGAACGTTGACAAGAGGGACTCCTCATTAGTCTAGCTTTCGTTATGTTAATAAGGGAAAGGAATAGGATGCAAGTCATCATCGGCACCAAAATTGGTATGACCCAGATTATCGGCGACGACGGCGTTGTCACTCCAGTGACAATTTTGCAAGCCGACCCCTCCACAGTGACTCAGATCAAGACTGTCGAAACCGACGGTTATAACGCTGTGCAGTTGGGGTATGGTCAGGGTAAGAATCTGAGCAAGTCGGTTTCTGGCCACACAAAAGCGGCTGGAGTCACTCCAAAAGTCATGAAAGAGTTCCGCACAGAAGATGCTCCAGAACTCAAAGTCGGCGACAAACTAAGCGTCGAAAACTTTAAACTTGGAGATAAGGTTTGCGTAACCGGTATCTCTAAAGGTAAAGGTTTCGCCGGTACAGTCAAACGCTGGAATTTCAATGAATCACGCAACACCCACGGTTTCAAGGGAAACATTCGTCGCGTTGGTTCTATCGGTTCAATGTATCCACAAAAAGTTTTCAAAGGTAAAAGAATGCCGGGCCGCATGGGTCACGACCAAGTTACCGTGAAAAACTTAGTGGTTTCTTTTATTGATACCGAGAATAATCTAATCGGTCTTAAAGGCGCCGTTCCTGGCCCGAAAAAAGGCATCGTGACAGTCGTTGCGGTGGAGGGAAAGGAGTAATATGGCAGCTACATTGAACAAAGACATTTTTGAAGTAAATGTTGATAATCATGAACTTCTCAAGACCGCTTATGATGCTTATTTAGCCAACTCACGCAGCTCTCACGCTAAGACTTTGAAGCGTGGCGAAGTTCGCGGTGGTGGTAAAAAGCCATGGAAACAAAAGGGTACCGGTCGTGCACGTTTTGGTTCTACCCGCAACCCAATCTGGCGCCATGGTGGCGTAGCTGGTGGTCGCACTGGTGAAGAGAATTTCACCAAGAAACTCAGCAAGAATGCTAAGAAAGTTGCTGTACGTCAAGCTCTTAGCTTGAAGAATGGTGAGAAAGCCATCTTGATCGAGAGCATCAACACCACTGGTAAGACTCGCGAAATCGCTCAGAAATTGAATGATCTGAAGTTGAATGACAAGATGGTCTTAATGGTAGTTGATGAGAAAGCTCCAGAAGTTTTGCGCGCAACTAACAATTTACCAAATGTTAAGCTAGTCCGCGCTACCTATTTGAACGTTTTTGATATCTTGAATGCAGACGCCGTTATCTTTAGCGAAACTGCGCTCAAGTCTACCGAAAACTGGCTACTTGATAAGGAGGAGGCATAATGAGAACTGTACAATACATCCCACGTGCTACCGAGAAAGCTTATGTAGCTCAGACTAAAAATGTTTATATCTTCTTTGTACCACAAGCTGCTTCTAAGCAAGAAATTGCCAAGAAAATCAGCGAAGAATTCAAAGTTACCGTCATCGACGTACGCACTGCTACCCGCAAAGGCAAGCAGACTCGCTACTCCAAGGGCAAGCACGCTTATCCTGGTATTACTTATCGTCGTGATCACAAAGTTGCCTACATCACTTTGAAAGATGGCGACAAGATTCCGGTATTTGAGGAAGTCAAAGAAGAAGTAAAAGAAGATAAGAAAGCCGACAAAAAGGCTATCAAAGAAGAAAAAGCGGAAAAGAAAGCTGCAAAAAAGGCAGCTAAAGAAGAGAAGGAGACTAAGTAATGAGTATTAAAGCTTATCGTCCAACTACTCCAGCTCAACGCCAAAAGACTACTCAGGATTTTGACCAAATCACTACCCGCAAGCCAATGAAATCTTTGCTCGCTAGCAAAAAGCAAATGGCTGGTAAAAACAACGCTGGTCGTATTACCGTACGTCATCGTGGCGGTGGCGTCAAACGTCATTATCGTGTTTTGACCTATAGCCTACCAAAGGGTAGCGAGTTTACCGTTATGGAAATCGAATACGATCCTAACCGTAGTGCCCGCATTGCTCGCGTTAAAGATCAAAATGATACCTATTATTATGTTCTTGCTGATGCAAACATGAAAAAAGGTATGACTTTTGCAAGTGGTGATGAAGCTGCCGTAGAAACCTCGAACCGTATGCCAATTGAAAATATCCCAGTCGGTACTTTCATCTATGCTATCGAGCTTACTCCAGGTCGTGGCGCACAAATGGTTCGCGCTGCTGGTACTGGCGCTCAGCTCATGGCAAAAGAAAATGGCTATGCCACTCTAAAGATGCCATCTGGTGAAATGCGTAAAGTTCTCACGGCTTGTGAGGCTAGCATCGGTACCGTCGGCAACGAGCAGCACCAGAACATCAAGATTGGTTCAGCTGGTCGTCGTCGTCGCAAGGGCATCCGCCCAACCGTTCGTGGTGTCGTTATGAACGCTACAGATCACCCACACGGTGGTGGTGACGGTGGTCGTCACGGTACTGGTAAAGCTCCTCGTACACCATGGGGTCAGTTGACATTAGGATATCGTACACGTCATAATAAGAAAACTAATAAAATGATCGTGCGCAGTCGCCACGAAGGAAAGAGGAAATAATGTCTCGGAGTCTGAAAAAAGGTCCATTCGTAGACCACAAGCTCGCGAAGAAAGTTGCTGCCCTCTCTGCCGAGGACCGCACCGTGATCAAGACTTGGGCGCGCCAGTCCACTATCTCACCAGATATGGTTGGTCGAACTATTGCCGTACACAACGGTAGAGTTCACGTACCAGTTTTCGTGAGCGAGAATATGGTTGGTCACAAACTTGGTGAGTTTTCGCCAACTCGTAAATTTAAGCGCCACGGTGGTAAAAAAGCCGCCGAAGCAGCTGCTGCGAAAGGAGCTAACTAATGTCTACTCATTTTGCACGCGCTGTTGAAAAAGGCATTGATAGCCAACCACGCAAAGTTAGCATCGTAGCCAGCTTAGTACGTGATCGCTATGTAGCCGACGCTGTCGTAATCCTTGAAAACACTCCGCGTCGTGCTGCTCGTGCCGTCCGCAAAGCCATTGAGTCAGCAACTGCTAATTTGCTCAATAACTCTAACGTCAGTATTGACCCTCAGTCAGTTCGTATTGCTCGTATTTCTGTTACCGCAGGTACCCGTATGCGTCGTTATGTTCCAGCTTCTCGTGGTCGTGCTTTGCCATTTGAAAAGATTTCAAGCAACATCTTCGTAGAAGTTGCTGGTGAAGAGAAAGTTAAAAAATCAGCTGCTGCTTCCAATACAGCGTCTAAAGACCTTGCAGAAAAAGCTGATGGAAAGGAGAATAAGTAATGGGTCAAAAAGTCAATCCAGTTTCTTATCGTCTCCAAATCAGCAAGGATTGGGCTTCTAAGTGGTTTACCCGCAAAGCTGACTTCCGCAACTGGTTGGTAGAAGACACTAAGATTCGTGATTTGATTGAGAAGCGTTTTAGCAACCGCCCAACAATTGCCCGTATCAGCATTGAGCGTAGCGCAAACCTTACTACAATCACCATCCTGACCGCCAAAGCTGGTGCTGTAATCGGCAAGCAAGGCGCAGGTATCAACGAATTGAAAAAGGAATTGGAAAAGATCGTTAAAGGTCCAATCCGCATCAATGTTGAAGAGGTGAAGAAGCCAGAGCTTTCCGCAAAACTAGTTGCTGAAAACATTGGTTTTCAGCTCGGTAAGCGTATGAATTTCCGCCGTGCAGTCAAAATGGCTTGCCAATCAACCATGAATGCTGGAGCCAAAGGTATCCGCGTTGAGGTTTCCGGTCGTCTTAATGGCGCCGAGATGTCTCGTCGTGAGAAGTTCATCGAGGGTTCAGTTCCTCTGCATACCCTCCGTGCTGATGTAGATTTCTACGTCTGTCACGCTCCAACTATTGCTGGTATCGTTGGTGTTAAAGTTTGGATTTATAAGGGGGAGAAATAAATTATGGCAATTCTAGTACCAAGGCGTGAAACGCACCGCAAAGTTCGCAAAGGCAAGAACCGTGGCACTGCTTCTCGTTGTAATTATGTAGCATTTGGTGACTGGGGTCTAATGTCACTCGACAATGAGCGTGTAACTAGCCGCCAGATTGAGGCAGCTCGTCAGGCAATCACACGTTACGTCAAGCGTGGCGGTAAGATCTGGATTCGCATCTTCCCGCACACACCAGTAACCAAAAAACCACTTGATGTGAAAATGGGTAGCGGTAAAGGCGAACCTCAGTACTATGTAGCAAAAGTTAAGGCTGGAACAGTCATGTTCGAGATTAGCGATGTTACCGAGGAACAGGCAAAAGAAGCTTTCCGCTTGGCTGGTCATAAGTTACCAGTTCGTACAAAGATTATTAAGAAAGAGGAGTTTTAAGATGGCAGGAGAATTGCAAGGGATTGTGAGCTCAAGCAAACGCGATAAAACTATCACTGTTTCAATCGCTAGTCGTGAAACTCACCCACTTTATCGCAAGCAGTACACGAAAACTCGTAAGTACACTGCTCACGATGAGAATAACGAAGCCAATGTTGGCGACAAAGTTGAAATTGTTGCTTGCAGGCCAATTTCCAAGACCAAATCCTACAAGTTAGTAAAGGTTCTTGAGAAATCACATGAAGCAGTTGAGCTAAAAGAAGAAGTTCTAGGCGATACTGCTGAGGGGGAGGAGAAATAAGATGATTCAACAGGAAACTAGATTAAAAGTTGCTGACAACAGTGGCGCCAAAGAACTTGGTGTAATCAGGGTCCTTGGTGGCACACGCGCACGCTATGCACGTGTTGGCGATATTGTTACTTGTAGCGTCAAAGACGCTAGCCCAACAGGTAACGTCAAGAAAAAGGCCGTTGTAAAAGCCGTGATCGTTCGCACCAAACAACAAATTCGTCGTCCAGATGGTTCTACTATCCGTTTCGATGATAATGCTGCCGTACTGGTCAACGATGATAAAACTCCAAAGGGTACTCGCGTTTTCGGACCAGTGCCACGCGAACTACGCGAACTTGGATTTAATAAGATTATCAGCTTAGCTCCGGAGGTACTATAATATGGCAAAATGTCTAAAAGTAGGTGACCGCGTCAAGGTTATTGCTGGTGATCACAAAGGCGAAGTAGCTTCGATCGTCAAGGTTGACAAACAAGCTGGTAAAGCTTTCCTTAAAGACATCGAGGTTCGGGAACGCCATGTCCGTGCGACACAATATAATCCTAAAGGTGGCAAGAAAACTGTCCATATCGGAATTGATTTCTCCAACCTTAAAAAGGAGGATAAGTAATGGCTAAGCAAAATACTATGCCACGTTTGAAGGCATTATACAATGAAACAATCGCCAACAACCTCAAAAATGAGCTAAAGCTTGAGAACGTTCATCAGGTGCCAAAACTTGAGAAAATCGTAATCTCTAGCGGTGTTGGCAAGAAGCGTGAAGACAAGAAGTTTACCGAAACCGTCGAACTTACCTTGCGTAAAATCACTGGTCAAGAGCCGACCTCTCGTCTTGCTAAGAAGTCCATTGCTACTTTCAAGATTCGTAAAGGTATGGGTGCACCGGTTGGCTATTTAGTTACACTTCGCAATGACAAAATGTATGAGTTTGCAGATCGTTTGATCAATATCGCTTTGCCACACGTTCGTGATTTTCATGGCGTTCCACGTGGTTCATTCGATAAGCAGGGCAACTACAACCTAGGTTTGAAAGAACAGACCGTCTTCCCAGAGATCACTTTCGAAGATTCATCAGTTTTGCATGGTATAGAAATCACATTTATCATTAAAAATGGTTCAAAAGAAGGGAGCACCAAATTGTTGGAAGCATTTGGCATGCCGTTTGAGAAGGAGGGTAAATAATATGGCTAAGAAATCAGCCGTCCTCCGTGACGAAAAACGACGCAAAATGTACGAAAAATATAAGGCTAAACGTGCCGAGTTAAAAGCCGCTGGCGACCTTGAAGGTTTGCAAAAGCTACCTCGCAATGCTAGCCCAACCCGCTTGAAGAACCGTGATATGCTAGATGGTCGTCCACGTGGTTATATGCGTTACTTTGGTCTAAGTCGCATTAACTTCCGTGAAAAAGCTTCTAAGGGTGAAATCCCAGGCGTTACTAAGAGTAGCTGGTAGGAAAGGAGAGAAATATGTCATTACAATCAACTGACCAAATCGCCGACCTCATTACTCGTATTCGTAATGCTATCATGGTAGGCAAGACCGAGATTCGTGTCCCGACCAGCAAGCTCAAAGTTGCTGTCGCAGAAGCGCTCAAAGACGCACACTACATTGACAGCTGTGACGTCGAAGAAGGTGCACCACGCGGAACTCTACATATTGTGATCAATTCAGAGAACGCTCCAGCCCGCATCACCGAGATCACCAAGATCTCTAAGCCTGGTCGTCGCGTTTATGCTAATGTCGAAGAGATCCCAACGGTTAAATCCGGTCGCGGTATCGTCTTGATTTCCACCTCAAAGGGAATTATGACTGGTAAAGAAGCCAAGAAACAACACCTGGGTGGCGAAATTCTAGTCAAAGTTTACTAAAAACTTGCACCTAGCAGAAAATACTCTCGCAAACGGGAGTATTTTTTGTGCCATGAGAAAAGGGCCGCCTTTGCAGGCGACCCTCGTGCTGAGGACAGAAAAATACTACTGGGCATTGGCCAAAAATCCCAGCTCCACCAAGCGGGCTTGGATAGCCTCCATACTCTTCTTGCCAATCCCCCTCGTATAGCGTAGAGTGAAGACCGGATCCTTGTCAGAGCAGCATCTTACCAGATCGTCAATCGTCTCCACACGCCCAGGATAACGCAATCCATCCCTAATCCGAACCGGAAGACCCAGATAGGCGAAATGCGTACGCTCGTCCATCGGCATGTCCTCTGGACGAATGACATAGTGATGCTGGTACAGATATTCTTTGATTTCGGTTGATGCTGAATCGTTCGCACCAACCAGCCAGTTATGGTAGTCTCGAGTGATTAAGTCCGCCAGAGTCAACTCATCCGCCATACTGCTAAAGTGCTCCTGCTGGATTCTGCGCCAGGCTCGGGATGACAGACCCAGATCTTTTACAAGCACCTTTTCGAGCTGGTCAAGATCAACGCCTTCCATTACTGCGCTGCGTACCTCAGGATAATCACCACCAGCCAAAATCTTTCTGGCCTTTAAGGCCTTTCTAGCATCAGACACTGCCCAACTAGCATATATAGTGTCCGTAGGCAACGAATAAAACATATCGTCTTCACAACCGCTAATACGCCATTCAGTGACCAAGCCTTCTTCTTGAATGCGCCGTACACGGTCTTCGAATGGCTCGTCACCCTGGATGAAGTCATAGCTGCTCAGTCGCTTCTCCGGTGTAACTTTTACATCGAAGACGGCGCCGATAAATAGCTCCGCAAAGGGAATCGGGTCCGGTTCATCCGACGGCGGGACTTCTAGCCCGTACTGCATGAGTACTTTCCGGAAATACCACTTATCTCGATCAGTAATATTTTCGGGTTGCCAGCGATCATTGAAAAGACCATTCTGGAGCACACCCAGAGTGTAAACACTCTCTTTGACCAAGCTATCAGATTGCCTAGACTTCAATTCCTTGACATCAAGGACGCAAATCTCCCTTGTCAGCATAGGGTTGCCCTTTACGGCTTGCGGATCCGGGAAATGCCCAGCTATGTAGGCCGACCAAAACGGATGATGCAACAATTTCCAGCACTCACGCATATCCGACCAAAAATCGTCATAGCAGTACTGTTCCTGCTTATATACGACCTCCTCTAAAGCCTCGCGCTTCAAGTAATAACGTTCCCACTGCCATGTGTAAGGTCTACCATGGTCTAATGCAGTAAGTGCTACCTTTGCTTTGCGCGGATCATTCAACCACGGCA
>Ga0073906_1005107_pt1 | contig 12229 bp, 10 predicted proteins | sample Inofromicrocosms_FD_65485 | JGI IMG/M metagenome (GOLD analysis project Ga0073906, IMG submission 65485) | Mouse cecum microbial communities from Vienna, Austria - Inoculum for glucosamine and mucus D2O microcosms | ecosystem: Host-associated > Mammals > Digestive system > Large intestine >... | reverse complement strand
ACACTAGATGCACCCATGACAGCTAAAGCTAAAAGTGTTTTTTTCATTTGAGAAATACTCCAATTGAAGTTAATAAACTTGCAGAAAGTTCAAATTCCTAGCAAGAATCATCTGCAACGCCATTGTGATAAAAAAGTGATGCAAGAGCAACAAAAACTGTTGTATTTGCGCAAACACGACACTTTTAATTGATATAAGATATGGTAAATCAATATTTCGTTGTTGTTTTACAACAAATCAGCTTTTTCTTTCTGTTGTTTCTTCGCTCTCGAATAGAGCATCAGCCCATTGCTGCAGGATGGCTCGGCGCTGTTCAAGTAAATCGCTTCTTTGATAAGCAGAAACTGTTTCATTGCCGGTCGAGTGCATGAGACATTTCTCAGCCGTTGTCGCATCAATATTATTTTCAGCGCACCAATCCCTAAAAGTAGATCGCATGCCGTGCATGGTACTGCTTAGTCCAAGTGAAGTTCGCAAAAATTTTCGCGGAGTCTCCCGCCGTATCGGTGATTTGCCATCTACTGAAAATATAAAACAGCCTTTAGAACCTTTCTTCAGACTTTTTAGAATCGCACACGCCTGTTTTGACAGCGGGACTCGAAAAGGCTCAAGTTTCCCGTCTTTGCGCCTGGAAGCCGGACATATCCAAACTTGATCTTTCCATGAAATCTCATTCCAGTGCGCCTGAGTGAATTCTACGGATCGAGTCGCTGTCAATACTCCAAAAAGGAGCGCTTTTGCTGCCGTCGCTTCAGAGTCCATCAGCTTCGGAATAAGAGCTCTTAAGTCACTAAAGCTTAGGGATGAAAAATGTTTCTGCTCGGAGCACTTCCTGGGAGAGGGCAGAAACATGTCTAAATTTCCGCGCCATGAAGCAGGATTTGCTCCGGAATACAAGCCGTCATGAATCGCATAACTGAAAATTTTCTCTAATCTTCCCCTTAATCGACTCGCCGTCATTGTCTTTTCGATCCATATGGGATGAAGGATTTTTAAAACGTCGTTTTTAGTGATTTCGTCGACAAATTTTTCCCCAATAAAAGGATTGCAGTAATTGGCTATAGAAGACTTCCAGGAGGACAGCTGACTCGGATTTTTCCAGAGTTTGACTCCGGCAAGCAGCTCAATGACTTGCATGGAGTAGTCTTTAAAAAGCGGCCTTTTTCTGGGCTCATCAGACGGATTTTGTCCGGCGACCGAAAGAAGTGTTCGGAAAAAATATGCTTTTTGTTTTACTTCGATGATGGGAGTTTTGGAGGCGCTTCCAAGAGCCATGTCCCTAACTTTTCCGCTTTGATCCAAATATCTGAAAAAGTAATTCCGGTACTTCCCGTTGGCCCGTACTCTAATATAGAGATTCTTCTCGAGTCGGTGCGTACCGTCTGTCAGTTCGAAAATTTCCCTTTTTTTAAATTTTCCAATGCTCGCGTGTGACATTTTTTCCTCAATATATGTGTGCTGCACTTTCGACTAATGAGGCGGCAGCGTGACCTCGTCAGCCGAATTTATCTATAGATTTCCCAATACGAGCATTGGACTTAGGAAAGAATCCGCAGTAGCTTACTTGAACATAAATTCAAATACAATAGCCGGAGTTCCTTCTAATTTCTTAATCAAAAAAGAATGCGTTTTCGGACATATCTGTTCTATTTAATGGCAGTCACACTTTCGCTGCCGCTGCTTGTACTGACATACACGCAGTACATGATGATTGAACAGGAGATTGAAAGAGAAAATACGCTGCTTGTGGAGGACGCCTCTGCCCTCAGCAATAACGTTAAGGGTAGAGTGCTGGCCGCAAAAGGTCTTGTGACCATGGCGGCCAATGTTTATGCCTTAGAAGGTCAGCAAAATCATTATCGTCTCAATAAAATCCTGATTGGTCTGAGAGATGCGCTCCCATATTTCTCCAATGTGCATTTTGACAGCCCCGAAGGAGTGACGGTTGCCTTTGACCCGCCCAGAAATCCGAAGGGTGAGAGCAATATTGGTGTTGACCATACTCAGCGGGAACATTGGAAACTGGTAAACGGGCAGGATTTCCCAATCGTCTCTGACGTTATTCAGGCGGTAGGCGCTGCGTCAGGTCCGATCGTAAACATCATGTCGCCTGCGGTGAATGAAAAGGGAACGGTTGTTGGTTACGCGGTGTCCGCTCTGAATCTTCGGGCGCTTTACGATGAGGTGGTTGCCGGACTCGGTTTGAAGGATTGCGTCGTTTGGATCCTTGATAGTAAAGGGATGCCGATTTACGCAAATGACAGATCGGATTACAAGGATGCCATCATGCCTCGAGAAGAGATCCGAAAATATTTAGAAGGGCCTAAAGTTGTTTCTAAAGTTAACCGTCCGAGCGGTTCGAATCTAGTCGGGGTGATCGCACCTATCGAAGGATTGGACTGGGTGGTTGGTATATTCAAACGTGCGGAAGATCGTGAAACTATGGTGCTTTCTTTAATTGCGACCAATCTGCTGATCTTCTTATTCCTCCTGCTTTTTTCCTTCATGATGGCAAGATTTGCGTGTAAGCCGCTGACGGATAATGTGTCGCGCCTTATGCTGCAAGTCAGAGAGGGAAGAGCGGTACCTACCCCAAGCGAAAAAGTCCAGACCCCGATTGAACTCGTAGAGCTTCAGAAGGCATTTTGTCGGCTTTTAGGGAAAGTTCAGAGCCATCAGAGCGAAATTAAAGAGCTTAAGGATCATTCTTCCTCGAGTCTGTCTCGAGAGTTAGAGCTGACTCGTGATGATGCGAAGTTCCTGCGGCAGATCATCATGTCAAGTCCGCAATCGATTGTTATCACGGACTCCAACGGATTTATCCGCCTTGCGAGCGAAAGGGCAGTGGAACAGTTCGGTTCTATCAATATAGGGACTTCGTTCAAACGCTTGTTGAGAACAAAATTTGAGTTGGAAGATTCAGGCAGCGAACGCTCGGGCAGCGATCTCGTGAAACTGAAAGAAACCGCAACAGGTAAGGAGTTCCTGCTCTTTAAATCTCAGTCCTATATCGGCTCGGAAAAACGAGAAATCTACGTTTTAAGCGAAAGGATCTGATTTTTTAAAGACTCTGTAGGAGTACCCTAAACTCGGCAGTAAATGATCCGTGATCTCTTTCATTGAGATTTCCCAGCTTTGATCATTAGTGCACGGATGGCAATTGATGAAATCGCAGTTAAGGATCTTTTCGTCGAGGATAAGCTCCACTTTGTGCTCTTTATCAAAGATCAGACCAAGTAAGCAGACAGCTCCGCGAAAGGTTCCGAGCAGCTCCGCAAGCTCTTCTTCCGCTGCGAAAGATAAATGTCCGCATCCGAGAAACTCAGAAGCTTCTTTTGCGCTGAAACGATCATCAGGAGGAATGACAAAAAGAAAAAATCGCTTCTTGTTTCTGAGAAGCAGAGATTTGCAGCAGTGCGCTCCGGCGTTCTGAGCAATTTTTTCCTTCTTCACACGTTAAAACCGGTTCGTGGTGAAATACTTCGAAAACTATCCCTGCCCGACAGAGATAGTTTGATATCGTTCTAATGTTCCTTTGGGTGATAACTTGGTCCATAAACAGTAAAATGAAGAAAGTTGATGATTTGATTGTAGTAATCACAGGAAAAAATGCAATATTCAGTTGTAAACTCTCTAACATATTGCTCATTGGCTAATACCTAGAAGGATATTTTAGGAAAGAACAACATGTCTCAAGCAGAAATCGGCTCTTTTCCTCCGGCCGTAAAAAAGTTTTTCTTATTAGGGGCGCCTCTTGCCGCGCTGTTTGTTTTTTGGATACTGCCTAATACCTATACGGATATCCATGGCGCGTCGATTGTATTTCCGACAGCAGCAAAAGCCTGTCTGGCTGTGGTTGTATGGATGGTGCTTTGGTGGCTGTTTGAGCCGGTTCCGATACCGGTGACCTCATTGCTGCCGATTCCGCTTTTCCCGCTGCTTCATATCGCGACGCCGACTCAAACAATGGCGCCGTACGCTTCGAATACGATCTTCCTTTTCATGGGCGGTTTTATTCTTGCCATCGCGGTACAGCGATGGAATCTGGATAAGCGTATTGCGCTGACAACGCTCAAGCTCGTCGGCACTAAAGCGTATGCGATTGTGGGCGGATTTATGGTTGCAAGCGGCGTTCTGTCGATGTGGGTTTCCAATACGGCGACCGCTGCGATGATGGTTCCGATTGCGATGGCGGTACTCTCGCTGGTCCGTGCGCAGAAACGAGGCGGCCCGATTGACGAGGAAGAAGAAAATTTCAGTGTGGCGATGCTGCTTGCTGTTGCATACGGTGCTTCTATCGGCGGTATGGCGACAATTATCGGTTCTCCGCCTAACGGCATTTATGCGCGTTTCATGGAACAGCATTTCAGTCAAACCGTTTCATTGGCAAGCTGGATGAAGGTTGGTCTGCCTCTGACTCTTGTCCTTTTGCCGGTTTGCTGGTTCCTGTTGGTAAAGGTCTTATTCCGCAAGTCTCTCAACGAGATCGAAGGCGGAGCCGAGTGGGTGAAAGAAGAACTTCAAAATCTCGGACCGATGAGTAAAGCGGAACGCTATGTTTTCCTTGTCTTTTTGATTGCGATCCTGCTTTGGTCGTTTGGCGGGATGATTCGTCCGCTTGAATTTGGCGGTATCAAACCATTCTCTTCTTTGTCCGACTCCAGCATTGCGATGCTGTGCGCGATTTCTTTGTTCTGTATCCCGATTAATAAGGACCGCACAGTTCTTACTTGGACGGACATGAAGGATTTGCCTTGGGGCGTTCTGCTGCTGTTTGGCGGCGGTCTTTCTATGGCGGCAGGACTCTCGATTACGCAGTGCGGTCACATTATCAGTGCCAATGCGTCAGTTTTTGCGGGCCTGCCGAAGTGGATTGTTCTTCTCGGCGTCAGTTTCCTCGTGATGATCGCAAGTAACTTTACTTCCAATACGGCTTTGGCAGCGACTTTGATGCCGCTATTAGCGTCCGCGTCAGAACCGATGGGCGTGCCTGCGGATCAGCTGCTTTTAGTAACCGCGCTTTCAGCATCCTGCGCATTCATGATGCCTGTCGGAACACCGCCTAACGCGATTGTGTTCTCTACAGGGCGTATGAAGATCACGCATATGGTGAAGGCCGGCGCGGTGATTACGGTTGCATCTGTAATCGTGATCGGCGTTTTCACGATGCTGTTCCTTTGATCGTCCGCTGATGCCTAAAAGAGACCGGTCCGAAGAGCTGTTTGGACCGGTCCTTATATACCTGAAAGATCTGTAGCTTCATCGAAAAAGATTCGTTTGAACATGCGTGAAGCGAGCGGTTTTTTTTCATGTCAGAGTTGGATTCTGTGCCGGAGCGCAAAGCGTAGAAAGTCAGCTTCTGATCAGGAGTGATTATTTAGAAATCGGCCTAGACCACAGGCTGATTCTGTTAAAATTCTTGCCTCTAACCATTGAGTCCGTGATGCCCCCACGTTTAAAACTGAATAAGATTACAAAGCGATACGGAAACACGGTTGCAAATAATTCGATATCGCTGGAAGTCATGCCGGGAGAAATCCTTGCAATCCTTGGAGAGAACGGAGCCGGGAAAAGTACCCTGATGAAGGTGATTTTCGGTTCGGTTGTTCCGGATGAAGGAGAAATATTCTTTGACGGAAAGCCCGTGCAGATCCGTTCACCGGCTGATGCCAGAGAACTCGGCATAGCGATGGTGTTTCAGCACTTTGTTCTTTTTGAGACGCTGACCGCAAAAGAAAATATTCTTCTTGGCATGCCCAAAGGGACAGACCCTGACGCGCTTGAGAAAGAGATTATCGAAAGGAGCGCTCATTATGGCATTGAGGTCGACCCGAATGCGGTGGTTAATGACCTCTCGATGGGTGAGAGGCAGCGCGTTGAGATTTTAAGAGCGCTTCTGACGAATCCCAAACTTCTGATCTTGGACGAACCCACGTCCGTATTGTCTCCTCTTGCGCTTCAGGCATTTTTTAAGACGCTCCGACAATTGTCATCCGAGGGCGTCTCAATTATTTTTATTACGCACAAATTAAACGAAATCCGAGAGCTTTCAGATCATTGCACGGTGATTCGCGCCGGCGAAGTGGCGGCTAACGTGAACCCTAAGGAACACACTGAAGAACAGCTTGCCAAGCTTATGATCGGAAATGATTTGCCGGAAATCCTTCCGAAACCGGATATTAAGCCTTTGCCCGGGCTGGAGGTTTCCTTTAACGGTGAACGCGTCACTTTTAAGAGCCAGTATCCGCTAGTTGGAAAGATCTCTGTTCCGCGCGGCAAGATCGTCGGTGTGGCGGGAATTTCAGGAAACGGCCAGAGTGATTTGATGAAGGCAATTTCGGGAGAAGTTCTTCTTTCCAAACAGGCGGTGAAGATTTGCGGCTCTGCCGCCGGAGATCTTCGCGTTCAGCACAGACGCGCGCTCGGGCTTCGCTACATTCCTGAGGAAAGGCTTGGAGAAGCGACGGTTCCGGAGATGAGTCTTGAAGCCAACACGCTTCTCACAAGCAATCTCTTCTTGGCAAAGGGCTTCATGCGCAATAAGATGATTCATCGATTTACAAACTCGGTGATTGAAAAATTCAAGGTGAAATGCGGCGGTTCCAAGGCTCCGGCAGATAGTCTTTCCGGAGGGAATCTTCAGAAATACATTGTCGGCCGAGAGCTTCTGCATAATCCCAAGGTCCTGGTCCTTAACCAGCCGACATGGGGTGTAGACGCCGGAGCGGCAGCGCTGATTCGCAACGCCCTGATTCGGCAGCGAAGCGGCGGCAGCGCTTTACTGGTGGTGAGTGAAGAATTGGATGAATTATTCGAGATATGCGATGAGCTGGTTGTTATGAGCGAGGGCAAAATATCGCCTCAGGTGAAAGCTCAGGCTATCTCGGTTGAAGAGATCGGACGCTGGATGTCCGGTCTTTGGCCGAAAACGGAGGACGCATAATGAACTTTCCGATCGCTATTTACAATCGCGAGCGTCCGAACCGGTTCTTAGCAGCGGTTTCTCCGATTCTCGCGGTGATTCTCACTTTAGCTTTAGGCGGCGCAATCTTTGCGATGGTTGGCAAAGAACCGCTTTACTCTCTGTATGTATTCTGTGTTGAACCACTTTTAACGCTTCGCGGCTGGGGCGAACTCGGCGTGAAGATGACGCCGCTTATTCTCTGCGCGTTGGGTTTAGTGGTTTGTTACCGCGCCAATATTTGGAATATCGGAGCAGAAGGTCAGCTCATTATCGGAGCGCTTTGCGGCGGCTACGTCGCGCTTCAGGCGAGTCCCGATCAGAGCGGGCTCTTCATGATTTGGGTGATACTTGCGTCGATTGTCGGCGGTGCTTTGTACGCGAGCATTACGGCATGGCTGAGAGATAAATGCAACGCGAACGAGATCCTGGTTTCTTTGATGCTGGTCTATGTCGCTGAGCTTCTGCTTTCCTGGGCGGTACAATCTCCGCTTAGGGACCCGCAAGGACTTGGCTTCCCTCAGAGTCCGATGTTTGAAACCGCAGCAACGCTTCCGATCATGATCCCGGGTACACGTATGCATTGGGGCGGCGGACTTGTTGTGATATCGCTCTTTTTAATCTGGCTGATCATGTCCAAGATGTTTATCGGTTTCCAGGTTCGTGTCGCGGGTCTTGCGCCGAAAGCGTCAAGTTATGCGGGTTTTTCGAATCGAGCGATGATCTATTTCGCACTGCTTTTGTCCGGTGCGCTTGCGGGGTTGGCCGGTGTGATTGAAGTGTGCGGACCGATCGGTCAGCTAACTCCGAAGATTTCTCCGGGATACGGATTCGCCGCGATTATTGTGGCCTTTGTCGCGCGGCTCAAGCCGGTTGGAACTGTGCCAGCTGCTTTTGTGATGGCGCTTTTTTATCTTGGCGGAGAACTTGCTCAGTCTCGTTTGGGGACTCCGGCCGCCTTAACAGGGGTTTTCCAAGGCTTGCTGCTTTTCTGCATTATGGTGTGTGACTCGATGATCTTCTGTCGTTTCCGCTGGGTTGGTTTCGGTAACTGGAAAAAGGAGGCGGCATGAGTGTAGCGGCCTCGTTAATTGCGACCACGATGAATGCGAGCACACCGCTTTTGTTAGCGGCGCTCGGGATCTTAGTTGCTGAGCGCTCCGGGGTTCTAAACCTTGGTGTTGAAGGTATTATGCTCATGGCGGCGATTGTCGCCTACATAGGTGCAGTGGAGAGCGGCAGTTTTGCGGTTGGCTTTTTAGCGGCGATTTTGATCGGCATCGCTTTTGCTCTGTTTTTTGCGATTTTCGCAGTCGGACTGAGAGCAAATCAGCAGGCGTCTGGTTTGGGCGTCGCGATCTTCGGAGCAGGACTTTCGGCCTATATAGGCATTCCGTATCAGGGAGCAGTGCTCCCGGAAAGGGGCCCTGACGGAATTATGTTCCTCGACAAGATTCCTTTTATCGGAGAAGCGTTCTTTAGCCAGCATTGGATTGTCTATTTGTCGCTTCTGATGATCCCTGCGGTTTGGTTCTTCCTCTACAAGACTCGAGCCGGATTGGTGGTCCGAGCGGTTGGAGAGTCGCCGTTCAGCGCTAATGCTCTTGGATACGATGTCCCCTTGATTCGCTGCTGCGCATTAGCGTTTAGCGGAGCCTGCATTGGTTTATCCGGTGCCTACCTTTCCCTTATTTACACACCCTTATGGGTTGAAGGGATGGTTGCCGGACGAGGATGGATTGCGCTAGCTTTAGTGACATTTGGAACATGGCGTCCGTTCCGTGTGTTCCTTGGTGCCTATCTGTTCGGCGGTATGACCATGCTGCAGATGAATCTGCAGAGTATGGGAATTTCAATTCCGACGCAGTTTATTTCGATGGCGCCTTACTTAGCGACGATTATTGTCTTAGCACTGATTTCGAGAAATCCGAGATGGATTCGACTGAATATGCCGGCTTCTCTTGGAAAACCTTTTATTCCGCACTAACGTGCGGCCTTACATTCATAACGGTGGAGATAAACGTGAGAACTTCATTGAAACTTGTGGCAGCTGTTGCGGCACTCGCTTCTGTTTTTGCACTGAGCGGCTGTGACGACAAGAAAGGTGACGCTTCTAAGCCTGCGGACGCGGCAAAACCTGCGGCAGCTCAGAAGGCAGACGCCAAGGAACCTTTGAAAGTAGGTTTTGTATATGTTGCTCCTATTGCGGATGTTGGTTATACCAAGCAGCATGATCTTGGCCGTCTTTATGCGATTGAACAGGTCGGCAAGGATAAGGTGACGACTACTTTCGTTGAGAATGTTCCTGAGACGGCTGATGCCGAGCGAGTGATCCGTCAGATGGTCAATGACGGGAACAAGCTGATTTTCGGCACAAGTTTCGGCTATATGAACTACATGCAGAAGCTTGCCAAAGAATATCCGGACGTTAAGTTTGAGCATGCAACAGGCTATAAGACAGCCCCGAACATGACAACCTACAACATTCGTTTTTATGAAGGCCGTTATTTAGCCGGTATGCTCGCCGGAGGTGCAACTAAGAGCAACATTATCGGATATGTCGCTCCTTTCCCGATTCCTGAAGTTCTTCAGGGCATCAATGCGTTTACGTTAGGCGCCAAGTCGATCAATCCGAACATTCAGGTGAAAGTGATTTGGACGAATGCCTGGTACGATCCTCCCAAGGATACAGACTCTGCCAAGACTCTGATCGGACAGGGTGCGGACGTGTTAACACAGCACACCAATACTTCTGCGGTCGCTAGCGCAGCGGAGTCTGCCGGCAAGATGGTGATCCCTTACAACAGCAATATGAAGTCTGTCGCGCCGAATGCGCAGATTGCGGCTCTGGTCCTGAACTGGGGACCGTACTATGCGAAGAAGATGCAGCAGGCGGTGGACGGTAAATGGGATAAGACACCGGTTTGGATGCACTACAGTGACGGAGCATTGTCCTTAGAAGGCATTACGGACAAAGTCCCGGCAGATGTCGTAAAGAAGATGGAAGAAGTGAAGGCAAAACTTGTTAAAGGAGAGTTCCATCCCTTTACCGGTCCGATTAAAGACAATGAGGGCAAAGAAACGCTCAAGTCCGGAGATGTTATGAACGACAAAGATCTGTCCACGATGAATTATTACGTGGATGGTGTTATTGGAAAAGTTCCTAATTAATTTCCCGGCTTAATTTAGCAAAGGCGTCTTCGGGCGCTTTTGCTTTATCAGGGATCGAATTTCAAAATATGTGAAAAAGACCACAAGTCAGGAACGAGTAATGATCTTCTTTAACCGTGGGAATGCATGTGCGGAATAGCGAAGTGAAACGTCCCAGCCTTACGTAGTTTCTATTTTTTAAGTAATTACACCTAAAATTTGCTGATATTTTTTCTATTTGTAACGAGAAGGGGCCGTTGAGCCGCTATTTATACATCGTACGGACTTGTTGGAATTTCGATTGCTGCAGTGACTTAGAAAAAATCTAATAATAACAAAGAGTTCTGTTTTTGAATAGCGCCTTAATACCTTTCATAACGAAGGGTTTTACACCTGGAGTATAGCCAGAGAAAGAAGCGAGAGATTTTTTGAATGCCGATAAGATGATGGCTCTTAATACTTTTATATCAAATGGAGTTAAGCATGAAATTATCCGCTCGCAACTGTATCGAAGGCAAAATTGTTGAAATCAAGAAAGGTCCTGTCAGCACCGAAGTCACAATCGAAACTAAGTGCGGACAGAAGCTGGTTTCTTCTATCACCACAACCAGCGCAGAAAATCTTGGTCTTGAAGTTGGCAAGACAGCTTTCGCTGTGATTAAAGCTTCCAATGTTATGGTTGCTGTGAACGAATAATTCGTAGGCTCGTTCCGTTTTTGGAGAATTAAGGTTATGTTTTGCCCTTTAGGCGGCTCAGCATAGCCTTAATTTTTTATTCAAGATGCCGTATAACGTATGAGACCGTCCCGAGGATCGGATGCGGCAGCGGGATAGTCGGGTACTGGGAATGATCATAACTTTCTGAGATAAGACGTTCCGGCTGAATATCCGTAAAGTATCTTCTTAGCGTGAGTTTCCCATCATGCTGTAAAAGGACAATTTGCCCGGGGCGAGGAAAAAATCCGTGTTTCACGAGGATTAAATCGCGCTGATGGATTCCGGTTCTGTCCATAGAGTTGTCAGGTGCATAGTAAAGCTGTGTGTCTTCCTGAGGATCTATCAGCATTTCATTCAGATTAATTTTCGAAGAGGAGAATCGATCAATTGCCGGAGGAGGCGTGCCTTCATCCGGAGCTAGTCGAATCTGCGTTCTGACCCATTTAGAGCCGCCGAGTTTTTTGAATTTAGCCAGCAGCTCCTCGGTCAGGATAATTGTGGTCGTTTTTGCGCCGATAAGTTTTTTTCTGCCTGCGCCGGGCCGAACACCGCCGCGCGTTTTCTTTGTCGATGTTTTCTGATCAGATTCCATTTTCTTCTCCGACGAGAGAGATCATTATATAGAGGACGATTCGGTTCTCATCTGCGGCGGTCAGCGATTTTTTAAAGCAGAAGGCTCGCATCGGTTCGCAGATCTGCCTAAGCCGCATGCAGTGTTACCGGTTGAGGCCGTCTGTTCAAGAACGACGGCTAAGGCAAAATCTGATGCTCTTTTTGGGATATTTCTTTCGGTAATAGCAAGAATTAGCTGTGGTCTTTTTCACACAGATAAGGAAAATTTTGTGGTCAAAAGCACATTGTTCCCAGACGCAGAAATAGAGTTTCGTGAGATTCACGGCCGGGAGAACAATGAACCGGGTTGCTAAACGTTGGTGCTTATTCAAATCCGACTAACGCTTAATATGCGAAAAAGACCACAAATATTTTCGTATGGGGTATCGGTGTCGGAACAGAGCTACAAGAAGATATAAAAAGGGTAATTTTTTGCTGGAAGCAGGATTTATTTAGGGATAATGGGTGTGCTACCATCCCATTTAAAGGAGTATTTAAAAATATGTGCTTTTGACCACAAATTCTCCCGACTTTTCCAGAAAAATGTATCAATAATCTTCTTTAACCTTCTGAATATTCAACGATAAATCCGAAATTTTTTTAGAAAATTTAACGACAAGGTAGCTCAACTAAGGCTAATTATGATATAATTATCAATAAGGAGGAGTCAGTCGTGTCCATCTCAATTTCGGAAAGAAAGGTAAAAGGCAAGGTCTATATCTCTATCGTCGAGAAGTATCGAGATCCAATTACAAAAAGGTCCACAACTCGTCAGCTCAAAAGCTACGG
>Ga0073906_1005104_pt1 | contig 12245 bp, 14 predicted proteins | sample Inofromicrocosms_FD_65485 | JGI IMG/M metagenome (GOLD analysis project Ga0073906, IMG submission 65485) | Mouse cecum microbial communities from Vienna, Austria - Inoculum for glucosamine and mucus D2O microcosms | ecosystem: Host-associated > Mammals > Digestive system > Large intestine >... | reverse complement strand
GTGACCATTCCGTTCAAGCTGGATATTCTGCCCTATTTGAAGGAGCTTCGGGGGGACGCGCCCGCGTTCGGCGCGGTGAACGTCGTGCTCACCCGCGAGCGGGCGGGCTATAACACGGACGGCTACGGATTTTTGCTCATGCTCGAAAACGCGGGGGTGCAGGTCGCGGGTAGATCCGTGCTGGTGCTCGGCGCGGGCGGTGCGGGCAGAAGCTGTATCAAAAAACTTGCGGAGGCGGGCTCGGAGGTGTTCGCCTACGAACGGGATTTCCAGCGTCTTAATGGCGTCTGCGAAGAGATCGGCGGATTTACGCCCTTGCGGGAAGTTCCTCTGCGTGCGTTCGACGTGATACTGAATTGCACGGGCGTCGGAATGCACGACACGGTGGGGCAAACGCCCGCCGTCGCGCTCGAAGGCACGGGAGTCGTGCCCGTGGGGGAGGAACTGCTCTCCCGCTGTTCGGCGGCGGTGGATCTCATCTACGTGCCCGCCCAATCGGAGTTCCTGCGCCTTGCGCGGGGCTTGGGCAAAAAGACGGTAAACGGCGCGTCCATGCTCTTTTATCAGGCGTATATGGGCGACTGTATTCTCTTAGGGATAACGCCGAGCGCGGAGGAAGCCAAACTGCTTTGGCAGGATTATAACAAATCTACGGGGGTAACAACATGAAGCTTTTGATCGTAAACGGAGTCAATCTCTCTCTTACGGGCAAACGGGAAAAGGGCGTTTACGGCGAGGAATCGCTTGAAAGCATTTGCGCCGAGCTCGAAGAGTTCGCCCGCAAACACGGGCACGAGGCGCAGTGCGTGCAGTCCGATCTCGAAGGGGAGATCTGCGCTATCCTGCACAAAGCGGAAGGGAAGTACGAAGGGGTCGTGCTCAACGCGGGCGCGTACACCCACTATTCCTACGCGATCCGCGACGCGATCGCTTCCATCTCCACTCCCGTGGTGGAGGTGCATATGTCCAACGTGCACGCGCGGGAGGAGTTCCGCCGTAAATCCGTTTTAACGGAGGTATGCAAAGGAGAAGTGCTCGGCTTCGGGAAAAACAGTTATAAGCTTGCAATGGAGAGTTTTTGGTTATGAATATCATCCTCTGCGGTATGATGGGCGTGGGTAAAACGAGCGTGGGGATCCGCATTGCGGAGCTCACGGGCAAGCGGTGGTACGATACCGACGTGGTTATTACAGATCGCCACGGTAAAATCGCCGATTTGTTCGAGTATTACGGCGAAGCTCATTTCCGCACGCTCGAAACGGACGTCGTACGCGAGCTCTCCGAAAAGGACGGGCTCGTCATTTCTACGGGCGGCGGTTTGGTGTTGAAGTCGGAAAACAACGAAATGTTGAAGCGTAACGGCAAAATTTTCTTCCTGCGCGCTTCCCTCGATACGCTCCTAACGCGCGTGTATGCGGACGACAACCGTCCTTTGCTCAAAAAAGGCAGGACGGAAAAGACGCTCGAAGAACTTCTTTCCGCGCGCACGCCCGTTTACGAGCATGTTGCCGACTTTATCGTGGATACAAACGGAAAGAGCGTGGACGAGGTTGCAAAAGAGATCGTCGCGCTCGCGGAGCGGGAATGAAACGGGCACTCGTCACGGGCGGAACGCGCGGGATCGGGCTTGCCGTCTGCCGTCTGCTCGCCCAAAACGGGTATGCGGTAACGGCGCTCTATGCGGGCGGAAAGGGCTTGGAGGAGGCGGAAAAGGCGCTTCCCGAGGTGAAATTCTTACGTGCGGACGTTTCTTGCGAAGAGGACGTTTCCGCGGTGTTTGCCGAAATAAAGCGTTTGGATCTTCTCGTAAACAACGCGGGCGTGTGTTCCTTTGCGCAGGTGCAGGACGTTACCGCCGAGGAGTACGCGCGCGTGATGAACGTGAATGCGGGCGGGCAGATTCTGTGCGCGAAATACGCCGTGAAAAAGATGTTGGAGCGTGGCGGGGCAATCGTCAATATTTCCTCCGTTTGGGGGGAAACGGGCGGAAGCTGCGAGAGCCTGTATTCGGCGTCTAAGGGCGCGGTGATTGCGTTTACCAAGGCGCTTGCAAAGGAGCTTGCGCCAAGCGGGATCCGTGTGAATTGCCTCTCTCCCGGCGTGATCGATACGGAAATGAACGGACATTTGAACGCGGAAGAGAGAGCCGCGCTTGCCGAGGAAATCCCGCTCGGGCGGTTCGGGAGCGCGGAGGAGGTCGCCCGCGCCGTTCTCTTTTTGGCGGAAGCGGAATATATCACGGGACAGGTGCTCGCCGTAAACGGCGGTATGTATATTTAAAAAAAATTTTAAATTTTTTTTGCGAAAAAAAGGAGTTTTTTTCTTTTTTCACGAAATAATACAGTGATGAAGGAAAAAACCTACGAAAAAGAACGCGCGTTCCTTGCGCCGTATGCAAAAAAATCGTACGAGAGCATGGGCAGACTCCGAGAAGAGCCCCAATGCTCCATGCGTACCGATTTTCAGCGCGATAGGGACCGCATCATCTATTCCAAATCCTTCCTGCGTTTAAAGAACAAGACGCAGGTCTTTTTCGCGCCCGACGGCGACCACTATATGTCCCGTCTGACGCACACGCTCGACGTGTCGCAAATCGCCCGTTCGATCGCGCGCTGTCTTTCCCTCAACGAGGATCTCGCCGAGGCGATCGCGCTCGGGCACGACTTGGGGCACACCCCGTTCGGACACGTGGGCGAGAGGGTTTTGAACAGTCTTTGCCCGACGGGCTTCCGCCACAGCGAGCAGAGCCTTCGCGTCGTGGACGTGCTCGAAAAGGACGGGCGCGGGCTCAATCTCACCTTCGAGGTGCGCGACGGCATTTTAAATCACACCAAAAACGGGAATCCCGCTACTTTGGAGGGGGTTGCCGTGTCGCTTGCCGATCGCATCGCTTACATAAATCACGATATCGAGGACGCGATCCGCGCGGGCGTTATCAGGGAAGAGGAGCTTCCCGCCGAGGCGGTCAAGGCGTTCGGCGGAAGCACGCGGGAGCGCATCGATACCGCTATTTCCGATATCGTGGAGGAATCGGAGGGGAAGGCGCAGGTGAAAATGTCGGCTGCGCGCATGAAAGCCTTGGGCGATTTAAGAGCCTTTATGTTCGAACGCGTGTACGAGCACGCGAACAAACTCATACAGGAGAGCGCGGAGAGAATGCTCGGCGAGCTGTACCGTTATTTCGTGTCCCGCCCCGAGGAGCTTCCCCGCCAGTACGAAGCCACCGCCCGAACGGATATCCCGCGCGCGGTGTGCGATTATATTTCGTCCATGACGGATAAATACGCGATCGGCGTGTTTAAAAAGCTGTTCGTCCCGCGGGAGGGCAGCGTATGAAAAACGGCGATTACGCGGAGTTTATCCGCACGCTGAAAGATAAAAACGACATTGTCGAAGTCATCGGCTCTTACGTGAAGTTAGAGCGCAGGGGATACGCCTATTGGGCGTGCTGTCCCTTCCACCACGAAAAGACGCCCTCCTTTTCCATTAACGCGGCGGATAGGTACTACCACTGTTTCGGTTGCGGCGTTTCGGGCGACGTCATCACCTTTGTAAAGGAATACGAAAACGTAGATTTCGCGCAGGCGGTGCAGATATTGGCGGCGCGCGCGAAGCTGGAAGTGCCCGCGTACGACGAGAAATCGGCGGAAGAAGCCGCGGCGAAAAAGAAACGGCGGGACAGGCTGTTGGCGCTTTTAAAAGATTCGGCGCGCTTTTACCTGAAAAACCTTTACGCGGGGCGGGCGGGCGCGCACCTCGCGTATCTGGACAAGCGGGGGATTTCTATTTCCACGGCGAAAAAATTCGGCTTGGGCGCTTCGCTCGACTACCACGGGCTTCCCTCTTATTTGCTGGCGCAGGGCTACACGCCCGAGGAGTGCGTGGAGAGCGGGGTTTGTACCCGTACGGAGGAGGGACGCCTCATCGACGCGGAGGGAGAACGGCTCATTATTCCCATCATCAACCAGTTGGACGAGGTGATCGCCTTCGGCGGGCGGTTGCTCGTGAAAACCGACCGCGCCAAATACAAAAACACGCGGGAAACCTCCCTTTTCAATAAGAGCAAAACGCTGTATAACGTTAACCTCGTAAAAAAGGAAAAGCGGGCGGGCGGGCTCTCTTCGCTCATCATGGTGGAGGGGTATATGGACGCCATTTCCCTCTATGAAGCGGGTTTTAAAAACGTGGTGGCAAGCATGGGCACGTCGCTCACCAAAGAGCAGGCGCGCCTCTGCAAGCGATATACCGATAACGTATTCATCAGTTACGACGGCGATTTCGCGGGGCAAAAGGCGAATTTGCGCGGGCTGGATATATTAAAGCAAGAGGGCTTGAAGGTGCGCGTTGTGCCCATGCCAGACGGGTACGACCCCGACGACGTCATTCAAAAGACGGGTGCGGACGGATACCGCGCCTGTTTAGAGAAAGCGATGCCCCTCATCGACTTCCGCATTCACGCAACCCGCCTGAAATACGATTTGAGCAAGACGGACGAAAAGCGGGACTTTATCCGCGAGGCTCTTCCCATCGTAAAGGAAGCGGAGAGCGCGACGGAGCGGGAGGAGCTTTTGAAGCGCCTTTCCGCCGATACGGGAGTGAGCCTTTCCTCCCTGTTGCGGGATTTGGAAACGGCGAAGCCCGTCCCGAGCGCGGCGGTGGAGGACAAGCCTCCTCCCAAGGAGGACAATGCGGACAGAGAGCGGAAGGCGGCGCGCTTTATTTTGGCGGCGTGCCTTCTGTCTAAGCCTTATGCGCAGGACTGCGATTTGACCGCGCTCGACTTTTCCGACGCCGACCACCGCGCCATTGCGGAGTACGTTACGGCGGGAAGAAGCGCGGGGCAGGTGCGTCCGAGCGGGATCTTCGACGTGCTCGGCTCGGACAGCGTTGAACTTTGCGAGGTGCTCAACCTCGACTACGGCGATAATCTCGATTCGCCTGCGGCGGAGCGGTATTTTCAAGACTGCGTGAGCGCGCTCCTCAAAAAATCGCTCGGGGTGCGCATCGCCGCGGAGCGGGAACGGTATCAAAACGCGGAGAGTACGGGAGAAAAGCGGGAGATCCTTGCCCGCATTGCGGAATACACAAAGAAACTGAAAAACGATTCAAGCGGAGGAAAACTATGAATTTGACCGATCAACAGCTCAACGAGCTCATCGACGGCATCGGCAGCGCGTATAAAATGAAGGGAAGCATTTCCACCAATGCACTTTGCGATTTTCTTGAAAAATACGATTTGAATCCCATGCAGATCGACACCGTGTATAAAACGCTTCCCGAGCTCGGTATTACCATTTTCGACGAGGACGAGCGCGACAAGGAGCTCTTCGAACAGGCGCTTTCCGACATCGGGCTCGACGATCCCGTGAAGATGTACTTAAAAGACATCGGGCGGGTACCCCTTTTATCGGGCGACGACGAAATCGAGCTTGCCCGCAAGATGCAGGACGGCGACGAGGACGCCAAGCAGCGGCTCTCGGAAGCCAACCTTCGCCTCGTCGTTTCCATCGCCAAACGGTACGTCGGGCGCGGTATGCTTTTCCTCGACCTCATTCAGGAGGGCAACTTGGGGCTCATGAAGGCGGTGGAGAAGTTCGACTATCAAAAGGGATTCAAATTTTCCACCTATGCGACCTGGTGGATCCGTCAGTCCATCACCCGCGCGATCGCCGATCAGGCGCGCACGATCCGTATTCCCGTTCATATGGTGGAAACCATCAACAAGCTCACCCGCGTGTCCCGTATGCTCTTGCAGGAGAACGGCAGAGAGCCCACTCCCGAAGAGATCGCCAAAGCGATGGAGATCGAGGTGTCCAAAGTGCGCGAGATCCAAAAAATCGCGCAAGACCCCGTTTCCTTGGAAACGCCCATCGGCGAGGAGGAGGATTCCCACCTCGGCGACTTTATCGAAGACGATAAGACGCAGACGCCCGGCGATTCGGTTGCGGGCATTCTCTTAAAAGAACAGCTTCTCAGCGTGCTCGACACGCTTACCCCGCGCGAGGAAAAGGTGCTCCGTCTTCGCTACGGCATCGACGACGGCAAACCCCGCACCCTCGAAGAAGTGGGCAAGGAATTCAACGTTACGAGAGAGCGTATCCGCCAGATCGAGGCAAAGGCTTTAAGAAAACTCCGTCACCCGAGCCGTAGCAGAAAGCTCAAAGATTTTCTCGACTGATGACGGATCGGCTCAGAAAGATTTGTGCGCACCTCCGCGCTGTGCCCGTGCTTGCGGACGTGGGGTGCGATCACGGCTATATGGCGAAGTACGCGCTTGAAAACGGGCTGTGCGAGAGAGTGTACGTCACCGACGTGAGCAGGGAAAGCTTAAAAAAAGCGGAAACCCTTCTTGCGGAGGAAATTACGGCGGGCAGGTGCAAAAGCGTCTGTTGCGACGGGCTCGACGGCGTGCCCGAACGGTGCGATTCGGTACTGATCGCGGGTATGGGCGGAGAGGAGATCATACACATTCTGCGGGAACTTCCCGCGCATTTCGTCCTTCAACCCATGAAGAACGCCGAAAAGCTGAGGCGGTATCTCGTGGGGCGGGGCGCGAAAATATTAACGGATATTACCTTTTTCGCGGGGAAGTACTACCACCTCGTCGCGGGAGAGGGGCAGGGCGGAGATAAGTATTCGCCCTTGGAGTTCTTGTTCGGGCGGGACAATTTGAAACGTCCCTCCGAGGATTTTGCGGGGTATCTGAAAGCGGAAATCGAAAAGATGAAAAGCTATTCCTGCGAAAAAATGAATGCGGAAGCGCGGGCCGAGCACGAAAGGTGGCTTGCGCAATACTTAGAGGTGCTACATGGAACTCAAAAAAATTTATGATATTGCCGATTCGCTCGCGCCGTTCGCGCTCTCCAAGGAGTATTGCGAGACTTACGGTATGCGGGACAACAGCGGGATCCAGCTCGACTGCGGAGGAGAGATCACTTCGGTTTTGTTCGCGCTCGACCTCTCGAAGGGTGCGGTGAGCAAGGCACGGAGCATGGGCGCAAGGTGCATCGTCACGCACCACCCCGCCATTTTCAACCCGCTCTATTCCATAACGGAGCGTACGAGCGCGCCTCTGTTGGCGTGCGCGAGGCTGGGCATTTCCGTCATTTCCGCGCATCTCAATTTGGATACCGTAAAAGGCGGTATCGACGACTGCCTCATGCGGGGCTTGGGGGGAATGCAGGAGGAGGCGCTCATGCACAAGCTCAGCGGCGGAGGCTACGGGCGGGCTTATCAAGTGAATCCGTGCAGTACCGCGGAGCTCGCCATGCGCATTCGGCAGGTCTTTCTCACGAGCCGTATTATTATCTACGGGAATAAGCCCGTGGGAAAAATCGCAAGCTTTTGCGGGGCGGGCATGGACGAGCAGAGCGTGGATTTTGCCGTAAAGCAAGGCGCGGACACTCTCGTCAGCTCGGACGGCAAACACCATTTAATTCTTGACGGTGTGGAAAAGGGTTTGAACGTCGTGCTCATTCCGCACTATTCGGCGGAGCTCTACGGTTTTAAAAACTTTTTGAGTAATTTCAACGAAAAGACGAAGGCATTCGGGCTGAGAAGCGAGCTGTACGCGGACGAGAGGTTTTTGTAAAACGGGTTCGCCGCCCCGAGGCGGGACACGAATAAATATTTTAACGACAAAAAGCATTGGAGGAGAATAGATATGTCGGTTTTAAACGAATTGTTGGAGTATCAGAAAACGGACGGAGATCTGCGTAAGATCGAGCAGGAACTTTCCGCTAGCGAGGATTACAAGAAGTACGCCCAAGCGCGAAAATTTATGAAGACGGCGCAGGAGCGTTTGGACGCGCAGGATAAGCGGGCGGCGGAACTTCGTGCTTTGCGCGATTCCCTGTACGCACAGTGCGAGGAAACGGTAAAGGCGATCGACGAATATTCCGACATCGACGAAATGGTGGACGGCGGAGGGGACATCGCGTTTTACAAGAAGAACGCGCAGTCCTTGCTCGATAAGCTTCGCGCCCTGAAAGGCGAGCTCAACAAACTGATTTCCGACGTGGAGAACGTGACGGAGGAATACAAAAAGTTCAAAGAGCAGACTATTCTCATGCAGAAACAGTACAAGGAATACAAGGAAAAGTACGAAGCGCTCAAAGGCGCGCACGCAGAGGAGGTTGCCAAAATCAACGCCAACCTCAAAAAAATCAGCAAAAGCATTCCCGCCGACATTTTGGAAAAGTACGCGGCGAAGCGCAAAGAACGCATTTTTCCCATTTTAGTACCGCTCAACGTGGATCGTTGTATCTGCGGAATGGATTTTTCGCTTGCCCAGCAGGGGAAGCTCGCGGGCGGAAACGTCATCGAATGCGAGCATTGCAGAAGATTCGTATATAAACAGTAAAGAGTACCGCTCCGCAGGGCGGAGAACCAAAAGCAAGGCGGCGGCATAAAATGGGGGTATGCAGATTCCCGTTGCCGCCGTTTCACGCAAGAACATTCAATATAACGCCTCAACCGTTTGCGCGCTCGCGCAACGACCGCTCATCGCCGTCGTAAAGGACGACGGTTACGGGCACGGCGCCGTCGAAGTTGCCCGCGCGCTTTCGGGCATTGCCGAAAGTTTTGCCGTTGCCACCGTCTACGAGGGCGCGGAACTGAGAACGGCGGGCATTTCGGAGGACGTGCTCGTGCTGACGCCTCCGCTGAATGCGGAGGAGGTCGTGCTCGCCTGCGGACATCGCTTAACGCTCGCCGTTACTTCGCTCGCTTCGCTCAATCTTATTTTGCGGAGCAGTGCGGGCTTTCCCGTGCGCGGGCATCTCGCCGTCAATACGGGTATGAACCGATTCGGATTCCGTCCGGAGCGGGTGCGCCACGCCTGCCGTACGGCGCAAGCGAACGGTGTAAATATCGAGGGTGTGTTTTCCCATTATTACGATCCGCTGGACGCGTCCGCGCTGAATCGGCAAAGAACGGTATTTCAAGAAGCGGCAAGCGAAGTGCGGGAATTTTTTCCCGACGCCGTTCGGCATATCGCCGCAACGGGCGGGGTGCTCGCGGGGGGCGAGCTGTTCGACGCCGTGCGCGTCGGCATCGCGCTTTACGGCTATCTGCCCTCGGGCTTCGGGGGCGCGCTCGCGTTAAAACCCGCCATGCGCCTGTATGCCACGGTTGCGCAATCGGGCACTTTTACGGGCGGAGGGGTCGGTTACGGGTCTGCGAACAAGGATTATAAAAAACTGCACACGCTTCGGCTCGGGTACGGCGACGGCATTTTCCGCGCGGGCGGGCTCGGGGTAGGCGATCTTTGCATGGACGCTTGCGTGCGGGAAGGACGGGCGGATTTCGGCACCAAAAAGTGCGTCCTGCAAGACGTTTCCGCCTATGCGGAGCGCAACGGCACGATTGCGTACGAGGCGCTCGTCCAAATGGGAAAAAGGGCGGTGAAACTTTACGAAGGCTGAAATCGACGAAGAGAAAAGACGGCTTAGGCGGAAGGCGCGCGAGCTTCGCGCCCTTATCCGCAGTGCGGAGCGCGACGGAAAAACGACCGAACATTTTCTTTCCGCTTTCCCTGCGGAAAGCTTTTTTGTATATTGCTCCTACGGCACGGAAACGGGTACGAAGGGGCTGATAAAGTCGCTGTTAAAAGCGGGAAAACGGGTACTCGTTCCAAAGCTCGTTGCGGGCGAAATGCGGGCCGTCCCGCTTGCGGGAAGGCTTGTGAGGAACGGATACGGCATTTTAGAACCCCTATCGGGGGAGGACGAGCCCGCCGAGATATGCGTAACGCCTTTGCTTGCCGTGGATAAAGTCGGATACCGTTTGGGCTACGGCGGGGGATATTACGACAAGTATTTCGTTTCGCACCCGAACGTGATGCGCGTGGGTTTTTGTTATGCGGGACAAGCCGTGGAAGAGCTCCCGCACGGGGAGTTCGATATTCCGCTTCATGCGACCGTCACCGAGGACGGGGTCGTGAGATACCGGACGGTCGGCGGGACAATTAAAAACTTGACAGTTTCCCGATAAATCGGGTATAATGGTGAATATATGTTAAACGATGCACCGAAAAAGAAAAAAGACTATGCGCATCCCACCAAACCGCAACTCTTTTGGCGGGTTCAAGGGGAGTGCTGGCGACGCGCGGTCACACCCTTTCTCATGTATTTATTCATGGGAATGATCGGGCTTTTATGCACCATGGCGAAACTCCCTTGGTTGGTGATCATTCTCGTTTCCCTATGTATTGCGGGCGGCGCGGCGTTCAACGCGCACCTTGCCTACAACTGCGGAAAGTTGCATTACGACGCCTACGCTACGGGCGAATTGCATCGGAGCAACGAGCGCATCGGCATTCCCTCGGGCGGAGATCATCACGTGGAACGGGAATACCGTTTTTGGAAGGGGGGAGCGATCGGGCTGTGCGTAGCCGCCCCCGTCATCTTGCTCTCCCTGATCGGCACTTTTGCCGACCATAGAACGCTCGGCTTTTTCTTCATCATGATCGCGGCGTGGTCTTACCTTCCCGTTTGGTTTGCAGGCGGGGGCTTGGCGGGCGAGGGAAGCTATCTCGTAAACCCCGTTTGGTGTCTTCTCATGGCAATTTTGCCTATCGTCGTCACCGCGGTGTTTTATTGCGCAGGCGCGATGGCGGAAAAGCGCAAGAAGGAAGCGCAGGCGGCGCGCGAGGCGGAAGTGGAACGCCTTCGCGAGGAGCAGAAACGGGAAGCGGAGGAACGCGCGAAAAAGGCGGAAGAGGCGCGCAAGGCGCGTATCGAAGCGCGCGCTCTCGAAGAACGGCAAACGGCAAAAAACAAGAGCAAAAAGAAGAAAAAATGAGAATTATTGCGGGAAAGCATCGCGGACGGACGCTCGCTACCTTTCGCGGAAACGACATTCGCCCTACGGCGGACAGGGTAAAGGAATCCCTGTTCCAAATTTTATCAGCAAAGCTCGTCGGCGCGCGCGTTTTGGATTTGTTTTGCGGGAGCGGAGCGCTCGGCTTGGAGTGCCTTTCGCGCGGTGCGCGGGAAGCGGTTTTCAACGACGTTTCCGAGGAGAGCCTTGCAGTTCTGAGGAAAAATCTCCGCGCGCTCGGGGAGAGCGGAACCGTTACCCGTTCGAGCTATGAGGTTTGCCTGAAAAACGTTTCGGGGAGCTTCGGGCTCATATTCTGCGATCCGCCCTACAAGGCGAATTGCGAAGAGGAAATATTTTTGCTTGTAAAGGAAAGAAAACTGCTTTCGGAGGGCGGGCTTATCGTATTCGAAAGCGAGCGGGAAATTGTTCCGTCGGCGGGTTTCGTATGCACGGATGAACGGCGCTACGGACGCACGACGGTACGGCTTTTTGCCGAGAGCAGAGCGGAAGAAGAGGTGTAATGGTGAAAAAGTGTATTTTTGCGGGCACGTTCGACCCGTTCACGGTCGGTCACGCGGATACGGTGGAAAAAAGCCTTGCGGTCTTTGACGAGGTCGTGATCGCCGTGGCGCAGAACAGGAGCAAACAGTGCAAGTTTACCGCGGAGGAACGGTTTTCCATGCTCGAAGCGCTCTATGCGCAAGAACCGCGCGTGAAGATCCGCCTCTGGGAGGGCGCGATCGTCGATCTTTTGAAAGAGGAAAACACCCGCTTTTACGTCCGCGGAATCCGCAACGGCGTCGATTTCGACTATGAAACCGCCGATTTCTACGCGAGCAGGAAGCTCGACGGCGAGATGATCGAGTTATATTTTCCCGCCGAACAGGACAAGCTCCACGTCAGTTCCACCCTCGTTAAGAATTGCATGGCGTTCGGAAAGCCCTACCGCGAGTACCTTCCCCAAGCTATTTACGACTACATTGACCATAGAGGATAAATATGTTTGAAAAGCAGATCCGCATTCCGAGTGCGGAAGAGATCATCGAAAAACAACCCCTGCCCGCGTCCCTTGCCCAAATCAAGCGCGAGCGGGACGAACTGTGCAAGGACGTAATCGCGGGGCGGTCGCAAAAGCTGATCGTGGTGGTGGGTCCGTGCTCCGCGCACGAATCCAAGCCCGTTTTGGAGTACGTGAGGCGGCTCGGCAAGCTCAACGAGCGCGTCAAGGACAAGCTCGTTTTGGTTCCGCGCATCTATACTAACAAACCGCGCACCAAGGGCGTGGGCTATAAGGGAATGTTTTCCCAGCCCGACCCCGAGAACAAAGAGGACATTTTAAAGGGCATTCAGACCATTCGCGCCCTGCACATTGCGGCGATCGAGGAGAGCGGGCTTTCCGCTGCCGACGAAATGCTCTATCC
>Ga0073906_1005101_pt1 | contig 12247 bp, 9 predicted proteins | sample Inofromicrocosms_FD_65485 | JGI IMG/M metagenome (GOLD analysis project Ga0073906, IMG submission 65485) | Mouse cecum microbial communities from Vienna, Austria - Inoculum for glucosamine and mucus D2O microcosms | ecosystem: Host-associated > Mammals > Digestive system > Large intestine > Cecum... | reverse complement strand
CGCCGTAAAGAAAGCGGCGGGCGACCCGTCCGTTATATATATCGTCATATCTCACCCGTGAGGGCGGAAAGCGCGGTGGGTGTGTCGGAAAACATAGTAAGCTGCTCGTTGATTTCTCTCGAACCCGCGAGCATGAGCGAGGTTTTGACCTGTGCGAAGCTTTCCGACCCGTAAAATCTGCCGTTGCAGGTGATAAAGTGCTTTGCCCTCTTTAATACTATGCGCATTTTTGCAAGATTATCGAAGTCAAGCTTTGAAAATTTTCTGGCTTCAGTAATGCGGTAAGCGCTTTTCGCGCCTATCCCTGGCACGCGCAGCAAGGTTTCGAGCGGAGCCGTATTGATTTCTACGGGGAAAAGGTGCATGTTTCTCAAAGCCCAGGCGCACTTCGGGTCGTATTCGGAGGGCAGGTTTTCGCCCTCGCCGCAAATCTCGTCCACGTTGAAGCCGTAAAAACGGATAAGCCAGTCCGCCTGATAAAGGCGGTGCTCTCTGAGAAGCCCTGCGCCGACCGTCGGCAGCTTGCTGCTTTGCACGACGGGCACGTATGAGGAGTAGTACACGCGTTTTAAATTCATATTCCTGTACAGCGCTTCTGTAAGCTTCAATATCTGCCCGTCGCTTTCGGGCGACGCGCCTATAATCATCTGCGTGGTCTGCCCCGCTGGCAGAACTTTTCCGCGCCTTACTTTATTTTGTTTGTCGTACTCGATTGCTTCGTTAAGGCTTTTCATCGGCAGCAAAAGGCTCTGCCTTGTCTTTTGCGGGGCGAGCAGCTTCAACGATTTCTCGCTGGGCAGCTCCACGTTATAGCTCATTCTGTCAACAACGCGTGCGGCTTTCATAACTATCGCCCCGTCGGCGTGCGGTATACCCTTTAAGTGAATATATCCGTTGAAATTGTAAAGCTTTCTGAGTTTTACCACCGTTTCGGTCATCAGCTCCATAGTCTTGTCGGGGCTGTCGAAAACGGCGGAGGACAGGAAAAGCCCTTCGATGTAATTGCGCTTATAAAAATTTATAACCAGCTCGCATATTTCGTCGGGCGTAAACCGCGCGCGCCTGACGTCCGCGCTGCGGCGGTTGGGGCAGTACTCGCAGTCGTAAATGCAGTCGTTGCTCATAAGAATTTTGAGAAGAGATATACATCTCCCGTCCGGCGTGAAGGAGTGGCATATCCCGCCCGCGGACGCGTTGCCCAGTCCGCCCGCTTTGTTTGCCCTTTTCGAGCCTGAGGACGAACACGAAACGTCGTATTTAGCGCTTTCGGTTAAAATTTCAAGAGTCTCTTCGTCAATCATAAAAAACCGGTAATATAGAATTTTTCCGCCGCAAATAAGGAGTGGCATTTGCGGCGGAAAGGCTTTTATGTGCGTTTAACCCGAGTCGCACACAATACAAACATATGTTTGTATTGTTATTATAGCACGGTAAATTGAGGTTGTCAAATATTTTTCGGGTATTGACTAATTATTTTTTTTATGGTAAACTTAATAAGAATTTCACATATATTTCATAGCGCTGTAAACTTTGAGTTTTATAATTAAATAAAGGAGTTATTATGAAAGTACTTATAGTTGACGATGAAGAGATGATACGCGGCGTACTGAAAGAATACGTCGAGTTCGAGGGCGGCGCCGCCTACGAAGCGGCGGACGGTATGCAGGCGGTAAAGCTGTGCAAAGAAAACGACTTCGATATAATTTTAATGGACGTAATGATGCCCCGTCTCGACGGGTTTTCCGCAGTAAAGGAAATTAAAAAAATCAAGGACGTGCCCGTCATTATGCTTTCGGCGCGCAGCGAGGAGTACGACAAGCTGTTCGGCTTCGAAATAGGCGTCGACGATTACGTTACCAAGCCTTTTTCGCCAAAGGAAGTAATGGCGCGCATAAACGCCGTATTAAAGCGCAAAAAGGGCGAGGATACCAACAAGGACGTAATTACATATGAAGGGCTGACGATAGACATGGTAGGGCGCAACGTGTACGTTGACGGCGAAAAGGCGGAGCTGACCCCCAAAGAATACGAAATACTCTTTTATCTTGTCAAAAACAAGGGTATCGCGCTCACCCGCGAAAAGCTTTTGATGGACGTGTGGGGCTTCGATTTTTACGGCGACGACAGGACTGTCGATACGCACATTAAAATGCTGCGCTCGAATTTAAAGCAGTACCGCAAGTTTATAGTTACGTTAAGGGGACTGGGTTACAAATTTGAAGTCTGACAAACGGAATAAAAAAATCAAAAATCTTAAAAGCGTAAATACCGTGCTTTTAAAGTCTTTTTTATTGCTTACCTTTCTTCTTATATTGCTTGTCGAAGTAATTTTCTACTTCGTGGTAAGCGGCACCTCTAAGGCTCAGGCGCGCGACAGGGTAGTGCGCGTCGGGAAAGAGGTCGAGGCTTTTGCCGCCGATAACGGCGATATAGCGCTTTCGGGTTATATAGAAAAGTTCCGTCACGAGGGTATCAACGTCTATATTGTTACGGACGACGGTAAGGTATTGTTGCCGTTGAGTTCGGTTTCCGAAGAGTGGTCGGGGGAAATCGACGAAATCATACACAGACTTGAAAACGCGGAAGAGGGCAGCTCGGTGCTTTTTCCTAAAAACAGTACGCTGACTTATGCCTCGGGCATACGCCGCCACGGCAATAACTACCTCGTCGTAACCTATTCGATGAGTATTTTCGAGGGGGCGATGAAGCTGCTTTTGATATACTTTATTCTCGTCGGAGCCGCGGCTTTGCTTTTAACCTCGCTGATTTCATACACCATTTCCCAAAAGCTCAGCGGCGGTTTGCGCAATCTGTCGGCTACGGCGGTCAGGTTTTCCAAGGGCGACTTCAACGTGGATTTTGCCAACGCCGAGTATCAGGAGCTGGCGGATTTGTCCGATACGCTGAACTCCGTCCGCGACGAGGTCAAAAAAAGTACGGATTTTCAGCGTGAAATTCTTGCGAACGTATCGCACGACTTTAAAACTCCGCTCACTATGATAAAGGCGTACGCTTCTATGATACGCGAAATTTCGGGCGATAACCCCGAAAAGCGCGACAAGCATTTGCAGGTTATAATTGACGAAGCCGACAGGCTTACGGGGCTTGTGAACGACGTTTTAAACGTGTCGAAAGTTTCGTCAAAGCTCGACGAGCTGAACTTAAAGGTTTTCAACCTTACCGATTTTTTGTACGGAATCATAAACAAATTCGAGTACTTGCAGGAAACTAAGGGCTTTAACTTTATGGTCGATATAGACGCCAACCTTTACACCCGCGCCGACGAGGAAAAGATAGGTCAGGTCATTTACAACCTTTTGGGCAACGCAATAAACTATACCGGCGAGGACAAAACCGTTTTCATTTCGTTAAAGCATTGTATTGCCGACGATAGGATACGCTTTTCCGTGCGCGACACGGGTAAGGGCATTTCAAAGGAGGATTTGCCCGAAATCTGGAATAGATATTACCGCGTCAAGGAAAACCATTCCCGTCCCGTCAAGGGCACGGGGCTGGGACTGAATATCGTCAAGGTAGTTTTACAGGCCCATTCGTTTGATTTCGGGGCGGATTCCGAGCTCGGCAATGGCTCGACGTTCTGGGTGGATTTCCCGTCCGTTCCGGCGGAAATCGAGGTAAAATAAATGAATTGCAAACTTGAAAAATTAGAACTTCGCTTTGCTGCGGATTTAGCCGCGGCAGCGGGGGACAAGCGAGTGCAGGATAATCTGCGCGACGGATTGCCTTTCCCTTATACGGTGGAAAACGCGCGTGAATTTATTGCCGCAATGGGGTCGTCGGACGAATACATTTTTGCCGTAACCACCGATGGCAGGTTTGCGGGTTGCATTTCGGCGACGCCGCAGAAAAATATTCATAGACTGACCGCGGAGGTGGGCTATTATATCGCGCCGCCGTTTTGGGGCAACGGGCTCGCTACGCAGGCTTTAAAGCTGATAAGCGAATTTGTATTTGAAAATACCGATATTATCCGGCTTTACGCCGAGCCGTTTGCGCGCAATAAAGCTTCCTGCCGCGTGCTCGAAAAAGCGGGCTTTTGCTTTGAGGGCACGCTCAAAAGCAACGCCGTCAAAAACGGCGTTATCGAAGATATGAAGATGTATGCGTTAATCAGACGCACAACGTAAAAAAGGACGGTTGAAACCGTCCTTTTTTGTTTCAATCGTTTGACAAATTTTTATATTTGATTTACAATATAAACATACGTTTAATTTATGATTTGTTGTAATTATTTTAATATTAGGTTATAATTTTTAAGGTATGAAATTTCAGCTGCATTCAAAATTCAATCCCACGGGCGACCAGCCGCAGGCGATAGAAAGTCTGACGGAGGGGGTGCTCGACGGCATACGCACGCAGGTGCTTGTCGGCGTTACTGGCAGCGGTAAAACGTTTACTATGGCAAACGTCATAAAAAACGTAAACCGCCCCACGCTCGTCATAGCCCATAACAAAACCCTTGCGGCGCAGCTTTGCAACGAATTCAAGGAGTTTTTCCCCGAAAACCGAGTAGAGTATTTCGTTTCGTATTACGATTATTATCAGCCCGAAAGTTATATACCGTCCACCGATACCTATATCGAAAAGGATATGAGCCTCAACGACGAAATAGACAAGCTGCGCAACTCCGCTACGAGCTCGCTCGGCGAGCGCGAGGACGTAATAGTCGTCGCTTCCGTCAGCTGTATATACGGCCTCGGCGCGCCGGAGGAGTATTTTCGCCTCGCGGTGTCGCTTCGTCCGGGAATGACTATGGAGCGCGACGCGCTTTTAAGAAAGCTCGTCGAAATCCAGTACGCAAGGCGGGATATCGATTTCAGGCGTTCGTCCTTCCGCGTGCGCGGCGATACGGTGGATATCTTCCCCGCAAGCAACTAGGAAGTGGCGATACGCGTCGAATTTTTCGGCGACGAAATAGACAGGATATGTGAAGAGGACGCGCTTACGGGCAACATAATTTCCGAGCTCAAACACGTGCTCATTTTCCCCGCAAGCCAGTACGCAGTCGGTTCGGATAAAATGCGGAGCGCGCTTTCAATGATTGAGCGGGATATGCGCGACGAGGTGAAAGCCTTTCAGGACGGCGGCAAGCTTCTCGAGGCTCAGCGTTTGCAACAGCGAACTACTTACGACCTTGAAATGATGAAAGAGATAGGCTATTGCACGGGCGTGGAAAATTACAGCCGTTATTTCGACGGCAGAAGCCCGGGCGAGCCGTCGTTCACACTTCTCGATTACTTTCCTGCGGGCAAATTCCTCGTTTTCATAGACGAGAGCCATATGACCATTCCGCAGATACGCGCTATGTATCACGGCGACCGCTCCCGCAAGGAAAATCTTGTAAATTACGGCTTCCGCCTTCAATCTGCGTACGATAACCGTCCGTTAACATTTGAGGAGTTCGACGCGCGCGTCCCGCAGCTTATATGCGTTTCCGCCACGCCCGCGCCCTACGAAATGGAGCAGGCGGGAAACGTGGTGGAGCAACTTATACGCCCCACGGGGCTCATTGACCCGGAAGTGACCGTCCGCCCCACGAAAGGGCAGATTGACGATTTGCTGGGCGAAATCAATACGGTAATCGCCGATAAGGGCAGGGTGCTCGTAACCACTATGACCAAGCGAATGGCTGAAAGCCTTACCGATTATTTAAAGGAGCACGGCTTGAAGGTCAGATATATGCACAGCGATATCGACGCTTTGGAGCGAATTGACATAATTAACGGGCTGAGGAGCGGGGAGTTCGACGTGCTGTGCGGCATAAACCTTCTGAGAGAGGGGCTCGACCTGCCCGAAGTAAAGCTCGTCGCCATACTCGACGCGGATAAGGAGGGCTTTTTGCGCAGCGAAACCTCGCTCGTGCAGACGATAGGCAGAGCCGCCAGAAACGCCGAAGGTCGTGTAATTATGTACGCCGACGTCATTACGGGCAGTATGAAGCGCGCAATCGGCGAAACAGAACGCCGCCGCAAAATCCAGTCCGCATACAATAAAGAGCACGGTATAATCCCGAAAACAATCGTTAAGGAAGTTAAAAACACGATAGGCATAACGGGTAAAAAGACTTCGGCGGACGATATAAAATTAAAGGATATTCCGAATGAAATCGAAAAGCTCAAAGCGCTTATGAAGGTCGCTTCGAGCCAGCTCGATTTCGAAAAGGCGATAGAAATACGCGATACTATTTCGCAGTTAAAGAAAAAACTTTTAAAGAGTAAGAATAATTGATATGAAAGAAGAAATTTACGTAAAAGGCGCAAAAGAAAATAATCTGAAAAATATCGACGTGCACATACCGCGCAACACGCTTACCGTGTTTACGGGGCTTTCCGGCAGCGGAAAATCGACGCTTGCTTTCGATACGATATTCGCGGAGGGGCAAAGGCGGTATATAGAAAGCCTTTCCTCGTACGCGAGGCAGTTTCTGGGGCAGATGGACAAGCCCGACGTCGAGCTCATAGACGGGCTTTCCCCCGCGATTTCTATCGACCAGAAAACCACGTCGCACAATCCCCGCTCCACGGTTGGTACGGTGACCGAGGTATACGATTATTTCCGTCTGCTTTTCGCGCGCGTAGGTATCCCGCACTGTCCGCAGTGCGGCAGGGAAATCCGTCGCCAGTCTGTTGACGAAATTGCGGACAGGGTTATGCTTATGCCCGAGGGCAGTAAAATAATGGTCGAAGCGCCCGTTGTGCGCGGTAAAAAAGGCGAGTTCGTAAAGGAGCTTGCAGGCTATAAAAAGAGCGGGTACGGCAGGGTCAAAATAGACGGCATAATTTACGATTTGCAGGAAGATATTCACCTCGAAAAAAATATCCGCCACAATATTTCGGTCGTTATAGACAGGCTCGTGATAAAGGGAAACGTGTTAAAGCGGCTGACAGACAGTCTCGAAGGTGCGTTGAAGCTTGCCGACGGGCTCGTCGTAATCGACTGCGACGGAAAGGAGGAGCTGTATTCTTCAAATTACGCCTGCCCCGATTGCGGAATTTCAATTGAAGAAATCGAGCCAAGACTGTTTTCTTTCAACACGCCGTGGGGCGCGTGCCCCGAATGCTCGGGGCTGGGCTTCAAGCAGATTGTCGACCCCGACCTTATCTGCCCTAATAAGGAGCTTTCGCTTCGCGACGGGGCAATAAAAATAAGCGGCTGGAACCTCGACTCGTCGTCTATGACTCAGATGTATCTGAACGCGCTTTCAAAGGTATACGGCTTTTCGCTCGACGTGCCCGTAAAGGATTTGCCGAAAAAAGTCTACGAAATGCTTATGTACGGTAACGGCGGCGAAAAAATCGACCTCGAATACAACGCTTACCGTTTTCAGGGCAGCTATAAAACCGCGTGGGAGGGATTTGTAACCAACTTGCAGCGCAGATACAACCAGACGCAATCCGAGGGCGTTAAATGGGATATAGAGAGGTATATGCGTACCTGCGACTGCCCCGTATGCAACGGAAAGCGTCTCAAAAGGGAAGCGCTTGCGGTAACGGTAGGCGGTAAAAACATAATGGAAGTATGCGGTATGTCCGTCGACGACATAGTCGCTTTTACCGATTTCGGATTTTTCGGAAAAACCGAACACCTTATCGCCGACGGCATAGTAAAGGAAATAAACAACAGACTCGGCTTTTTGCGTAACGTCGGTCTGGGATATCTCACTTTGTCGCGCAGTGCGGCGACGCTGTCGGGCGGCGAAAGTCAGCGAATAAGGCTGGCGACTCAGATAGGCAGCGCGCTTACGGGCGTCTTGTATATTCTCGACGAGCCGAGCATAGGGCTTCACCAGCGCGACAACCAAAAGCTTCTGAATTCGCTTCTGGGTTTAAGGGATTTGGGTAACACGCTTATAGTCGTCGAGCACGACGAGGATACTATGCGTGCCGCGGATTATATCGTCGATATAGGGCCGAAAGCAGGCGTGCACGGCGGCGAGGTCGTCGCCTGCGGCTCAATCGAAGATGTTATGAACGAACCCCGCTCTATTACGGGCGATTATCTTTCGGGCAGGCGTAAAATAGAGGTGCCTGAAGTCCGTGCATTGCCCGACGGCAGATTTTTGAAAGTAAACGGCTGTAAGCAGAATAACCTCAAAAATATTTCGGTGGAAATCCCCGCGGGGCTTATAACCGCGGTTACGGGCGTTTCGGGCAGCGGCAAATCGAGCTTAGTGAACGAGATAATATATCCCCATCTTGCTAATACCCTTAACGGTGCGCGTCAGCAGCCCGGCAAGGCGGACGGCTTCGAAGGGCTCGAATATTTCGATAAGGTCATAGCAATCGACCAGCAGCCCATAGGCAGAACGCCGAGGAGCAACCCCGCGACGTACACCGGCGTTTTCACTATGATACGCGACCTGTTCGCAGCAACGCCCGACGCGAAGGAGCGCGGCTATAAGAGCGGAAGATTTTCATTCAACGTGGCGGGCGGCAGATGCGAGCACTGTCAGGGCGACGGAATAATACAGATAGCTATGCACTTTCTGCCCGACATCTACGTCCCGTGCGAGGTTTGCGGCGGGAAGCGTTACAACCGCGAAACGCTCGAAGTAAAGTATAAGGGCAAAAATATTTCCGACGTTCTTGAAATGACGGTGGAGGAAGCGGCGGAGTTCTTCAAGCCCGTTTCGTCGATATACAATAAGATGTCTACGCTGTGCGACGTCGGGCTCGGATATATAAAACTCGGGCAGAGCGCTACGACGTTGTCGGGCGGCGAGGCGCAGAGGGTCAAGCTCGCGACCGAGCTGTCAAAGCGCAGCACCGGTAAAACATTTTATATCCTCGACGAGCCGACAACCGGGCTTCACAGCTACGACGTCGACAAGCTCGTTAAAATACTCGCGCGGCTCAGGAGCGGCGGTAATACCGTGCTTGTTATAGAGCACAACCTCGACGTAATAAAAACGGCCGACTGGCTGATAGATTTGGGGCCGGAGGGCGGCGACAAGGGCGGAACTCTTGTCACCTGCGGTACGCCCGAACATGTCGCCGAGTGTGAAGAAAGTTATACTGGGCAATTCCTTAAACAAGTGCTTACAAACTGAAATTAGCAAAAAAAGACGGGTAAAACTCTGTCTTTTTTGTGTTTATTCAGTACTATGCGTGGCATAATCGGCTGTTTTCACTAAATATCGGGCAAAAACATATTATGAAATTATGCCTAAGCCTTTAACAATAAACACACCTTTTCCCACTACAGAGGGGATTTGCCCCGACAGTTATTCGTTGGCGGTACTATCGCCGGCATACGCTTCGCCCACCGGCGAGCTGAACGCAATTTTACAATATTTTTATCACTATTTCAACTTTGATAAGCAGGGATACGAGGAGTATGCTTCGACGCTCGAAAGTATCGCAATCGCCGAAATGCTTCATCTTGAAATTCTCGGCAAAACCATACTCGCGCTCGGCGCGCAGCCGATTTATTGCCAGAATCCGCCCACGGCTTACAATTTCTATTCGGCAAAATACGTGACCTATTCTCGCAATCTCGTTAATATGATAGAGGACGATATCATAGGCGAAAGACGAGCTGTCGCGCTCTATACGAAGATGCTTTGCCGCCTTAAAAACGAACAGATAAAGGGAATAATATCCCGTATTCTCGAGGACGAAAAACTGCATCTCGAGAAACTTAAAGAAATTTTAAACGGGCTCAAATGTTGACACGGACGCGTATTTGATATACAATTGAAAGTATGAAATATGACGTTGCGATAATCGGCGGCGGCGCGGCGGGACTCGCCTGCGCCGTCCGTCTGTGTCGGAGTGAAAAAAATTTAAAAATTATAATAATCGAAGCGGCGGACAGGCTTGGCAAAAAGCTTGCCGCCACAGGCAACGGTCAGGGCAACGTATCCAACGCGGATATGTCGGCGGAGCACTATTTCGGCGGCGGCGCTCGCCTTGCCGCAAAGCTTTGCTGCGGCGACCCTTACGCGGGCGCAAAGCTTTTCGACTGCCTTTTTACCGAGGACGAAAAGGGCAGGATTTATCCCGCGGGCAGGCAGGCTTCCGCGCTCACCGATTGCCTTATGCGCGGTATAAAAGACAGAGCCGACGTATTGCTTTTGACAAAGGTTACGGATATTTGCCGCGGTTTTATCCTCGCTTTGTCCGACGGGCGTAAGGTCGAGACTGAGCGCGTAGTGCTTTGCGCGGGCGGCAAGGCTCAGAAGCAGTTCAAAACGGACGGAAGCGCGTATTGTCTCGCCGAAAAGTTCGGGCATAAGGTTACGCCTTTATATCCGTCGCTCGTTCAGCTTAAAACGGATACTCGCTATATAAAAACTTTAAAGGGTATACGCGCCGACTGCGTCGCTTCGGCAATCGTCGGCGGAAAAGTTGTCAAATCGGTGCGCGGCGACGTTATTTTTACCGAATACGGTGTTTCGGGCAACGCGGTGTTTGCACTTTCGCCCTACGTTACGGACAAGCCGGGCGCCGAAATATCGCTTGAATTTCTGCCCGATATTTCCGCCGGAATAATTGAAGAAAATCTATCCGCAAGGTCAAAGGCGGGGTACGATTTCAAGCGTTTGCTTTCTGGCAATCTTCACAACGTCCTGGGCGCGGCGGTTGTCGCCCGCGCGGGGTCGCCCGAAAAAATCGTAAAAACTCTTAAAAACTTTACTCTGCCCGTTTCGGGTACGCTCGGCTTCGATTACGCGCAGGTCACTCGGGGCGGTTTAGATATGAATGGCGTTACCGACGGGCTCGAAAGCAGGTTCGTTAAAAATCTCTATTTTGCGGGCGAAATACTCGACGTCGACGGCGATTGCGGAGGCTATAATCTTCAATGGGCGTTTACGAGCGGAATGGCGGTTGCCGACGGAATTTTAAAAAATTATGATTAAGCGGCTGGATAACGTAAAACTCAATATCGGCGAAAGCGAAAATAAGCTGCTTGCGATTGCGCGTAAAAAGCTCGGTCGCTATCCGAAATTCTTTAAAATACTCAAAAAGTCGCTCGACGCGCGCGACAAGAACAACATTTTTTGGGTTTACTCGTTCGCTTTTTCGGACGAGCCCGTCCCCGCAACACCGCCGCTCGGAAAGCTTGAAAACCCGCCGCTCGTTGCGGTAATCGGTTCGGGGCCTGCGGGGCTTTTCTGCGCGGTAAGGCTTATCGAGCGAGGTTTTGCGCCCGTCGTTATCGAGCGCGGGGAGTCCGTCGATGACAGAAAAAAGTCGGTGGACGGTTTTTTTGTCGACCGCGTCTTAAACCTGAATTCTAACGTACAGTTCGGCGAGGGCGGCGCCGGTACTTTTTCGGACGGTAAACTGAACACTCAGACGCACGACGGGTTCAACCGCGACGTTCTGGAAATGTTTCATAGGTTCGGCGCGCCAGAGGAAATCGAGTATCTCAACAAGCCGCATATCGGCAGCGATAAGCTGTCGGGCATATTGAAAAATATCCGCTCGTTCGTTTGCGCGAACGGCGGACAATATATGTTTAATACCAAGTTTATAGGGTTCACGCAAAAGGGCGGGTGCTTGAAATCGCTCATTCTCGAAAACACGCAGACCGGCGCGCAAAGCGAGCTTTTGTGCAACTGCGCGGTAGCGGCTTTGGGTCACTCCGCAAGGGACACTTTCGAAATGCTCTATAAGGGCGGCGTTGAAATGCAGGCGAGAGAATTTGCTGTCGGCGTAAGGATAGAGCACCTCGCCCGCAAAATCGGGCTCGCGCAGTACGGCAACTACTGTGATAAACTCCCGACGGCGGATTACAAGCTCGTTTCCCGCGCGCACGAAAGGACGGTTTTCACTTTCTGTATGTGTCCGGGCGGAGTGGTAATACCCGCCGCAAGCGAGGAGGGCGGGGTTGTCACGAACGGTATGAGCCTTTATGCCCGCGACGGAAAAAATTCGAATTCCGCGCTTATGGTACAGATAAAAGCGGAGGATTTCGGCGCGGACGACATTTTTGCGGGAATGCGTTTTCAGCGCGAAATCGAGCGCAGGGCGTACGCCGTCGGCGGAAGGAATTATTCCGCGCCCGTTCAGCTTTATAAGGATTTTGCCGCAGACAGGATATCGGACGCGTACGGAGAGGTGCTGCCCACTTATGCCGCGGGCGTTAAATTCGCCCCGCTTTCCGAGGCGTTGCCGCCGATTGCGGTAAGCGCGCTTAAAGCCGCAATCCCCGATATGGGCAGAAGATTAAAAGGCTTCGACTGCCCAGACGCGGTGCTTACGGGCGTGGAAACCCGCTT
>Ga0073906_1005100_pt1 | contig 12249 bp, 8 predicted proteins | sample Inofromicrocosms_FD_65485 | JGI IMG/M metagenome (GOLD analysis project Ga0073906, IMG submission 65485) | Mouse cecum microbial communities from Vienna, Austria - Inoculum for glucosamine and mucus D2O microcosms | ecosystem: Host-associated > Mammals > Digestive system > Large intestine > Cecum... | reverse complement strand
TATAATACCCAAACAATTGTAGGGGCACGATTGCCAGCGAGTTTGCAAAATACGGATTGGTCTTCGGCACGTAAACCACGTAATCGGCGGCGCGTCCCGCCTCGTCGTTCCCCTCGTTCGTCACGGCCAGCACGAACGCGCCCCTGGTGCGGACTTCCACCATGTTACTGATCATTTTCTTATATAGGTTCTCCTGCGTGAGGACGGCGACCACGAGGGTTCCATCCTCAATCAGGGAAATCGTTCCGTGCTTCAGTTCACCGGCCGCGTACGCCTCCGAATGAATGTAGGAAATCTCCTTCAATTTTAAAGAACCTTCCAGCGAAATCGCGTAATCGATTCCACGCCCGATGAAAAACACGTCGATTGCCGCCAGGTAACGGTTGGCAAACTTCTGGATGCGGTTCTTGTTGTTCAAAAGCATTTCCACCTGGTCCGGAATCCGTTTCAAGTCTTCAATATAGCACCCCATCTCCTGGCTGGTAAGCGTGTCCCGCGCCGCTCCAAATTTCATCGCCAGCAAATATAACGCAACCAACTGGCACGAATATGCCTTCGTCGTGGCCACCGCGATTTCCGGCCCCGCCCAGGTGTACATCACGTTGTCCGCCTCCCGGGCAATAGAACTTCCCACCACGTTAACGATTCCCAGCACCCTCGCGCCACGTGCCTTCGACTCCCGCAAAGCGGCCAGCGAATCGGCCGTCTCTCCGGACTGGCTGATGATAATGACCAACGTGTTTTCATCCAAAAGCGGGTCACGGTAACGGAATTCCGATGCCAAGTCCACCTCGACCGGAATCCGCGCCATTCCCTCCAACACATACTTTCCGGTAACGCCCGCGTGATAGGCCGACCCGCAGGCCACGATCATGATTTTGCCGACCTGGCGGATTTCCCCGTCCGTCATCCCCAGTTCCTCAATGACGATGTCATGCCCCTTGATTCTCGGGGAAATGGTATCCGCAATCGCCTTCGGCTGCTCATACATCTCCTTCAGCATGAAGTGCTCATATCCACCTTTCTCCGCCGCGTCCACGTCCCAATCAATATGAACCGGATCCTTTTCAACCCGCTCCTCGTCCACGTTATAAAATTCCAACGAATCACGCCGGATGCAGACCACTTCCTCATTTTCCATGAAGTACACGTTCCTCGTATACTTCAGGACCGCCGGCACGTCGGAGGCAATAATATTGCCCCCGTCCGTGTGACCCACGATCAGCGGACTGTCCTTTCGCACCGCGAACAACTGGTCCGGATGATCCTTGAAGACGATGCCAAGCGCGTAAGACCCCTCCATGCGGTGCATCACCTTGATGATGGCCGCCAACGGATTACCGTCATAATAGCGGTCCAGAAGATGCGCCACGACCTCCGTGTCCGTGTCCGACATGAATTCATATCCCTTGTCCGTCAAACGTTTTTTTAATTTCAAATAATTCTCTATGATTCCATTGTGCACGACCGCGATACTCTTGTCCTTGTTCATGTGCGGGTGCGCGTTGGCATCCGAGGGCTCCCCGTGCGTGGCCCACCGCGTGTGGCCGATTCCCAACGTCCCCGGCATCGTCTCCCCGTCATGGGTCATTTCCCCCAACACCTTCAGCCGTCCCTTGGACTTCGTCAGGTGAATCTGCTCCCCGTCATATACCGCGATTCCCGCCGAATCGTAACCACGGTACTCCAACTTTGACAACCCGTCCAGCAAAATCGGGGCCGCCTGCCGCTCCCCGATATAACCCACAATTCCACACATCGTTCTTCTCTCCTTTCCAGTCACAACGCCCCGAACTCGTTATTTTCATCCGGCGTCCCCGCTCAAAACGGGATTACTATTCACAGTAACAAAACGGGACAGACTGCCGCGAGCACCCTCGCTCATTCTGTCCCGTTTACCATCATGCTCGATTACAAGTCTATAAACTCCAAGTCATAGCCCTTTTTTCCTTTGGCCGACGCGGAACCTTTCTTTCCTTTGGACTTCACGCGGGACGGCTCCTCGTACTCGTCTTCAAAATCATCGTAACCGTCGTCATCATATTCATCGTCATAACCGTCATCCTCATAGTCGTCGTCATATTCGTCGTCATCGAACTCGTCATAACCATCATCCTCGTAGTCGTCGAACTCCTCCTCATAATCATATGACTTGTCATGCTCCGACTTTCCTTTTCCAGAATTTTTTTTCTCCTTCTCCTGCCCGGCTTCCTCTTCCTCGTCCCCAATCCCGTACTCGTCGTAAATGTCGTCCAGCTCCTGGTTCCGATGTAGCAGCTTCACGGCCAGCACAATGATGATAATTAACATCAAAAGCAACCCGGCACCCCCGCCCAGCAGGAAAGGCATCAGGTTCTTGTCATCCTTTTTCGGCTCCGATTCCGTATTGTCGGTGGCCGCCTGGGGCGCGATAAAACGCTGGTACGTTCCCTCCGCGGTATCGTAACAATAAAGCTGCTTCGAACCGCTATAAACGTTCATCGCGTAAATCAAATAGAAGCCCTCGTGCTGCATGTCCTGCCACGCTGACAGCTGATAATTCGACACGGTCAGTGCCGCCTGCTGGTACCCTTCCGGTACACCCACCTCACTCGAACCATCCAAAAGGGCGATGGACGTGTTCTCGGAAATTCCTATCACGATATATGGCACGAATGTCGCGTTCTCCGCATTATATATGAAAAATGCGCCCGCGCCGGAAGCGTCCTTCAAATACCCGAGCGTCACCCCGTTCTCGTTGGCCACAAACCTGCGTTCCGCCCCATTATACGTCACCATTGTCTCGGTAAAGCCCTGGGGAATGGTGGCCGGTATGAAGTCTTCCGCCAGAGAATAGGTCGTCTCCCCTACCGTGACCGTCTCGCCCGGAAGCGTCGCGCTCTGTCCCCCCCCACTGGAAGTCGTCCCGTCCGCCGCCGCGGAAACGGAAACGGTGGAAAATCCCTCCTGAAAATATAACCCTTCATCAGAAAAAAGATATCCGGAACTGCTCTCCACCGTCACTTGCGGACTTCCCGTCTGCAATGCGCGGAATACCAACGTGGCGGTAAGCTCCGCCTCCTCGCCGGTTCCCTTCCCCGTGAAATGGAGCTTCCCGTTCCCCTCGTTCATAATGTCAGAACCGCCGCTGATGAACTCCAACATCGTGGGATCGTAATTCAAGACGATGTCCGTGTCACCGATGGCTTCACCATTTCCCTTCACCTTGAAATCAATTTCCACGTTCTCCCCGACCCTGGTCTGCGGATCCGAAAACCAAATCGTCCCGTCCGCCGCATGGCTCGTTAGCACGACGCAAAAAACGATGAAACACACGGACAAACATGCAGTTGCCAGCTTCTTTAACGTATTCATCAAAACACCCCTTCTTTTGCTTTTTCATATTGTCATACATGACCTTTCGACCCTGGCATCATCATACACTCTTTTTCGCCAAATGTCTACCATTTTTTTAGTTTACGGATATCGCCGCTAGTATCCCCTCGCGCTTCTCACCTTGGCCGTGATTTCCGAACTGATGGATTGGACCTCCGAGGATGGCGTGTAATCCACCGTTCCGAATAAAAATTCATGCATCCGCGACACGTTACCCGTGAGGGAACCCGGAATCACGATGCTTCCGTAACCCGACACCGTGTCCGTCGAAAGCAGGTCGGAATAGGGGAAGCCCGTGTTCTCTCCCAACGTGTATTCCTTGTATGCCGTCGCGTACATCAAAATCTCCGGCAACGTGAAACTGGTGGATACATGCGAGAACAGCTCGTTGATCATGGCATCGAGCGTCTGCAAGTCCGTCTTCTTTACCTTCTCCACGACCTTCTCGATGACAAGACGCTGACGCTCCGTTCTCGTAAAGTCACCTCCCGCCGTGGAACGGATACGGGCATATGTCGTGGCCTGCATCCCGTTCAGATGTACCATCCCCGCATGTTGCACGAACGGGCTTTCCCGGCCGATTGCCATCGCCGTCCCCACCAGGTGGTAATTTAATTCTTTCAACTCTTCTTCCGTGATTTCGATGTCAATCCCCCCCAGCATGTCGATTCCGTCGGCGATTGCCGAAAAGTCCACCGTCACGTAATCCTCAATGTCCAAATCAAGGTTCATGTTCAGCATGTTGATGGCCATCTGCGGGCCACCATAACTATAAGCCGCGTTACACTTCTGGTAAGTCCCGTCCGACAAATTCAAAAGCGTGTCCCGATAAATCGACACCATGCGGATTTCCTTCGTCTGGTTGTTCAAACTGGCGACGATGATACAATCACTACGAGACCCGGCTCCCAAATTTCCCTCGCGGCTGTCCACTCCGAAAAGGGCAATGTTGGTATACCCGTCCCCCAAATCCAGCTTTTCCTTTACCTCCGCGTTGATAATCAACTCGTCGGTCTTAATCTCTTCCCTTCCCATCCTGTCCCATTTGGAATTGACATACGCATATGCCGTACCCACTGCCAAGACAAGCACCAGCACCACCGCCAAGACGGCCCTCAGCCAAATTGGCATCCGCGTAAACCAATTTTTTCTCCTTCTGCGCGCCAGTCCATATCTTCTGTGTCTTCTTCTTTTATCCGACATCGTTTCCCTGCCCTCTCTGAACCTACATGCTTTCTCCACCTAAAAATATAGCATAATTCAAATCTGATTTCAATCTTGTCTTGCTCTCCAAAATGGCAATTTCAATAACCCCGCCATGCTACCGATTCCATAACTGCCATGAAGCAGCAAAAAGATTCCCGGCAACAAGATTTGCGACGGGTGCTTTTCCTCCCCCCGCACCGCCAATACGGACATCGCGGTGGCCGCCAATCCATACGCGCCCCACAACATTTTCGCCGGCCAGCCCTTTCCCATTGCCGCCATGACGGTACTGCCCAAAACGGCCAGCACGAAGAACAACGGCACGAAATGATAAATGGACATGCATCGCGGGCAAACCTTCAAGGTCAGGACCACCCAATACCCGTTCCCGTATTTCTGCTTCATCATGCCCCCCAGGGTACTCCTGGTATACTGCCAGGAATGGATGGACGGGTCGTAACAGAGGCGAAAACCGCATTGGCGAACGCGGTAATTCATCTCATTGTCCTCAGTGCGTCCCAGACGCTCGTCATATTTTCCCGCCTTTTCAAACACTTCCCTCCGATACGCCGGATGGAACATGGTCTTGACGTATTTCTTTTTGTTTTCCCTACGGAACTGCGCGATTCCGCTGCCAAACATGGAACACTCCGCCATCAGAAGCAACCTCTGCCACGGCGTGTCCCTCTCCGGAAGGTTGGGACGCGGCCCGCCCGACACGTACTCGCCCCCTTCCAGGCATTCCATGTTCTTGCGCAAAAAATCGGCCGGAACCCGGGCATGCGCGTCAATACGCAAAATCACGTCCTCCTGGAACAACCCAAGCGCGACGTTCCACCCCGCCGCCAGCGTACGTTTCTTGTTCTCCGCCACCGTCACCCGCAAATATTGCGGGTTTTCCCTGGCAAAGGCACGCATCACCTGCATGGTCGCGTCGTCAGATCCACTGTCAATCAAAAGGATTTCCGTCTTCTCGGGCGGATAATCTTGTTTTTTGAGATCCGCGAGCAGGCGCGGCAGCGTCCTCTCTTCATTATAAGCGATTATACAAACCGTAACTGTCATATTCCCTACCTCAGCACCGCCAATACGGTGTCCACCATCGTCATCAACTCCCGCCCATAACTAAAATGCCGCAAGTCCTCAAGATTGTAACCCATCTTCTCCGGCAGCACCTCGCGGATATAGGCCTCGTCCACGTCCACGGCGTCTTTCAATAGCTCGCCCTCGTCCTTGTAACAAATGCTGGCCCTGGAAGTGATGCCCGCCGGCAAAAGCAACGTCGCGCGCATCTCCTTCGTGTACCCCTTCACGTATTTCACGACCTCCGGCCTCGTCCCGACGAACGACATCTCCCCGCGCAGGACGTTCACAAGCTGCGGGAACTCGTCAATCCGAAAATCACGGATAAATTTCCCGACCCGGGTCAGGCGCGCGTCCCCGCTGACCGTCACCTGGCTTCCGAGACGTTCCGCGTCCTGCACCATGGTGCGGAACTTCCAAATAAAAAACTTCCTCCCATACTGCGTCACCCGCACCTGCTTGAAAATGACGGGACCCCTGGAATCCAGCTTGATTGCCACGGCAACCAGAAGCATCACCGGGGAAAGCAAAAGCAACATCAAGGCCGCCAGCACGACATCCGTCAGACGCTTGAGCAAAAGACCGCACTCGTGCCCCTTTAAAACTTCATAATATTCCTTTACCTCGTCCTGCCGCATGAACTTCGGCAAATCGTCCCAATCTCTTAGCTTCATGGTTCGTCCCTTTCACCAATCCTTCCATTTGAAATCGCCTTCGTCCCGTCCTGGTGCGCCCTTAAAAGCAACTCCGAAACGACTCTATCACGTAATCCACTTCCTCGTCCGTCAACTTCATGTGCAACGGCAACGTGATTTCGTTCTCAAAAAGCGCGTAAGCATTCGGATAATCCTCAATGGAAAATCCCATGTCCCGGTACGCGCCAAGTAACGGCAACGGCTTGTAGTGCACGTTCGTGGCCACGCCCTTTTCCTCCATCCGAATCATCACCTCGTTACACTCTTTTCGAGTCTTCCCGGCAAGCCGCACCAGGTACAAGTGCCCACTGGAACAAAAATTCTCGCCAAAATGCGTAAGCGTCGTCACCGGCAAATCCAAAAACCCTTTGTCATACCGTTCGATAATCTGCCTTCTCCGTTGCAAAATCTGCGGATAGCGCTTCAACTGGACCAGTCCGATGGAAGCCATGATGTCCGTCATGTTGCACTTGTAATAAGGGGCGACAATGTCATACTCCCACGCCCCAGGCTTGAGCTTCGCCAACGCGTCCTTCGACTGCCCGTGCAAGGACAACAACATGTACTTCTTATATATGTCTTCGTCGTCCACCCCGTCAATCGGCCGCCAGGTCACGGCACCGCCCTCGGCCGTCGTCAAGTTCTTCACCGCGTGGAACGAAAAACTGGTAAAATCGGCAGCCTGTCCACACTTCCTTCCGCTACGGCTGGCTCCAAGCGCGTGCGCGGCGTCCGCGAGCACCACGACCCTGCCGATTTTTTCCTGCAGCCCGTTCGCCGGACGGAACAAGGATTTTTTCCCTTCCACGACATGGAAAATCTTGTCGTAATCACACATCACGCCCGCCAAATCCACGGGAATGACGGCCTTCGTCCGTTCCGTGACCGCCGCGGCCAATTTCTCGTAATCCATCTCGTAGGAATCCGGCGCGGTGTCTATGAGCACCAGCCTCGCCCCCACGTGCGCCACCACGCTGGCGGAAGCCGTGTACGTGTAGGCGGAGGTAATCACCTCGTCCCCCTCGCCGATGCCGAGCACCCGCAACGTCATCTCCATGCAGGCGGTCGCGGAATTCAAGCACGCCACCCGGTTCGTCCCCATGGAATCCGCCAAATTTTTCTCGAATTGCTTCGTCTTCGGCCCCGTCGTGATCCACCCGCTGCGCAGGGTGTCCGCCACCTCGGCAATCTCCTCTTCCGTGATGTCCGGCGGGGAAAACCCAATATGAACCTTCTTCATTTTGCACCTTCTTTTATTACTTTGCCATTTTTTCCAACTTTCTATACTTTTCCCACGTTTCAAAACGCACTTTCTTCTTATATTCCTTCAGCCCGCACTCGTCGATGTCGCGAAGCAGCTCCCTCGCCAATTCCTTCTGGTTCTGGGGATGGAACTGGATCAAGTCCAAAACCAGGAAGTCAATCATCCACTCAAAATACTGGACTCCCCACCGCTTCAAGTACCCGTTGTCCCTCCAGTACTCAGAAATGATGCGCACGTTCTTCACATGCTGTCCCAGCTTTTTCCCCTTGTCCGCATTATAGCGGTACATGGAAGACTGCGGGCGGAAGCACCGGTAATGGTGGAGCTTGTCGCCGATAAACTGAATCCCTTTCGCACGCGGCACGATTTCCAACAAGAAAATCATGTCCTCGCCAAGACTGATGTTCTCCTCGAAGCGGAAATGCCCCCGCTCAATCAGCTTCCTGGCAAACGCGTGGTTCCAAACAAAGGGGGTGGCACTGCGCTCCCCAAACAAAGAATACGGAACAAATTCCGGATAATACGCCCACTCGCAATCCAGCTTCCACGGAACCCATTCCTCCGGTTCTGGAATCTCCGGAAAAGGCTTGGAGCCAAAAATAATGATGTCCGCATAATGGCTGATGTATTCCTCATAAATGCGCTCGCAGGCGTTCAATTCCAGATAATCGTCCGAATCCAGGAAAATGATGACGTTCCCCTGCGCATGGTCAAGCCCGGCGTTCCTTGCCGACGAGATGCCGCCGTTGTTCTTGTCCACCAGCACGATTCGCGAATCCCTCTCCATGTAGGCTTTCAAAACGTCCAACGAACCGTCCGTCGTCCCGTCGTTGACGCACACGATCTCGATGTCGTACAACGTCTGCTTCACGACGCTGGTCAGGCAACGGCTCAAGTACGATTCCACGTTATAAATCGGTATGATCACCGAGATCTTGGGATTTCTTTCCATAATAGCCTCCCCACTATTTTTTTGCAGGCTAGTTTAAACGTATATATTATCCCGTCGTCCTTGACGCTCTGTATCCCGCCCATGAACTTCCTAGGCAGGAACGTGATTCCACGTCCGATGCGATACGAAATCGACTGCTTAATCTGCAAGAGCTCCTTCGTCGAATACCCTGGCTGGTTCAACGCCTTCTCCGTATACCAGCCAATCGGATCCTCCGTGATTTTTTTTACGTCCTCCCACTTATATTCCTCGAAGAGCTCCCTGTCCATCGTCCCGTTCTCGAATGCGTCCATGAATTCCCCGGAAATCCGTTCCACGAACAAATATCGGAACCTCGGGGACAACCGGTCAAAGTTCCACATGTACGCGTCATACTTAATGCGGTTCGCGACACACTCGAGCATCCCCCGGTTGAACGGGTTCGTCTCCAAAAAACGCTGGATTTCCGCATATTCCTCGCAGACGCAGAACACCTTACTCTGCGAATTGATGGACGACCCCTCGTTATCCTGGCGGTAATGCACGAACGCCTCCCGAAGCGTCTGCACCCGCCCGGCCAACGCCATCACCTTGAAGTTGAACGACGTGTCCTGGAAAGAGGCGCCAGGCGTTTCCAGGAAACGGATATTGTTTTTCCGAATAAATTCCGCCCTATAAATGGCCGACCAGATACTCGGCTTCATGTTGAAAAACTCGACCATCTCCATGGGCGCGTCAAAATCCCAGGCCGGGCAGAACGTACGCTTCTCCGTGCCTTTTGACGCGACTTCGTACTTCTCGTTATATGCCTTCGGAACCGAATAGTAAAACCAAAAACTCGATTTCACCATGTCCAGCGAGTTCTCATGGGCCGCGGCATACAATTTTTCATACATGGTCGGCTCCGCGAAGTCGTCGGACTCCAAAATGCCGATATATTCCCCGCCCGCCATGTCGAAACCCTGGTTCATCGAATTCCCATACCCGCTGTTCTTCTCCTTGGCAATCATCTTGACGCGCGCGTCCTTTTTCACGTATTCACGAATGATTTCCTTCGAAGAGTCCGTGGACCCGTCGTCCACGCAGATGATTTCAATTTCCTTCAACGTCTGGCCGACCAGGCTGTCCAGACATACCCTCAAATATTTTTCCACATTGTAAATCGGTACCACGACCGATACCTTCGGTGTGCTCATCCTTCTTCGTCCTCCTTAGGCCCGTCCTCTTTGTTTTCTTCCATCTCCAGATACCGTTCCCAGTATCCCTTCCTGGTCAATCTTTCGTAAAACTTGCGGTAATCCGCACAGACCTTGTCATAATACTTGTCAATCAAACGGCAGACCCGGAAAAATTTGACATACGAACAAACCATTTCCCTGATGTCGCGCGTCGCAAGAAACGCCAGGCCCTGGCCGTCCACGTAGACCACCTCGCGGCAACGGAACAAGGTGTAAATGTTCGGGTACGGAATCGTGACCTTCGGCTTCTGGTCCTTCGCCGGAAGGAAATGCCCGTTCATCGTACCGATGATGAACAGCCGCTTCAGCTTGCCGATTTTCGGCGGTTCTTCCTCCCCCTTGATATCCAGGTCCTCCTCTGTCAGTCCCCCATGGCCAATAAAATTTTCCTTCGCCACCATCTTATAATTATATTTTGCCAGTCTTTTATGGACTTCCTGCGCGTCCTGCTCATAAAACCATTTAAACCCCCGCAAAAAGTCCACGGCTCCACATAAGTTCAAATCCACGTACTGGTAACGGAATTTTCCAATGTTGCTGCTGATTTGCTTGAACAGCGTCTTCTTAAAATCCATGGCCGAAAACTCCGGCTCATGCACCGCATTCAGTATTGCCAGGTTTCGCACGTCGTAATACTCCGTGACCCCCGGACATTTCGTCTCGAACGGCTCGTGCCACACGCAGATTCCGTTGAGGAACAAAAAACGCCCACGGGCACGCAGCCCATACTCAATGTCGTCCCGATGCAAGAATACCGGAAACGGCAATTTCTTCACCTTGATAAAAGAAACCGGAATGCAGGCGAACCACCAGCCCACGTAATCCTGCCTGCTCTCCTCCTCGTTCGCGAGGCACCGGGATAAATCCCGCATGTCCAGGTTATGGTGGTTGGCAATCATGTCACCGTCGTTCCAGACCGCCCCGCTCTCATACTGGATCCAGGGGGCGTCCAGACGCATCAGGGCGCCGCCCAGCATATATTCAAAATACTTCGGCTTTAAAAGTGTCAGATACACATATAGCCGCTCAATGGCGCTTGGCGGGATGACCACGTCGTCATCCATCAGAAGGACGTGCGTCAAACCTTCGTCCCTCCCCATGTGCTCAAGCATGCCCCTCGTGAATCCTCCCACGCCGCCGAGATTCTTGTTTATCACGATTCGGACATCCTCATGCGCCAGCTTTTCCTTGTCAAGCGTCCCCGCATTGTCGGAAATACAAACCGACACGTTCCCATGGGCGGGCGACTTTTCATTATCCAGAATACTTTCCTGCAAGGACTTTATGTTGCGCTCCACGAAAGGCTCCCGCCGATACGTGCAAATACTGATTCCAATGCGCACGTCCCGCGTTTCCAAGACGTCCCGCGTCTCAAACGCGCCGCCATAGACAAAAGTCCCGCCTTCCCCCGCCGTCAGGACGATGCCCACCATCCCTTCCGACGGCAATGGAAACTCCGGCGTACGATACGCCGTCCGCTCCGCACTAGCCAAGCTGCAAGTAAACAGACAGTTCTCCTCTTCCCCGTGCAAGTGTACCACGTCAAGCCTCATGCTGCCAGCATACTCCAACGCGACACCCATGTTCGCCACTTTTGTGTACTTTTTCCACTTCATGGCGGAAAACATGTTGAAGTACGTACGCAGGTCCAACCGGGTACCCTCCGGAAGCACCGCCTCGCCGGAATCTTCCACCCTGCCATCCTTCGTCTTAAAATACAACGCTTCCGTCTTGTCCAGTTGTCTTCCCAATACCAGTCTCTGTAAAATCATCCCGTCACCTTACCTTCAGGTTACTTATAGGCAAATTGCTTCGCCCTCGAAACTTACGCGCCGCACGCGGTCGCTTTGACGGCATGCCGCCTCACTGACATTTCGCAAAGCCAGCCACCCTTAAAACGAACTTCTCCGTCCCTTGAACGCCGCCACCACCAGTGGAAACGCAAAATACCTCGTCTTCCGCATCAAAACCACCGCCGGATTTTTCACCAAGTCGAACGCCTCCCGGTTATGCTTGTAAAAATACGCCTCCAGCCGCATCGCCTCCCTGCGCATGCCGCTGCCCAGCGGAAAACTGACATAAATCTTGATCTGGCTGGTCAACATGGAGGCGACGACCTTGTTGATATAGGTCTTCTTGTCCTCGGAAAGCCCCTCTTCCACCTGGTGGTAATAGCGGTTTAAACGCATCAAAACCCGCATATGGTTCTTCATGTTCTTCTGCATTTTTTGAATCGACATGCTCTGTCCCGGCAGTCCCAAACGATATTGGTACACCGCATCCTCGAAAAAGGCCACCGTCTCCACATAAGGAATGGGAAAGGCGACGAACTCCATGTCCACATAAAACGTATGCTCGTCAATCGGCATATTTGCCTTGCGAATCAAATCCGTCCGAATCGTCATGGCATGCATGTCAATGAAGACCTTGTCCACGATATCCGCAAACGGATACACA
>Ga0073906_1005091_pt1 | contig 12268 bp, 4 predicted proteins | sample Inofromicrocosms_FD_65485 | JGI IMG/M metagenome (GOLD analysis project Ga0073906, IMG submission 65485) | Mouse cecum microbial communities from Vienna, Austria - Inoculum for glucosamine and mucus D2O microcosms | ecosystem: Host-associated > Mammals > Digestive system > Large intestine > Cecum... | reverse complement strand
GTCGTCCACGATGCCGATGGTGAACTGACGCTTCATCTCGTCCTTTGCCAGCTCGTCATACACGGCGAAGACGCTGGCGGGCGGGGTGTCCTTGCTGCCCAGACCGTAACGGCCGCCGATGACCTTGATGTCGTTTCTGCCGGCGTTGGCCAGAGCGGTGACAACGTCCATATACAGAGGCTCGCCCTGGGAACCGGGTTCCTTGGTGCGGTCCAGAACGGCGATCTTCTTGCAGGCGGCGGGGATAGCGGCGATGAGCTTGTCTGCCTTGAAGGGACGATACAGGCGGACTTTGATCAGGCCGACCTTTTCACCCTTGGCGGTCATGTAATCGATGACTTCCTCGGCCACGTCGCAGATGGAGCCCATAGCGATGATCACACGTTCCGCGTCGGGAGCGCCGTAGTAATTGAAGAGCTGATAATTGGTGCCCAGCTTCTCGTTGATTTTGCCCATATACTTCTCGACCACATCGGGCAGAGCGTCGTAATAGGGGTTGCAGGCTTCACGATGCTGGAAGAAGATATCGCCGTTCTCGTGAGAGCCGCGCATGGCCGGACGCTCGGGATTCAGGGCGTGCTTACGGAACGCGTCCACGGCGTCCATATCGCACATTTCCTTCAGGTCGTCGTAATCCCAGACGGCGACTTTCTGAATCTCGTGAGAAGTCCGGAAGCCGTCGAAGAAGTTGATAAAGGGAACCTTGCCCTCGATGGCGGCCAGATGTGCCACAGGGCTGAGGTCCATGACTTCCTGCACGTTGCCCTCGCAGAGCATAGCGAACCCGGTCTGACGGCAGGCCAGCACGTCGGAATGGTCGCCGAAGATGTTCAGCGCGTGACTGGACACGGTACGTGCGGAGACATGGAACACGCAGGGCAGCAGCTCGCCGGCGATTTTATACATATTGGGAATCATGAGCAGCAAACCCTGAGAGGCCGTGTAGGTGGTGGTCATAGCGCCCGCGGCCAAGGAGCCATGCACGGTGCCGGACGCGCCAGCCTCGGACTGCATCTCACAGACCTTGACGGTGGTGCCGAAGATATTCTTCTGACCAGCAGCGGACCACTGATCGACCAGATCTGCCATGGGCGAAGACGGGGTGATGGGGTAAATCCCGGCCACCTCGGTAAACGCGTAGCTGACGTATGCAGCGGCGTTATTGCCGTCCATGGACTTGAACTTTCTTGCCATAAATGTACCTCCTGTTAACTCGCAATCTCTCCAAAGACAGGAAACCCGGCCTCTCTCCCCTGCCGAACTCCCATGCGTTTTTTATTATAGCACGACTTTTCCCCTCTGTAAACTGGAGCTTTGTTATTTTTTGCACAAATTTTTCCGCCCTTTCTTGCCAGGTAAACGATTTTGCCGGACGGTCCGGGTGGGGTCGTCTTTTCTCCGGCAGTTTTGCTTTTGGTTTTCTGTTCTTTTTCTTCAAAGTCTGGGAGCCGGAAATCGGGTGGCTGGAGGCATTTTCTATTCTGGGTTTGTCCTTCATTTTATCATAGCAAAGGCCGGCGGCGCTTCAAGATCTGTCCGGCGTCTGAGAACGTTTGAAATTCTTCTTTTTTGTCTGTTATTTTCAGAAGCGGTCCGGAAGTTCCTGTGCAGTCCTTTTCTTTTGAGGTATTTTGTGGTATAGTGGATAAAAATGACAAAATACAGGAGGTCAAAGGCGATGGTAGTAACAGTGCGGTCCCTGGGTCTGAGCGGCGTGCAGGGATACGAGGTCAGCGCGGAATGCTTTCTGTCGGGCGGGCTTCCGGCATTTGAGGTTGTAGGGCTTCCGGACGCGGCGGTGCGGGAGGCTCGGGAACGGGTACGGGCGGCGGTGAAGAACGGAGACGTGAAGTTTCCTGTCAGCCGGATCACGGTAAACCTGGCCCCGGCGGGAAAGAAGAAAGCGGGGACTGTCTACGACCTGCCGATTTTCGTAGGAATTCTGTCTGCCGCCGGGGACCTGCCAGCGCCGCCGGAGGACGCCGCTTTTATCGGGGAGTTGTCTTTGACGGGAGCCTTGCGGCGTGTGACGGGAGTGCTTCCCATGGCTTTGGCGGCGGAGGCGGCAGGCATACGGAGGCTGTTCGTGCCTGCGGAGAACGCTGCCGAGGCAACCCTTGCGGGCGGTCTGACGGTCTATGGCGTGCCGGACGTTGCCTCCCTGATGGCCCATCTCCGGGGGGAACGGCTTCTGGACCCCGCGCCCCGCTGGACTCCGGACAACAGCGAGAAAAACCTGCTGGACTTCCGGGACGTGATGGGGCAGGAGAATGTCAAGCGGGCCTTGGAGATTGCCGCTGCCGGAGGCCACAACGTGCTTTTGATCGGCTCTCCCGGCGCGGGGAAATCCATGCTGGCCAAGCGGCTGCCGTCCATTCTGCCGGATATGGGCCGTGAGGAAGCGCTGGCCGTGTCAGGGGTTTGGTCTGTGGCTGGCCTGACGGACCCCCGGAACCCGCTGCTGACCCGGAGGCCCTTCCGGAATCCCCATCACTCCACCTCGGCTTCGGCGCTGGCGGGAGGCGGTCCGGCAATGCGTCCGGGGGAAATCTCCCTGGCCCATAACGGCGTGCTGTTCCTGGACGAGCTGCCCGAATTCCGCCGGGACGCTCTGGAAGTTCTGCGTCAGCCTTTAGAGGACGGAGAGGTGACAGTGGCCCGGGCCGGAGGGACCATGAAGCTTCCGGCGAGATTCCAGCTGGTGTGCGCTATGAATCCCTGTCGCTGCGGCTGGCGGGGGCATCCGGACCGCCGCTGCACCTGTTCCGAGCGGGAGCGGGCGCGGTATGTGGAGAAGATTTCAGGGCCTCTTTTGGACCGGATCGATCTCCATATTACGGTGCCGTCAGTGGAATATGAAGCCATGCGCCGCAGAGAGAAGCCGGAAAGCTCCAAGGACGTAAAGGCCCGGGTGGACGCGGCAAGGGCTGTTCAGACGGCGCGGCTCTCCGGGTCCGGCGCGGCCTGCAACGCACAGATTGCCCCGTCACAGCTCGCGGAATTCTGCCGGCTGGACGACGCGGGGGAAAAGCTGATGAAAAATGCCTTCCAGCGTATGGGTCTTACTGCCCGTTCCCATGACCGTATCCTTCGGGTTGCACGGACCATCGCGGACCTGGAGGGGGAACCTGATATCGGCGCGGCCCATCTCGCGGAGGCCATCCAGTACCGGAACACCGACATTCTCAAAGGCTGACAGAACAAAATTCCCTCAAAAGACCCGTTTTCAAGGTCTTCTGAGGGAATTCGTTTATTCTGCGCTGGTTATTAAGACTGCTGTCAGTCGGGGTCGGTGATTTCCGGAATGGGCTGTACTGCTGCCGGAATCGCCTCCAGGACCTGCATCTCAAAGGGGTCCAGCTCCGTCTCGGGGTCCTCGCCGGGAATCTCCACCGGCACCTCCGCCGCGGGAGCCTGTTCCGCAAAGCTGTGGTACGCCTGAAGTCCTGTGCCGGCGGGAATCAGCTTTCCGATGATGACATTTTCCTTCAGGCCGCAGAGATGGTCTTTCTTGCCCTTGATGGCGGCTTCCGTCAGGACCTTGGTGGTCTCCTGGAAGGACGCCGCGGACAGGAAGGAATCCGTCGCCAGGGACGCCTTGGTGATGCCCATGAGCAGCTGGGTGCCTACGGCGGGACGCAGGGGCTCTCCGTCCTCCTGACGCTCTCCGTTTTCATTCCGGCGGGCGATCTCGTCGTTGGCGTTGTCCAGCTCCAGAACGTCCACCATAGAGCCGTCCAGCAAATCGGTGTCGCCCGCGTCCTCCAGCCGGACCTTGCGCATCATCTGACGGACAATGACCTCAATATGCTTATCGTTGATGTCCACGCCCTGCTGACGGTACACCCGGAGGACTTCCTGAATCAGATAGTTATACACCGCGTCCGCGCCCCGGATATGGAGCACGTCGTGGGGATTCAGCGCGCCGTAGGTGAGCTGATGGCCCGCCTCAATCACTTCGCCCTCCTTCACCTGCAAGCCGGTATGAGGCACGGCATAAGAGCGGGTATCACCGTCGGGGGCAGTGACAACGATATTGAGCAGGCTGCCCTTGGCGGATTCCTCAAAGTGGACGGTGCCGCTGATTTCAGACAGGGTAGCCATCCGCTTGGGTTTCCGGGCCTCAAACAGCTCCTCGACACGGGGAAGGCCCTGGGTGATATCGCCGCCAGCCAGACCGCCGGTGTGGAAGGTACGCATAGTCAGCTGGGTGCCGGGTTCGCCGATGGACTGGGCCGCGATAATGCCGACGGCCTCGCCGGGACCCACGGGCTGCTGTGTTGCAAGGTTCATGCCGTAGCACTTGGCACAGACGCCGCTGGGGGCCTTGCAGGTCAGGACGGTACGGATCATGACCACGACCTTTTTGCCCTCCGCGGGGTCGAAGGAACAGGGATCGCCGGGGTTCTCCTGTACCCATTTCCGGCTCTCCAGCAGCTTGGCCTCCGGCTTGCCCTTCATCATGACATTGTTGGAGATCAGGACTTCGCCGGTATCCGCGTCCACCACGTCGGCCACCAGGAACCGGCCCTGGAGACGGGTCGCCAGGTCTTCAATCACCTGCCCGCCCTCGCTGATTTCGGAAACCTTGATGCCATGGGTCGCGCCGCAGTCGTCTTTCCGGATAATGACTTCCTGGGACACGTCCACCATCCGGCGGGTCAGGTAACCGGAGTCGGCGGTGCGGAGGGCGGTATCGGCCAGGCCCTTTCGCGCGCCGCGGCTGGAGATGAAATATTCAAGCGCCGTCAGGCCCTCGCGGTAGTTGGCCTTGATGGGAATCTCGATGGTCCTGCCGGCGGTGTTGGCGATCAGTCCGCGCATACCGGCAAGCTGGCGGATCTGCTTCATGGAACCGCGGGCGCCGGAATCGGCCATCATGAAAATGGGGTTGTAGCGGTCCAGATTGGCCTGCAGCGCCTTGGACACGTCTTCGGTGGTCGCCTCCCAGCTCTCCACCACCTGCTTGTAGCGTTCCTGTTCCGTCATGAAGCCCATCATATACTGCGCTTCAATATCCAGAACGGTCCGTTCCGTTGCGGCAACCATTTCATACTTTTTCGGCGGGATGGTCATATCGGCGATGGAAACGGTAATGGCGGCCTGAGTGGAATACTTGTAGCCTGTGGACTTCACCGCGTCCAGGACCTCCGCGGCCATGGTAAAGCCGTGCTTGTTGATGGTTTTGTCAACAATCTCGCCCAGCTGCTTCTTGCCGCAGGTTCTGGTAATCTCGTAATCGCAGACGTGCCGCATCGCCTCTCGCATCCGGGCCTGTTCTTCGGGGCTGGCGTTCTGGATTTCTTCCTCGGAGTAGACGACGCGGTCCACAAAGCCCAGGTCCTGGGGCACGTTATGATTGAAGATAATCCGGCCCGGGGTGATTTCCACCACCTGAACAAAGGCTTCCTCCCGGACGCGGTAATTCTGCCGTCCGTTTCTCCGGGTACGCATCACCTGAAGCCGGTTGGGGGTAATCCACTCCTCGAAGCTGGGGTCCACAATGGCTGTCTGGCCCTCTTCCTCAATCACGGTCTGATGAATCAGCGTCCGGCGGACCAGAATGGGGCAATGCGCGCCGATCACGCCCTCGTTATAGGCCATCATTGCCTCGTCCTCGCTGGCGTACATCCGCAGGGGTTTATAGACGGCCTTTTGTTTCAGGGGAAACTTCTCCACTGGAACAAGCTCCACATCAGCGGCGTCTTCTGCCGTTTTGCCGTCCTTGCCGTCCCAGTCAAGCGCGGCGCTGGCGGCCCGGAGCTTCTCTATAACGGAGCCGCCGCAGTCCTGCTCTGCCTTCTCCGCCTTGTCAAGAATCCTGTTGACTCTGGCAATCTCCTTGCAGGCCTTTTTAACGAGCGCATCGACGTCAGAACGCGGCTTCTCATTGAAACCGTCCCCTTCCGCCCTTTTGACTGTCTTTAAGGCCTTCTCAATCTCCGCGTTGGCCTCTTCAGCGACCGCGTTGGCCTTATCAACACACTCATTGGCGGCAAGGAACAGGTCCGCGCTGACAACCTGCCCGGCTTCCAATCCGGTATCTCCCTGGCCTTCGCACCAGATCTCCTCCGCGCCCTTTTCCGCCCTGCCCATCCGGTCCATGGTCAGGTAATAGGAACCCAGCACCATATCCTGCGTAGGCACGGTGACAGGCCCGCCGTCCTGAGGCCGCAGGAGGTTATTGGCGGAGAGCATGAGAATCCGGGCCTCCGCCTGAGCCTCGGCGGACAGGGGGACGTGAATCGCCATCTGGTCGCCGTCGAAGTCCGCGTTAAAGGCGGTGCAGTTCAGGGGATGGAGCTTCAAAGCCCGGCCGTCCACCAGAACCGGCTCGAACGCCTGAATGCCCAGACGGTGCAGGGTAGGCGCGCGGTTCAGCATGACGGGATGGTCTTTTATAATCACGTCCAGGGCGTCCCAGACGGCGGTGTCTCCCTTATCCACCATCTTCTTGGCGGACTTGATATTATTGGCCGTCTGGTCCTCCACCAGCTTCTTCATAATAAAGGGCCGGAAGAGTTCCACAGCCATTTCCTTGGGCACGCCGCACTGGTAGATTTTCAGCTCAGGGCCAACCACGATAACGGAACGTCCGGAGTAGTCCACCCGCTTGCCCAGAAGGTTCTGCCGGAAGCGCCCCTGCTTGCCCTTGAGCAGATCGCTGAGGGATTTCAGGGCCCGGTTATTGGCTCCGGTCACGGCGCGGCCCCGGCGTCCGTTGTCAATCAGGGCGTCCACGGCCTCCTGGAGCATCCGCTTTTCGTTCCGGATAATGATATCAGGGGCATTGAGCTGAATCAGTCTTTTCAAACGGTTGTTGCGGTTAATCACCCGGCGATAGAGGTCGTTCAGGTCAGAGGTGGCGAAGCGTCCGCCGTCCAGCTGAACCATAGGCCGCAGCTCGGGAGGGATCACCGGCAGCACGTCGATAATCATCCACTCCGGCTTGTTCCCGGAAATCCGGAAGGCGTCCACCACCTCCAGCCGCTTGACGATCCGGGTCTTTTTCTGGCCGGAAGCGCCCTTCAGTTCGGCGTGGAGCTGCTGGGAGAGCTTCTCCATATCCACGGCCTGGAGCAGTTTTTTAACGGCCTCCGCGCCCATACCGGCCTCGAAATCGTCCTCATATTTTTCCCGGTAATCCCGATATTCTTTTTCAGAGAGGATCTGATTCCGGCTCAAAGGTGTCTCGCCGGGGTCAATGACGATATAGCTGGCGAAATAGAGCACGTTCTCCAGAATCCTGGGGCTGATATCCAGCAGCAGGCCCATCCGGGAGGGGATGCCCTTAAAGTACCAGATATGGCTGACGGGGGTAGCCAGCTCGATATGGCCCATCCGTTCCCGGCGGACCTTGGCACGGGTGACCTCCACGCCGCAGCGGTCGCAGATCTTCCCCTTGTAGCGGATCTTCTTGTACTTTCCGCAGTGACACTCCCAGTCCTTGGTAGGCCCGAAGATCCGCTCGCAGAACAGGCCGTCCCGTTCCGGCTTGAGGGTGCGGTAGTTGATGGTTTCGGGTTTTTTCACCTCGCCGTAGGACCATTCGCGAATCTGCTCCGGCGAAGCCATCCCTATTTTAATGGCGTCAAAGGCAATATTATTTCCCGCTTTGTAATCGCTCATAGTTGCGCAGTCCTCCTTTATTCGCCGTCGTCTCCGAAGTCGTCGTTCAAGCCGTCGCCAAAATCCTCGTCCTCGTCTTCATCATCGTCCCCGTCATACTCTATACCGACCTCTGTGCCGGCGTCCTCGGGGGCTTCCTCCACGGCGAATCCCGACTCGGCAAAGTCTGCGGCCACGTCTCCGCTCTCGCTGCTGGAACGATGCCGTTCGTCCTCGGCGTCCATCCGGGCAAGGTTAAAGGTATCCATGGCGTCCTCGTCCTCCCGCAGCTCGATGGGATTCCCGGCGGCGTCCAGCACCTGGATATCCAGACAGAGGGCCTGCAATTCCTTGACCAGGACCTTGAAGGACTCGGGCACGCCGGGCTGAGGAACGTTGTGGCCCTTGACGATGGCTTCATAGGTCCGGACGCGGCCTGTCACGTCGTCGGATTTCACCGTCAGAATCTCCTGGAGGGTATAAGCCGCGCCGTAAGCCTCCAGGGCCCAGACTTCCATCTCGCCGAAGCGCTGGCCGCCGAACTGGGCCTTACCGCCAAGGGGCTGCTGAGTGACCAGAGAATAGGGGCCGGTGGAGCGGGCGTGAATCTTATCATCCACCAGGTGATGGAGTTTAAGGAAGTAGACGTAGCCCACGGTAACGGGATTGTCGAAGCGTTCGCCGGTCCGTCCGTCGTACAGAACGCTCTTGCCGTCGGCGATGCGCAAACGGCCCTCCTTCTGCCAGACGGCCAGCTGCGCGGTATCGGCGGACTCCTCGTCTGTCAGAGGCCGGATCTGCTCCTCAGACTCCGCCAGATAGAAGCGCCGGTTATTCTTATCAGCGACCAGCGGCTCCCCGTCTTCCACGCTGCGGAACAGCTTGCCCTCCGCCAGCATATCAAAAATATCTCTCTCCCGGGCGCCGTCGAAAATAGGCGTGGCGACCTTACAGCCCAGAGCGTGGGCCGCGTAGCCCAGATGGACCTCCAGCACCTGCCCGATGTTCATACGGGAGGGCACGCCCAGGGGATTCAGCACGATATCCAGCGGCGTGCCGTCGGGCAGGAACGGCATATCCTCCTGGGGCAGCACCCGGGACACAACGCCCTTGTTACCGTGACGGCCGGCCATCTTGTCGCCCACCTGAATCTTACGCCGCTGCGCGATATAAACACGAACCACCATATTCACGCCCGGGCCAAGCTCGTCGCCGCCCTCACGGGTGAACACCTTGGTATCCAGCACGATGCCGCTCTCGCCATGGGGGACCTTCAAAGACGTGTCGCGGACTTCCCGGGCCTTCTCGCCGAAAATCGCCCGCAGAAGACGTTCCTCGGCAGTCAGGTCAGTTTCGCCCTTGGGGGTGACTTTGCCAACGAGAATATCTCCGGCTTTGACCTCCGCGCCCACCCGGATGATGCCGTTTTCGTCCAGGTTCTTCATGGTATCCTCGCTGACGTTGGGGATATCACGGGTAATCTCTTCGGGGCCCAGCTTGGTATCCCGCGCGTCGATCTCGAATTCCTCGATGTGGATGGAGGTATAGAGGTCCTCCCGCACCAGCCGTTCGTTCAGCAGCACGGCGTCCTCGTAGTTATAGCCTTCCCAGGTCATAAAGCCCACCAGGATATTCCGGCCCAGGGCAATCTCTCCCTGATCGGTGGCGGGACCGTCGGCCAGGACTGTCGGCGCGATGGCCTGCCCGTTTTCGTCAACGCTCCTGCCGTGTACCCGCTCGCCCACCTGCACAATCGGCCGCTGATTGATGCAGGTAGTGTGGTTGGAGCGCAGGAACTTAATCAGCTTATAAGTCTTGATTTCTCCGCTGTCGTATTTCACGGTGATATGCCGGGCGTCCAGATCGGTCACCACGCCGTCGCCCTCCGCCAGGACCACGATTTCGGAGTCCACGCAGATTTTATGCTCCATGCCGGTGCCCACGATGGGGGATTCCGGACGCAGCAGGGGCACTGCCTGACGCTGCATATTGGCGCCCATCAGAGCACGGTTTGCGTCGTCGTTGGGCAGGAAGGGAATCATTGCGGTAGCGATTGAGACCATCATCCGGGGGGACACGTCGATAAAGTCCACCATCTCCCGGTCCACGTCCACGATTTCGTCACGGTGCCGTCCGGTGATACGGGCGTTGATCAGGCAGCCGTTCTCATCCACGGGTTCCGCCGCCTGGCCAACGATAAAGTTGTCTTCCTCATCGGCGGTCATATAAGTGATGGTATCAGAAACCTTGCCGGTCGTCTTGTCCACGGCCCGGTAAGGCGCTTCAATAAAGCCGTACTCGTTGATCCGCGCGTAGGTTGCCAGGTAGGAAATCAGGCCGATGTTGGGACCTTCGGGAGTCTCAATGGGGCACATCCGTCCATAATGGCTGTAGTGTACGTCACGGACCTCCATATTGGCCCGCTCACGGGAAAGACCGCCGGGGCCCAGTGCGGACAGGCGGCGCTTATGGGTCAGCTCGGCCAAGGGGTTGGTCTGGTCCATGAACTGGCTCAGGGGACTGGAACCGAAAAACTCCTTGATCGCCGCGGTAACAGGCCGGATATTAATCAGGCTTTGGGGCGTGACGATATCCATATCCTGGATGGTCATACGCTCCCGGATCACGCGTTCCATACGGGAGAAGCCGATGCGGAACTGATTCTGGAGCAGTTCGCCCACACAGCGCAGGCGGCGGTTGCCCAGATGGTCGATATCGTCCTTGACGGAGACGCCCCGGGCAAGACCATTCATATAGTTGACGGAGGTAAGGATATCGTCCACAATGATATGCTTGGGAATCAGGTCGTCCTTATGGAGCTTGATCTGGTCGACGAGGTCCTCGCCGGAGAACTGACCCAGAAGCTCCTGCAAAATATTGAACCGAACCCGCTCTTTGATGCCGCAGGTCTCCAAGGGGTCGAAATCCACATAATAGCTCAGGTCACACATACCGTTGGAGGTCACCAGCAGGGGTTCTCCGTCCACGTCGATGGTGACGCTGCTGACGCCGATGCGGTCCAGCTCCTGGGCCTCGTCCTTGGTAAGCAGATGGCCTTCATCATAGATAATCTCGCCGGTAACGGGGTGGGCCACGGGATAGACCAGCTTATGCCCGGCGACGCGCTGCCAGAGGGAGAGTTTCTTATTGAACTTATAGCGGCCCACCACAGAGAGGTCATACCGCCGGGGGTCAAAGAAGAGGTTGTTCACCAGGGTTTCGGCGGCCTCCACGGTAGGGGGTTCGCCGGGACGCAGGCGGCGGTAGATCTCCAGCATAGCGTCCTCATAGGTCTTGCAGGCGTCCTTTTTCAGCGTGGCGTCAATCCGGGGGTCGCCGCCGAAGAGGTCCAGAATCTCCTGATCGCTTTTCAGTCCCAAGGCCCGGAGGAGGCAGGTAACAGGCAGCTTGCGGTTTTTGTCGATGCGCACCCAGAAAAGCTCGCTGGCGTCGGTCTCATACTCCAGCCAGGCGCCCCGCTGAGGAATGACCTGAGCGGTGAGGATCGGCATATCCGTCTTGATATCGGTTTCATAGCCGTAGTAGACGCCGGGGGAGCGGACAATCTGGGAGACCACCACGCGTTCCGCGCCGTTGATAACGAAGGTACCGGAATGGGTCATCAGGGGGAAGTCGCCCATAAAGATTTCCTGTTCCTTGATCTCGTCGGTCTCCTTGTTCCGCAGCCGGACCTTGACCTTGAGGGGCGCGGCGTAGGTGGCGTCACGGGCCTTGCACTCCTCCACGTCGTATTTGGGGTCCTCGTCCATTTTGAAGTCGATGAAGGTCAGTTCCAGATTGCCCTGATAGTCGGCAATTGCGCCCACATCCGCGAAGACCTCCCGCAGGCCGGTTTCCAGAAATTCTTTGTAGGATTTCTGCTGAATCTCCAAAAGGTTCGGCATGGGGACAACTTCTTCGTACCTGGCGAAGTTTTTCCGTTTGGTTTTCCCATAATACTTGTCTTTGGCCATCTTCACATTCACCTTTCTGCCTCTCCCGCGCCGTTGGCGAAAGCGGCAAAGTCATAGGGGGGGTACAGGGACACGCAAGGCAGTGTTGTTAAAAATCTTTTGCCCTGCTCTTGCAATCTGCTGGGAAATGTGCTATGCTGTCGTCAAGAGCAGGAGCGGGAGGATTTTCAGCTCCTGAAAATAAGTAGCTTATTTTACCATGGCATTCCCGGAATGTCAAGGGGGAATCTGCCCTTTTTTGTTTTCCGGCGGTCCCTGGAGGTGTTTTTCATGCTGTATGTCCTGGGCGGGATTTTCCTGATGGGCTGGGGGGCGCTGATGTTCCTGCGGCCCGATATTTTTTATGAGCTGACGGAAGCCTGGAAGACGCGGCAGGGAAACCCGTCGGAAAGCTATCTGCGGAATACCCGGTTCGGCGGCGCGGTCTGCTTCCTGGCGGGACTTGTCTGCACTGCGCTGCTCCTTGTCAATTAGAAATCAGGAGTCAGAAATGAAGGGTTGACTCAAATCCAGCCAGCCCCTTTTTTATCAGGAATTGACTGGAATTCGGTTGGTTTTTCAGGATAAGCTCCTGATTTTTTTATTTTTGCCTTGTCATTACCCTGCATCGCATTTCCCAGTCAAAAACTCCTGATTCCTCGCTCCTGACTTCCAATCCAAAAGTCCCTTATCCGTTTAAGCGTTGC
>Ga0073906_1005089_pt1 | contig 12277 bp, 6 predicted proteins | sample Inofromicrocosms_FD_65485 | JGI IMG/M metagenome (GOLD analysis project Ga0073906, IMG submission 65485) | Mouse cecum microbial communities from Vienna, Austria - Inoculum for glucosamine and mucus D2O microcosms | ecosystem: Host-associated > Mammals > Digestive system > Large intestine > Cecum... | reverse complement strand
CTTTATAGAACTCCTCATCCACTCCGTTCTGGCCATGATGCGCCATCTGAACAATATCCGACTTCAGGGCCTCTGCGCCAACCTCTGAAAGCAGGCGTCTTCCGCCCTCCTCAGCCATATCCCCGAGAAAAAGGATCGACTTTCCGTTCACCCAGACTTTGTAGACAATTCCTGCATTATTTCCCTTGTCACTGCTTGTCTCATAGCGATCATTCATCACCTGGACCGTCACATCGTCCACCTGGATTGTCTGTCCCCGGCTCACGGTATTCAGCATCGTCTCCGGCAGGCCGGAAAAGCTCCCGATAATCGCATGAGCCATGGTCTGTTCCGTCGGATCATTGACCGTATACCACTCCGGATCGGCAAAAGAATAATAGATACCGTCAATCTGAATCCCTGACTGTATCCCTGCCGCTTCATCCTGTAAAATCCGGTAAAGGGCCCCTGCATGGTCTCCATGGGGATGCGTGATCAGCCAGGCTGCCACGTGGCTCCCTCTTGCCTGAATCTGGCTGCGCAGGTAATCCCCGTCCGCCCCCAGGCCACCGTCTACCACAATCAGGTTCCCCTGGCTTGTCTGCAAAATCGCCGACAGCATCTGGCTGTCGCTCTGCGAACGCAGCAGCGTCAGCGTTGCGCCTCCTAAGATCGCATCCTGCGGCTGTACTTCCTTTTCCCCTTCCGTTACAATCGTTCCATATATGGAAGGTCCTGTACTCCCGCGGGAACCGCCCTGGCCTGCCACAACCGTATTGCTCCCTGTACCCTGAGACGCCGGGCCTGCCTGGTTTGTCGAATTCCCCTGCGCCGACGGCGTTCCCTGGCCTGCGGGGTTTCCCTGGCCCGTCGCCTCCAACGGACTTACCGTATTGCTATCCGTCCCGTTAGGAGATTGCAGCCGCGCCACCTCATTTGCCAAATATTCCGTGAAGAAAAAGCCGCTCTTTTTTATCGGAAGCTGTCCTGCCCCCACAGCAGATATCTCTTCCGGATTATGGGTTTTTATCCCGTTTGCCCCTGCATTCGCACTGCCTGATTCTACTCCCGGCGCATGCATCATCGCCGCCGCAAAAAGCCCGGTCACCAGCATTCCGCTGAACCAGCGCCTCTGTCTTCTCTGTCTCATAGCTATCTGCCTCTCTCTCCTAATTAATACAATCGTTATTTTACCAGAGACCGGAATTTTTGAATAGCACTTTTATAGAATCGTCAGAAAATCGTCATATTTATTATCAATATCTTTTTTATTTTTCCTCTTGCAATTTCCCTTTATTCATGCTATCATCTGTTCAATAGTTATTTATTTTTATTTTTTTTGAACAAAGTCGGCATTATTATTTTATCCGGAGGCTTATTGACATGACCAAAAAAACATCATCCTCAGAATCTCTGTTGCGACAGCTGGATCTTTTTACTACCCTGTTTCCTTTTATCTGTATTGCCGTTTTATGCGCCTCTTTTGTGCGGTTTCCAGACGCTTCTTCCCTGCTTCTGGAATCTGTCCGCGCTTTTTTGGGCGATGAGATGGGCAGCTACTATCTGATTATCGGACTGGGAGTATTTCTCTGCTCCTTGTACCTTGCCTTTTCTAAATATGGCAATATCCGTCTTGGCAATCATGGCGTCCCTCTTTATTCTCCCTTTCGCTGGGGTTCCATGATGTTTACCGCCGGCCTTGCCGCAGACATCCTTTTTTACTCCTGCTGCGAATGGCTCATCTATGCCTCAGATCCCCATGTGGCGGAAATGGGAACCCTCCAGGATTGGGCCTCTACTTATCCACTATTTCACTGGGGGCCGATTCCCTGGGGTTTTTATCTGGTGCTTGCCGTGGCGTTCGGCTTCATGCTTCATGTCCGCAAACGCCACAAGCAAAAATATTCGGAAGCCTGCAGGGCCCTGCTGGGCAATCGGGTTGACGGCTGGGCCGGCCGTCTGATCGACCTGATTGCCGTATTTGCCCTACTGGCCGGAACCGCCACCACCTTCTCTCTGGCAACTCCGCTCCTGGCTATGGCTATCAGCCATGTGACCGGCATTGCCGCCAGCACTACGCTGACGATTACGATTCTCATTGTTGTCTGCTGTATATACACCTGCTCTGTGTATTTCGGCATGAAGGGCATCCAGCGTTCCGCCGCCTGCTGCAGCTATCTGTTCTTTCTGCTGCTGGTGTATGTATTTTTCTTTGGCGGAGAAAGCCGTTTTATCGTGGAGACCGGGATCACCTCCCTGGGACTTTTAGTTCAGAATTTTATTGAACTTGCTACCTGGACAGACTCCATGCGAACCTCCTCTTTTCCGCAGGCCATGACCATTTTCTATTGGGCTTATTGGATGGTATGGTGTGTGGCTGCGCCCTTTTTCATCGGCTCCATCAGCAAGGGACGCACTATCCGGCAGACCATTTTAGGCGGTTATTTCTGGGGACTGGCTGGAACCTTTACCTCCTTTATCATTTTAGGCAATTATGGACTGGGACTTCAGATGCACGGCCGTCTGGACTCCCTGACCGCCTATCTCCTGGCGGATGGTTCCAACAATGCTCTCTATACGGCAATCATTACGATCCTGAATCAGCTTCCTCTATCTGGTCCGGTAATGATCCTGCTGGTGCTGTGTATGATTACCTTTTACTCTACCTCCTTTGACTCCATCACCCTGGTAGCTGCTTCCTACTCCTACCGGGAACTGAAACATGATCAGGAACCCGATCGCCGTATTAAGCTGTTTTGGGCCATATTTCTGATCCTGCTGCCGGTTGCCTTGATTTTCTCCGAAAAATCCATGGCAAACCTTCAGTCTGTGTCCATCATCGCCGCATTTCCGGTAGGGATCATCATGATTCTGATTATTGCCAGCTTTTTTAAGGATGCCAATGCCTATCTGGCGGAAAAAGGCAGGGAGTGATTATGGAAAACCACATTGAAGATATCCACAAATTGAGAGAGTGTCATTATTCCACTTTCCTTAAATGCCGGGCAGCAATCCGCTGCCCGGCATTATTCCTACTGTTTTCTCTTTCCTTCCATTGTCTGGCTGATAATGCTCTCCATCATTTCCATCGTCAGCTGGCCGCTGATATAACCAAATATATTGCCGTCGCGGTCAATCATAAAGGTAGTCGGAAATGCCTGAATGCCGTATTGATAAAACAGTTCTCCTGACAAATCCATCAAAACCGGATAGGTATATCCATTCTCCTCCAAAAAGGCTTTGATCTCCTCTTCGCTCTTCTCCTGCCCCATCTCGGGGGCCGCAACCCCAAGGACAATCAGCGCCTCATCCCCCTCCCGGCTATAATTCTCATAAAGCTTCTGGATATCCGGCATCTCTGCCCGGCAGGGCGGGCACCAGGTCGCCCAGAAGTTCAAAAAAATCGTCTTCCCCTCATAATCTTTCAAGGTATGGAGATTGCCGTATTGGTCCTGCAGTTCAAAATCCACGGCAGGGGGAAGCATATTCTCTGCCTTTGTTTCATTCTCTTCCTCTTTTTCCCCCTGCTCCTCTGCCATCGTCGATTCTGCGTCCGTTGCCTTTGGCACCTCTCCCTCTTCCCCGCCAGTTGTCTCCGAAGCCTCCGGCTTTGTGGCATTTCCCTTTTCGGTTCCGGATATCGAAGAAATTCCTGACAGGTATCTGCTCATATCATTCATCTTCCCGGTTACCATCAAAAGGCCCATAAAAACCATCAGAACGCCTCCGATTTTCACCGTATACCGCACCACATTCCGATACCTTTTAAATAGTTCCAGCAAAGAAGTCGTGAAACATCCCACTGCCAGAAACGGCAGCACAAAACCCAGGGTATATACCCCGATCAATACAAATCCTGCCGCCTTCGTCCCGGCGGAAGCCGCCATCAGCAGCACGCTTGTCAGCGTTGGGCCTACACAAGGCGTCCAGGCAAAGCTGAAAGTAAATCCCATTGCCAGTGCCGTCAACGGCGACATTACCAGCGTATCAACCCGAAACGGCAGGCGACGCTCCTGCCCCAGGATTCGGGATGTCCCGAAAATTTCCATCTGGTAAAGTCCGAACAATATTACCAATACGCCTCCTGCCCGGGCCAGTATCATTTGACCGGAACCGAAGAATGTCCCGATCGCTGTCATCCCAAATCCCAGCAGAAAAAATGCAAAACTGACTCCCACCACAAAACACAAGGTATGGATAACCACTTTTCCCTGCTGGTAATGCATCCGCCCATCCTCTCCCCGCACTCCCGTTCCTCCGGACAGATATCCGATATATAACGGAAGCAACGGAAGGACACACGGAGAAAAGAAGCTGAGAAGCCCCTGGAAAAATACCGTGATCGCCGGAACTCCGGCTTCCAATGAAAATCCCATAATACCCCTTACTCCTTCCATCCATTCTGATGATCATTCTGCAAATGAATATCCATACTTCCTGAGCGAAACCCTTCCAAATCCAAAGTAAGATAATCAAATCCCAAAGTTTTTAAATGTTCCACAATCTCCCTGCGCCTTTCCACAACCTGCAAAAACTCTGTCTCATCGGTCTCCAGGCGCACTACATCTCCATGCAGGCGCAGACGCACATTGCCAGAAAGCCGTTCCCGCAAATATGCTTCCCCCGCTGCAATCCTCTCCAGCACATCATATTCGATTCTTTGCCCGTAAGGAATCCGGGTGGCCATACAGGGGGTGGAAGGCCGGGAGGCCACCGATATCCCACAGATGGCTGCCATCTCTTTCACCTGTGCCTTGGTAATATGCAGGCGGGCCAGAGGACTGTCAATTCCCAATTCCTTTAACGCACGAATCCCCGGACGGTACACATGCATGTCATCCTCGTTGGTCCCCTCCACAATAATCCGAGCATTCCTGGCCGCCGCAAAATTCTTCAGACTCTGAAACAGATGACGTTTACACAGGTAGCACCGGTCCACCGGATTGTTGCGGATCTCCTCCTGCTCCAGTTCATCTACCAGGATAACCTCATGAATCCCCCCCAGTTCTCCTGCCACCCTCCTGGCAATCTCCAAATCACAGGATGGATGGAGGCGGCTGTCAAAAGTCACGGCATACACCTGTCCTCCCAGACAACTTGCCGTATCGGCCGCCACTTTCAGCAGCAGGCTGGAGTCCACACCGCCAGAAAATGCCAGGCAAATCCCCTCCGGGGCCATCCGGGCAAAATATTGTTCCAGTTCCGACAGTTTTTGTTTGATTTGATCTGCACCCATCCGATGCCCTCCGCTTTCTGCCCGTTTTTATTTTCCGAATTCGGATATTGCCTTTTCTCTTGCCACATAATAAACGCTTTGCAAATCCGCCCCTGCTTCTTTACAGATCCGGCGTACGCTTTCATATTCCGGGTAGCAGAAAATCTGGTCTTTATGACGGCATACCTTAACCTCTACATCTCCATATGGGGTCTTTACCGTCCTCAATTCCCTCTGTAATACGGTTCTTTCCACCGGATAGCGGCGTATCCCGATCGTAGTCGTCTGTGTGAACAATATGTCTTCCAGCCTCTCCCTTTGCGGCTCGTTGCAAAGCACGGAAAGCTGATAAGCCGGGCGATTTTTTTTCATAAATATCGGGGTATACCAGATATCTGCCGCTCCTGCCTCCAACAGCATCTCCATGACAAGTCCCAACATTTCCCCGCTTCCATCGTCCACATTCGTCTCCAGCACCCACTTTTGCGTCCCGGTATTCTCCTCCTCCGTTTCCAGAAGCATCGCACGCAGTACATTTGCCTGACGAAACTCTTTATTGCCGGCCCCCATACCGATCTTTAGCAGACGGCAATTGGCCGGAAGTTCTTTTCTGGTACGCAAGGCCGCCGCAATTGCCGCTCCGGTCGGCGTCACCATCTCTCCTTCATTATCCGTAAACCGCATATCCAACCCACAGGCAGATATAATATTTGCCGTGGCCGGCACCGGCACCGGGAGAAGTCCATGCTGACAATGCACATGGCCGCGGCCTTCCGAAAGCGGAGACACCGCAACCTCTTCAATCCCCAGATTATCCACGCACACCGCCACACTCACAATATCAATAATGGAATCAATCGCTCCCACTTCATGAAAATGCACCTGATCTATAGGCAGCCCGTGGGCCTTTGATTCTGCTTCCGCTACGATCGCAAACATCTTTTTCGCCAGCTTTCTGACATGCTCCCCCGCATCCAACCGGTCGATCAGCGCATAAACATCATAAAGATTCCTGTGAACATGGCTGTGGCCGTGTTCATGGCTGTGGCCCTGCTCATGGCTGTGGCCCTGCCCATGGCTGTGTTCCCCGTTCTCCAGATGGACATCAAAATTAAACGCGTCCAATCCGCACATCTCTTTCCGCCCGAAATGCAGATGATAGCCTTCCAACCCCATACTGTCCAAGGCCTTTTCCAGCGTTTCTCGGTCTGCGCCCAAATCCAGAAGCGCCCCGACCGTCATATCCCCGCTGATCCCTGAATTACACTCCAGATAAAGAATCCTTTTCATTTTTTCCTCCATTTTGTGTACGTTTACAGGGTTCATGCCCGCCTTATCGGGTGCAGGCATCCTCACCTGTTCACCGCTAACCTGTTTATTTGCGTCGCCACATATCCGGCTCCATATCCATTGTCGATATTCACTACCGAGATCCCGTTTGCACAAGAATTAATCATAGTCAGCAATGCCGAGAGGCCATGGAACGAAGCGCCATATCCTACCGACGTCGGAACAGCAATCACCGGACATTCCACCAGTCCTGCCACAACAGTCCCAAGTGCGCCCTCCATACCAGCCACCGCCACAATACAATTTGCACCTGCCAGGCGGTCCCTTTTGGAAAGCAGCCGGTGAATGCCCGCCACCCCCACATCATAGATACGATCCACCCGGCTTCCAAAATATTCTGCTGTCTGCGCCGCCTCTTCCGCTACCGGAATGTCTACTGTCCCCCCGGTGCAGACCGCCACATTCCCTACTCTCTCCTTATCTTCCCGTTCTATCTTCAAAATCCGGGAAATCGGATCATAAGCCACCTGCGGAATTTCTTTTTTCACCAGTTCATACTGCTCTTTGCTGGCTCGGGTTCCCAATACTTCCTTATCCCGTTCATAGATTCGCTGATAGATGTCTACCAGATATTGGTCTGGTTTCCCCTGGCAGAAAACAGTCTCTCCAAATCCGGTCCTCAGACGTCGGTGAAAGTCCAGTTTCGCATGCCCCAAATCCTCATAAGGCAGATTTTTCAGAATCTCTTCTGCCTTTTCAATCTCCAGTTTCCCTTCCTTTACCTGCTTCAGCAGTTCTCCTACGTCCATCCGTATCCCTCCTCTTTCCCATCACCAATGCCAGTACCAGGCAAACAGCGACTGCAGCAAGAAAAATCTGCCAGACCGGGGTCTTCCTGACCAGTACGAATTCCCCTGACGTTCCCGCTTCAAAAATCAGGTATTCGCCGTCTCTCTGCCCGGCCGCCCTCTCTGTCACACCATCTTTTACAAACGCCACCCTATCTGCATCCCCAGCCAGCACATGAAGCGTCACGGATGCAGACGCTCCGGAATCCCCAGTATCCGCGATCTCATAACGGAACACATTTCCTTCCAGTTCCTGTACCAGAAGCCGGGCTTCCGAATGAAATACTCCCTCTGCCAGCAAGAACGGTTTGGGATCGTCGGAGTCTGCGATGGTTGTAGTCCATGGCTGATAAACAGCATGAACCTTGTAGTTTTTACGGATATCCGATAAATCCACCGTTTCCCATTGTTCAAAAAATCCTTCCTTTTTTGGCGCCTGCGGCATATTCTCTTCAGCCAGCGCTTCGCCGTACCGGCAGACAATCTGCTCCACGGCCTGGCCGTCTGCTAAAAATGTCACGGTCAGGCTCTCAAACTCTTCCGGAATCCCCTCCCTCTGCAGCAACTCCTCATAAGAAATCCCTTCGGCTTCCCCGCGAAAGGTCACTCCATCCACAGCTCCCAGACCGTCATCCACATAAAGATTGCCACTGGCAACGCCTTCTTCATCCCGGTCACCAGCAATGCTGCCCCTCCACTCGCCGCTGGCCGTCACTACATTCACCATAGCACAGTTTTCCCGTAAATTTTTGCCCAGGCCGGCAATTCCGCCGGTATAGTCATTTCCGCTGACCTCGCACATCGTATAGCTGTCCAGAATCAGGGACTGGCTGCTGCCCGCGATTCCGCCGGCATATTTGCCATCCTCCACACGGATATCCCCATAATTCTGATTAGCGGCCAGCACACCGATTCTTGCCGCCCCTGCAATCCCGCCGGCACAGTCCTGCTGCACCAGGATATCTCCGTCATTTCGGCATCCCCGCACGGCCGCCTGTGCATAACGGCTCATATACAGCGATTCCTCACCATAAGTCTCAATATCGGCTTCGGGGTCCAGATCCAGTTCAATCCCTATCGTTCCCACAATCCCGCCGGCCTGAAAATCGGAACGAATATTTCCTTGATTTGCACACCCGACAATCATACCGTTGCTTAAGTCTGTCGCCGCCTCTGAGACATCCTCAAACAGAGGCTCATCGTCCTCTACCCGGTTTCGTTCAGACTGCACCCGGTCCATGCCTTCCGAGAGGATATCATGCATTCCTTCCAGCTGATCATCCAACTGCTTCTTCTCTGTACGCAGCTGGTCTTTGCCGGACTTCAGGTTCTCAGACAGAACATCCAGTTCATCATACAGCTGGTCCAGCTGCCCGGTCAGATCCCCGTCCAGGTCATCCACATCATCCACCAGCTGGTCCTTATAATCCCGGGTCAGATCCAAAAACTCCTTTGAAGCCACACGCAGGGAATCCAGGTCATTCTCAAAATCCCTCACTCCGTCAACGACTCCTTCGACCCGTTTCTCAACCAGAATTTCCGTATCATCGACAATATTCCCGGCACAATCCTGCAATTCCTTCATTACTCCGTAAAGATATTCCAGTTCTCCCAGGACACCGGCATCTTCATCCGGGATATAATCGTCCGGCAAAACATCTCCCCCTCCGGCGCCGCCGCTTAGCTGTGCCAGAAGTTCCCTGGCCCGCCGGACATTCCCCTGCACGCGGCTCCCGGCCTGATCTGCCGCACGGCTTCCCATATCAAGTTCCATCTCCGCCAGAGTCTCATCAATCAAGTCCAGCTGTTTCTTCGCTTTTTCATCATAATCGTCTCTTTTGGCCCGCCGTTCATCCTTTTTCCCCCGGGTAATATCCCGGATAGACTTTACGATCTCATCCACCCGGTCCAGATTGCCGATCGAGGCGTCTGTCGTAGTATGGATGCTATCCGTCATGGCATCCGTCGTATCTGAAATCTGATCAATCTGGTCTCCCACCTGGTCAAGGGTGTCTTTGTTATACTGAATCATCAAAAACGGTTCCATTTGCCCTGCAATGCCGCCGACATCCTTGCGCCCCTTTACCTCTCCGGTATTTTCACATAAAACCATCAACCCGCTCTGACGCCCTGCGATCCCTCCGATATTATAACCGGTATGATCGTAACCAACCGCCCCGGAATTATCACACTGGCGGATGGTCCCGGAAGAAAGGCCGGCGATTCCGCCTACATCGTTTACCCTTTCCACCACAATCGTGGTCATAAAGCTTTCCTTATCCACGGAGATACTGTTCTTGCTGTCAGAAGACTCCTCAAGCCCCTCCGATGCGGCATTAATGCCTCCTTCATTCACCGAATCCCGTATGATCCCCAGGTTCTCTCCGGCAATTCCGCCGACTCTGCGGTTTCCTGTCAGTTCCGCCTGATTCCGGCAATTTTCAATCACACCGGTCTCCTCATTGATACCGGCAATTCCGCCCAGGTTTTCCAGCGCCTCCCCCGTTCCAAAAAACGTGCAGTTACGGATTGTCCCTCTGTTGGCGCCGGCAATCCCGCCGATTCTTTTCCGGCTTCCTTCTGGTTTTAGCTCTCCGCCCACATTCAGATTCTGTATGATCGCTTCCTCCTCCAGATAACGGAAAAGGCCCAGGCCGGAACCCGGCTGTCGGATAGAGATTCCGCTGATCGTGTGATTATTGCCCTCAAAAGTGCCGCAAAACACCGGAATCGGGACGAATTGCCTGCCGCTCAGATCAAGATCTGCCTCCAGAACCACCGTTTTGCCCTCGGAATAGGTTTCCGAAATGCACAGTCTGGCCAGATCCAGCCATTCCTCTGCCGTGCGAATCGTAATGACAGACTCTTCCGCCTTCGTCTCCAAAGGAAGTACGGGCACAGACGCCGCCAGAACTGCTGCCATCAAAAGCGCTGCCGCTTTCCTGATCTTTTTCATCATCAGCACCCTCCTTTCTCACTGGTCCTGTCCTTTTTTCCGTCGTTTTCATCATATTTTACTGCTCCGCGGTTGAATTCCGTCCGGTCAATGACGCCGTCAAACACCAGAAGAATCTGCGGCAGCACAGTCATTACGAGAATGATGGAAACCAGAGTTCCCGCTCCCAATGCCTTTCCCAGGGAAGCAATAATTGCATTGGAAGTCAGCCTTCCCACGGCAAAACCGGCACAGGTAAGAATCGTACCCGAGGTGGCTACTGTCGGAAATGCTTGGTTCAGGGCCTCCACCACCACCTGCTTTCTGTCTGATATCTGGCTTCTAAGATCCATATACCGGCTGGTAATCACGATCGCATAGTCAATGGTCGCTCCCATCTGGATTGCGCTGACGATCAGATAGCTCAGAAAGAACATGGTTCCTCCCTTCAGAGGCGGTATGGAAAAATTAATCCAGATACTGCTCTGAATCGTAAGCACCAGCATAATCGGAAGTCCTGCCGACTGAAACGTAAACAATAGAATGATTCCTACAAACAACGCCGTCAGCACGCTGATCTTTACATTATCCGTGCGAAAAGACTTGCTCAGGTCATAGTCGCTGGTAGAATCACCCACCACATAGACCTCATCATAATAGGTGCTGGCAATGTCCCGTATCTGATCAATGACCGCAAACGTTTCCTCCCCTTCGATCGGCCCCGTCATGGTAAATACAATCCGGGAATATTCTTCTCCCTCCAGCTGCTGCCTGGCGTCGCGGAGGGCCTCATGCAAATCATCCACATCCTCGGACAAGTCGTCATCCAGATCAATGGCGCCTTTCTCCTTCTGATCATAAATAAAGTCTACCATATCAATAATCGGAATCCGGTACTCATCGAGATTTTTCATAAATGCGCCATACTGTTCCCGGTCAATTGCATAAAACTGATACAAAAGACGCACCAAATCCAGATCCACATCCGCCACTTCTGCAAATTCCCGCGGATTTAGTTCATTGACCAGAATATATTTTCCGTCGTCATCCACTTCGATGTTGCTGAGGCCCAGCACCGTATCCACCCGGTCCACCTGTTCCAATCCCCTGATAATTTGCGCCTCTTTCTGATAATCTCCCTTTGGCACCACCAGCGCCATGGTATTTGTCACCTCAAAAGTCTTCTCAATCCGTACCTTGGAAGTCATGAATTCATTCATCTTATCCGCTTCGATGGAACTGTGGTCATACACATATTCGCACTGATTGGACAAAACGCACCCTGCAGCCATTGCCACCACAAAAACCGGCAATACCACATACCGGGTTCTCACCACCAGACGGCCCCACCCCCGGATCGACGGCACAAAGCTGCGATGTACCGTCTTCTCAATCCATTTCGATGACATCACGATCATGGCAGGCATCAGGAAAAATACCGTAATCAGGCTGAAAATAATCGCTTTCGTCAAAACGCGGCCCAGATCCATTCCGATTCCAAACTGCATCAGCATCAACGCCACCATACCGGATACGGTAGTAAGGCTGCTGGAGGAAATCTCCGGAATTGCCTTGCTGAGCGCCACGGTTACCGCCTCAATCGTCTCTTTCGTCTCATGCTCCTCCATAAACCGGTGAAACAAAATAATCGCATAGTCAATCGAGAGCGCCAGCTGCAGCACGGCCGCCACCGCGTTCGTCACAAAAGAAATCTCCCCGAACCAGAAGTTCGTTCCTGTGTTCAGCACAATCGCCACGATAAAAGTCATCATGAAAATGACGATTTCCATATATGTCCCGGAAGTAAAAAGCAGCACCAGCAAAATAATGGCTGCCGCCACTGCCAGAATCCCCTTCATATCCTCTTTCAAGGCGGCGCTGTCGTCTTTATCAACCGTAGTATAAAAGTACGTCTGATAATCTTTCAAATGCTCCCTCACATTGGCGATTGCCCTCTGCGACAGTTCCGTGTCCTCTTCCTCCTCGAAGGTCAGCGTATAAAGAGCACAG
>Ga0073906_1005088_pt1 | contig 12278 bp, 13 predicted proteins | sample Inofromicrocosms_FD_65485 | JGI IMG/M metagenome (GOLD analysis project Ga0073906, IMG submission 65485) | Mouse cecum microbial communities from Vienna, Austria - Inoculum for glucosamine and mucus D2O microcosms | ecosystem: Host-associated > Mammals > Digestive system > Large intestine >... | reverse complement strand
AGAGTAGAAAATGCCATTCCAGCTATAGTAGATAAGGATTTATTTGACCGCTGCCAAAGAATGTTAGCCCAGCACAAACATTCCCCAGCAGCCCATCGTAACATCTTTTTTCTGCTGACAACTAAATTATTTTGCGGCCACTGCGGCCAACCGATGGTTGGCGATAGCGGCACCAGCAAAAACGGCAACACCTATTACTATTATACCTGCAAAGGTCACCGGGCCCATAAATGCAGCAAAATGCGCGTCCAACAGGACTGGATTGAACAGCTGGTGATGGATAATCTTTTGCAGCTAATTCACTCCAACGATTTCATTAATGAAGTTGCCGATAAGTGTATGGAATACCAGACCAAAGAACAGGATAACAGCGTTCTGAACGCTTTGGAAGCCAGGCGTAAGGAATTAAACAAATCAATAAAAAATTAAGGAATCATTTTTATGAAAAAAAATCAGAAAAAAATAATTTTGAGTATTTTGGGCATTTTTTTAGCAATTCTCTGGGCGAACAACACCAGTTTGTTTGCAGATAAATCGACTCAATATAATTTTTTAGCGCATCGTGGTCTGGCACAGACGTTTGATATTGCCAATGTGGAATGGGACACGAACACAGCCACAATAATCCACGAACCGGAGCACTCCTATTTAGAAAATACCATTCCATCTATGCAAGCTGCCTATGATTACGGTGCAACAATCGTTGAATTGGATGTTCAGCTTACCAAGGACAATCAGCTAGCCGTCTTTCACGATTATGACCTAAGTATGCGTACTAATGGCACTGGTGCTTTTAGCGATTGGAATATGGCCGACTTAAAAAAACTGGATATTGGCTATGGCTATACAGCCGATAATGGACAGACCTACCCATTTCGCGGCCAAGGAGTTGGCTTAATGCCAGAATTAGGCGAGGTTTTAGCCGCTTTTCCGAACCGGGAATTGCTAATCCATATTAACCACGGCGATGTGCAAACTGGTCAAGTTTTATGGAGTTATTTAGAAAACATGTCGCCAGAGAGATTAAATCAGATAACCGTTTATGGTGATGAAAATGCCTTAAAATATCTACGTGAACAAAATTCTGACATACGTGTCTTATCAATAGAAAGACTAAAACAAGCTTTATTAAAATATGAATTATGGGGCTGGACAGGCTATATTCCTGAGGAAATAAAAAATATGGAATTGCATATTCCCTTAAAATATGCTAAACTTTTATGGGGTTGGCCACATAAATTCGTTGCCAGAATGAACTCCGTTAACACTAGAGTGGTTATTGTACAAGGAAACGGCAAATGGTCTGAGGGATTTGATACAGTCGAATCCTTGCAGGAAATACCCAAAGGCTATGCCGGGTACATCTGGACTAACCGAATAGACAAAGTTAAACAACCCTAAAACTAGCATTATACTGCCACTTTTGCACTTTAAAACTGGCTTAAATAATTGTTATCAATTCTTATAAACAAGGAGGCTCCAATGCAAACAACCGAATTTGGTAGATTAACAGAAATAAACGTGCGGGATTTGTGGCCACACGAACAATATGACTTCTCCAACTGGCTGGCTAAAAGCGAAAACATTGAACTATTAAACGACATTTTAGGACTAACCCTGGTGGATATTGACAAGGAGGTTTACGTTGGCGCTTACCGTTGCGATTTGGTTGCCAAAGACGAAACCACCGGCCTGCGCATTATTATTGAAAATCAGCTGGAAACATCTGACCACAACCATTTGGGGCAGATAATCACCTACGCTTCTGGTTTGGACGCTAAGGTGGTGGTTTGGATTGTTAAAGAGGCCTGAGAGGAGCACCGTAACGCTATTGAATGGCTGAACAATAACACCAGCAAGGAGCTAAATTTTTTTCTAACTGCCAAACCTTATATTAGGCCCCCAACCTGGCCTTATACTCCTCGCCCCAGCCAGCCATAGCCTCCAAAATTGGCCGCAGGCTTTGGCCCAGCGCCGTTAGCGTATACTCCACCCGCGGTGGCACCTCCGCATAAACCTTGCGCTCCAGCAGGCCCTTTTCCTCCATATCTCGCAGTTGAGCCGTCAACACCTTTTGAGAAACGCTGCCGATTGAACGCTTCAATTCGCCAAATCGTTTAGTGCCCGGCAACAAATCACGCAAAATCAACACTTTCCATTTATCGCCAATCAACATTAACGTAGTTTCCACCGGGCAGCCCGGCAACTCCCTTTTGCCTGTTTGTTCAGCCATCATCTCACCCCACTATTAGTTTCTTTTAGATACTTACATTCTTATTGTAACATACAGCTCGCCGGGCTGTCAACAGTTTCCTACAAGTAACTAGGCCACAATAAAGTGCGTACTTTACAGAAAGCGCAACCGTTTGTATAATACAATCAAAAGCTGCGCAATGAATGTGAGCTTAAACAATCACAACCCAAGGAGAGATGACAAATGAACAAAAACACTTGCACAAACATCAAGCTAAACAAAGGCGAAATGAATATTTACGATTTTGGCAACATCAAGCTGCACGCCTACAAAACCAATGATTTTATTGATGATGAAGTTTTCATTCTGGAAAAGAACGGTAAAGCGGTGCTGATTGAATCGCCCTGCTTTTTTGACAACAATCTGGAATTGACCGATTACCTGAAAGATGTGGAGGTGGAGGGCCTGCTGATTGCCTACCACGGGGCCGGCGGCAGCTTTCTGCCGGACGCGCCCAAATACGCCACACCAAATGCCAAGCAATATACCGAACAAGGCGGCGGCAAAGCTTTAATCGACAACTTCAGCAACATTTTTGGCCAGGCGTTTGACAGCTCTGTGCATAAAATCGATAATCTTATCAGCAAAGGCCCTTTGAACATCGGCGGTATTGATTTAGTTATCAAACCAACAGCGGATGCTTTTGATGTAGAAATCCCAGAAATCAATGCCGTTTACACCCATATGCTGGGGCACGATTGCCACTCCATTGTGGCCGGCACGGCCCACGCCGACGCGTTGATTGCCGAGCTGCGCAACTATATTGCCAAAGGCTACAGCTTGATTTTAACCTCCCATTACACACCGGAGGATTTGAAAGACGCGGAAATCAAAATCGCCTACCTGGAAAATCTGAAAAAACTAGCCGCCGCTAGCGCCAACGCGGAAAGCTTTAAGGCGGAAATGCAAAAGCAATACCCCGCTTACAGCGGCCAAAATTATCTGGATATGACGGCCGGTTTCTTCTTTAACAATTAAAACCCTTAAAAGTATTTTATAAAATAGTCGCTCTTGCAATTTGCCACTCAATAGTCTATACTATATAAATAATTACTAGCAAACGACAGGGAGGCATTCTTTATGGCAATTTTGGTGTTGGGCGGGGCCGGCTACATCGGCTCCCACACAGTTTTGGCCTTGTTGCAGGCCGGCCACAAGGTTGTTGCGGCTGACAATCTAACAACCGGTTATCGGGCTGCTCTGCCGCCGCAGGTGCCATTTTACCAGCTGGATGTGCGCAACCGTGCCGCCCTGGATAAACTTTTTGACATGGAGCAGATTGAGGGCGTCATCCATTTTGCCGCCCTCTCCCTGGTGGGCGAATCTATGCAGCAACCGCTTAGCTATTACGATAATAATCTACACGGAACAATGCTGTTGTTGCAAGCTATGCAAGCGCATAATATCCACAACATTGTTTTTTCCTCCTCTGCGGCGGTGTATGGCGAGCCGGAGAATGTGCCGATTTTGGAAACCGATAGCGCCAACCCCACCAACTGCTATGGTGAAACCAAGCTGGCGATAGAAAAGCTGCTGTTCTGGACCAGCCAGGCCAGCAATCTTCGCTACGTGGCTCTGCGCTATTTCAACGCCTGCGGAGCGCAGCCCGGCGGCCAAATTGGCGAAGCGCACCAGCCGGAAACCCATTTGATACCTCTAATTTTGCAGGTTCCGCTGGGTCAACGCCAAAAATTAGCCATTTACGGCGATGATTACCCCACGCCGGACGGCACCTGTATCCGGGATTACGTCCACGTTTGCGATTTAGCACAGGCGCACATTCTGGCTCTGGATTATCTAATGCAAGGCAAGCAAAGCGATGTTTTCAATCTAGGCAGCGGCCAGGGCTTCAGTGTGCAACAGGTTCTGGACTGTGCCCGTCAAGTCACCGGCCACCCTATCCCGGCTGAAATCGCCCCGCGCCGCCCTGGCGACCCAGCCCGCCTAGTGGCCTCGTCCGCCAAAGCTATTCAGCAGTTAGGCTGGCAGCCCCAGTTCAGCCAACTGGCCGACATCATTGAAACCGCCTGGCAATGGCACCGCAGCCACCCCAACGGCTACGCGGAACATTCCTAATATTAATATGGAGGTAAAAATGCAAATAGAAAAGCTAAAAATTAACGAAATCCCCGCCCTGCTTTGGAATAAGCCCAGCGATAAATTAATTGTTGCCGTTCACGGCAGCCATTCCTCTAAAATCGACGACTGCATTTGGATTTTGGCAGAAGAAGCCGACAAACAGGACTATCAGGTGCTCAGCTTTGACTTACCCTGCCACGGCGAGCGCGTCTATGAGCTGGAGCCGGGCCGGGTGGAGCCATATCTGGCCAACCTGGCGGAGATTATGAAATTTGCCCGCAAACATGCTCCAAACATTTCCCTGTTCGCTTGCAGTATGGGAGCTTATTTCAGCTTGCTGGCCTATGCGGAAGAAAAATTAGACAAATGCTTGTTTTTATCCCCAGTTGTCAATATGCTGCAAGTTATCCAGTTTATTATGCTGCAAATTGGCGCAACGCCGGAACAGCTGCAACAAGAAAAGACAATCCCCAACCAGTTTGAAACCCTTTACTGGGATTATTACTGCTACGTTTTGGAGCACCCAATTCAAAATTGGCCGCAGCCAACCGCAATCCTGCGCGGCGAACACGACACGCTTTGCAGCCCCTTGAGCGTGGCCGTTTTCGCCCAACGCTTTGGCTGCCGATTGCTGGAGCAGCCCGGCGGCGAGCATTGGTTCCACACGCCGGAGCAGCTGGATTTTTATCGCCAATGGCTGCAAAAAGAACTGGCTAGCTAATTATCGCTAAGTGTTCACAATCAACTAGCCGCTACCCTAAATGGCGCGGCTAGTTGAAATGGTTCTCACTAAGCTCTGTCTGCGTCCACTAAAGTGGACTTGCCAATCGCTAAGTGTTCACACAAAAAAAAAGAGAACAAAAGAAGCCCTCGGGAAACTTCTCTCGTTCTCTTTTTTTGTGCAAATCCTAATCAATTTTTACTTCATAATCTTGCAGCCTTATCTTAGTCTTCGGCAAAACTAGCAGCTGCAAAAATTTTTAACGCTTTTAGCACATCCACTTCTTCCACTCAAACTACAGAAGTTCAAGAGCGATTGAGATATGCTGATTTGCTTCGCTTATTCCAGCATACTAAAGGCAGCTCAAGAGTGCTTTAGATGCGAGGAGTCAGATTATGAGTGAGGTAGGCGTACCAAGCGTACGCCGACGAAACGAATAAAATGACGACAAAGCAGATGAAGTGCTATTGAGCTGACTTCTTACTCGTTGATAGCAATTACAACACCAGCGCCTACAGTCCTGCCACCCTCGCGAATAGCAAAACGCAGACCCTCCTCAATAGCAATCGGAGTGATCAATTCAATGTCCATATCAATGTTATCGCCAGGCATTACCATCTCCACACCATCAGGCAATTTGGATACGCCAGTTACGTCAGTGGTACGGAAATAGAACTGCGGACGATAGCCGTTAAAGAACGGAGTGTGACGGCCACCCTCCTCCTTAGTCAGTACATATACCTGACCACGGAATTTGGTGTGCGGATGAATGCTGTCCGGTTTTGCCAAAACCTGGCCGCGCTCCACCTCTTTGCGGTCAATACCACGCAGCAGAGTACCAATGTTGTCGCCGGCCTCAGCAAAATCAAGCAATTTGCGGAACATCTCAACGCCGGTTACAACGGTGCTCTTAGGCTCATCCATCAAACCTACGATGGATACGTTGTCGCCAACCTTAACCTGACCGCGCTCCACACGACCGGTTACAACAGTGCCGCGGCCGGTGATGGTGAATACGTCCTCAATCGGCATCAGGAACGGTTTGTCAATGTCACGCTCAGGTGTGGGGATATACTCGTCCACTGCGTCCATCAAATCCCAAATCGGTTTGCAGTTGGGGCAATCGCGGCCGCCGCAACCACATTCCAATGCTTTCAAAGCGGAACCGGAGATAATCGGAATATCGTCGCCCGGGAATTCATACTCGCTCAGCAGCTCGCGAACTTCCATTTCCACCAATTCCATCAATTCGTCGTCGTCAACCTGGTCGGCTTTGTTCAGGAATACCACGATATAGGGTACGCCAACCTGACGGGACAGCAGAATATGCTCACGAGTCTGAGGCATCGGGCCGTCGGCGGCAGATACTACCAGGATAGCGCCGTCCATCTGAGCTGCGCCGGTAATCATGTTCTTAACATAGTCGGCGTGGCCAGGGCAGTCCACGTGGGCATAGTGACGGCCTTCGGTTTCATATTCTACGTGCGCAGTGTTAATCGTGATACCACGAGCTCTCTCCTCAGGAGCAGAGTCAATCTGGTCATAAGCCTTGGCTTCAGCGCCGCCGGCTGTTGCCAAACATCTGGTAATGGCCGCTGTCAATGTGGTCTTGCCGTGGTCAACGTGACCAATCGTGCCGATATTAACATGCGGCTTTGTGCGTTCAAACTTTTGTTTTGCCATGTCGTTTTTCCTCCAAAATAATTTTTACTAATTCAACCACCAAAGATTTTTTTCATATTATATATTTTAATGCAATTAAGGCTGATTGTCAATCCAGCAAGGCTAATTTTCCCAAAACTATTGCAAATCTCTGGGTTGGGCCGCGCCGATTATCTCATTAATATCAGTCACGCCCTCCTGCTCCAGCCAGGCCGCCAGCTCGTCAATGATATGCAGCGGCGCTAGCGGGTTCACCATCGTGGCGGCGGCCACTGCCACCGCACTGGCCCCGGCCATCATAAACTGCAAAGCGTCCTCGCCGGTTTCAATGCCGCCCATCCCGATAATCGGAATTTTTACACTTTGGCGCACCTGCCAAACCATCCGAACCGCAATCGGCCGAATGGCCGGGCCGGATAAGCCGCCCATCACATTGCCCAAAAGCGGCCGGCGACGCTTCACGTCAATCACCATTGAAAGGAACGTGTTCACCAACGACACCGCATCGGCCCCAGCAGCCTCCACCGCCTTGGCAATTTCGCCAATATCCGTCACGTTGGGGGTCAGCTTCACCACCACCGGCAGCTTGGTCGCCTCCCGCACCGCGCTCACCACCGCCGCGGCCAGCTTGGGGTCTGCTCCGTGGGCCATACCGCCGGCCCGCACGTTGGGGCAGGATATGTTGACCTCCAACCCGGCCAGGCCCGGAACCTTGTCCAACGCCGCCGCCAGCTCGGCATATTCCGCCGGCTCACTGCCGGCAATGTTCTGCAAAACCGCCAAATCGTGCTGCAAAACCCAAGGCAGCTGCTGCTCCAACACATTTTGCAGGCCCGGATTTTGCAAACCCACGCAGTTAATAACCCCGCTGGGAGCCTCCGCCACTCTTGGCGTGGGGTTGCCCAGGCGCGGCTGAAGCGTGGTGCCTTTCAACATCATACCGCCCAACTTATCAATAGGAAAGATTTCATTCAGCTCCCGGCCAAAACCGCAGGTGCCGGAAGCCGTAAAAACCGGATTTTTAGCCTTAATTCCGGCAAACTCCACCGCCAGCTTAGTCATCACCAAACCACCTCCTGGCCGTCAAACACTGGGCCGTCGTAACAAACCCGTTTTTTGGCAATGTTGCCCTCAGCGTCTCGCACATCCACCACGCAGCAGACGCAAATGCCAAAGCCGCAGCCCATCCGCTCCTCCAGCGAAACCTGGCATGGCGTGCGATAATCGCCGCAAATACGAGCCACGCCGCGCATTAAAGGCATCGGCCCGCAGCAGAAGACCTGGTCAAACCGGCCATAGCGCAACACCTCCGGCAAGTCGTCGGTGGGATAGCCCTGCTTGCCCATTGTGCCGTTGTCTGTGTAAAGACGGGTTACCATTCCCAGCGGCACCAAGCGTTCCAAACCCAGCATACGCTCGCCGCACTGCGCACCCAGCATAATTTCCGTTTCCACATCCTGCCGGCGCAGCTGACACAGCAGAGGATAAAGCGGAGCCACGCCAATGCCGCCGCCGATTACCAACGCCCGGCGGGTGTCCTCAGCCACCGTGAAGCCGTTACCCAACGGAGCCAGCAAATCCACAGCGTTCCCCGGTTGCAGCTGGGCCATTGCCTGCGTGCCAGCCCCGTGCACCTCGAACAGAATACTAATGCTGCTCCGCTTAGGGTTTACGTCGTAAATACCCATCGGCCGGGCCAGATAGGGCTTGCCGCCATTGCCGGGCCGCAGCATCGCAAACTGACCAGGCCGGGCCTGCTCCACCACCGCCGGGGCTTGCAGCTCAAGCTCGTAAATGCCCTCCGTCACCTCGAAAATATCCAGCACCTGGGCCTTGATTGGCTCAATACCTTTGTTCAATTCACATTCACCACCAATTTTTTGATATTCCTATTATAAATTAAGCGGCTCTCTTTGTCAATCTAATTGCAACGTTTCCTGCACCTGAGCCCGATATTTTTCCCGCAGCTGCTTATATAAATCAACCAACTCATCATATTTATGAAAATCCCAAACTACATAAGCACTCGCTTCATCTTCCTCGGAAAAGAAGTAATACATTGACAATGCTTCGCCAAAACCCAGAGTGCGCCCATCGGCAAAATTAAGATAAAACTTATCTGTTATGCCACCGGAAATCGCAATATCTTCTTCATCCGTAAAGCCAGGCTCCCGATAAGCCAACTGCGGCAACAGGGCCAGCATTTTTTCAACATCCGTTTCCTCTAAAGCCAGCCGATAGCTCGGCATGCAGCCATTACCAAGCGTAAAATTAATGTCAATCCCCGCCAACTGCTCCCGCTTCAGCCCTGCGAATGGATAGACAATTTCCGGCCGCTCTCCCTCGCTGATTTCCACCCGTTGCTGCTCTGGCAAAAACTCCACTTTATAACCATAATACTCCTGCTCCAGCAGGTTAAGCGGCAGATAAAGCGTATCCGCATTGAAATAAGGCGCAACTGGCAACTCATAGTCATGATAATTCAAAAGCAAGGCTTCCCGTTTACCCAGCCACAAATGTATCTGCCCACGCTCAGGATGCCGCAAAAACAAATCGTTATATTCAGCCCGCCACTGCACATCAAAACCCAGCTTTTCAAAAACTGCCCTAGCTGGCACGCAATCCTGGCCAAAATGCAGCTCCGATTTCGCCAGCTTCTCCCCCTGATAATACACGTCATAGGCCCAAACTGGCGTGGCCGCCAGCAGAGCAACGCACATCACCAGCACTGCAAACAACTTTTTCAATATCATCACACCCTTTTATTGGCTAACTTAATTATACTATAATTTAACAGGCATTTCAACTCAAATATCCCTTTCAATCGCAAAAATATCCCCCAGCCTTACTGGAGGATATTTTCACTTATTTTAATATATTTGGCGCATTTTGTCAAACAGCTTTTGGCAAACCAAAGCCGCCGCCATTGAAAGCATACAAACCGCGGCATAACGAATAAGACTGTTATCAAGCAGCCAGGCCTGCCAGCCGACCGCTTTGGCCAGGCCGCGCCAAACAACCAACACCGCGGGGTGCAGAATATAAACCCAAGCGGCCAGCGGACGCAAAGCCGCAGCCGGACTCAACGGCAGGCTCAACGCCAAGCGAAACAAAAACCACATCGCCACAGGCAATGCCAGATACATACTATCGTGCCGCTGCCAGCCCAAATTGTGCAGGGTCAGCCCCTCCGCCAGCAGGCAAAGCAAAGCAGCCGCCAAACCGGTCATATTAAGCCAAAAGATCCGTCCAGTCAGCACAGCCGGCCGCTGGTGCAGCATTGCGCCTAACAACAGAAAAAGCGGTGCATAAAATAAGCCGTTGCGAGTGTAGGAAAAAAGCTGAAACATCGCCTGATAAGCCGTCTGCAACGGCGGCAAATAAGCCAACAGACCATAATAGCTATCGCCCAGCAAGCCCAGCAGATAAAGGGCCGCTGCCAGCCCCAGCTGGCATTTCCAGGGCAGCCTACGACAAATAACCAGCAGCCCGGCCCCCAGCAAAACCGCCGGCAAATACCACAAATGGTAAAAGGCGCCGTCAAAAAGCAACAGCCGCAGCCAATCGGCCAGGCCCAACCCCTGCCAATGCCCGGCATATAAATTCAGCGGCAGGTAAAGCAGGCTGGCCCCGGCATAAAGCAACAGGGTTTTGTGAGCAAAACGCCTAAAGCGGCCTGGCGCGGCCCCAGCCTCGCCTAACAGAAAATAGCCGCTGCATAGCATAAAAAATGGCACGGCCAGCCGGGCCACAATCCGGGTCAACACAAAATCCGCTTCGGCGTTGAAACTACCTAAAGGCGACGTGTGGATAGCGACTACCAGCAGAGCAGCCAGCAAACGGCCCCAATCCAGCGCGCCTTTCATTGCAGATATTCCTCCAGCGTCAGGCCGCGCTTTTGCATAATCAAAGCGTGCGGCCGGCCAACATAGCGAAAATGCCAAGGTTCGTGAGCTATGCCGCAAACCGCCTCCTTGCCTTGCGGATAACGCTCCACAAAGCCATATTCCGCCGCCAGCTGGCGGAAACGCCCAGCCAAGCCGTCATAAGGGAAATAAGGCCGAATAAAGTCAATTTCCGGCAGACGCAAGCCCAAGTCGATTGCCAGCCCGGTTTGGTGCTCACTACAACCAGGCCGGGCTACATACTGCTCCGTGAACTCCCGGCCGTTTTCGGACAGCGATTGCCGCCAGATTTCTTGCTGCTCCTGCCGGCTGCGCCACCCGCTGACGGCTGCAATCTGCTGCCAGCCGGCTTCGGCACTGCCGGTTAGCTGTTGCAGCAAGCGGTTCAGCTGGCAGGCCGCCTCGCTTTGCAGCATAACCCCCTTGTCCTGCCGGTTTACGGGAACCAAACGCAAACGCTCATCAGGCCGCCAGGGGCGCTCCGCATTAACCAGCGTTAAATAATCCACCGCAGCAGCCCGCCTAAGCATTTTGGGCCTCCCTCGGCTGCAAAGCCAGCTCAATCGCCTTGTCCAGCAGCTGCGTAAAACTCCAACCGGCAGCCTGCAACATCTGCGGGAAACGGCTGTGCGCCGTAAAGCCGGGAATAGTGTTTACTTCATTAAAATAGATTTCCCCCTGCGGCGTCAGGAACATATCCACCCGCGCCAACACCTGGCAACCCAACGCCTGATAAATACGGCAAGCCGTCTGCTTTAAGCGCCGGGCGCAATCTGCACCAACCCTGGCCGGTACATGGATAGCGGAGCTTTCCAGCGTATACTTCTCGTGAAAGTCAAAAAAGCTATCCTGCTCCTTGGGCAGCTCAATTTCATCCAGCTCGCCGGTAATCAGACCCGCCGGGTCAGCCGGGTTGCCCATAACCGCGCAGCCAATCTCCACCCCGGCAACGGCAGCTTCCAAAATTACCTCGTCATCATAGACAAAAGCAGCCTGCAAAGCCGCAGGCAGCTCCGCCGGGTTGCTCAAACGGCTAATCCCAAAGGAACTGCCGGCCCGCACTGGCTTCACAAAAAGCGGCCAACCAATGCGCTCTGCCAGGCGCGCCGCTTCTGCCGCAGCGGTTTTTCGGTCAATCCGCGCAAACTCAGGCACCGCAACGCCGGCCGCAGCCGCCAGCTGATGCGCCCGCACCTTGTCCATACACAAAGCGGAAGCTAAGGTTCCGCAACCCACCAACGGCAAACCGGCCAACTCCAGCAACCCTTGCACGGTGCCGTCCTCGCCATTTTGGCCGTGCAAAACCGGCAAAGCAGCGTCCACCGGCAACAGCCGGGCGGCGCATTTGGCGTCAGCCGGCAACAGCAACAGGCCGGGCTGGCTGCGTTCCGGCCAGATAGCCGCCGGCGTGCACAGCTGCGGCTGCTGCCAACTGTCCGCCTCAATTTGACTAACATCGCCGTGGAAATGATACCACCGGCCCTGCTGAGAAATACCCAGCATTATCAAATTGTATTTGGCCGGATCAAGCTGCCGGGCCACTGCGCTAGCCGATTGTAGCGAAACCGCATATTCCGGCGAGCAACCGCCAAAAATCAACAATAAATTTAACATTGACAAAACGCCTCCTCATTTTCCAACCGGCTGGGCTTATCAT
>Ga0073906_1005084_pt1 | contig 12288 bp, 10 predicted proteins | sample Inofromicrocosms_FD_65485 | JGI IMG/M metagenome (GOLD analysis project Ga0073906, IMG submission 65485) | Mouse cecum microbial communities from Vienna, Austria - Inoculum for glucosamine and mucus D2O microcosms | ecosystem: Host-associated > Mammals > Digestive system > Large intestine >... | reverse complement strand
CCTATCACGATGCTTTCCCCCAGGTTCCTTCCCAGTAACAACATGGCCTCATGCCTCCTTTTTCTCGTGACAAAAAATTAGGTAAATGCGAATCATTCCTGGAATTACAAAAAGATATACATTTTTGTAAATCAAAAAACTGAAAAAAATTTTAGAGAAAGGGGTTGCCAAAACATTTATTTTGTGGTAATATCATAGCAGTAGACAACAAATTAGGGTTACAAAAAAGTATACCTTTTTGTAACCCTATTATTTTTTGTAAAAATATAAAAATGGCTTAATCATGCGGAAAATCAGGCAAAAAATATCGGTCGAAAAACGTAGGAAATGCGTTTTTCGGCCGTTTATTAATGACATTTTTGAGCGAATTAGCGACTTTTCGAGGTTTACAAAAAATCATCCTGTTTTTGGGCAATTTTTTGTAGGCGGAAATCCGTGGAAATCGTCTTGATTTTCTGCCCCAAAGGACTTATAATAAAGGAAAACAGGGAGGTGAGTTTTATGAGCATGGCGATTGGAAGCATAGGGATGGGCTACCGGATGCCAAACTGGAGTCATTCACAGAATGCCGCCCAGTCAAAATCCGCCCTGCCTAAAAATTGGGAGGTCGGAGCATCAGCGGAATCGCTGAAAAAGGACGGCGGAACGCTGGCGGCTACCGCAAGGGAGGAGCAATCCCCCTCCAGCGCGGTACAGCGTAAAAGTGATACCGGCGAATGCGAAACCTGCAAAAACCGGAAATATCAGGATGGCTCCGATGATCCCGGCGTATCTTACAAAACCCCTACCACCATCGATGCGGATATGGCAAACGCCGCTGTCCGCAGCCACGAACAGGAGCATGTGGGCCGGGAACAGTTCCAAGCGGAGCAGGAGGGACGGGAGGTCGTTTTCCAGACCGTGACCATCCACAATGCCATCTGTCCGGAATGCGGGAGAATTTATGTCTCCGGCGGGACGACCCGTACCGTGACCAAGGAACAGGTGGAGCAGGTTGCCGCCAAATATCAGGTTGGCAAACCCGAAGCCGATCAAAGTGGAAAGACCCTTGCCGTTGCGTAACGGCGGGACGCTTTGGAACAGGCGCATATAAAAAGAAAAAATGCCGTTGGACGTTCAGGGCCAACGGCATTTTTTATTGGAAATGGCAGTTTTGTCAAAGCGCTGCGAGAAAATGCAGGAATTGCTGTAAGCCTGTCTCTGTAGCCTTAAATACGCCGCACTGCTCTAGAATATTGGCATATACCAGCCCAACCTCCCGGCGAAGAATTTCACCGGGTTTTTTTTCTAACTGATCAACAGGATATCTTGAGGAAATATCCTCTATCCATGCCTTATGGGATGCCAATGGGCTGTCCTCCGCAATCTTGGCCCCGGAAGAAAGGATGGCTTCCAGCTCCTCTAAATCCTTCTTCAGCCTTGCAGGGAGGACGGCCAGCCCCATGACTTCAATCAGCCCGATATTTTCTTTTTTAATATGGTGATGTTCCGGGTGAGGATGGAAAATTCCCAGAGGATACTGCTCCGTTGTGCGGTTATTGCGGAAAACCAAATCCATTTCAAATTGACGGGAGCCATCCTTGGTCATTCTGGCAATAGGAGTTATCGTGTTATGGGGTGTTTGACCGGTATAAGCGAAAATACCGGCAGATTCATCGGAATACTCCCGCCAGACGTCCAGAATGTGGGAAGCCGCGTCGGCGAGCCTCTCTTTATCGGCGGAACGCAGGCGCAGTACAGACATGGGCCACTTGACAATTCCCGCCTCAACCCCCTGCCAACCGGGAAGGGAAACAGAACGAATGACCGGAGCCTTTTCCATGGCAAAGGTATAGCATCCACCCTGAAAATGGTCATGGGTGAGGATAGAACCGCCTACAATGGGCAGATCGGCGTTGGAACCGATGAAATAATGGGGGAACTGATGGACAAAATCCAACAGCCGCCGGAAGGATTTCCGGCTTACCTGCATAGGGATATGGTTTTGATTGAAGACAATGCAGTGTTCACGATAGTACACATAGGGAGAGTACTGCATGAACCATGGTTCTCCGCCGAGATTCAGGGTGATTAGGCGCAGATTCTGGCGGGCCGGATGGTTCAGCCGCCCGGCAAAGCCCTCGTTTTCCCGGCAGAGCATACATTTTGGGTAAGAGCTTTGGCTCTGAGTCAGCGCTGCGGCGATGGCTTTGGGGTCTTTTTCCGGTTTGGAGAGGTTTATGGTGATATCCAGGAGACCATAGGAGGTTTCGGCAGTCCACTTGACGTCCTTGGCGATGCGGTCCCGGCGGATATAATTGACATCTCCGCTGAACTGGTAATACCAGGAGGTCGCTTCCTGGGGAGACTTCTGATATTTTTGCCGGAACTCCGCGATTACCGATGAGGGCCGGGGACAGAGGACGCCCATCAGCTTGGTATCGAACAGGTCTCTGCCTGTAGTGCCGTTGGTGAGGGTCAAGCCCCGGCTGACGGCAAAGGAGGTGATTCGATCCAAAAGCTCTTCCAATGGGGGAAGAGGGACATCCGGCTCCAAGTTACAGGGACAGAAATCCTCCAATCCAAGCAAATCCAAGAGCTGATTGACGATGAAAACGTGGTCCTCCGGCTGTATCAGGTGCCTGGATACCCCATAAGCCGCAAGCAATTCGATGTCCAAATTGATGTCATAGGCTGTTTCCATGTAAGTTACCTCCCTTTTCGTCAACGATATTTTCAGGAGCACGGAACAAATGACTGGGAAGCTCCCTGCTGCATCTTGTATGTCAGGAAGCTCTAATGAAATCTGTGTCGGAATGACGGGGAAACTTGACGCTGCAAAGCGAAGAATCCCGTCTTTCACATAGTGTAGAATAAAAATTCCCCGCCAAGGCGTGTACACGGATTGGTTCAAAGGCTTCCTATATATAAGTGTAAAGAAAAACAGTGCAGGTTTCCATTCTTTCATGGTCCGAAAGTATGTAATTTTGTTACGTGATAGGGAAAATAATTTGCCGTATTTGTTTATGCCCAATAATTAATAGATGAGTGAGAGCACAGCGTTGAGAATGCATAAATATACAAGTTCTTCCCTCCCATTTCCTCAAAGCAAAAAGCGCACCGCAGCTCTTCCCTGCGGTACGCCCCATCTCTGCTTAGTTTAAATTATCGTTCCAGATTCTGGTCTCTGGATGGTCCGACCCCTACCATCTTGATCGAACATCCGCACAGCTCCTCCAGCTTCGCAATGTATGCCTTGCAGTCCTCCGGGAGCTCATCATAGGTACGGCATTTGGAAATGTCGCCGGTAAAGCCCTTTACCGTCTCATAAACTGGTTCGCATTCGGCCAGCTCCTCCAACGCAGGCGGGAAGTCCTTCAGGATGGTCCCGTCCTGCTTGCGGTAGGCAACACATACCTTTAAATCCCCGATATCGCTCAATGTGTCTACCTTGTTTACCGCCAATGCAGTCAAACCGTTCACCCTTACCGCGTGGCGCAGAATGACTGCGTCAAACCAGCCTGTACGGCGGGGACGGCCGGTTGTGGTCCCAAACTCAAAGCCGCGGTTGCGGATTAGGTCCCCCATCTCATCCATCAGCTCGGTGGGGAATGGTCCCTTGCCCACACGGGTTGTGTAGGCCTTGGCAACGCCAATGATTTCATCTACAATGTTGGGACCAACGCCGCTGCCGATGCAGATTCCCCCTGATACTGGGTGAGAAGATGTCACAAAGGGGTATGTCCCCACATCAAGGTCCAGCAGTGTTCCCTGCGCCCCTTCAAATAAAACCTCTTTGCCGGATTTGTATGCATCATAGGCCAGAACGGATACATCCGCCACATAACCGGCCAGGCGCTTGCCGTATTCCTTGTATTCCCGAATTACAGCCTCCACATCCACTGCGGGCTCCTCATATACCTTGGTAATGATGCGGTTCTTCATCGCTCCAACCTCTTTGGCCTTTGTCTCCAGGAGGTCGGGATGAACCAGATCATAAATACGGATGCCGCACCGCTCCGCCTTATCCATATAACAGGGTCCGATTCCCCTTTTGGTGGTACCGATTTCTGAAGCTCCTCTCATCTTTTCGCTCATACCGTCCAGAGCGATATGCCATGGCATAATCACATGGGCGCGAGGATCAATGCGAAGATTTTCACAGGTGATGCCGCGGCTCTTCAACCCATCAATTTCCTCTAAAATAACCTTGGGGTCTATCACGGTTCCGCTGCCAATCAGGCAGAGGGTTTCCGGATACAGAATTCCGGAGGGAATCAAGTGCAGCTTATATACCTCTCCCGCATTTTCCACGGTATGGCCCGCATTGTTGCCGCCGGAGGAGCGAATGACAACATCTGCCCTGGAGGCCAGGATATCAATGATCTTGCCCTTCCCCTCGTCGCCCCACTGGGTTCCTACAACAACCTTTACTGACATGACTGTAAACCTTCTTTCTTTATATGTGACATGTTTCATGGAATTTCCCGGCATAGCTTACATCGTGTGCCGGATATCTATCAGTCATTCATAATATAACGGATTTAAATCATACTGCCCTTTTTGGATGCCTTGCTTTCTATCATAAATGAGAAACTATTTTCATTATATCATAAAAAAAATATAAGTAAAATGAATATTTCTTATATATTTCATAAGAAAAAATTATGCTATTAATCGGTGTATTAACCTGGAATCTCTACTTCCACAAATTTTTATGTTTTAGTATTGCAGGATAATTTGCCTCCTGGCTGTCGTGGAAAAGATACAGTAAAGTCTGTATCGCAAATGAACGCGCATAATCTATATCTATGCCTTTTACAACCTTCTTTGACAGCATAATCTCGCTTAGTTCGTCTACCCAATGATTGATTTTAGTTGGAAACCTGCCATAGCAAAAATCATTGAAGTTTGAAAGTGTGGCATGATACCCCAAAGAATTCTTCCGGTTTTTCATATCGGATTTCTCATACTCATCGGCAAGATGGTCAACCACTCGAAACAACTCAAAAATTTCCGGTTCCGTCAATCCGGATAAATGTTCATCCAGATAAGCCCTGGTTATTTTGGCGTCCCGGTAGTCTTTGTCCAGCCATATCTGCTGTTTTTCATAGGAGAGGTTTATCTCCGGCAAATGTGCAGCATACCATGCGCCCAATTCAGCGAGGCAATTTTGCAGGCTGTCCTTGTCATTCTCCGTATCAAACCATGGCGAACATACGGTGTATTTTTCGGAGACACGGGAAAGCCTGCCATAACCAGAGTAGTTTGACACCTTGTAAGTACACATGGCTGCGCTCCAATCGTACTTGAGATAACTAACATAAATACTGTTGAGCCGCAGATGGATCTGTTCATTCCAAAATCCACGCTCAATGCACAGATGTCGGAAGCTGCCTGTCTCACTTTTCTGCGCAAATGGGTAATAAGGGCCGCTGCTCCCATCCCACAGGACAAAGTAGCAGGCTTTGTCAAATTCTTTCGGAGGAAAGATAGATTGAAAGCCAGTAAAATGTTTTTCGCCAAACTGAATTATGTCATTTTTGCAAGTAATACAGCGTTTCATCATGCGCCTCCATTTTCTTCCTGTTGAGCTGGACTAATTCATTCCATGAATAAGTGAGATTTCATAAGCCTTTTTCTCCAGGTACTCCCAATTTCCATTCCCGACTGATTCATAAGATGTCCATGCCACTTTAAGCTGGTTTTCAGATATATAAAATTTGATACGGGTTAAAACTCCGTTGCTTGTATCAATATCAGGCTCTGCCATATAATCAAAGGTGTAAACCGTGTGTTTCTGCGTCCAGTCCGAAGTATCTCGATAATAAATGACCGCATTTTCCGCAGGTATCTTTATCAGGCCAAACAGCTTCTCGCTTTCTTCTTTTCCAGGAAGATAGAAATAGCATCGTCCCCCGGTTGAGGTGATGTAAAATTCATTCTCTCCTGCCTTCTCGTGAAACAGGATTTCACCGTTGCTCAAGTCAATCAAGAGCAGATCGCTTTTTTTCAGCCATCCTTCCACATAGCCATTGTGGTGTGGGGCTGTCCAATGCTCTGCACAAACCCAGATTTTACCATATTCCTGCACACTCCCGCGCACGGCTTTGCTCCCCATATCGGGATATTCATACAATACAGAACCATTTTCATCCAGTATATGTATATCATAATCATAGGTTTTCTTGTAGTCATCCGCTTCCTCCCACTGAAGATAACAAGAGCTTCCCTCAATGGGAGATTTTTCACCATATGCATAGGAATCCCTGCTGTAACCGGACGGATATATTACTTCATATTCTGTTGCGCCTGCTGTTGGATTACAGCCGGTCAATAATAGAACCAATATTGCTGCACAGCATATGTAGCAGACTGTATAAAGGATTTTTGAGCGCATAGCATCACCTACAAAATTTTTTACTGATGAGTTTTTTTGCTCACACATCAATTTCCATCATCTGCAAAAACCGAGTTCCCGCCGCGGACAGCGGCAGATTTTGATGAATCACCGCCAGCATACGCCGGGATGGAATAGCGGGGTTCAGAGCGATTTGCTGCAATTCTCCGCTCTCCAGATACGCCTCCGCAAAACCCCTGACAACACATCCGATTCCAATCCCCCTGGCCGACAGCTTAACAATCAGGTCACTGGTTGCCAGCTCCAGCTCAGGGTGCAGCGCCGCTCCCTGACCGGCAAAGAATCCGTTCACATATTTTCGGGTGCTTGTTCGCTCCTCCAGCATAATCACCGGGTATTCTGCCAGCCCCTGCGGTGTCATAACCGATGAGAGACTGGGGTGTGACTCAAAAAAATCCCGGCTGGCTACAAAGATATCCTGAAGGGGAATCCCCACCGGTATGGTGCGTAGATTTTCGTTGGGTTCTATCGGCTCGCTCACCACGCCAAAATCAATTTTGCCCGCGTTGAGGGTCTGAAGGGTAACTGGAGTTGGGGCGTTGCTCACCTGAATGCGGATTTGGGGATAGCGCTTGTGAAAGCGCTCCAGATAGGGCAGAAGATAAAAATCCATGGTCATATCGCTTGCGCCGATGCGAACCTCTCCGGTTTCCAGACTTTTCATCTCCCGGACCTTTTTTTCTGCCAGCATCAGGTATTCATAGCCGCGGGAAACATAAGAATATAGAACCTCTCCCTCCCGTGTCAGTTGGATGCCCCTTGGCAGGCGCAGAAACAAGCTTCCTCCCAGCTGTCCTTCCAACTGCTTGATTGTCTGGCTCACAGCCGGCTGAGAGATGCAGAGCTCCTGGGCGGCCTGGGAAAAGCTCCCTGTTTTTACAACATAATAAAAGACGCGGTAATAGTCCAGATTGATATTGATAAGCCGCACCCCCTGTTACTTTCTTAAGTATCGGTATATTTGTAAGCATATCTCCCATCTTTTCGACCACATTGTTTTTGCTCCTTTTCGTGTCGGAAAGAGCCTTGATATGCCTGTATTCATTATAGCAGATTCATGGTATTTTTTCACTATCGTTTTCGACAAGTCAGTGATTCGCTCCGGCAATCTTGATAATGCCTGAGAGGATAAAATAACTTTTTGATTTATATAACATTTATAAATCAAAGAGGCGATAGCATTGAAACCGCCGCCCTTTGATTGTCCCTTGTTTTTTCTATATTCCTATTGGATTCTGTTTGTGGATATGGTATGCTCCTTTGGCGGCTCATAACCTGCTGCATACCCAAACGAAGCACACAATACAGGATTGAATTTATCGGGGATTCCTAACTGTTTTTTTAACTCCTTATCCTGTTTCACAACAGCAGTAGCCGCCGACCAGAGAATACTATCTATTTTTTGGTCTGTGGCTGCAAGAACCATATTTTCAAGGACACAAGCGGCATTTGCATATTCAATTCCCGGCAGCACTGCGGGAGTTGATGAAACCATAATAAGAGTTTCTGCTCCAAAATCCATATTCTTACGCACTTTTATCATGTTGTAAACCGAATCGGAAGTCGCTACGGCTATGCGTTTAAGCATATCTGAATTTTGGGAAATTTCAGAAGCCATTGGACAGGTACACGCACTCTTTCCAAGATGAAAAATAATACCGTCCTCTGCTTCTGTCACTGATACAGGTGCGGGCATAATTCCATTTAAGAAAGAAACATAATCAGCCCGTGTTTTGCAATCTGATGCAGCGGACTTTAATTCAGCCATTGCTGTATTAGCGTTTTTTCGGGCTGCACACCCTTTACCACAACTTTCAATCATGCAGATTGCTGTCGGGTCTTGTGATTCTTTTATTGCACCCAACATATCCTCAATCCATTCAGCATATTTGTTCATACTTAATTATCCTCCAATTTCAAATTTACTTTACGTCTATGATTATACATGGTACAGTCAAAAGAGAAAAGTACGATATTTATTCATAGGAACTATCTTTTTTGATAGTATGGGGGTGTAATATGGGATTTGAGAAAGCTGTTGATAATGCAATAAACGGGCTCGCTTTGTAGACGTTACAATTCGAGGTAATCATTGGCGTTATTTGTGCAGCCATATGTTTTGTTGTCGGCTATCGCTATCTGAAAAAAGACAAGAAAAATGCCGGATATATTTGGTGCGGCATAGGAGTACTGATTATTCTTTTAGATGTGGTTAGGGCTTCTTTTCATCTGTTGCTATAGAGAAAAAAATATGACAGAGAAAGTATTTCTTTCAATAATTTACTACACATATTCATTCCCGGTTCGCCGACAATATTTCTACAGACTTGAAAGGATGTGTTATATTTATGTCAATGACACCGCAAGAGTATGAGGCCATTAATCAGCGCTATTCCCCGGCCTCCAAGGGATGGAAGACCATTCCCATGGCGTGGCTGTTCGGGGGGATTATCTGCTGTATCGGACAAGCTTTGAGCGACTGCTATCAGGCTTTGGGCTTAGAAAAGGATATTGCCTCCGCCTCCGTATCGGTGACGCTGGTTTTTCTGGCTGCCCTTCTGACAGGCCTGGGAGTTTATGATAACATTGCCAAATACGGTGGAGCGGGCTGTCTGGTTCCAATCACTGGCTTTTCCAACGCAGTGGCCTCCCCAGCGCTGGATTTTAAAAGCGAGGGCTTGGTTTTGGGATTGGGGGCAAAGATGTTTGTGATAGCGGGGCCGGTAATTGTATACGGCACAGCCGCCAGCGTTATATATGGACTGATTATCTATATCTTTCATTGGTACTGACATAATTTGTGCATGAATATCTTATTTTGTGAAAGGAAAGGAAGAAAATGCCATATCGCATTGGAAAATATACTCTGGGCTTTGACCAGCCCCCGGCGGTTCTCAGCTATGCGGCTGTGGGCTCGAAAAAGGAAAGCGAAGGCCCCTTAAAGGATGCCTTTGATTTTATCGAACAGGATTCCTATTTCGGGGAAAAATCCTGGGAGAGGGCGGAAAGCCGGATACAGCGGGAATCTGTCAACCGCGCGTTGGAAAAGGGAAATTTTGACCCTACAGATATTGATTATATTTTTGCGGGGGACCTGCTGAATCAGTGCATCAGCTCTGTCTATGGCCTGAGGGAGCTGGGAATCCCCTTATTTGGGCTGTATGGGGCCTGTTCCACCATGGCGGAATCTCTCAGCATTGCCTCTGTATTTATTGACAGCCAGGCGGCGAAAAGATGCGCGGCAGTGACCTCCTCGCACTTCTGCTCTGCTGAGAGGCAATTTCGGTTTCCTCTGGAATATGCCGGACAGCGCACACCGACCTCTCAATGGACCGTAACCGGAGGCGGGGCCGCTATTGTGGGGATAGGAAACAAGCCGCCGTTTGTACGTGGAATCACCACCGGGACCATAGAAGACTATGGAATCAAGGATGCCAACAACATGGGAGCGGCAATGGCCCCGGCTGCCAGCGCGACGATATCCCGCTTTTTCAAGGATACCCATATGAATCCTGCTCAATTTGACTTGATTTTAACAGGCGATTTGGGTTATGTCGGCAGTGGGATTCTGCTGGAGCTTCTGGAAAGGGAAGGTCTTGACATCCACCGGCAACACAATGACTGCGGCCTTCTGATTTTTGACCGGGAAAAGCAGCCGGATGTTCAGGCGGGAGGATCGGGCTGCGGATGCAGTGGTTCTGTATTATGCGGACACATTCTTCCCAAGCTCCAAAGGGGAGATTTAAAGGATGTTCTGTTTATCGCGACGGGTGCGCTGCTGAGTACAACCAGTGTCCAACAGGGAGAGACAATTCCGGGGATAGCCCATTTGGTATATCTGTCCTCCCAGGCACAGGACGAGGCATTTCCCACGCGTGAACGGGCAAGCCAATTCGATGGCAGGAAGGAGAAGAGGTAATGGATTGGATGATGTATCTCAAGGTATTCCTGGTAGGCGGCGCATTATGTGCCATTGGTCAGGCGCTGATCGATTACACCAAGCTGACGCCTGCTCGGATTTTGGTCTCCTATGTGGTTACGGGGGTTATTTTAGGAGGACTGGGAATCTATCAGCCTCTGGTCGATTTTGCGGGTGCAGGCGCAACCGTTCCGCTAACAGGATTTGGCTGGCTTTTATCCAAGGGGGTAAAGGAGGCCATAGCGGAAAAGGGACTTCTGGGAATTCTTTCCGGAGGACTGACCGCAACCTCGGCGGGAATCGCTGCAGCGGTTATCTTTGGGCTCATCTTTGCACTTATTTTTAAACCCAAAGACAAATCTTAAAAATAATGGTCCATTGCAGACGAACAACTGTAATGGACCATTATTTCTTACAATGAGCTGAATGCCTGAAATTGCATAAATATCCAAAACACTCGCTCTCATTTCCAGCCGAAGACTTTCTCCAAAAGCCTAATCGAACGGCACTTACAAGATGTCAAAAAGAGGATAGGTAACCTCCATATAAGGGATGTACCGGAAAGGCGCAAGGCCTAACTGGGAAAACCACAAGCCCCCTCTGGAAAAAGAATTAGGAGGAAATGATTCTTATGAAAAAGACTCTTGCTGCGGTTCTCGCAGCGGCCATGGCTCTGAGCACCGCGACTGTCGCAATGGCGAAGGACTATGAGGTTGACTTCTCTGAGTCCCTTGGAAGTGTTGATGATATCAGAGGCCTTAAGGGTAAAATGGGCGACTCTATCAAGTATCTGATTAACAGTGTAACTTTGGACGATAGCGCTCACACTGTTATCGACGGAAATGATATTGCCAAAGCAATGGTAGATGGCAAATTGACTGCTACTGTTATCGTTACTGAAGGCCAGAGCAAACTTTCCGGTAGACCTTCTATTAAGGCTGGCAAGGCCACTACTTCTCAGACCACACAAGCAGTAAAATATGTTTGGCAAGAAGCAAAGGTTGGCGATCTCGCTAAGCTTGCATATGCTTGGGATCAGATTGATAAAGTTGATGTAAGTAAAGTTCAGGTGGGAGAGGAAATCACCTTTGTTTTTGTAAGAGAAAATGGAACATTGACAGGTACCCCCACAGATGCTGGTACAAGACTTATTAAAAAAGGTAGCAAAGACTTTGATAAAATAATGAAGGATTTAGCTACTTCTGATTCTGACTATGTTGGTGTGGAATACGGCACAGCTGATGTAAAAGTTGAACTTCCCCAACTTACAGTAGCCTTTGCCCATACCTACTCCACTAGCTCTTCCGAAGCCAAAATGAGACTCCGTTTCACTGCTAAGAAAGACATTGATGAAGGCACCCTCACTCTCAAAAAGGGTGACACCATTACCAGCGAAGAAGTTAAGTTCAAAGCTGAGTATAACGAGTTGTCCAATTACTATAAGGATATGCAGCTGACCACTCAGGAAGTCAGTGATAACAACGTTATCCTTAAGGGCGGCGAGCTGTATGATGCAATTGGCGATTCCAAGTTCACCATCACCTTTGGCGACGACATTGCTATGTTTGAAGGCAAGTCTGCTGTGAACCAGAAGAACGTCAACCTGTACTACAGCCTGGCTACTATCGACGAGATTGTCGATGCGTATCCCGACGTTGACTTCACCTTCCTGACCTTCAAGGGTAACGGCGCACCTGTCTTCCAGAACACTGGCAAGATGGTATTTGCCGCCAAGGACAAGAACACCACTGTTTACAGCTGGGATGGCGAAGTTCTGACTCCTATCTCTGATCCTAAGAACTACGACGACACCTACAAGACCGTTACCGTTTCTGGTATTAAGAAACTCGGTACTTACGTTATCGCCGACCAGATTCTTGAGGTTGAGGAAGAGCCCGAAGAGCCTGACGAACCCGCTGAGCCCGTCGATTCTGCTCCCACAACTGAGCCCGACGACGAAGGCGGCAAC
>Ga0073906_1005082_pt1 | contig 12293 bp, 6 predicted proteins | sample Inofromicrocosms_FD_65485 | JGI IMG/M metagenome (GOLD analysis project Ga0073906, IMG submission 65485) | Mouse cecum microbial communities from Vienna, Austria - Inoculum for glucosamine and mucus D2O microcosms | ecosystem: Host-associated > Mammals > Digestive system > Large intestine > Cecum... | reverse complement strand
CAGATCGGTCTGGCCACCGGCCACGTGGCGGAGGTCTACCACGAGGGCTACGTGGCCAAGCGGCTGGAGTGCGGCGCGGTAGTGGGCGCGGCTCCGGCGGAGAACGTGCGCCGGGAACGGCCCGCCCCTGGGGATGTGGTCATACTGCTGGGCGGCCGCACCGGCCGGGACGGCATCGGCGGAGCCACCGGGTCCTCCAAGAGCCACAACCAGAAATCTCTGGCAACCATGGCCTCCGAGGTCCAGAAGGGCAACGCCCCGGAGGAACGCAAGCTCCAGCGGCTGTTCCGCAGCGGCGAGGTCACCCGGCTCATCAAGCGCTGCAATGATTTCGGGGCCGGCGGGGTTTCCGTGGCCATCGGCGAGCTGGCCGACGGGCTGGAAATCGACCTGGACGCGGTGCGCAAAAAGTACGACGGCCTGGATGGCACCGAGCTTGCCATCTCCGAGAGCCAGGAGCGCATGGCGGTGGTGGTTGCCCCGGAGGACGCGGAAGTGCTGATTGCCGCGGCGGAGCGGGAAAATCTGGAGGCATATCCGGTGGCGGTGGTCACCGAGAACCCCCGGATGGTGATGCGCTGGAAGGGACAGAAAATCGCCGACCTGAGCCGGGAATTTCTGAACACCAACGGCGCGGTGAAGCACGCCAGTGTCTATGTGGGCCAAAAGGACCGTTCCGCCTTTGGACAGGAGCCGTTTAAAACCCTGCGGGAGATGGCGTCCAGCCTCAAGTGCGCCTCCCGCCGGGGCTTGACCGAGCGGTTCGACGGCTCCATCGGCGCGGGGTCCGTCCTCATGCCCTTCGGCGGCAGGACCCAGTCTACCCCCGCCCAGGCAATGGCCGCGCTGCTGCCTGTTCTGCCCGGCCAGGAGACCGACCAGGCCAGCGTGATGGCCTGGGGCTGTGACCCGGATGCGCTGTCTGTGGACCCCTATGAGGGGGCCTATCAGGCCGTTACCAACTCCATTGCCAAGCTGGTGGCCGCCGGCGCGGACTATAAAAAAGTTTATCTGACCCTGCAGGAGTTCTTTGAAAAGCTCCGGAACGAGCCGGAACGCTGGGGCAAGCCAGCCGCCGCCCTTCTGGGCGCCCTGGACGCGCAGCTGGACTATGCCGCCGCCGCCATTGGCGGTAAGGACTCCATGTCCGGCTCCTTCCTGGACAAGGATGTGCCCCCCACGCTGATTTCCTTCGCCATCGCTCCCATAAAGTGCGGAGATGTGATTTCTCCTGAGTTTAAGGAGGCGGGGCATCCGGTATATCTCTTCAGCGGCGACGCTACAGCTGAGGGACAGAAAGCCGCCTGGCAGGAGTTTTACGCCCAGTGCCAGGCCGGCAAGGTGAAAGCGGCCTGGGCGGCGGAAAACGGCGCGGCTGAAGCGGTGATGAAGATGTCCTTTGGCAACCGAATCGGGTTTACCGACCAGGAAATTGAGCTGGCCTGGGATCTGCCGAACCCCGGCGACATTGTGGCCGAGCTTACCGAAGCGGTTCCGGAAAGTCCCTGGTATTTCCAAATCGGAAGCACCTCCTCCGCGCCTGTCATCACCATCGGGAACGACACCGCCCCCATTGACGAGCTTTTGAAGCTCAATGAGGGCGTGCTGGAGGAGGTCTACCCCACAAAAGCGGGGACCTCTGAGGCGGTACAGCCCATCTCCTGGGACAAGCGGTCCCCGGCGGTGTGCAAGCACAAAACCGCCCGCCCCAAGGCGGTGATCCCCGTGTTCCCCGGCACCAACTGCGAGTACGATACGGCCCGGGCCTGCGTCCGGGCGGGCATCGCCCCGGAGATTGTGGTGGTGCGCAACCTCACCGGCGATTTCCTGGCCCAGTCTGCCCAGGCTCTGGAGCGGGCCATTCGGGGGGCGCAGATGGTGGTTCTCCCCGGAGGCTTCTCCGGCGGCGACGAGCCGGAGGGCTCCGGCAAGTTCATTGCCTCCTTCCTCCGCAGCCCCGCCCTGTCGGACGCGATTATGGACCTGCTGAAAAACCGGGACGGCCTGATGCTGGGCATCTGCAACGGCTTCCAGGCCCTGGTAAAACTGGGGCTGGTTCCCTTCGGGGAGATTCGCCCCATGGACGAGAGCTGTCCCACCCTGACCTACAACCTGATTGGCCGGCACCAGAGCCGCTATGTCACCACCCGGGTGGCCAGCGTCCAGTCCCCCTGGATGCTCAAAAGCCAGGTGGGCGACCTGCACACCATCCCCATCTCCCACGGAGAGGGCCGTTTTGTGGGGCCTCAGGCGGTGATTGACGGGCTGATTGCCAACGGACAGGCGGCAACCCAGTACGTGGACGAGTCCGGCTGCCCTTCCCTGGACATTTTGGCCAACCCCAACGGCTCTCTGGAGGCTATTGAGGGTATTTTCTCTCCGGATGGCCGGGTCTTTGGCAAAATGGGCCACTCTGAGCGCCGGGGGGAGTTCGTGGCGAAAAATATCCCCGGCAACAAGCATCAGCCGCTATTTGAGAGCGGCGCGGAGTATTTCCGCTAAAGCGCAGACCGCACAAAGGGCCGCAGCTCCAAGCAGAGCTGCGGCCCATTTCAGTGTCTGATTTGTTGTTAACGCAGTACCGCGCCCAGCTGGGCTTTCAGCGCGTCCAGAATCGCCTGCACATCTGCGTCGGCCTCCTCCGCGGTGAGGGACCGGTCGTCCGCCCGGAGGGTCAGGCTGAAGGCCACCGACTTCTTGCCCTCGTCGATTCCCTTGCCCCGGTACACGTCAAACAGCTTCACGTCCTTCAAAAGCCCCTTGGCTCCCTTCCGGATGCAGGCCTCCAGCGCGCCCACCGTGACCTCCTCGGCGCACACCACGGCGATATCCCGGGCCACGGAGGGGAACTTGGGCAGGGGCACATACTCCACGCCCTCCCCCTGGGCCTGCATCAGCTCGTCAAAGGAAAGCTCCGCACAGTACAGCTCCGCGTCCACGCCGAAATTCTTTGCCGCCAGGGGGTGGACCTGGCCCAGACAGCCGATGCAGTCCGTGCCGCTCCAGACCGTGGCACAGCGGCCGGGGTGGTAGGAGGGATTCTCCTGCTCCGCCTCAAAGCGGACCTCCTTGGCCCGGATGTCCTTCAAAATGGCCTCCACGGCCCCCTTGAGCCGGTAGAAGTCCATCTGCTCCCCGTACGCACCCAGGGTAAGCACCTTGCTCTCATTGGCCAGGCCGTCCTCCCCGCCGGGCATATACACGCGGCCCAGCTCGTACAGCTTCACGTTCTTGTTCCGGTAATTGTAGTTCCGGGCCAGGATATCCAGCATGGAGGGCAGGGTGGTCGTGCGCATAATGGAGGTGTCCTCCCCCAGGGGGTTCAAAATCTTGAAGGATTTTCGATGGAAATCCTCCTCCGGCCAGCGAATCTTGTCGTAGTAGGTGGGCGAAATGAACGAGTAGGTGATGATCTCGTTATATCCGCAGGCCCGGCACACCCGGCCCAAGGACTGCTCCAGCTTCTGTTCCGGGGAGTAGCCGCCCAGGGTGGTCTGGCCTCGCATCAGGGTGGTGGGGATATTGTTGTAGCCGAAGAACCGGGCCACTTCCTCCGCCAGGTCCGCCATTTCCTTCACGTCGCCCCGCCAGGAGGGCACCTGAATCATGCCCCGCTCCTGGGTGGTGGTGAAGCCCAGCTTCTGAAGGATGGTGTACATCACGTTTTCCGCCACATCGGTGCCCAGCAGGGCGTTGATCTGATCCGGCTCCACCTTCAGAACCGTGGGCTGGGGCACATAGTTCAGAATGTCGATCACGCCGTCCAGCACCTCGCCGGCCCCCAGCAGCTCCACCAGCTCACAGGCCCGGTCCACGGCGGGGAGGGTGTTTAGAATATCTAACCCCTTCTCGAACTTTGCGGAGGCCTCCGTGCGCATTCCCAGCGCCAGGGCGGTCTTGCGGATGGTGGTCCCGTCGAAGTTGGCCGACTCAAAGACCACATCCACCGTGTCCTCCACGATTTCGGAGTTCAATCCGCCCATGATGCCCGCCAGACCTACCGCACGGGTGTCGTCGGCAATGACCAGCATATTGGAATTCAGCTTGCGGACGCTGCCGTCCAGGGTGGTCAATTCCTCGCCGTCTTTGGCGCGGCGGACAATGATCTTTCCGCCCTTCACATAGCGGTAGTCAAAGGCGTGCATAGGCTGGCCGTACTCCAGCATGACATAGTTGGTGATATCCACAATGTTGTTGATGGGACGCACGCCCATAGCCCGCAGCCGCTCCCGCATCCACTTGGGGGAGGGCGCGATCTTCACGTTGCGGACCATCCGGGCGGTGTACCGGGGGCACAGCTCCGGGTCAGGGGTCTCCACGTCCAGAAGCTCCGGCAGGACTCCGGCCCCGCCCCCCTTCACCTCCGGATGGTGGAAACAGCAGGGCTTATCAAAGGTGGCGGCGGCCTCCCGGGCCAGGCCGATCACGCTGAGGCAGTCAGGGCGGTTGGGGGTGATCTCGAATTCCACTACATGGTCGTCCAGGCCGGTGATGGCTTTGATGTCGTCGCCGGGCTTGCAGTCCTCCTGAAGGACGAAAATGCCGTCCGGGATGCAGTGGGGGAACTCCTTCTGCTCGGCGTGGAGGTCCGCCAGGGTGCAGATGGCGCGGGTTTTGGTATTATAAGCCACCAGGTCCATGGAGTGGATGTTCTGGCATTCTGTCTCCACCGTAGTGCCCACAGGGGAGCCGTCCTCCGCCCAGACCAGGGCCACAGACCAGCGGCCATCCCCCAGGGACTTCACCTCACCCGCTCCGGCGGCTACTACGGGGCCAAAAATCTTGTGCCCCAGCTGAATATCCGCCGGAATGGAGGGCTTTTCCGGGTCCAGGGGCTTGTAGTCGTTCAGCAAAGCGGCGGCGGTAATCACCCCGTATGGGAAATCCCGCTCGTCCAGGCCCAGCTCCTTCAGGGAGCACAGCATCCCGTTGGACAGCACCCCCCGCAGCTTGCCCTTTTCAATCTTCTTGCCCCCGGGGAGGGTGGATTTGTGCAGGGCCACGGGCACCAGATCGCCCGTATGGATATTCCAGGCCCCGGTGACGATCTGAACGGGCTCCTCTTTTCCCACGTCCAGCTGGCACACCCACATATGGTCGGAGTCCGGATGGCGCTCCATGGCCTGGATGCGGCCCACCACCACGTTGGAAATTTCTTCGCCCAGGTTGTGGGTCAGCTCCACCTTGGAGCCGGACAGGGTCATGGCTTCTGCGAACTCTTTGTCGCCGGCATCAATGGAGACGAACTCACTGAGCCATTTTCTGCTTAAATTCATATCGAAAACTCCTTACTTTTATTTAAAATCCAACAGGTCATACCCAAGCAATAGACCGCCCCCAGCCCCCAGGCCAGAGGATTGGTCAGGCAGATCAGCGCGAACGAGGCCAGCTGCGCCGCCGCCAGTCCGCCCAGACTGCGCCCCACAAGCTCTCCGATGCCGGAGATGACCGCCAGCAGGCTCTTGCCCAGTCCTTGCAGGGTGTTGCGGAAAATCATAAGAGAACCGTGAATGAAAAACAGGGGGCTTATCAGGGTCAGGTACTGGATGGCCCCCTGGGCCACCGGGCTGACGGACTCCCCCAGCACCAGCGTAGTCAGGGGTGCTTTCAGCAGGAAAATCATCAGCCACGCCGCCCCGCAGTAGACGTACTGCAATAAAAGCCCCCAGCGGATGCCCGCCCGGATGCGGTCCATCCGGCCCGCGCCGCAGTTCTGACCGGTATAGGTGGCCATTGCCATACCCACGCTCTCCATGGGGAGGGTGAACATCTGCCGGATCTTCTCCCCCGCTGTCTGGGCGGCCACCGCCGTTTTGCCCAGGGTATTGATTCCCCCCTGCATCACCACCGCGCCGATGGCGGACACGGAGTACTCCAGCCCCATAGGGAGGCCCACCGCACATAACCGGCCCATACAGGCCAGAGACGGGGCAGGCCGGGGTCCTCCCCGCTCCATGACTCCGGCCCGGAAAAAGTACCAGAGGCTGTTCAGTACGCCGCTGAGGAGCTGGCTGAGGACAGTGGCCCAGGCCGCGCCCGCCACGCCCCCGTGAAGAGGGACAATGAACAGGCAGTCCAGAGCGATATTCACTATACTGGACAGCAGCAGGAAATAAAAGGGCCGCTGGGAGTCCCCCACCGCCCGGAGGGCATTGGCGGAATAGTTGTAGAGTACGGTGGCCGGGAGGCCCAGAAACAAAATCTGCACATAGGCCGCCGCCAGGGGCAGCAGCTCCTCCGGGGTCTGGATCAGCCGCAGCAGGGGCTTTGTCAGCAAAATGGTGACCGCCGCCAGAAGAAAGCTGATTCCCGCGCATAAATACGCGCCGTTCCAAAAGAAGCGCTGCAAGCCCTCCTGGTCCTTTGCGCCGAACCCCTGGGCCAGCACGATGCCGAAGCCCACGCACAGGCCCTGGACAAAGCCCATGATCAGAAAATGCAGAGAATAGGTTACGCCTACCGCCCCCAGCGCGTCCGTCCCCAGGAAGCGGCCCACCAGCACGGTGTCCACAAAGCTGTAAAGCTGCTGAAACACTGTGCCGAACACCAGGGGGAGGGCGAAGAAAAATAGCTGCTTCAGGGGATGGCCCTGGGTCAGCTCCATCAGAACTGCTCCAGGAAGCGCACGTCGTTCTCAAAAATCAGACGCAGGTCGGAGATTTTGAACCGGCGCATCGCAGTGCGCTCCAGGCCCATGCCGAAGGCCCAGCCGGACCAGACCTCCGGGTCGATGCCGGACATACGCAGCACGTTGGGGTGGATCATGCCGGCCCCTAAAATCTCAATCCAGCCCTCCCCCTTACAGGTGGGGCAGCCCGCGCCGCCGCACTTGTGGCACTGTACGTCCATCTCGCAGGAGGGCTCGGTGAAGGGGAAGTGATGGGGGCGGAACCGGGTGACGGTGCCCGCGCCGAAAAGCTGCTCCGCCAGCAGGTTCAGGGTGCCTTTCAGGTCCGCCATAGTGACGTTCCTGTCAATGACCATCCCCTCCACCTGATGGAACATGGGGGAGTGGGTGGCGTCCACCTCGTCCTTGCGGTACACCCGGCCCGGCGCCACAATGCGGATGGGCAGGGGCATGGACTCCATGGCCCGGACCTGCATGGGACTGGTCTGGGAGCGGAGCATCACCCGGCTGTCCGCGTCGAAGTAGAAGGTATCCGACCAGTCCCGGGAGGGGTGGCCCTCCTCTGCGTTGAGCTTGTCGAAGTTGTAGGAAGCCAGCTCAACCTCCGGGCCGTCCAGGACAGTAAAACCCATTCCGACAAAAATGTCCTTGATTTCGTCCAGGGCGATATACATGGGGTGCTTGTGGCCCAGGGCGGCCTCCTCCCCGGGGATGGTCACGTCCAGGGTCTCCGCCTTCATTTTCAGATCCAGGGCGGCGGCGGCCAGCTTTTGGGAGGTGAGCTCAATGGTCTCCTCCAGGACGGACCGGACCTCGTTGGCCAGGGCGCCCATGGCGGGCCGCTCCTGGGCGGACAGCTTGCCCATCTGCTTCAGGACGGCGGTAAGCTCGCCCTTTTTGCCCAAGTACCGGACCCGCAGCTCCTCCAGGGCGGCGGGATTCTTCGCGCTGGTGATGGCCTCCAGCGCCTCGCGTTCGATGTTCGCTAACTGTTCTTTCATGGTGAAAACTCCTTCAATAAAATCTTCCGGACAAGAAAAACGCCTTTCCTCCCAAAAACTGGGACGAAAGGCCAAACCCTCCGCGGTACCACCCGCATTCGCGTTAAACGCGCACTTATACTGCGATAACGGCGCAGCATCCGTCCCGCTCTCGCGGGCCGCTCCCGGGCGAACCAAGCGGGGTCCCATCCGAGCGGCTTTCAGCCGGTGACCGCTCCTCTCTGCTATGGGGAAACGCGCTATTTTCCCGTTCCTCGCAATTTGCACAGTATTGTTTATAACACACTTTTCGGGGAATTGCAAGAGGGAAAATTGCAAAAACCGCCCCGGCCAGCGGCCGGAGCGGTTTGGAAAAACTCTTACAGGTCCAGCAGGTTCTTCTCCGTCTCGGGGTCGAACAGGTGGATCAGGTTGCTGGGGAAGGTGAAGTTGAACTTGGTGCCGTAGGGTACGCCGCCCCGGTGCTCGGCAGGCAGGTCGATGGTGGGAATACGCATCACGATCTCCTGCTTGTTGTCGCCAACCGTGGCGTGGAGGTACAGCTCACTGCCCATCAGCTCGGACACCTCAATGCTGGACTGGATGGCGTTGGCCGCGTCCGCGCCTCTTACGGTGATGTGCTCGGGCCGGATGCCCACGGTGACCGCCCGGTTGCTCAGGTTCTTGGCGGCCAGCTTCTGGGCCAGCTCGCCCTCTACGGGGATGGTGGCGCCCAGGCACTTGATCTGATAGCCGCTGCCGGCCTTCTCCAGCTGGCCCTGGAAGAAGTTCATTTGAGGCGTGCCGATGAAGCCGGCCACAAATACGTTGATGGGATGCTCGAACACCTGCTGGGGGGTGCCGATCTGCTGGACCAGGCCGTCCTTCATGATGACGATCCGGTCGCCCAGGGTCATGGCCTCAGTCTGGTCGTGGGTAACGTAGATGAAGGTGGTGTTGATCCGCTGGCGCAGCTTGATAATCTCCGCGCGCATCTGGTTGCGCAGCTTGGCGTCCAGGTTGGACAGCGGCTCGTCCATCAGCAGCACCTTGGGCTCGCGGACGATGGCGCGGCCGATGGCCACGCGCTGGCGCTGGCCGCCGGACAGGGCCTTGGGCTTCCGGTCCAGGTACACGCCAATGTCCAGAATCTCCGCGGCCTGGTCCACCCGGCGCTTGATCTCTTCCTTGTCCATCTTGCGCAGTTTCAGGGGGAATTCCATGTTCTCCCGCACGGTCATGTGGGGATACAGGGCGTAGCTCTGGAACACCATGGCGATGTCGCGGTCCTTGGGCTCCACGTCGTTGACCAGCTTGCCGTCGATGTGCAGCTCGCCCTTGGAGATCTCCTCCAGGCCGGCCACCATCCGCAGGGTGGTGGACTTGCCGCAGCCGGAGGGTCCGACCAGGACGATAAACTCCTTGTCCGCGATTTCCAGGTTGAAATCGTTGACCGCTGTGACGTTGCCCTCATAGATTTTGTAGATGTTCTTCAGGCTTACACTAGACATACTTTCTGACCGTAGGCACAGCGCCTCCGCGCTGTCCCCTCCCCCGAACGAAGCACGTCCGTTCAGGGCTTGCACCAGGTCTCCACACTGGTGCACCGCCGGCCGGCGGAATTTTTTCCTCCTTTTTTCAGCTTGCGCCGGCTATAGGAATGGAGTAGCCGTGCGCAGCCGCATTTAAATATATGATCCCTCTTCAATCGAAAGGGGAATCAACCCTTGACCGCACCCATGGTAATACCCTGGGTAAAATATTTCTGGAAAATCAGGAAGATAATGATAATGGGGGCGGCGGCCAGAGCCGCGCCAGCCATCAGCATACCCGTATCCACCGAGGTCTCCGCCTGGAGGGTGGAGATACCCAGGGAGATGGTGTAGTTGTTGTTGCTGGAGAGCATGATTAACTGCATGAAGTAGTCGTTCCAGGAGTTGATGAAGGTGAAGATGGCCAGTGCGCCGATGCCCGGCTTTACCATGGGCACCACGATGGTGGCGAAGGTGCGGGCCTCATTGGCGCCGTCGATACGGGCGGCCTCCAGAATTTCCCCGGGAATGCTCTCGGAGAACTGCTTCATCAGGAACACGCCGAAGGGCCAGCCCACAGTGGGGAAGATTACGGCCCAGATGTTGTCATACAGCCCCAGTGCGGAGATCTCCCGGATCAGGGGGATCAGAATGACCTGCTTGGGCAGGGCCATAGCGCATACAATCAATCCGAACAGGATAGCCCGGCCCCGGAACCGCTTTTTTGCCAGGGCATAGCCGGCCATAGAGGCGGTGATACAGGTTAAAACCATGGCGGCCACCGCCATAAACACCGTATTGACCAGCCAGCGAATGGCGGCAGGGCCCACGGGTCCCATGGGGAAGAGGGGGGCGGTGCGGCGGCTGAACAGCCGGGTAAAGTTGTCCAGCGTCCACGTTGAGGGGAACCAGACCGGGGTGACCGAGTTGATTTCCTGGGTGGTTTTAAAGGCGCCGGTGACAATCCAGTACAGGGGGAACACAAACAGGAACGCCAGGATCACCAGCAGGATCACCGATAAGACGCGGTAAATGCTTTTATGCTGCACACCTGATTTCATATTCCCACCTCCTTACTTTTCCTTGGCCAGCTTGAACTGCACGGCAGACAGCAGGCCGATGAAGATTGCCAGGACCACGCCCATGGCGTTGGCGTATCCGAAGTGTCCGGCCTGCTCGGTGAGCTTGAACGCGGTGTAATAGATGTAATACATCACCGTGTTGGTGCCCGAGCCGCCGGAGGTCAGCAGCTGGATCAGCGCGAAGCACTGGAAGGAGTTGATGGTGGTAATCACCAGGATGTACAGGGTGGTGGGCATCATCTGGGGCCATTTGATTTTCCAGAACACCTGCATACTGTTGGCTCCGTCCACTTCTGCGGCCTCCACCAGGGATTGGTCCACGTTGCCCAGGGCGGACACGTACAGCACGATGGGCTGGCCCACCGAGGTGGTGAACAGAATCAGAATGATGCACCACAGGGCATATTTCTCGTCTCCCAACCAGTTGATGTTCCGCTCAATCAAACCTATGTGGGTCAAAACATAGTTGAACACGCCCACATAATTGTCGTACATCCACTTCCACACCACCGTAACCGCCACGGAGCCGGTGACCACGGGGAGGTAGAAAATGCACCGGAACAGGGACAGGGTGGGGCCGTTCATCTGATAGATTACTGAGGACACCCACAGGGAGAAGGCGCACACGGTGGGGACGCTGACCAGCACAATGACGAAGGTGTTAATCAGCGCGTCGATGAAGGTTGCGTCGCCGGCCAGCCTGATAAAGTTGGCCAGCCCCACAAAGCCGGAGGCAGCGCTTGCGTTCATGTTGGAGCTGGTCAAGCTGGTGAAGATACAGATCACCATGGGAATGACCACAAACCCCAGGAAGAAAATCAGGCTGGGCAGAAGAAAAAGGTAGGCGGCGATGGTTTCTCTGCGCGCCAAAGCCCGGCTCATTGTGTTTTGGTTCTGCTTCGCCAAAGAAAACCGCTCCTTTCGACAATCAGTTTGGAATTTTGAACGCGCCTTTCCCCCGCGCTGAGGCGGGGGAAAGGCGCGGACCTTTATTTGCTATGAAGTTGTCGGGGGGAGTCAGCCCGCGGCAGCGGCGTTGGCCTCCGCCATGTAGGTGGACACGGTGCTGGCGATGTCCTCACCGGCGCCGATCTTCTGGAGCATATTCCACCAGGAGTTACGGGCCTGGGCCCAGCCGGGCACGTCCTCATAGTACTCGCCCAGCATGGGAATCAGCTTGCTGTACTCGGCCATCAGGGGCTGATCGCTCCAGATCTGAGTCAGGTCGGCGCCCTCGGCGGTGTCCCGCACGGCGAAGAAGTTGGCGGTGCGGACAGCATCGGCGGTGTGGGCGGAGTCGCACATATACTTGATGAACTGCTTGGAGGCGTCAATGCGGGCCTGGTCGCCGTTGTCGAAGATGCCGAAGCCCCACACGCCGCCGCACAGCTGGGGATTGCCGTCCGCAGTGGGGAAAGCCATAAAGGCAATCTCTTCCCCGTTCATGGTCAGGCCGGCGCCGGTGTTGGCGGAGTTCGGGTTGAGCTGCTGCTGAATGTTCCAGCAGAAGGCCATCTTCAGGATGCCCTGATAGAACAGCTTGATCTCGTCGCCGCCGGCGATGGAGGCGTCGAACGCAATGCCCATGGTGTCATGCAGCTTCTGGAGGGCCTGAATGTTCTTGGGATCGTCCCAGGTGTAGCCGGTGTGATCCTCGTTGACGAAGGTGCCGCCATACAGGTTGTTGACGAGAGCGCGGGTGCCCTGGTCGCCGCCCTGGCCCACGCAGTACACCGCGCCAACAGTCTGGCCATACTGGGCGTCCAGCGCGGCGACGGCGTTGAAGAAGTCCTCGGTGCTCCAGGTGTGGGTGTCCAGGTCCAGATACTGGTCGGCCCCGGCCTCCTTGAAGGCGTTCAGGTTGACGGCCATGCAGTGGGCGGTCATAACCAGAGGATACTCGTAAATCTCGCCGGTGGGGGCGATGCAGGCGTTCAGGGCGTAGGGGGCGATCTCCGCCTTGTCGGTGTCGTCAAACAGATCGGACAGGTCCACCATGTGGCCGTTCACGCCCCAGTTGGTCACCAGGCGCTGGGGGCCCTCCAGGATCAGGTCGGGGGTCTGCTTGGCA
>Ga0073906_1005081_pt1 | contig 12294 bp, 15 predicted proteins | sample Inofromicrocosms_FD_65485 | JGI IMG/M metagenome (GOLD analysis project Ga0073906, IMG submission 65485) | Mouse cecum microbial communities from Vienna, Austria - Inoculum for glucosamine and mucus D2O microcosms | ecosystem: Host-associated > Mammals > Digestive system > Large intestine >... | reverse complement strand
GAGCGGAGCTTTTTGCTGGCTGGGAGAAAACGGCGTCACCCTGCACGCATCTCACGCGCTTGTCCCCACGGAAAAAGAAATCGAGGACACGCTGTTTGCCGCAGGCGGATATTCCCTGTATGCGGTGGAAAATCAGATCCGACAGGGTTTTCTCACGGGAAAGTGCGGTGAACGCATCGGAATTGCGGGCTCTTTCGTCTACGAACGGGGTGAAGTCCTGTCGGTGCGTAACGTTACTTCGCTTTGTATCCGTATTCCGCACGCGGTATTGGGCTGTGCGGAAGAGCTTTACGCGCATTGCCTTGCCGACCGTCTGCGCTCCGTCATTCTGCTTTCGCCCCCCGGCGTAGGAAAAACGACCTTGTTGCGAGATTTAGCCCGCTTGGTAAGCGAAAGGCGGTCGCCGAATATTCTCGTCATTGACGAGCGCGGGGAACTCTCCGCGGGCGATTTGGGCGGCACGAGCGACGTTATGAAATTTGCCGATAAACTCACCGCGTTTACGGCGGGAATCCGCGCGCTCCGCCCCGAGCTCATCGTGACGGACGAGCTGTTGCCGAGCGACTACGAGGCGGTCAGACGGGCGACGGCGAGCGGGATTTGCGTATTGGCGTCGGCACACCTCGTCGATTTTGATGCCGTGCCGGACAAGCTCTTCGAGCGGCGCGCGCTTCTGACGGGCGTAGGAAAAATTGTGGAGATCAAGGACGAAGAGGGGAATCATGTGGCTTAAATTTTTATTAGCCGCGCTCATCATCGCGTTTTGCGTGTTTTTAGGCTACCTCGCTTCGGGAAAGTCCCGCGCTCGAAAGCGGTATTTCAGTCAACTCGCGCTCTTTAACGAGCGGTATCTCAGCGAACTGAGCTACACGCGCAAACCGCTTGCGGAATTCATCGCGTCCTTTACCTATTCGGGTGATTTTGAAAAATCGTTAAAAGGGCTTGCGGAAAACCGCAACGCAAAGGTAGATTATTCTTATCTCAATGCCGACGAAAGAAAGCTCTGCAACGATTATTTTACGGCGCTCGGAACAGGGGACAGCGGTGCGCAAAAGAGCTATTTTTCCGCACAAAAAATCAGCTTGGAGGAGAAAAAGACGGAAAGTGAAAAGGAGTGCAAGGCAAAGAGCGAACTGTATATCAAGCTCGGGCTGCTCGCCGGACTCGCGTTCGTCATCTTAATTGTATAATGGATATTTCGATTATATTTAAATTAGCGGCAATCGGTATCATCATTACCGTCGTTTGCCAAGTATTGAAGAAATCCGACCGCGACGATATTTCCACCGTCGTTACGATTGTAGGGCTCGTTATCGCGCTCACCGTAGCCGTAACCATGATCGGCGACCTATTTAAAACGGTGCAGGAAATATTCGGAGTCTACTGACATGGAGATATTTCAGCTCGTCGGGATCGCCTTTATTACCGCCGTTGCCGCACTACTCTTAAAGGGGACGAAGCCGGAGCTCGCTTTCGCCGTTACCATCGCGGGTAGCATTATTTTGTTGCTCTTTACCTTCGAACTCTTCCGCGACAGCATTTCGATCTTCGGCAAAATCGCAGAAGCGACGGGGATTCAGTCCTCCATGGTCAAAATTCTGCTGAAAATGGTAGGCATCGGCTACCTCGTCGAATTCAGCGCGGGAATCTTAAACGACTTCGGGCAAAATTCCGTGGCGGACAAGCTCGTGTTTTGCGGAAAAGTTGTGGTGCTCATTCTCGCAATACCGATTATCGAAAGCGTGCTTACCCTCATCGGCCAGCTTTTGGGGTTGATCTCATGAAGGCGCGCACCAAGAAAAAGCTTTTCGTGTTTCTCCTCGTCGGGCTTGCTTTGCTTATGATCTTGCTTCTGGGCGCGCCTCGGCGTGCGCACGCCGTAACCGAAGAGGAAGCAAGAGAGCAGGTAGAACAGATGATCGAAGAGCTCTTGGCGGCGCTCGACACGGAGGAACTGCAAAACTATCTCGATACTTTAAAAGACTTTCGCGGAATCAATATCAAAGAAAAACTCATGAGTGTTATCACGGGGGACTATTCGCTCGATTATTCTTCTCTGTTTTCTTCCGTAATATCGCTCGTTTGGGACGAAGCGCAGGTTATGTTGCCCGCATTTGCCGTCATTTTAGCGGTGGCACTCCTTTGCGGTGCATTAAACTCTGTGAAAAACAGCTTTATGGACAGTACTATGTCAGACATAATTAACTTCATCGGTTATATTATGGTCGGCACAGTGATTCTTGCCTGTCTGATAGGAGTATTGCAGGCAGGATTTGACGCGATCACGCAAATGAAAAAGCAAATGGAAATCGTTTATCCCGTTTTGCTCACGCTTATGGCGGCAAGCGGGGGTTCCGTTTCGGTGGGGATATTCCGCCCCGCAGTCGCTTTTATGAGCGGGGCGATCACAAACCTATTTACGGCGGTAGTTTTGCCCACCTCGGTTGCCGTGATCGTGCTTGCATTCGTCGGAAACCTTTCGAGCGAGGTTCGCACGGAACGGCTCGGCGAACTGTTTAAAAGCTTTAATAAGTGGATTGTCGGGCTCTCTTTGGGACTTTTCAGCATTTTTCTCACCGTACAGGGGATTACCTCCGCGCAATACGACGGGCTTTCTCTGCGCGCCGCAAAATACGTTCTCTCGGGTTCCGTGCCGATTGTGGGAGGATTCCTGTCCGGCGGGCTCGATTTGGTAATAGCAGGCAGCGCGATCATTAAAAACGCGTTCGGATCTTTCGCCGTGTTTTTGCTCTTCGGAACGTTGCTCCGTCCGCTTTTGCTCATGGTCGTATTCCAACTTTTTCTCCGTCTGTCCGCGGCGGCAACCGAGCCTGTCGGCGGGAAAGTATCTTCCTTTCTTTCCCGTTTGGCGGGGGACTGCGGTTACTTTCTTGCGGGACTATTATGTATCGCGTTTTTATATTTTCTCACGCTGATGTTGCTCATATGCTCCACGGGGGTCATCTACTGATGAAGGAATACATTCTCTCGATTGCAGGGATCGTTCTTCTTTCCGCCGTTATAACGGTAATTTTACCGAGCGGAAAAATGGGTAAATTTATCAAGGGCGCAATGAAGCTGTTCACGCTCGTTGTGCTCGTGTCGCCGTTCGTCAAGCATTTCGAAAAGGGGACGATCGTCATGCCCGAAGAAAGCATTAAATTAAATATAGAATATCTTTCCCATTGCGCCTCCACCCTTGCGGAAGCAGACGAGAGGGCGATCGCGGAAGAATTGTCCCAAACTTACTCCGTGACGGCGGAGGTAAAAGTGGAGAGAAAGGCGGAAGCACAATTTCCGCTTGAAAAAATCTTTGTAAAGATCATAGATTTCGGCATAAACGGACAAGACGAACATATACATATTATGAGCCTGATCCAAGAGAATGTTACAAACCGGTACGGCTGTCAGACGGAGGTAACGTGAAGCTCGACGTAAAAAAGCTTTGGCAGAATAAAACCTTCCGCATCGTCCTCATCGCAATTCTCGCGCTCGTGCTTCTATTCGCCGCATGGAAAGTTTTCTATCGGGACGGCAGCAAAGAGGCAAGTGCGTATCTTCCCACCCAGCAGGAAACGAGGCTTGCGCTGTTGCTCTCCAAGATCGAGGGGGTGGGCGAGGCGACCGTCATGATTGGCGAGGAAAACGGGGAGGCGGTGAGCGTGATCGTCGTGTTTAGCGGTGAGGACGGCTTCCTGACCCGAATGCGAGTCATCGAAGTTGCCGCAAACGCACTCGGCATCGATCCAAATCGGGTACAGGTGTACCCCGCATAATTTCGGAAACTTATAAAGAAGGAGATAAACATATGTCCAACACCAAAAAAATCGTACTGATGTCAACCCTTGTGCTGTTGCTTGCCGTTACCGCGGTATTCAACTTCCTGCTTGCCGGTTCCGGTTCTGGCGTTCTCGACGCGAACGCGAGCGTGAAGGTCAACTACTTCACTACCTATCGCGACAACCGTGTTTCGACGCGCAGCGAAGAGTTCATTCAGCTCGACAGCGTCATCGCGGCTTCCGCTTCCGATTCTGCCGAGTACACCGCCGCCGTTCAAAGAAAGCAGGAGCTTGTGGAGATCATGGAAGACGAGCTCGTTATGGAAACCGTGCTGAAAGCAATGGGATTCTCGGATGCCGCCGTTGCGATCGGTGATTCCGAATACATCAACATCTTCATCAATTCCGACGAGCTGACGGCTGAAATGATCACGAAAATTCACTTCGCGCTCGAAGTTGAGCAAAATGTACGCGAAGGCAGCATCATAATTATGCCTGTTTACGCAGAAAGTTAAGGAAAAACAGTAGTAAATTTGCAAAAGATGTGTTATAATAGTATCCGCAAAGGAGTTATTATGGCAAGTATCAAATATAATCCCAACGGACAAAAAGGAAAAATTACCTATAATTCCGACATTGTAAGCGGTATCGTCGTGCTCAGCCTCAGGGAAACGGAGGGCATCGAGCTCGTTCCTTCCAAAAGCAAAGGCATTAAGCTCAGCTTCGAAAAGGAAGGCGTTTACGTAGACATTTCCGTTATTGCACATTACGGCTACAACGTTCCTGAAATTGCCTACGGAATTCAGCAAACGATTAAGCAGATGGTGGAATCCATGACGAAGTACAAAATCGCCAAAGTAGACGTACACGTACAGAGCGTCGTATTCCCCGAAGCAAAACCTGTTGCGGAGGAAAACGCACAGCCCGAAGACGGGGAAGAGAAAGACAACTGAGAACAATTCCCTTTCCGCGCAGGAGGGGAATTTTCTCGTAAAGAGGAGCACTATGAGAAAAAACGCGCGAGAGGCGGTCTTTAAAATCGTATTCGCCACCATGTTTCATACCGACTGTACCGCGGGCTTCCGCGGCGAGGTTTACCGCAAAGAAAAGTTGACGGACGAGGATAAAACGTTTGCCGAAAAACTGTTCAGTGAAATTCAATTTCACCGTGAGGAACTCTCGGCTCTGATTGCCGAGCGTGTAACTCATTTTGCCGAATACCGTATTTATCCCGCAGACAAGTCGGTTATGCTCATCGCCTTAACGGAAATCAAGTATTTCGACGACGTTCCGAATATCGTTTCCGTTAACGAAGCGGTTGCGTTGGCGCGCAAGTATTCCACCGAGAATTCCGCCGACTTTGTAAACGGTGTGCTCGGAGGTTTCATCAACGCATGAAACTGATCGACGGAAAAGAAACGGCACGGCAGATCCGCGCCGAATTAAAAGCGAGCACATTGGCGTTCGAAAAAGAGCACGGTAAAAAAATAGGGCTTGCCGTCGTAATGGTCGGGGACGATCCTGCTTCGCAGATTTACGTGCGCAATAAAATAAAGGCGTGCGAGGAAGTAGGAATTCGTTCCTTTGCTCACTATTTGCCAAGCGATACCGCGCAGCGGGAAGTGTTGGAGCTCGTCCGTGCGCTTGCGGGAGATCCTTCCGTTCACGGAATTCTCGTACAGCTCCCGCTTCCCAAACATTTAAACGCAAAAGAAATTCTCTCCGAGATTCCTGTTGAAAAAGATGCGGACGGATTTTGCGCGGAGAATGTAGGAAGGCTTGCGATGAACGAAGCGGGCGGCGCGATCGCTTGTACGCCGAACGGCGTTATGGAGCTGTTAAAACGTTACGGAGTAGTTCTCAGCGGGAAAAAGGCAGTGGTCGTGGGGCGGAGCAACATCGTGGGGCGCCCGATGGCGTTGCTTCTTTTGAACGCGGACGCCACTGTGACCGTCTGCCATTCCAAAACGAGCGAACTTAGAGAAATATGCTCCCGTGCCGATATTTTGATCGCCGCAATCGGAAAAGCGAAATTTATTACGGCGGACATGGTGAAGGAGGGCGCGGTCGTGATCGACGTAGGCATGAACCGCGACGGAAGGGGTAACTTGTGCGGAGACGTCGACTTTGAAAACGTCAAAGAAAAGGCTTCTCTCATCACGCCCGTTCCGGGCGGAGTGGGTCCCATGACCATCGCCATGTTGCTTGCAAACACCGTAATGCTCGCCGAGAGGTCAATATTATGCTGAGTTTTCCCGAACAATACGAGCGTTACCGCCAAACGGCGGAGGATCTTTTGATCGAAACGGCGCAAAAACTGCCCTGCGGGACGGTATTGCTCAAAGAGAGCATTCTCTATTCCCTGCTTGCGGGAGGGAAAAGGATTCGCCCCGTACTGTTTTTTGCCGCGGCGAACGCGTTAGGCGTTGACTATATACAGGAAAAAGCCTTTGCGGTCGCCTTGGAGTGCATTCATACCTATTCGCTGATTCACGACGACTTGCCTGCCATGGATAACGACGATTTTCGTCGGGGAAAGCCCTCCAATCACAAGGTTTTTGGGGAGGGTAACGCAATTTTAGCGGGCGACGGATTGCTTTCTTACGCATTCGAATTGCTGATTTCTCAGTGCGCAAGGGGAAAGAGGCAAACGGACGCCGCAAAGACGCTTGCCGCGGCTGCCGGAATACGCGGCATGGTGGCGGGACAATCCGCCGATTTATTCTATTCGGGAAATACGAACCGCACGTTCGGGCAAGAAGAGCTCTTTGCGCTTCAACGGGATAAAACGGCAAAAATGATTGCCGCTCCGCTCATTATGGCGGCGAATCTCGCCGGGAAATACGAAGCGGAATTTGAAAACTTCGGGCTTTTGCTCGGAAGCCTTTTCCAAATTACCGACGATATTTTGGACGTGATCGGAGAATCGAAGGCGATGGGAAAAACGCTGGGAAAGGACGTGGAGAGCGGAAAACTGACCGTCGTTTCTCTTTTGGGGTTGGAAGGCGCAACCGCGCTTGCCGACGAACGGTATCGCGCCTGCATTCGGGTGCTCGACGGCATTCAAGCGGATACGGACTTCCTGCGGGAACTCGCAAGAAGCGTCCGCGAACGGAAAAATTAAGGAATTCGAGATGAGAAATATCACGCGCGGGGAGCTTGAAAACGCTTCCCTTTTACAATTAAAGGATATTTGTGAGGAAATACGGGAGGAAATTTTTTCCACTGTATCCGCTTGCGGGGGGCATTTATCGTCCAATTTGGGCGCAGTGGAGCTCACCGTTGCTCTTCATCGGATGTTTAACTTCCCCAAGGATAAGATTGTTTTCGACGTGGGACATCAATGCTATCCGCATAAGCTTTTATCGGGCAGGGCAGACCGTTTTCACACGCTTCGGCAAGAGGGCGGGATTTCGGGTTTCCCCAAACGCACGGAAAGCGAATACGACTGTTACGATACGGGTCACGCGGGCACGGCCATTTCCGCCGCGCTCGGCATCGCTAAGGCGCGCGATTTGAAAAAAGAGGACTTCCATGTGATCGCGCTCGTCGGCGACGGCTCTTTCAATAACGGACTTATTTACGAAGCGCTCAACAGCATTCGTATTTTAAAAAGCAATATTCTCATTATTCTCAACGACAACGGAATGTCGATTTCTTCCACTGTCGGCGGCACGCACGATATTTTGGAGGAGATGAAGGGCGGACACGCGTCTTCGGAGGATATTCGGCTCTTCGAACGCTACGGGCTCTCCTACATGGGCGTTTATAACGGAAACGACATGAACGAAACGCTCTCCGCGCTCAAAGAAGCAAAAGAGAGGCTTCAAGAGGGTAGCGTACTCCTGCACGTCGTCACCAAAAAAGGGCAGGGCTATCCTTTTTGCGAGGCGGCACCCGAGGAAACGCACGGCGTCAGCCCGCAGGGAAAGCAAAAGTCAAAGGAATATTCGGAGGCGTTGGGCGAAGAATTAACCGCGCTTGCCGAAACAAAAGACAATATCGTTGCCATTACTGCCGCAATGACCGATGCGCTTGGACTGAGAGGTTTTTACAACAAATTTCCGGAACGTTCCTTTGACGTGGGCATTTGCGAAGAACACGCTTCCGTACTTTGTGCGGCGCTAGCGGCAGGGGGGATGAAGCCGTACTATGCCGTTTATTCCACTTTCTTGCAACGCTCCTTCGACGAGCTCATTCACGATATTTGCGGGCAAAATCTGCCCGTTACGATATGCGTCGATCGCGCGGGGATCTCGGGAGCGGACGGGGAAACACACCAAGGGGTATTCGATCTTTCTTTTCTTTCGCTGATCCCTAATCTGACAATCGGTGTCCCGAAAGACATCGGCGAATTCCGCGCAATGCTGCGCCTGAGCGCCGACTATCCCAAACCTTTTGTCATTCGCTACCCGAGATGCGGGGTGGATGGAAAGATCCCAAAGATCGAAGTTGGAAAATTTGATATTTTGCATAGTACTATGTCAGACATAATTGTACTTGCGACGGGTGAACGCTGCATTTCTCTTGCGAAAAAAGTACGAGAAAGAGCAGTCAATGAACACATGGACTTTACGCTTGTAAATGCCCGCTTTGTAAAGCCGCTCGACGAAGAACTGCTGAAAGCCCGTACGGAGCACCATATTATTACGCTCGAAGATAACGTGTTAAAAGGCGGCTTCGGAGAAGCGGTCGGGAATTTTTACCGTAACAGCGGAAAAAAGGTACATAACTTCGGCTACCGCGACTGTTTTATCCCGCACGGCGATGCGGAGGAGCTTTCTCAGGAATACGGACTCAATGAAGAAGAAATTTTCCGCTGTATCAAGGACGTCTATGCGCGCGGATAAGTTTTTTGCGGACAAATTCGGATCTCGCACCAAAGCCAAGGAGGCGCTCGCACGCGGACTCGTACTGCGCGACGGGAAGCCCCTTGCTCCCACGGATGAAGTAACGGCGGAGTACTCGTTTGTCTTTCTCGAAGATAGCGGCTTCGTTTCCAACGGCGGTTATAAATTAGAACGCGGGCTCGACGCCTTTGGAGAATGCGTTTCGGGACGGGTTTTTGCCGATCTCGGCGCGAGTACGGGAGGATTTACCGATTGTCTTCTTCGCCGCGGCGCAATAAAAGTATATTGCGTAGACGTGGGCGAGAGTCAGCTTCATGCGAAAATTGCTTCCGATCCGCGTGTGGTCGTTATGGATCGAACGAACGCCCGCTATTTAAAGCGCAACGATTTCCCCGAACCGCTCGACGGCGTTGTTGCCGATTTGAGTTTTATTTCCCTTCGCCTCATATTGCCCGCCGTCGCGGATATTTTATCGGACGGCGGCAACGCCTATGTGCTTTTTAAGCCGCAATTTGAATGCGACGGAGTAGGACTCGGCAAGAGCGGGATTCTTCCCGAGCGTTACCATTTGCCGCTTTTGGATAACTTTTATGCATTTTGTTCGGGGTTAGGTCTCGCGCCCATTCGTGCCGTAAACGCGCCGCTACGAGAAAAAAAGAATGTGGAATATATCATTTTTTTGAAAAAAAGTGCGGATTCCACGCCAAAATGGGAATTTTTGCAACAAATTTCTGAAATTTTTTAGGGAAATTAAAAAAAATCACAAAAAATACTTGCATTTTCACAAATCACCGAATATAATATTAGACGATGAAAATTGGTATATATTATAATCCAATGCAAACAAGCAAAGAAGTAGCGGCGGCGTTTGCCGCGCGCATTTCCGTGTTGGGAGGAGAATCCTCCGTGTTTGCGGAAGCGGGACAAGCGGTAGGTTGCGACCGTATCGTCGTGCTCGGCGGCGACGGAACGATCTTACGCACCGCGCGTTTTGCTTCGGAATGGAATATACCGCTCATGGGCGTGAATTTCGGCAGACTGGGCTTTTTGGCGGAGTTCGACCGTAACGAAATGGAAAATGCCGCAATGCTTGCCGTCGATGAAAACTGTCCCTTAATGGAACGTTCGATGCTCGAAGTCAGCTTGAACGGAAACCGTTCATACTGCTTGAACGAGCTGTCCATTTTGCGCGAAACGCGGGCGGGCGCATGCGGACGAACCACAAGGATTTCCGTCACGATCGACGGAAGCCGTGCAGGTGATTTTAACGCCGACGGGCTCATCATCTCCACGCCGACGGGCTCGACCGCTTACTCGCTTTCCGCAGGCGGCAGTATCATGACGCCCGACTGTAACACTTTTCAACTTACGCCGGTTTGCGCGTTTTCACTGAAAAGCCGACCGATTGCGTATCCCGACCGTTGCGAGCTAAGAATAATTTTGCCGGAGGAGAGAAAGCTCGTGCTCAATGGCGACGGTATCTTTTTGGGGGAGTTGATGCAATGCGACGAGCTTATCGTTCGTAAGTCTTCCCGCAAAGCCACCTTTTTGACGCGGAATAAAAACGAATACTTCCGCAGGCTTACGCAAAAAATTAATTGAAGGCTGATTGATTAACGCAAGAAAATATTTCAAAAGGGGAAACTATGTTAAGAAACGCAAGACACAGCAAAATCATGGAAATCATTGAGGAGAAAGAAATCGAAACGCAGGAAGAGCTGTGCGACGAACTTGCTGCCCACAACTATTCCGTGACGCAGGCAACCGTTTCTCGCGACATCAAAGAACTGCACCTCTTCAAAGTAAAAGGAGTACAAAAGCGCTTCCGTTACGCTTCCATCAGCGAAAACGAAAGCGGACTTACAGACAAAATGCGCGTACTTTTCCAAGCGTGCGTCCTCAGCATCCGTCCCGTCGGCAACCTTATTGTCATCAAAACGCTCAACGGTAACGGCACGAACGCAGGCGCGGTGATCGACAAGCTCGATTATCGGGAAGTCGTCGGAACAATTGCGGGCGACGATACGTTGCTTCTCATTTGCGAGAACGGCGACGACGTGCAAATCGTTTGCAATCGTCTGAATGCAATCACAAAAGGATAGGAATGCTTCAAAAACTCACCATTCGGAACGTCGCGCTTATCGAGCGGGCGGAACTCGACTTTTGTCGGGGTTTCAACGTACTCTCGGGAGAAACGGGTGCAGGAAAATCCGTTATTCTCGACTGTATCGATTTCGTCCTCGGCGCCAAAGCGGAAAAAACCATGATCCGCACAGGCGCGGAGGATTGTTTTGTGCGTGCCGAATTTACAATGACCGATTCCGTTGCGGAAGCGCTCGGCGAATTGGATCTCGAAGCGGAGGACATGCTCATTCTCACGCGAAAGCTCTCTCTTTCCGGAAAGGGTACGTTAAAAATCAACGGGAATACCGTTACGGCGACTATGCTCAAACGGATCACTTCCCGCCTTGTAGACGTACACGGACAGAGTGAGCATTTCTTTTTGTTAAAAGAGAGCAACCAACTCCGATTGTTGGATAAAATTGCGGGTGAACCGCTCCTTCCCATAAAAGAAGAACTAAAAGAGCTCCTTTTCGAGCGGAAGGAAACCCTTGCCGAATTGCAGAAAATAGGCACGGACGAAAGCGAGCGCAACCGCAGATTGGATATTTTGCGCTTTCAAATCGATGAAATCAAGCGCGCGGAACTCAAAGAGGGTGAAGAAGAGGAATTGACCGCATTTCGCACCCGTTATGCAAACCTCGAAAAGTTACTCAGCGGGCTTTCTTCCGCAAGAGAATTTTTGCTCGCCGACGGCGGGGGAATTGACGCCATGAACGGCGCAAGACGTTCTGTCGCTTCCCTTTATAAATATGGAGCGGAGTACGGCAAGCTCGCCGAGCGTTTGGAAACTGCGGTTGCGGAAGCCGAGGATATCGCTTCTTCCGTAGAAACGCTTATCGGCGAAACGGACGTAGACGAACGGGAAGCGGAGCGCGTGGAAGCGCGTTACGACGAGATTCGAGCGCTTAAAAAGAAGTACGGCGGAAACATAAAAGAGATCCTTCGATTTTTGGAAAGCGCAGAAAGCGAACGCGAACTGCTCGAAGACAGCGACGAGCGCTTCCAAACGCTTCAAACGCGTCTTAATCATTTGGAAAACAAAATATATAGCGTTTGCGTACGCTTGACGGACGCGCGCAAAACGGCCGCGGAAAGCTTTACCCGCCGCGTGGAGGAGGAGCTGAAAACGCTCAACATTGCTTCCGCGCGTTTTCAAACGGAATTCGGGGAATATGCGCGCGAGGACGCGTCCAAGGCAACCTCGGACGGATTGGGCGGAGTAAAATTTCTCTTTTCCGCGAATGCAGGCGAGCCCTTAAAGGAGCTCGGAAAAATCATCAGCGGCGGAGAAATGAGCCGTTTTATGCTTGCAATAAAGGCACAGCTCACCGATACCGATGCAATCGGAACTTACATATTCGACGAAATAGACGCAGGGATCGGCGGAAAAACGGCAAACGTCGTTGCGGAAAAGCTCTGCAAGATTTCCCGACGGGCGCAAGTCATTGCGGTTTCGCACTTGGCGCGCATCGCAGCTTATGCTGATCGGGAATTCTTCATCGAAAAACACGAAGAAGACGGAAAGACCTACACCGAAATCA
>Ga0073906_1005080_pt1 | contig 12295 bp, 9 predicted proteins | sample Inofromicrocosms_FD_65485 | JGI IMG/M metagenome (GOLD analysis project Ga0073906, IMG submission 65485) | Mouse cecum microbial communities from Vienna, Austria - Inoculum for glucosamine and mucus D2O microcosms | ecosystem: Host-associated > Mammals > Digestive system > Large intestine > Cecum... | reverse complement strand
GACGTCACGCTAGCCTTGTTTAGTCATCCAAAATGCTTACGATTTTTACCGGGGTCTGATAGTATAAGTCGGATTGGATGATTCCCTTGCGGCTGTTGGCGGCGTGCACGATTTGGCCGTCCCCTATGTAAATTGCCACATGGCTGATGGAACCGCTGCCGTAGAATACCAGGTCCCCCGGCCTTGCGGTTTCGGCGGAAACCGGATGGCCTTGCGTGGACTGGGATGCCGCGGTACGGTTCAGGCCGATGCCGGTGACTTGCTCATAAACGTATTTTGTAAAGCCGGAACAATCCGTGCCCGTATTGGGGTTTGAGCCGCCGTACACGTAAGGGCCGCCGACATAAGACAAGGCCGTGTCCACGATTGACGCGCGAACGGCTTCCTTGCGTGCACGTTCTTCTGCCTCGGCTTCCTTTTTGGCGGTGATGGCGCCCATGTACTCGCCGTATGCCGCCGTCTTTTCTGCAAGGCGGTCTTGGAGGAGACCCAGCTCCTCCTGGATGGACTGGAAGCCCTCGATGTCTTCCATCAGGATGGTGATTGAGTCGGTAGAGAGCGATTCAAACCTGCCGGAGCTTGCCATTTTTTGAACGGCATCCATTTTATAAGAATAGGGCATGTGTTCACGTGATGCCCGCGGCGAGCCGTCCATGGCCTCATCTCCGGATTCGGGGTCTTCCCCGTCCGTTTCAAAGGCGCCTTGCCCGAAAGAATCTTGTGTCAGCCCGAGTTCCTGGCGGATTTCATTTTCCCGTTGTATCAATTCGTTCAGCTCCTGGATCATGTCCCGGGCTTCTTGTTCCAGTTTTTTTAGTTCTTCTTCCTGCGCCTCCTGGGCAATCCTTAAAAGTTCGTTTTCCTCGTCTGCAGCCTGCTTTTCTTCCGTAAGCCGTATCCATTCCTGCTCCAGTTCTTCCTTTTCCTTTTGCACCTCCGCGAGCCGGTAGCGTGAACCGGCGAAAAACAGGCATGTCCCGGTAAAAATGAGAAGCAGGAAAAAGACAAGTCCAAAAACCCATACCGGAATCTTAAAATGAATCGGCTTTCTCTCGGAATGCGGGAGAAGCATCACCGTATAATTTAAGGAAAGAAGTTCTTTTTTAAATTTTTCCCATTTCATGCACGTTTAGACCTCTTGTTATCTTGCGCTTGAACGGAAGCGGTTTCTTCCTGGATGGTCTCGACCGTGTTCCAATGTGGCTCATCGCCAGTGTCGTCCCATTGTTGGCCGTTGTCCGAAAGTGGCTCGATTGCGGACATTTCCTCCGCGACATCCGTCCGGCAATTGCCTTTGAAGGAAGCTCCTTCGTCAATGACCAGCGTCCTGGTGAAAATGTCGCCGAAGACGCGCCCGGTGGAAGTGATGCGGATGCGCTCGGAAGCGTGGATGTTGCCGTTCACGACTCCTGCAATTAATATGTCGTGACCCTCGATGTCCCCGTTTATGGAACCGTGTTCGCCAATGATGACGGCGCTTTCCGATAAAATTTTGCCCTCCAGGACACCGTCCACGCGAGTGGGTTCGGAAGCGGTCAGCGTGCCTATGATTTTGGACTTGTCACCAATAATCGTGTTAATGGTGGAAGCCGAAGTGGTTTCGAAGCTTGTCTTTTTTGTGTTAAACATGATTTACCCCCTATGTATTATCTTTCTTTGTTTGAATCCCGCGGAACCAAGCCGCCATACTATCTTAATACTTTTTAAACATAAATGCAATATTTTTGTAAATAAATTATCAGGGACTTTTTGATTTGGTTACTTTTCACAAGATGGGGAAACAAGGAATGAGCGTTGCGAGCTTGCTTGTACACCGACGCTAATTTATTTGTGCTGGAAAAAAGGGGAAATCTGTGTTATCATTGGCGTATGGATGGCAATATGGTCGTCCATGCATTGACGTCAAGCGGGGGGCGTATGGTTTGGCCGTGCTGCCGTGGCCTGCTGACGTTGACACAAGGAAATTATGCATTTATAAAGGGAGGGCGAGAGATGCGCACGATGGAATTTACCATAGAGAACCTTGCCGCGTTCGAGGTGGGGAAAGAGCTTGGCGTGAGCGAGGGCGTGCTGCCGAGCGCGTATTATTACATGTTGGAGGACGCTTTGGGAATGAGCGGGAATTTTACCAGCCGGGAGCGCTTGAAGTCGAAGAGGGGAAGGGTCGTGGAACTGAAAAGGACGCCGAAATTCAACATTGCCGTGTTGGAGTTCGACGAGTAAGGGTTTGGGAAAATGAAAAATCCCTCAAATGCCAATCTTATAGGCGGTTGGGGGATTTTCGCGAGAGGCACAGACCGGATTTGAACCGGTGATCAGGGTGTTGCAGACCCACGCCTTACCACTTGGCTACTGCGCCTGGTATGAACACTTAGCGAGGTATTTCACGAGCTTAGTGTGAATCTACTCCTTGAATCTTGACGAGGTATCCCACGAATTTAGATGAAAGGAGTTTCCTTGGTGCGATGCATGTCGTCGCCGTTAGCGAGGCATTTCACGAACTTATCGGACGGCAAGTGACTCCGACGGGAATCGAACCCGTGTTACCGCCGTGAAAGGGCGATGTCTTAACCGCTTGACCACGGAGCCAGCTATGGAACATGCGGAGCTTGCGGCTTAAATGCCGTTCCCACAGCTTCCGAATAGATATAATATCATATCTTGGCACATATTTCAAGCATTTTTTGTTTTTTTGTTTGACAAAAGCCCGCAGGTGTTTTAACATGAACGTATAAGGGGGCGCGGTATGCATGATACGGATGGTGTTCTTTCGTGGGTTATTCATAAAAAAGGGAGGAAGATAAGATGGACAAAATCAGGGTCATCGAGGTGAAGCGGAGCATTTTTGAGAACAACGACCGTCAGGCGGACGCCTTGCGGGCAAAATTAAAGGAGAAGGGCGTGTATTTGTTGAACTTGATGTCAAGTCCCGGTTCTGGCAAGACGACGACGCTTGGCCGTACGATTGAGGCGTTGTCGAAGGACTTGGACATCGGCGTGATGGAGGCGGACATCGATTCGGACGTGGACGCGCACACGATTGAGAAGTTCGGGGCGAAGGTCATCCAGCTGCATACGGGCGGCATGTGCCACCTGGACGCGGGCATGACGGAGCAAGGCATTGACGAGTTCGGAGTGGAAGGGCTGGACCTGGTATTTTTGGAAAATGTCGGAAACCTGGTCTGCCCGGCGGAGTTTGACACCGGGGCGGTGAAGAACGCCATGATTCTTTCGGTGCCGGAAGGTCATGACAAGCCGCTTAAATACCCGTTGATGTTCAGCGTGTGTGACGTGGTGCTGGTCAACAAGATTGACGTTTTGCCGTATTTTGACTTTGACATGGGGAAATGTGAGGAGTACGTGCACATGCGCAATCCTAAGGCGAGGATTATCCCGATTTGCGCGAAGACGGGGGAAGGTATCGACAAATGGACGGATTGGTTGAAGGCGGAAGTGGCGGCGTGGAAGGAGTGAGCCGACGCGGCCGCTTGTGTATCCGTGTCCGTCGGTGTTGGAAACGAAACGTACATGTTTGATGGCGCGAACATCACCATGAATAAAAGCCGGTTGCTCCGTGCAATGCAACCCCCCGTGCAGGTCATTTGGTCTTGACCTATACGGGGGTTTTTCGTGTAGCAGGTAATTTGTTTTTTTAATCACACAAAATCTTCCGAGGGAGCAAAGCTCTTTACGCTCACATAATCGGAATCTTTATCTTCAAGTCGCTCAGCGGCCATGACGAGCAAGGATGAAAGCCGCCCGTTTCTTTGTCGGCTTCCCTGCGGCCGTCGCCGACCGGGGAGACGAAGATTTCCCCCGAGACGAGCTGGCTGCGGCAGAACCCGCACTCGCCGTTGCGGCAGTGGGTGTCGATGGGAATTGCCGCGCGTTCCAATGCCACGGCTACGGTCTCATGGGCCGAAGCGTGGATGGAGTCCTGCCTCGCGCCGCGGACCACGGTGATTTGAAACGTCTTTCCGCTTTTTTCCTTCGGATAACCGGGCAGGATGGAGACGTCGGACGGGTTGCTGATGGCGGCGTGGCGGAAACGCCGCGCGGGAATTTCCAGTTCGCTCAGCGCGTTCAGCACGTGCCCGTACATTGCGAATGACCCGCAGAACATATAAGTACAACCTTTTGATGAGTACCTCTTAATCATTTCTTGGCCGATTAATCCCCTTTTTCCCGGCCAGCCCGGCTCGTCGGACAGTACGTGCACGATTTTTATGTCCCAGCACGTGGAACTTAGTTGTTCCAGCTCATCCTTCAACATTATGTCGTCGGATTTGGCAGAGCCGTAAAGGATGGTCAGTTTGCACCCCTTCATCCTGCCGGAGGCGACTTCCTTCGCCATGGAGTAAAACGGCGTGATGCCGCTGCCGCCCGCGATGGCAACAATGTTTCTGGAATCGCGCAAGGGCTCCCAGTAAAAATTGCCAAAGGGCATGGAGCCGTCCAACGTGTCGCCGACTTTGAACTTCTTGAACAAGTAGTCCGGCACGAAATCCCCCTTTTTATGGTGCACGGCAATTTCCACGAACGGATTGTCGCCGCGGGCTTCAAACGGCGCGGATGAAATCGTGTAGGGGCGCGTGAGCACGCTGTTCCCGATTTTCAGGCGCAGGTTCATGTATTGGCCGCATTGGAAGACGGGAATATGTCCATCCATTGGAACCAGTCGATAAACGCGGGTATAGTCGGAGGATTCAATAATGGAAACGACTTGGAACCGCATGTTTTTCGGATGCAGCCGTTCGGCCAGGCGGCGGATGAAGTCGTCCGTGTCGGGATCCGCGGGGGCGTTTGCAAGGTGGCTTTTTCGCAATTCCTCCATGCGGGGCAGGCCGCTGGTGTCCCTGAAAAACCCGTTGACGTTAATTTTGCTTGCCATTTTCTACCGCCTCCTTTTTCTGCTTTGGAGCAACCGCCCCTTCTTCTGGTATCGGCTTGCCGGTGTTCTGGCTTGAACCGTCCGTCCCTTTTTGCGGCACCGGCTTGTCCGTCTTCTGCCCGGAATCGTCCGCGTTTCTTTTCTCGTCCATGTCATTTAAGACGTCTTGCGCGGCCTCCAAGCCGCCTGGAACTTGTATGCCCGCGTCATTGCCGTCCATGCCGGCAAATGCAAGTCCTTCGATAAACCGTTCTTGCTTCTTCATCCTCAGGCGGGCGGCCACGTGATGTTCCATGGCCGGCACGTGGCCGTAAATGGCGCCTTTCCAAGTGCCGAGCCGGTGGGAAATGGTGACCGCGGTCGTGACCTCGATTTCCGTAATCCAGGGCCTGAAATCCACGCCGGAAATGTTAATATATGCGGCAATCAATTCGTCCGCGAGGCGGCGCTTCACGTCATGATACGCGTCTTCCCCGATATTTTGGAAAGCGGTCACGGGTGCGAGGGCGGTAAGGTAAAGCAACGTGTAGCCTTCGGGCACGGCCGCCCGGCTGGCATAATTGGGGCAGACGGCCGTGATGCAATCGTAATTTGTCGGGCATCCCTTGGCGGGCACGTCGTCTTTAAGCGGCGGTTCCGCGTCCGTCAAAATGTGTTCGACTTCGGCATCGGAGAGGGGCTCGTCCGACGCTTCGTCGTCCAGGGTGTTGCTAAAAAACGTAAAGTGGTTTCGAATGCCGTTTTCCTCGGGCGTCCCGTCTATCGTCATGATTACGGAGACGGGAGCCGCGGATAATTTGTGGCTGTTCACGAACCGGAGGGCATTTTGCGGAACCTCGGAGGACGGTTCGACCATTTGTGGGTAGACCTTGTCCGGATAAAGTGTGGAAATCACGTAATCCCCATGGATTTCGTCGCCATGCGCCGTGCGCACGCCAAGAACCTTGCCGTTTTTGACAAGGATTTTATCGACCTCCTGGCAAAATTCGACTTGTATCCCGCTTGCCTCGGCCTTTTTCTGCATTTTCAAGGCCAGCTTGGCGAGCGGCTCCTGGCAGAGGCGGTTTTCGGCGAAACATTCGGCCATCCATAGGGCATATTCGGTAAATGGTACCGTATCCAAGGAGTATCCCATGTAAACCCATTGGGCATTTAAAATATCAACCGCCTTTTGCGGCAGGCGGAAAGTGGAAATGATTTCCGCGGCGCTGTATCCGGCGGTTCGTACAAATTCCGCATGCTTCATCATCATCTGCATCCGGCCGGGCCAGTTGCCGGACAAAACGTCCATGCTGTCGTGGACTTGCCGGCATAGGTTCATGAGGCCGATGACCCCGTCGTAAGTGCCGGGGACTACGGCATTAATCTCCCTCGCCGCCCGCTCGTATCCGGCATGCAAGGTCACGTCGATGTCAAAATCGGGCAACACGACCCGGTAACATTCGGAAACGGGTTGCCAGCCGCCGTCCATTCCCATATCATGAAGGAACTGCCCGGTTTTCGAGGGCTCCTTTTTCGTGCCGACGAACATCGTGCCCGGCAGGGTGATTTGGAATTCGAAGCCGTTTTGCACGTATCCGGCCGCCTGCCCGCCGGGGAAGTTCCCTCTTTCTAAAACCAGGACGTTTGAAACGCCTTTGGATTGTAATTGCAAAGCGGCGGCCAACCCGGCCAGGGAGCCGCCGATAATAATCACGTCGTAACGCTCTTTATAAAAACCCATAGTGTCTCCTTTCAAAAACGAAAACTGTTGTAAGAACATAGAGCGACCTTTTCATACTATTATAGGTCTAATCCGCGACAATCGCAACCTTTTCCTTTAATTTCCCAAAGAAAAGGAAAGGTACCGTTACAATCCACGGCGGTCAAGCCGCGAATTGTAACAATGTCCCTTGTGGAATCCGGGGAAATCTTGTATACTAAACTGGAAAACGCATGAGAAGCGCAACAGAACAAAAAAGATGCCGAATAAAAGAACCCGAATAAAAGAACTCGAATAAAAGAACCTGAATAAAAGAACCTGAATAAAAGAACCTGAATAAAAGAACCTGAATAAAAGAACCCGGGTAAAGGAATCTAAGTAAAAGGATTCAAGTAGAGGAATCCCGTTATGGGAACACTTAAAGAAATCCTAAGAATTTCCCCAATCATCCTTAAAGTTTCTCGGATATGATGAATATCACGGCTGAAAAGTCACGCGCTTTGTGCTTGCATAAAAAACATGGTATTGGGACATGTTTTTATGATTACGACATGAAGAGGGAGGTAAGGCAAGTGTACAACGTATTGGTGTGCGACGATGACAAGGAAATCGTCGAGGCGATTGACATTTATTTGAGCCAGGAGGGTTGTAACGTCTTGAAGGCGTACGACGGCGAGCAGGCGGTCAAGCTGCTGGAATCTTCGGCGGAGGAAATCCACCTGCTTTTGATGGACGTGATGATGCCCAAGCTGGACGGAATCCGGGCCACGCTCAAGATTCGTGAAAAGCATAGTATCCCGATTATCATTTTATCTGCCAAGTCGGAGGACGTGGACAAGATTCTCGGCCTGAACGTGGGGGCGGACGATTACGTGACCAAGCCGTTCAACCCGCTGGAGCTGGTGGCGCGCGTCAAGTCGCAGTTGCGGCGTTACACGCAGCTTGGCGGCAGCGCGAAGGATGAGAAATACAAGATATACGAGAGCGGCGGGCTGTGCATGAACGACGACTTGAAGGAAGTGACCGTGGACGGTGAACCTGTCAGGTTGACGCCGATCGAGTATAACATCCTGCGGCTGCTTTTGAAAAATCAGGGGCGGGTGTTCTCGATAGACCAGATTTACGAATCCATCTGGAACGAGGATGCCATTGGGGCGGACAACACGGTGGCGGTGCACATCCGCCATATCCGTGAAAAAATTGAGATTAACCCGAAGGAACCCAGGTATTTGAAGGTCGTGTGGGGCGTCGGGTACAAGATTGAAAAGTTGTAAATAAGGTGCCGTTCATGGTCAGTGGCCCCAGTGGATGGCAGACATTCATTTGGATTGGGGAAGGGGGTTTTAGGGGTGAATAAGAAATGGTATAGGCGGCCCGTCGTGAAGCTGGCCCTCGTGCTGGCGGCGGTGGTGTCGTCGGTGGGGTTCGCAATCAGCATGGTCATGGTCTTTTGCGTGTCGTCGGTGGTGTCGTCGGGGGACGTGTTTGAACCGGTAAGGGAACATTATGAGGACACGAACGTCTTCGCGCGTAGGCTTGGTTGGGACGCGCAGCAGATACTGGAGTATCTTGACAAGAAGGATCAGTTCGAGACGGAAGGGCAGTACGACCCGGACAAAGTCGTGGACATTCTCACCTATGCGGATGGGGGGGGCGTCAGCGGAGTCAATGAGTCGGGGCTTTCGTACCGGCTGGGGGATTTGGTCGAGTGGGGGCGAGAACGCGGCAAGGGTAATTATGACGGGTACGAGGCAAGGGGAATCGTGGTTTGTAAAAAGACGGACGGGACGTACGCGTATTATTATCGGGAAGTGTTTCGGCAAAAGGTGACGGAAGGCGAGTTGAACTTATACATGGGCGACGTGGCCGTGCCAAAATTTGGCGCCTTGGAACAAGAATTTTTTACCGAGCTGGAAAACGGGGAGTTTGAATTGTTATTGTTTCCCAAGCAATATTCCTATGACATGCAGAACCAGCAGCAAACGGAAGAGAGCATGAAAATCATCGCTTCCGGACGGTTGAACCTGCGGGACGCGGAAGGAAATCCAATATATGTGGACTGCTGGGTGATTGACCGCGTGGTAACAGATTTGTTCAAGCCGATTGGCGCGGAGTCCCTTTTGCAGGCGGTGGAGCAAAGCCCGGGGCTGAACGGCAGGCTTTCGGAGGTAAACGACAAGTTTCAGGTGGCGCTCTCCAACATCAACAGCGATGCGGAAACGTACCTTTACAATGGCGAGCAGTGGGATGAGGGAAATACGAACTTGTTCTATTTGTTTGTCGATCATGGGGCAAAGCGTGTTTTTAGCAACAACCGGGAATTTTCCAATTACGGAAAATGGGAGGATTATGTTTCCACCATTAAAAAGCAAAAGAACTGTAAATATGTCATCGTGGAGCCGGAAAGGGAGGCCTGTGAAAGCAACGTGGACGTGGTTGCCGTAGGAAAATGGGCCAAGGTCGTGGACGTAAGCCAGTCGATGACCGCCGATTATACGTACGTGGTGGGAATTGACACGAGCTATCCGGTTACGTATGACGATTATGCCACGGCGGCCGCTGCTTATGAGCGGTGGGCGCCATATCACAAGCTTTGGGTGGGAGCGGCCGTTTTCTGTGCGGTGGTGTTCGCGGTGGCGTTGATTTGGCTGACCATGGTGGCCGGGCGGAAGGACGGGGACGAGGAATTGCATTTGAACGCGTTTGACCGCTGGAAGACGGAGCTGGGCGCGTTGGCCGCGATTATCCCATGGTTCGTCCTGACGGCAGTCGCGCTGTTCGGGCTTGATATTATGCAAGGCTGGAGAATCTCCGAATATGACCGTGATGTTTCGTATTATACGGAGACGTTGATCGTGGAATCAAAAATATCGTTGTATGGGTCTGATTTGCTGACAATCGGCATTTATGCCGCGCTTGTGTCCGGGCTGTTCCTGATGGGATACTTAAGCCTCGTACGCCGTGTCAAGGGAAAGACGCTCTGGAAAAACAGCCTGCTCCGCGCCGTCGCAAGAGGGGTTCGGGAATTTGCCGGGATATTCTGGGAGAACCAGAAATTGACGTTGAGGGCCGCGATGACGGTGGCCGGGTTTGGATTCTTGCATTGGTTGCTCGCGTATGCCGCATGGGAACATGTGGGAAGTCTTTTCTATGTGATGGTGTTCGTCCTGGCGGCAGATATGGCGGCGATGCTTTATGCGGTTAAAAGTGTCGCCGGCAGGCAACGTGTCCGCGAGGGGGTGGAGGAAATGTCCTCCGGAAACGCCAATTACAAGGTGCAGACGCAGGGCTTGACCGGAACGGACCGTGACGTCGCGGAAAAGCTGAACAACATTGGGGACGGCATCCGGCAGGCGGTGGAGGCGGCGGTCAAAAGCGAGCGGCTCAAGACCGACTTGATTACCAACGTGTCGCATGACATCAAGACTCCCCTGACATCCATCATTAATTATGTCGACCTTTTGAAGCGGGAGAATTTTGAAAATCCAAAGATTCGCGGGTATCTGGAGATTTTGGATGAAAAGTCACAAAGGTTGAAGACGTTGACCGAGGACGTGGTGGAAGCGTCAAAGGTTAGCAGCGGGAACATTTCGCTGGAGTTCATGAACGTGAACCTGGTGGAAATGATTCTCCAGACGATTGGCGAGACTTCGGAGAAGATGGAGAAACGCAATCTGGAAGTCATCGCCAACCTGCCGGAAACGCCGGTGGCGGTTTCGGTGGACGGGCGCAGGATGTGGCGCGTGCTGGAAAACATTTTTAACAACGCGGCCAAGTATGCGATGCCGGGAACGCGGGTTTACGCTGACTTGCAAGTGGTCGATAGAAAAGCGGTGTTTTCCTTGAAAAACGTTTCCGAGCAACCGCTAAACATCCATGCGGACGAACTGACGGAGCGTTTCATCCGCGGGGACGTGGCAAGGAGTACCGAGGGCAGCGGGCTGGGGCTGTCGATTGCCAAGAGCCTGACGCAGTTGCAGGGCGGCACGTTCGAGCTGTACCTGGACGGGGACTTGTTCAAGGTCATCATTGTTTTTGACGTGAAGGAGGAAGCGCGGAAGAAAGTGGATGAAGGGTGAGTGGGTGATGCCAGGGTCAAAATACTTTTTGCCCCTGGCATCATCGTGTGCTGGCGGGTGTCACGGGAGCGGGCATGACACCCGCGATGGCGGCTTAAAAATCATTTATAACGATAAATTGACAGTCTGTTCAAGCTTAAGAATTTTTTTCCTTTACATGAGTATGGTTTTGCCTTACAATAAGAAAAATAAACGGAAAAGTTTTTTGACGGAAGGGAAGAACGTGTTACAAATGGAGGAATTGCGGTCTTTATTTGCAGGTGTATTTCATGGGGGCTTGCTCCAGGTGGTTTTTAGCGGCCCGCGAGGCGAATTCGATGGCCGGGACGTCGTGAAGGTGAAGGTACGCCCGGTAGAGTTGAAGGACGGGCTGCACTTTCAGTTTGAATTATTTACAAAGACGCAGGCGTTCCATGAGAATCTGGATGCCGAGCAGGCGGCAATACGGGCGTGCGGACTGGGCATGAAGTTCAAGCAGGCGCAGATTGCCACCGTCGGGGAGGAATATAGCGTGCTCGTCAGTAAGAAGGGCAAGGTGAGTATACGAAAAAAACGGCGCGAGATGCCGGCGGGCGGCCGGGGAGAGGCGAAAATGGCCGGGACGCAAGCGGCATTCGGCCGGGAGCCGGGCGTAGGGGATGACAAGGCGGAAAACGCCCGTGGCCAGGAGGAGGCTTTGCCAATGGTTGGGGCGACGGCGCATGATAAAAGGAAGAACTATATTTTGCAAGAGGGAAGGCCGGTGCCGTTTCTGGTCGATTTGGGCGTGATGACAAAGGATGGCATGATTGTCAGGCCGAAGTTCGACAAATTCCGGCAGATAAACCGCTTTTTGGAGTTTGTCGAGGACGTCTTGCCGCGCCTTGAGAGGGAGAGGGAGCTTACCATCCTTGACTTCGGTTGTGGAAAATCTTACCTGACCTTTGCCATGTATTATTATTTGCATGAATTGAAAGGCTATGATATAAGGATGATTGGCCTGGATTTGAAAAAGGACGTGATAGCGCGTTGCAACCGCCTGGCTGAAAAATATGGATACCATAAATTGATGTTCTTGACGGGAAATATCGCGGAGTATGAGGGCGTCGGCGAGGTGGACATGGTCGTGACGCTCCATGCTTGTGACACGGCCACGGATTATGCGTTGGCGAAGGCGGTCGGCTGGAACGCGGGGGTGATTTTGTCGGTTCCTTGCTGCCAGCATGAATTGAACCGCCAGATCCGGGGCGGGGTTCTTTTGCCAATCATGGATTATGGGATTTTGAAGGAACGGTTTGCCGCGCTTTTGACGGACGGGCTAAGGGCGAAATATTTGGAAAGCATGGGATATGAGACGCAGGTGCTGGAATTTATCGACATGGAGCACACGCCGAAAAATATTTTATTGCGGGCGGTGAAAAGCCGAAAAATGAACACGGCCAAGGTGAAGCGGTGCGGGGAAGAGATTCGCGCGTGCGAAGAATTTTTGGGAGCAAGGCCGACGTTGGGGAAATTATTTAAAGGCGAACGGGGAGAATGACGGCGGGCGGCGCCGGCAGGAGGATTCGGGTGAGGCCGCACGGGCGGCGGTCGGCAGGAGGATTCGGGTATGGATCCACGGCACTGTTCGAAGGCGAATGATAA